>Ga0247669_1000149_pt1 | contig 36303 bp, 27 predicted proteins | sample CNK10_metaG_FD_182734 | JGI IMG/M metagenome (GOLD analysis project Ga0247669, IMG submission 182734) | Soil microbial communities from Purdue University Martell Research Forest, Indiana, United States - CNK10 | ecosystem: Environmental > Terrestrial > Soil > Temperate forest > Bulk soil... | reverse complement strand
TGAGCCCTTAGCATCTGTTCAATCCGAGCAACCGCCATTTCCCCGTTTGCATCTTTCCGAGCAACGCACTGACTCCATTCGCGCCGATTTGTCTCAGAGGAAGAATGCCGTCATTTTCCATCAGATTTGCCTCAGGTCTACTCCTTGCGGGGACCCTCGCCCTTCCCGCGCTCGCTCAACTCGATCCTCGGCCGAGCAGGGATTTCCTAATCGTCCTTCGCCGCACCACGCCTCTTGGCTAAAGAAGTTTCTGGCCTCATCACGTTCGCTCCGTGGATGACCTCGCGGTGAACCCAGCCAATGCCGCATTAAACCCTTTCTCGCAGAAAATCCATTTCTCGGTTCGCCGCATCCTATTTCGCGCGGGCACCTCGCGCCCCTTTGCTCCGTCTAAACTTGAGGTACTCTCTGAATATCTCATTTCATTTCGATGACTAGGACCGCACTCATCTTCCTATTTCTTCTCGCCGTCGTCCCGCGCGCGTCGTTTGGCCAGGGCTCCGCTGTCGCCAGCTGTCCGTGCACTCTGAAAGGTCGCGTCCTCGACTCCGTCACCGGTGCCCCAATTCGCAACGCCCTCGTCGAATCCGGCGCGGGCTCGCCAAGTTCCACGCTCACCGATTCCGACGGCGACTTTCATTTCGATGGCCTTCCTGCTGGATCTGCGACGCTGTCCGCCATCAAGCCGGGCTTTCTGTCTTCCACCGCGTTCATGGCTCCCGCCGTATCCTTTCGTGTCGCGCCGGACACTCCGATTGCCATCATCAAACTGGTTCCCGGCGGTGTCGTCCGCGGTCACATCGCGGACGATCAGGGTATTCCGCTTGAAAACTTCTCGGTCCAACTCATGCGTCGCATCCCCGGCGCGGGCGAGCCTAGGCGGGAGTTTTTCGAAACCATCGTCACCAACGATCTCGGCAACTTTCGAATTCCCGATCTCCCCGCTGGTTCCTACTATTTGGTTGCCGCCCCGCAAGATGCGCGAAACTATCGTCGTGCAACCGATGAAATTCCCACCGGCTACCCGCAGGTCTACTACCCCGGCGTCCTTGATCTTTCCGCGGCCACGCCCATCAAAGTCTCCGCCGGCCGCGAATCCATCGCCAACCTCACGCTTACTCCCGGGCCCTTCGTCCGCCTCTCCGGGAAAGTCTCCGGCTATCCTCCCGGCTCTGCCGTCCAACTGTACTTGGGTCGAAGGGGCGATTCGGATGCTGCACTACCCATGAAATTAGACCAACGCACCGGCGCATTCCAGACCGATTGGGTTCCCCCTGGCACACATATCATTGCAGCCATCGCTGAAGGCGATTCTTCGAATGGGCGGTCCACTTCGCTCTCGGCTTACCTTTCCGTTTCCGCAACGTCGAGTATGTCCGGCCTGAATCTTGTCCTCGCTCCAGGCGTGAATATTCCAGTCCATGTGGAAGGGTTGGCGCGAAAAGAAGATCTCGCACAACTGGCGGTGCAATTGAATTCCAAGGACACCAATGATATTCGGACCGCCGAACCGGTGACGAAAGACGCCGATCCCACTTTGCCGTCCGCCGATATGTACTTCGCGGACCTGCCGCAGGGCTCCTACAGCTTCGACGTCTCCTCCTCTTCCGATGATCCATATTTCGTCGAGTCCGCCAAATCCGGTTCCACCGATTTGCTCGCATCCGTTCTTGTCGTCGATTCCTCCGCGTCTGCGCTTCCCATCGAAATCAGCGTTCGCCGCGGCGCCGCCACGCTTTCCGGCACCGTCAATCTAAAGGACGGCGCCCGCGGAGCCGTCGTCTGCCTCTTGTCGGGAAAATCGAGCGCCAAGCCGCTCTTTCAAAATGCCGGAGCTAGCGGCTCGTTTCGCTTCGAAAATCTTCCGCCGGGAGACTATCGAATCGCCGCGGTCGATAGTTTCCTCGACATCGATTTTTCGAATCCGGCCACACTCAAGAAAATATCCTCCGCCGCATCCGGGATCTCGCTCTCACCGTCGCAAGCCCTCGCGCTCAATCTCGACCTTGTCGCGGTGGAGGATTAATCCGTGAAACGCCGCGCTTCGTTCCTCGCGATACTCGTCTTCACGGTCTCCGTCTTCTCACTGCCCGCGGTTCCACAACAACAATTCCGCATCGCCGGTGTCGTCGTCGATTCTATCGCCGGCGCTCCCATCGAACGCGCCGAAGTCACCGTTGCACCCGCTAGCAATCTAGGCGACGCTTCCACCACGTTGAGCGCTTCCGATGGCCAATTTCTTTTCGTCGGCCTCGCGCCCGGCAAATACCGCCTTACTGCTTCTCGTGTTGGTTACACCGACCAGGGCCTTGATCAGCACGAAGGTTTCATGACCGCCGTCGCGGTTGGCCCCAAACTCGATTCCGAACACATTCGCTTTCGTCTCTTCCGTGAATCGGTAATCGCTGGAACTGTTTTGGATGAATATGGCGAGCCGGTTCGCCATGCCGACATGTTTTTATTTCGTCGCGGCTTTTCTGGTGGCGCCCATACTACGGACCTGGCTGGTCGCACCACGGCAGATGACCTCGGCCTCTATCGCTTTCCTCATCTTGCTCCCGGCACGTATTTCGTTGTTGCCTACGCCAAGCCCTGGTACAGCACTGGCTCCCAAGTCGTGGACAAAGTTAGGTACGAATCGACACATGAATTTCGAAGGTTGCAGGTGATCTCTGTATTGCAAGCATCCACTGACTCGGACGACCCGCAACCTGCCCTTCAGCCCGAACCACCACCGCCCCCGAATCCTCTCCGCGACGTTGTTTATCCCTTGGCTTTTTACTCCAATGCCGGTTCTCTCGATTCAGCCACTCCGCTCACGGTCAGCCCCGGAGCCACGGTTACCGCCGATTTTTCCCTTCACCCTGTCTCCGCGCTTCACCTTCTCGTCAAGGCGCCAGCGCCTCCTCGTGACGATGCCCCTCGCAACACAGAGACTGGCGCTGCCCACTTCACCACGGAAAATATTCCGCTCGGCGCTTCGTTGCAACTTGCAGGAATCGATTTGGAACAATTGCCAGTGCGCGCCGCAGACCAAATGCCCGGTTATTTCGAAATCATGAACGTTGTCCCCGGCGAGATTCTGTTTCGTTCCATCGCGAGAAACGAGCGAGGTTTTAGCGTTCAATCGACCGTTCAACAAGTCACCTCGGAGAATCGGGTTGACCTCTCTTCGTCGGCCGTCGTCGCTGTTTCTGGCACTGTCAATCCCTTTCCACGCCTCTCACTCGAAGCCACCGGCGGCGTAGCCGGCGGCCAGGCTTTTGTGTCACTGGTTTCAGCCGATGGACGCACCACTCAGATGTCACAGATCAACGCGAAAGGTGAATTCTCGCTGGCCGTGCCCGCGGGCAAATACACCGTCGACATCGCTCCCCCGGCTTTTGCTCACATTGCTTCGCTGCAAGCCACTGGCGCCGACGTTTCTGCGAATTCCATTACTCTTTCTCCCGGTGCCTCGGTTCAATTAAATGCTCGTGCGCTTCAAGCCGATGCCACCGTCTCCGGCATTGCGCTAAAAAACGGTCGCCCCTTTGCCGGTGCCATGATCGTTCTCGTCCCGGAAGACTCCACGCAAGGCGCTGCGCTTTTCCATCGCGATCAATCCGATTCGGACGGCACCTTCTTGATGTCGCCCGTCTACCCCGGCCGCTATACACTTCTCGCCATCGAAAACGGCTGGGACCTCGAATGGTCCAAACTATCCGTCCTCTTTCCCCATCTCGCAGCCGGCACACCCCTCCAAGTCAAGTCCGGCGCAAACGCCAACGTCACCGCCAAAGTTCAGTGAAAGTCTCGCCCCAAGCGAACTCAATAGAGATGGCAGGCACTCTTACCATGCAAAGAAATGTCTCGCATGGTGATTTGAAACAGCCGACTTGCATGCGATGTTAAAATAGTGTTTTGCCTGTTCGCGAAACCTCGCGACCGACTGTCGCGATTTACGAAAGGCCCGGCGAATGTCCTCCCGGTTCCAAATTACTGCACCAGACAGCAAACGACCGATCCCTGTATTTTCAACAGCTTACGCACTCTTGTTTCACTTTCTCGGCAAAGAGCGAAAATCATCTCCTTTTCTTTCAACGGTTTGCGCATTCGGGGTGACCAATCCATGAGCCAGCTCACTTTCAACCTCCAACCGTCCCGCCGCGCGCTCACCGTCAGCGAACTGACAGCGCGTATTCGCGATCTTCTGAGCAAGAATTTCACAGAGCTGAGCGTTGAGGGCGAAATCTCCAATTGTCGCGAAGCCCAGTCCGGCCATCTTTACTTCACGCTCAAGGATGAAAAGGCACAGATCCGTTGCGTTTGGTTCAAGCAGGACCGCCGCGGCGTCAAGTTCCGCGTCGAAGATGGGATGAAGGTCACGCTCCGCGGCGGCATCAGCGTCTACGAGCAGCGCGGCGAGTATCAGATTTATATCGAAAGCATGGAGCCGCTTGGCGTCGGTGCCTTGCAGCTTGCCTTCGAGCAGCTTAAAAAACGTCTCGAAGCCGAAGGTCTCTTCGATGCGAACCACAAAAAACCGTTGCCACTTCTGCCGAGCCGCATCGGCCTCATCACTTCGCCTAAAGGCGCAGCGGTGCGCGACGTCGTCCGCATCCTGCGCCGCCGTTTTCACAACGTCCACCTGACCGTTTTCCCCGTGCGCGTCCAGGGAGAAGGTTCCGCCGAGGAAATTGCCCGCGCGCTGAGATTTTTCAATCAAAGAAAACTTGCCGACGTTCTAATCCTCGCGCGCGGTGGTGGCTCAATCGAAGATCTCTGGTCCTTCAACGAAGAGATTGTCGCCCGCGCCATCTTTGATTCGGAAATTCCCGTCATCTCCGGCGTCGGCCACGAAACCGATTTCACCATCGCCGACTTCGTCGCGGACGTTCGCGCTTCCACGCCCAGCGCCGCCGCCGAACTCGTCGTGCAAACGCGCCGCGAATTCGACAAACATCTCGCCGATCTCCGTCAGGCGCTCAACGATCAAATTCGTTATCGCATCCTTGTTCTCAGCCGCCGCGTTCATGAACTCGGCGCGAGCCGCGGTTTCCGCCGCCCGCTCGATCTTCTCCGCCAGCAGCGCCAGCGCGCCGACGAAATGACTTCGCGCCTTGCCCTCGGCCTTCGCGCGCGACTCGAACAGTCGCGCAAACGCTACACCGCCGCGCATCTTCGCATCTTCCGTTTCGATTTTCGCGCCAGAATTTCCGCGCTGAGAATTCGCCTCGAACGCCGAACAACCGAGCTCGGCAAGAAAATGGAACGCCTCGCGCGCGTCAAACGCGAACTTCTGGAAAAATTACGCGTCCAACTCGAAGAGCGCAGCCCCCTGAAAGTTCTCGAACGCGGCTACTCCATCGTCACCGACTCGGCGGGCGTCGTCCTCCGCGACGCCTCCGCTGTCGCTCTTGGCGACTCCCTCTCCATCCAGTTGCACAAGGGAAAACTAACTGCAGAAGTGAAGAAAAAGGAGGTCTAACTGACAACGGATGACTCGGGAGTGCTAGTCTTCTTCGTCTGCGGACGAAACTTTCAGCACAGCGAGGAACGCTTCTTGCGGAATGTCCACCTGGCCGACGCGCTTCATACGGCGCTTGCCTTCTTTCTGTTTTTCGAGAAGTTTGCGTTTGCGCGAAATGTCGCCGCCATAGCATTTGGCCAAGACGTTCTTGCGCATCGCCGCAACCGTTTCGCGGGCAATTACGCGGCTACCAATCGCTGCCTGAATCGGCACCTCGAACATCTGCCGTGGAATTAATTTGCGCAACCGTGAGACGAGTTCGCGGCCGCGTTCATACGATTGTTCGCGATGGCAGATCATCGCCAGCGCGTCGACCGGTTCGCCGCCGACGAGCACGTCGAGTTTCACAAGGTCGGAATCTTTGTAGCCGGCGAGATGATAATCGAGCGAAGCGTAGCCGCGCGAAACGGATTTCAGGCGGTCGTAAAAATCCAGCACGATTTCGTTGAGCGGCAATTCGTAAGTCAGCATGACACGCGTTGGCGAAAGATATTCGAGGTTCTTTTGCGTGCCGCGCTTGTCCTGGCACAGCTGCAGAATTCCGCCGACGGATTGGCTGTCGGTAATGATCATCGCTTTGATGATTGGCTCTTCGATTTTTTCGATGTCGGCTGGCGTGGGAAATTTCGCGGGGCTGTCGACTTCGACAACTTCACCGACAACGTTTGTAATTCTGTAGCGAACGCTCGGTGCCGTGGTAATGAGGTTGAGTCCGAATTCGCGCTCAAGTCTTTCCTGCACAATTTCCAGGTGCAGCAGGCCGAGAAAGCCGCCGCGGAATCCGAAGCCGAGTGCGACGGAATTTTCCGGCTCATATCCGAGCGACGCGTCGTTCAATTTTAATTTTCCCAGCGCGTCGCGCAACGGAGCGTAATCGTCGGCAAGCACTGGAAAGAGCCCCGCAAAAACCATCGGCTTTGTCGCTTCAAATCCGGGAAGCGGAGGCGCGGGGCTTCCGGCTTCGACGATCGTGTCGCCCATGCGCGCGTCGGCCACTTGCTTGATGTTGGCGACAACGAATCCTACGTCGCCGGCTTCGAGTTCTTCGAGCGCAATCGGTTTCGGAGTGAGCGCGCCGATCTGTTCGACTTCGTAAATGTCGTTTCCGGCGCACAAGCGAATTTTCATGTGATTCGCGATGCGGCCTTCCATCACGCGAACGAGAACCACTGCGCCACGGTAGGCGTCGAACCAGGAATCGAAAATCAAAGCCTGCAACGGATTTTGCGCGCTGCCCTTGGGAGGAGGAATTCGTTTCACCACGGCTTCGAGAACGTCGTCGACGCCGATACCGCTTTTCGCGCTGATCATCAGCGCGTCGTGCGCCGGAATCGCGAGAACATTTTCGATTTGCTCTTTGACGTATTCGGGTTGCGCGGCGGGCAAATCAATTTTGTTGATGACGGGAACGATAGTGAGATTGCTTGCGGCAGCGAGGAAGGTATTCGCAACGGTTTGCGCTTCGACGCCTTGCGAAGAATCGACGACGAGCAGCGCGCCTTCGCACGCGGAAAGTGCGCGGGAAACTTCGTAGGAAAAATCGACGTGGCCCGGCGTGTCGATTAAATTAAGGCGATACGTATTTCCATCTTTCGCTTTGTAATGCAGGCGAATGCTTTTCGCTTTGATCGTGATGCCGCGTTCGCGTTCGAGGTCCATCGAATCGAGTACCTGCGCGGACATTTCACGTTCGGAAAGACCGCCGGTCATTTCGATCAGGCGATCGGCCAGCGTCGATTTGCCGTGGTCAATGTGCGCAATGATGCAGAAATTTCGCTCGAACTTTGGGTCCATGCACTTTTTCTAGTTTTCGGCAGGACGGAAAAACAGCGCCTGCCGCGATTCGGCGGGCCATTGCATCGCGCACGCGCGCAGCAAAACACACCGTGTAAACAACCAGTTTGCCACAAATCGCAGGCGTCGTCAGTACGCGCGGTTTTAGTACCAATATTCCGTGTTTTTAGCCCACGAAGTGTTCGGGTAATTATTGTGAAGCAGGACGAAAGCTTTTTTCGAAAGCGCGCTGGTACGTGAGTTGTTGCAATTCCTGTCGGTGTTTTTTACGGCGCGGCTGAGCGCTTCCGGAACTCGCGGGTCGTCGGGATGTTTTTGCGCAAATTCGAACACAACCTTTACGTAGTAGTTCGCTTGCGAATCCGTGGTGTCGAGAGTTGCGCGTTCCGCGCCGGCTTGTTTAATTTGTTCGGGCGTCAGGAATGCAGGTGCAGCGCGAACAAACGGCTTGGCGGTGTTGTACGCGGTTTCGTCGTGCCAGGGGCCGGAAAGGGACGCGCACCATGGTTCGGGCATTCCCATTTCGTAGCCGAAAGCGTATTGGTGCTGGAGGAGGAAGACGGCGGCGAACTGCTTTTCCTCCGTGGTCGCCGCGGTTTCATATTGCTTCAGCAAATCGGCGATGTATTCGGGCTTGATGCCTTGTGGCGTGGCGCCCCAGGACGGGATTTGCGAGTCGAGTGATTGGGCGACGTCGTGACGATTCAAGAGCACGGCGCGCATCCAGATGTTTCGCCCGATCTGAGTTTTCGCGTTCTCCGGCAAAGTGGAAGTGTGAAAAGCACGGACGATTTCATCGAGCGGCAGAGAATTCATCATCGCGGCGCCGTGCGGACTAAGGGTTTGCAGTCCGCAACCGCTGTCGTCGCCCTGCTCTGGCGGACAACCACTGCTCATTGCGAAATGAAGCGCGTCGTCGAGATCGGCGGCAGCATCGAGGCGGAGGTCGAGCAGTTCTTCTTTCGAGACGCGAGGGATTTCCACCGCACTTTTCAACAGCGAATCGATAAAAGCGCGGACCTCTGTGAATTGTCTCGCGGCGTTGCGAAGGCGCATGCGGTGATAGAACACGGTGAAATAAGCAGGCGAGTTCCTGGGTATGTTGTCGGCGGCGGCGAGGACTTCCGCGGAATACGGCGCAGCGGAATTCGTTTTTGCAAGTACCAAGAGCAGCCAGGGCACGGAGTTCGTGTGAGCGCGCCAGACTTGGAGGGCGTGTTGCGTGGCGGAATCGTCGTCGGCCTGAAAGGTCAGAATCCAATCGGTGAGGTCGTCTTTCTGACGCTCCGGAGTTGCGGTGACATACGACTGCGGCTCGGTTTTACCGGGAGAGTAGAAGTCGCTGTGATTTGCATCGGCGCGAGAGTCTAGCAGCCTCGTGTAATCCGAAAGCCAGTAATAGAAACGGCCATCCGGCGTAGGCGCGCGCAAGCGCTGCGACAAAGCCGAGGTCTGCGATTCGGGATGCAAATGAAATTCGAGTCGATCGAGTAGAGCGGCGAGGGGCTGCTTCATACTTTTCTGGTGCGGGTCGCCGAGAAAGCCTTGAATTTTAGATTCTGCCCGCGCCAGCAGGTCATTGTTAAATTGTTGCGGCCCGTATTGATTCGCTGGGGCACCAGGGATATCTAACGTAGCGCGGCGGACGAGATTGCGGGCAACGAGATACGAAGCAATCTCATGCCAGGGAGACTCTTGTTCGGTGGCTATTTTCTCGAAAGCTTTTTCAGCGGCATCGAATTGGTCGGTGTACATTCGCGCTGCAGCGATTTGGTATTCGCGGTCAAATTGTAAGGTGGCCGGCAACGAAGCGGGTGCAGGCTCGGGAATTGCCGGTTTTTCCTTGCCGCTGCAATTGATGAAGGCGGTGTCCTGCGCCCGTAGCCACTCTTTCACGCCGACGCTATCTTTCCCGAACGACTTGACGCGCGCCGCGAGCGTGCGAGCGGCATTTTCCATCGCATCGTCGCTGCAATTGATGTAGTTCGTGTAGTTGGGACCGTCCTTTGTGCTTTCTACGTTGGGAGCAGGTTCCGGAGTGATTTGCTTGCGCGCGCCCAACCAGATTTCCGGGCCGTTAAGGATGTGCTTTTCGGTGTAAGGATTTTTCTCGCGGTCCGGGTTGGCGGAGGCATCGGTTACGTTGTTGTCGCCGATCCGCTCAGTCCAAACGGCTTGGGCGCCGAACTGCTCGTCTTTGGTGAGTGGGACACCGGAGAAATACCGATAGGCGACGACTAGGTAGGAGCGCGCGAAAGTTGGCTGGACGATTCCGAGACGGCCGGCGGCGTATTTTTCGAGCGGCACGTCTGGATGTAGGGTGAAATCAGAGAATGGCTCGGGGCCTTCGGAGCAGCTTTGCAGGATCGGAGCGACACAGAAAAAAGAAGTGAGGAACGCGGCGGACAGAGCTACGCGCAAAATAAATTTCCTAGACACAAGAAAACTCGTTTCCCCGCCGCTTGGAGCACCACAGAAGTGATTCTAAATTAACACGGCGAAGCCACTGACGGCGGGCGGGTGCGGTAACAGGCACCGGTCTCAAAGACGTGACCGCGGCCCGAAAAAGGCATCTAACGGAGTGGCAAGTGAGTCCGGGAGCTGCGGATGATTCCATTTTCGGTTTTGGATTTGAGTCCGATTGCGGAGGGAAGTACGGCGTCGGATGCGTTGCGGAATTCGCTGGAGTTGGCGCAGCACGCGGAGAGACTGGGTTACAAGCGGTATTGGTTGGCCGAACACCACAACATGCCGGGGATTGCCAGCGCGGCGACGGCGGTAGTGATCGGGCATGTGGCGGGCGGAACGAGGACGATTCGCGTGGGCTCAGGCGGAATTATGTTGCCGAACCACTCGCCGCTGGTGATTGCGGAACAGTTTGGGACGCTCGGTTCGTTGTATCCGGGCAGAATTGATTTGGGACTGGGACGCGCGCCGGGAACGGATCCATTTACGACGCGCGCGTTGCGGCGCGTGGCTACAGCGGCAGCGGATACTTTCCCTGATGATGTTGTGGAGTTGCAGAAATACTTTGGGGTGACCCAAGAAGGACAGAGGGTGCGGGCGATCCCGGGAGCGGGGACAAATATACCGATATGGCTGTTAGGGTCGAGCACGTTCGGCGCGCAGCTTGCGGCGGCGATGGGATTGCCCTTTGCGTTCGCTTCGCATTTTGCGCCGGCAGATTTGATGACGGCTTTGCGGCTATACCGAGATTTGTTCAAGCGTTCGGCACAACTCGAAAAACCGTACGCGATGGTGGGCGTGAATGTGATTGCGGCCGATTCGGACAAAGAAGCGCAGTACCAGTTTTCTTCTCTGCAGCAAGCGTTTGCGCTGCTTCGCCGCGGAACGCCGGGGAAAGTGCCGCCGCCGATTGAGGACATTGAGACCTTCTGGAGTCCCATGGAAAAAGCCATGGCGCAGGACATGCTTTTGTTTTCCGTGGTGGGTTCGGCCGAAACGGTGGAACGAGGGCTGCGAAAAATTATCGACCTTACGCAAGCCGACGAACTTATTCTCGCTGCACACATCTACGATCACAAAGCGCGGATGCGGTCGTTTGAGATTGCGGCCCGCGTGCGCGACCGCGTGAACAGAGTGTCCGAACAAAAGAGCGAAGCCATCAGTGCCGACTAGGGAAGGGTGAAGGCGAGGACGTAGTCGCCCTGTTTGGTGCCGAGTTTGCCGTGGCCGCCGGCGGCGATGACCAGGAATTGTTTGCCGTCGAGAGTGTAAGTCATCGGGGTGGCTTGGCCTCCGGCGGGGAGTTCGAAGGACCAGAGCTCGGCGCCGGTGTCGGAATCGAAGGCGTAGATTTTGTTGTCCATGGTGGCGGCGGAGAAAATGAGACCGCCTGCGGTGGCGATCGGACCGCCGAGGGTTATGGTTCCCGTGTGTTGATCGGGAATGAATGAGCCGAGCGGGGAATCCCAAACTTTTTTGCCGGTGAAGAGATCGACGGCGGAGACCGTGCCCCACGGAGGCGCGTTGCACGGCGTGCCTTTTGGAGAAAAGAGCGGCTCGCGAAACATTCCGAACGGAGCACCTGATTGTCTGCCAAATTCCGCGCCAAGACGGTTGTATTCGCCGCTTTGCGACTGAGCGTTGTAATTTTCGCGGGGAATCATCCGGACCCACATGGCGATGCGATTTGTGTCCATGATGAGCAAGTGGCGCGCGGGATCGTAGGCAGAGCTGCCCCAATTGACGCCGCCAACGTTGCCGGGGAAAACGACGGTGCCTTTAATCGAGGGCGGAGTATAGATTCCTTCGGAACGCGAAGCTGCGATTTTGTCCGCGCAGGCTTTTTTGTCATCAGGCGTGAAACCCCAGGCGTCTTCCGGGGTGAGTCCTTCTGGAACCGCGGAAATGCTGGAAGGTTGGGTTGGCCAGGACTGTTCGCCGGGGATGTCGGTGTTCGGGACGGGTTTTTCTTCGACGGGAATGAGCGGGGTGCCGTTAGTGCGATTGAGAACGAAGACGCGGCCCATTTTTGTGGTGATGGCGACGGCGGGCGTGTCGTTTTTCCAAGTGAAGAGGGTGGGTTGCGAGGCGACGTCGTAGTCCCAGAGGTCGTGATGAACGACCTGGAAGCCCCAAACAAATTCTCCGGTGGATGCTTTGAGAGCGACGACGGAGTTCGCCCATTTGTCGTCACCTTTGCGGAGGCCGCCGAAATAGTCGGGGCTGGCGCTGCCGGTGGGGACCAAAACGAGGTCACGTTCCGGGTCCGCCGAAATGGTGGACCAAGCGTTGCCCGCGCCGGTGTGTGGTTCGGATTTGAGTGCCCAGGGAATCGGATCCCACGTCCATTTGATTTTTCCGGTGCGGACGTCCACGCCACGGACGATGCCGCGGCCAACGTCAACTTTCCAATTGTCGGCGATGGAAGAGCCGACAACGAGAGTGTCTTTCACTATGGTGGGGGCGGAAGTGACCTGGTAGCCGCCGGTCCACTCAGGCGTGGTCATGGCGTCGGCGGCGAGGTTTAGCTCGCCGTTTGTTGCAAAGCCGGCGCAAGGTTTTCCGGATTCGCCGTCGAGCGCAATGAGGCGGGCGTCGAGCGTGCCGAAAAAGATGCGGAGAGCGCACGGCTGGCCGGATTTAGCGTTTGTATCGCGCCAATACGTGGCGCCGCGGTTCGTAACTTCCGAATAGTTTTTGGAGAGGTCTACGTGGGGGTCGAACTCCCAGATTTTTTCGCCAGTTTGCGGATTGAGAGCGATGACGTGGTCGTACGGTGTGGTGAGGAAGAGTTTTCCTTCGACGAGAATCGGTGTGGTTTCGAAAGCGGCTTTGTGGATGAGATCGGTTTTGATGTCGAGGGCGCCGGTGCGGTAGGTCCACGCTACTTTTAACTGCGTGACGTTGGACTTGCTGATTTGCGTGGCCGAAGAATAGCGCGTGCCGCCGGCGTCGTGTGCGTACGCCGACCATGCGGCGTCGGCCGATTTCTTGGATTGGGCGAACGATGCCGGCGGGCACGCGACGATCGATGCAACGAACAGATAAGCGGCGACCGGGAATAGTGTTGGTTTATTCATAAATTTTGGCAATTCGAGGCAGTCTCCCCAGTAAGTACGAAGCGCGTTCGGGAAAGTTTCACGCGGAATGAGGCGGAACCAGTGTCGGGATAAAAGCGCGGATTGACAAGCCCGAATTGACAAGCCCGAATTGACGGATTCTGCATGGGATGGAACGACGGTTTTTGACGAGGTGCGGGCGGGGTATATAGTAAGAAGGGAGAGAGGCGCTCGCCACACGCGTAGCTTCCCGAAGTAGGCTGCAAAAATACCGCAAAGGCACATCGGACGGATGGCCGCTGACGTCAGCAAAAATCTAGATCGAGCCAAGCGCTTCCTGGAAAAGAATCGCGTCGAAGATGCGATCGAAGCGTATTTGGCGGTGCTCGATGAGTCGCCCGGACACCAGGAGGCGACCCAGGCACTGGGGGATTTGTACGCGCGGATGGACCAGCCGGAGCGCGCGGCGGTGTATTACGGAATGTTTTTCGATTTGCTGGTGGACCCGAAAGACGAGACAAAAGCGCTCGCGATTTACAACCGATTCCTGAAAAACTCGGCTTCGCAACAGGCTCCCGAACGAATCGCACGGTATGCGTTTTTGCAGCAGCGGCAGAACCGCGGCGACGAAGCGATCGAACAATACAATAAGGCGGCGGAGCTGTTTACTGCAGCGGGGCGCGCCGAAGATGCGCTGTTTTGCTGGGAGCGCGTGGCGCAACTTGACCCCGACAACTTGACGCGGCAATTGAAGCTGGCCGAAGCGGCGGAGCAGGCCGGAAAGAGTTTGATTGCGGCACGCGCGTATTTGCGAGCGGGGCAACTGGCGACGGCGGGTGGGTCGCACGAGAATGCGTTGAAATTACTGGGGCGGGCGCACGAATTGGCCCCGCAGGAACGCAGCGTCGCGCTGCTCTATGCGGAAGCAATGCTTCGCGGGGGAGCGGCCAGAGAGGCAGCGGCGCTGTTGGAACCGTTTGCGGCGACCGAAAAAGACGCGGCGTTTATGGAGACGTTCAGCGACGCGCTGAAAAGGGCGGGAAGGCTGGATCAGGCGCGCGATGTGCTGGAAAAGTTGATCCGCGAGAAGAATACCGGAACGATGCGGTTATTTGAATTGGTGGATGCTTACGTGGAGGCAGGACAAGACGCCAAAGCGCTGGAACTGCTGCACGCGCTAAAGCGCAAGCTGTACGAGGAGAAACGGCAAAACGAATTCGCAGCGGAACTGGACAGCTTGGGCGCGAAGCATCCGAAGTCGCAAACGATTCTGGAATTCTGGGGAGCGCTGTACAACGAGCTGAACCGGGAAGCGCAGTATTTTGAAATTCTAGTGAAGCTTTTCGATGTTTACCTTAATGCTGGGGACACGCGGAAGGCATGCGACACGCTGGAACGGCTGGTGGACATCGATGCGTATGACCACAGGAACCAGCAGCGATTCGAATCGCTTCGTGGGAAGGCGGACGAGAATTTTCTGCAGAGGATTTCCGGACGGCTGGCGAAATCGACGGTGACGGGTACGCCGCCGACACCGGCACAGAACGCCGGGGCCGTGACATCGGCAGCCGTTAAAGTTGGAAGCGACGCAGGGAAACAGACGCAGGCGCTCGAAGATTTGATTGTGCAGACGGAGATTTTTCTGCAGTACTCGTTACACGCAAAGGCGCAAGAGCGGTTGCAGAAAATTGCGTCGCTCTTCCCGGGCGAAGAAGAGAACAACGCACGGCTGCGGAATTTGTATGAAACGGCGAATTGGTGGCCGCAGGGGAGTCCAAAGCCGAAGCCTGCCGCGCCGAAGGGGCCTGCCACGGTGGAAGCGGAGCCAGTAGGTGCGGCGAGTACGAGCAAGACCGGCGTGTATTCCGCAGATACGATGCGGGACCTATCGAAGATTTCGGAGATTAATCAAAAAATTTTCCGGCAGCAGACGCCGCGCGCGATGTTGAACACGGCGGTGAGTGAAATTGGAATGCATTTGCGAGCGACCCGCGCGCTGGCCGTAATCGGAACGCCTGGGCGGCCACCGGAGTTGGCGGCGGAGTTTTGTGCGAGTTCGGTGAAGCCTGCGCCGGGGGCGCAAGTGGTGTTGTTATTGGCGCAGATGGAAAAAGCGGAGCCGGATGAATTGGGCGGGTTGGTGGTAGAGGCGAGCAGCGGCTCGGTGCTGAAAGAGATGGGATTGGCGACGGCGATGGGCGTGATGATCACCGACAAGGAGACGCAACAGCCTGCGGCGATGATCATTTGCGGATTTGCGGAGCCGCATAAGTGGCGGCCGAACGAAGTTTATTTCTTGCAGGCGATCGGCGACCAGATGTTGATGAGCGTGAGCCACACGCGGCTGCGGTCGCTGGTGCGGCGGATGGGCGTTTCGGACGAGCGGAGCGGGCTGTTGAGCCGGAGTTCGTATTTGAGCTGCCTGTTGACGGAGGCGGATCGCGCGCGAACGCAAGGCACGCCTTTGGCGTTGACGATCTTGCAGATTGACCGCGGCGCGGAATTGTTGCGGCAGCAGGGCGAATCACCAATGGAGAAATTCTTGGAGCAGTTGTCGCGGTCGCTGCAGCCGATTGTGCGACAGAACGACGTGGCGGTGAAGTATACGGCATGGGCGCTCGCGTTTATTTTGCCGGATACGACGCTGGCGGGCGCACAGAATCTGGCGGATAAATTGCGGCGGGCGGCGAGCGGACTGCGGCCACCGTGGGATGCAACTTCGATCACGCTGAGCGCTGGAATTGTGGAAGCGGTGGCGCGCCAGGATTTTGATTCCGAGGATATCGTGACGGATTTGATTAACCGGGCGGAGTTTTCGCTGGAAGAAGCGCGAAAAAAGGGCGACACGATGATTGCGCTGGAGAGCCCGAAGGTTTGACGGCCCGAGTCCTGAACATTCAACAATGAAATATTTTCCTCAAAGACTCTGGCTAGGGTTCAACAATCGTCGTCCTTCGAGACGGGACGCAGCTTTCAAGGAATGGGAGAAGAACTTCCGAGTTTATAAGAGAAGTTTGCGAGGAATTCTGCCGAAACTAAGTCCGTCGGCACGAAAATTCTTTGCTGCTGCGCTATTGCTACATGACGGCACGTTGAGGCGCGTGGAGACAGGCGACCAGATTAACGATCTTACGGCCCGGCAACGAAGGAGCAATTGGCATAGAAGGGCCGCGCGCGTACGACTTCATGTGCTTTCAGCCGATGAGAAGTATTTGTACTTGCTCGACTATCGGTTAATCCGCGGAATTGTGCTGGACTTTCCTGGGCCAATCTCTCTTTTCCCAGCCGGGGCGCACCCAAATTTTGGTGACTGGGGATATGATGAGTTGTCGCTCAAGCGAAAAAGTGTGTTGCAGCACGAAATTCTTTTTTCTTCAGGCGCGGCAATTTCGATCGAGTTCGAGAAGGTTTCGGTTCGACGACGACGTCTCGAAACACGTTGATTCTTTGGGACTGGGCCATGGCCTGTCCGAATAGAGCATTCAAAGAGAGGAAGATATGTTTCCAACGGATGTGGTGATTGTGGCGGGGGCGCGGACGCCGATGGCGCGGTATACGGGGGCGTTTTCGGAGGTGAGCGCGATTGATTTGGCGGCGCATGCATCGCGCGAGGCGGTGAAGCGGTCGGGGACGAATCCCGAAGAATTTGACCATGCGATTTTTGGGAACGTGATGCAGACGAGCGCGGACGCTTTGTACGGCGCGCGGCACGTGGCGTTGAAGGCGGGATTGAAGATGGAAACGCCGGCGGTGACGGTGAACCGCTTGTGCGGGTCGGGCATTGAAGCGATTGCGCAGGCGGCGCAGAGGTTGTTGCTGGGCGAAGCGGAGATGGTGCTGGCTGGCGGAATGGAAAACATGACGCAGGCGCCGTTTGTGATTCGTGGATTGCGCGGCGGATTGAAGCTGGGTGGCGGGGTGCTGGAAGATACGTTAATGGCGGGATTGACGGACACGTATTGCGGATTGCCGATGGCGATGACGGCGGAAAAGCTGGCGGAGCAGCATGGAATTACGCGCAAGGATGCGGATCTGTACGCGCTACGGAGCCAGCAACTGGCGGATGCGGCGTACAAGGCGTGCCGGATTCGTGAAGAACTCGTTCCGGTGGAAGTGAAGCAGGGGAAGAAAACGATTGTGGTGAGCGAAGACGATCACCGGCGGCCGGAAACGACAATGGAGATTCTGGAGAAGCTGCCGCCGTCGTTCAAAAAAGATGGAATTGTGACGGCCGGGAATGCCAGCGGAATTGTGGACGGCGCTGCGGCGGTGGTTGTGACCCGCGAGAAGACCGCGAAACAGCGCGGATTAAAACCGATTGGGCGAATTGTTTCCTGGGCTGCGGCGGGAGTGGATCCTAGCATCATGGGAATTGGGCCGGTGCCGAGTTCGCAAAAAGCCTTGCAGGCGGCTGGCTTGAAGCTGGAACAGATGGACCGCGTGGAAGTGAATGAAGCGTTTGCGGCGCAGTATCTCGCGGTGGAGCAGTCGCTAGGGCTGAATCGTGACAAGACGAATGTGAATGGTGGCGCGATTGCGTTGGGGCATCCTCTGGGGGCGAGCGGGACGCGACTGGTGATTACGCTGCTGAATGAATTGCGGCGGAATGGATTGAAGTATGGACTGGCGACGGCATGTATTGGGGGCGGGCAGGGAATTGCGATGGTTGTGGAAGCGGTTGGAAGCTAGTCCGACCTCGATCTTTAAGTTGCCCGAATTCTAGTTTGATTTCCTGAAATCATCGTTTGAGCAATAGTCCTCCTTAACTCGCCGGATAGATGTATCCAGGTTCTCTTTTGTGGCGGGTATCGCGGGCCAAGGTCGCGCAAAATGCGTCCATGTCTTCGCCGGCCCATCAAGTCCGGTGAAGGAAATTAACTGCGACCCGACTTGCATTTTCGGAGGAGAGCAAGGTGTTCCCATCAATATGGGAATATCTACCGTCTCGCCCGAATTCCCCAATGCGTCGCCTTTAAGAACTTGTAGCGGACGAATTGTCGCCACGCCCTTGATATCGCTACTGTCACCAAGATTCTTCCTATATTTTGTAACCTCGCCCACAGAGCTTTGGGAACTGTCTCTTCCCATTTTTTTGGCCGTGAAAAGTTTTGGCTAGAGTGAGTTCGGGCACCTGCTTTGGTACACTTTGACGGGTAGAAATTCCTGCCGGCATTTCGTGCATTTCAAGGTGTGAGGTATCGATGGCGATTCAGAGAGTGGGAGTGGTTGGGTGTGGGCTGATGGGGTCGGGGATCGCGCAGGTGTGTGCTGCGGCGGGATTCGAGACGGTGGTGCGAGAAGTGGCGCCGGAGTTGGTGGAAAAGGGGTTGAAGGGGATTGAGAAAAATTTGGCGCGGCTGGTGGAGAAGGGAACAATTACCGAGGCTGCGAAGGGCGAAATTCGTGGACGGTTGAAGGGCACTACGGCAATTGAGGATTTGAAGAGTTGCGATTTGGTGATTGAAGCGATTGTTGAGCAGCTTCCGGCGAAGCGGGAATTGTTTAGTGCGCTGGATAAACTTTGTCCTGCGAGCACGATTTTTGCGAGCAACACTTCTTCGCTGACGATTACGGAGATTGCGACGTCAACGAAGCGACCGGAGCGGTTTGTAGGGCTACACTTTTTTAATCCAGTGCCGGTGATGAAGCTGGTGGAAGTGGTGCGGACGATTGCGACGGACCCGGCCGTATACGACGAGATGGTGGCGCTCGGAGCGAAGCTGGGGAAGACGCCGGTGCGCGCGCACGATTCGACGGGCTTTATCGTGAACCGTTTGCTGGTGCCGTATTTGCTGGATGCGATTCGCGCGCTGGAAGAGGGCGTGGGTTCGATCGAGGACATTGATAATTCGATGAAGCTGGGTTGCGGGCATCCGATGGGGCCGCTGACGCTGCTGGATTTTGTGGGCTTGGATACGACGTACTACATTGCGAACATCATGTTCGAGGAATTTAAAGAACGAAGATTCGCGCCGCCACCGTTGTTGAAGCGGATGGTTTTGGCGGGGTGGAATGGGCGGAAGAGCGGGCGCGGATTTTACGACTATGCGGATCCGGCGAAGCCGGTGGCGGGGAAGTTTTAAAAAAGAAGATTCGCCACAGAGAGCACAGAGAGAGAAAAGAAAAGGGAGCTTGACGCAGAGACGTAGCGGACGCACAGAAGAGTCGCGACCAAAGAAAAAGGAAGAGACGAGCGATGGGATACGAAAATTTGATTTATGAAAAGAAAGATGGGGTTGGGTGGATTACGTTTAACCGGCCGAAAGTGTTGAATGCGCTGAACCGGAAGACGGTGGAAGAGTTGCGAGAGGCGTTGACGGATGCGCGCGATGATGCGAATGTGCGCGTATTGATTTTGACCGGCGCAGGTGAGAAGGCGTTTGTGGCAGGCGCGGACATTGGCGAACTTTCGCAGCAGACGCCGGTGAATGGAAAAGAGTTTTCACTGTTTGGACAGGGCGTGTTTCATCTGCTGGAGACAATGGGTAAGCCTTCGATTTGCGCGATCAATGGGTTTGCGCTGGGCGGGGGTTGCGAACTGGCGTTGACGTGCTCGATTCGAATTGCGAGCAAGACGGCGCGCCTGGGGCAGCCGGAAGTGAAGCTGGGAATTTTGCCGGGATACGGGGGATCACAGCGATTGGCGCGGCTTTGCGGGAAGGGTGTTGCGCACGAATTGTGTTTGACGGGCGAAATGATCGGCGCGGAAGAGGCTTGGCGGATTGGGCTGGTGAATCACATTTATGAACCGGCGGAGCTTTTGCCAGCGGCGGAAGCAATGGCGAAGAAAATTATTGCGAATGGGCCACTGGCGGTAAAGTTCACGATGGAAGCGATTGAGCGAGGCGTGGAGATGCCGCTGGAAGAAGGATTGTTTCTGGAGGCGACGCTGTTTGGCGTGGCGTGCGCGACGGAAGATATGCGGGAAGGGACGAAGGCGTTTTTGGAGAAGAGGCCGGCGCAGTTCAAGGGAAAGTAGAAAAAATAGCGGAACGCAGAGACGCAGAGAGCGCGGAGAAAAGAAAAGATCAGAGATGGCAAAGATTGAGCCAACACAGGTGGGTGGGGAGCTAAACGCGGCCGGATTGCGATTTGCGATTGCCGTGAGCCGATTCAATAGTTTTATTACGGAGCGGCTCCTGGCAGCGGCGCTCGATGCGTTGGAGCGCGCAGGAGCGGCGAGCAAGGATGTGGATGTAGTTCGAGTTCCAGGGGCGTTCGAATTGCCGCTGACGAGCAAGAAATTGGCGCAGACCGGGAAGTACGACGCGTTGATTGCTATCGGGTGCGTGATTCGCGGAGAGACGGCGCATTACGATTATGTCTGCTCGGAAACTTCGCGCGGATTGCAACTGGCGCAGATGGATACCGGCGTACCGGTGATTTTCTGCGTGTTGACCGTGGATACCTTGGAGCAGGCGATTGACCGCGCTGGATTGAAGGGCGGGAACAAAGGATTCGAGGCGGGACTGGCGGCGATCGAGATGGGGCGGCTTGCTAAGAAATTGCACGCGGCGGGGAGCAACGACGCTGGAACGAATGCCGTGCAGAAAAAGAAAGCGCGGCGCGGATAACGTGTCCCTACGAACAAAAGCGCGCGAGTACGCAATGCAAATGTTGTTTCAGTCCGAGATGAGCCCACAGGACGCGAAGAAACTCGAGGCAAAATTCTGGAAGAGCGCCAAGGCGGCTGACACGACGCGCGAGTTTGCCAACGCGTTGTTCGAAGGTGCGGCAACGGAAGTTGCTAGTGCGGACGAAGCGATTACCAAGCACGCGGTGGATTGGAAGCTGGAACGAATCGCCGCCATTGACCGCGCGATCTTACGGCTCGGAATTTACGAGCTGCGGCGCGGCGAAACGCCGGCAAAAGTTGTGATCAATGAGTCGGTGGAACTGGCGAAGAAGTTTTCCTCGGAAGATGCCTCTGCGTTTGTGAATGGGTTGCTCGATACAGTCCGCAAGTCATTGATTAAAAGCTAGATAGTTCAAATCGTGTAAATTCCTGACTGAGCCGAAACTTCCCCGAACGACGCGGGTTTAACGCTGCAGTTGGTCCGATTCAGGTCGAGGGCTAATACAAAACAGGAGATAAATCATGAGCACTGCGGGTGTGTTTCGACGAATCACTCTGGGAATAGCGTTTGCTGGATTGGTTTCTGGTGGAGCGTGGGCGGCCGAAGATCCGACGTCGCAGCAACAGGATGTTCAACAAGACAAGAAGGACATTCGAAGCGACAAGAAGGATCTGAACCGCGACCGTGCGGATCGCAACGCGGACCAGCGCGACATCAACAAGGACAAGACGGACATTCGCAGCGATAAGAAGGATATCCGCCAGGACAATCGCGATATTCGAAACGACAAGCAAGACGTTGCCAAGGATAACCGCGACATTCGAAAAGACAGCAAGGATTTGAACCGCGACCGCGCGGACAGGAACGCGGATCAGCGGGACATCAACCACGACAAGTCGCAATTGACGAAAGACGACGCGAAGTACGGCGCGAACAGCATACAGGCGAAGACTGATCGCAAGGATCTGCACCAGGATCGCGTGGACCGGAACAAGGACCAGAAAGACATCAACAAAGACAAGACCGATTTGAGCAAGGACCGTACGGATCGCAATAAGGATGTTCGCGATCTGAATCACGACCGGGCTGACCGCAACGCGGACGCCAAGGACCTGCATAACGACAAGAAGGATGTGCACGCCGACCGGAAGGACCGGAACAAAGATCAGAAAGACATCAACAAGGACAAGAAGGATCTGCACAAAGATCGCACCGACTTGCGGCGCGATCGTCACCACAAGTAGTTCCTGAGCTGTCAGGCGGGGAAGTTAAAAAGGCCACCTGCAAGTGCGGGTGGCCTTTCATCTTTGTTGAGTTGAGACTCCGCGCCGAAGAAAAAGAATCGGACTAGGCGCCGACCTTTGTTTGGTCGATAGAAATGTCGGCCGCTGAAATGACGCGATTGCGGCCGGCGCGTTTGGCTTGGAAGAGTCGCTCGTCGGCGATTGCAAATAACTCTGCTTCGTTCGAGCCTTCGGCCGGAAATTCGGCGAGTCCGGCACTGATGGTAATGCCATTCAGTTGAACGCCGGACGGCAGATCAATCGGCGAAGAAGCGATTGTGGATCGGACGGACTCGAGCTTTTGATGTGCTAGCTCGATGTCGGTCTCCGGCATTAGAACAACAAATTCTTCGCCGCCGTAACGTCCAACAGTGTCGCTCTGGCGGAACGACTGGCGAAGAATCGCGCTGAGAGAACGCAAGGCGACATCCCCGGCCGCATGACCATGCGTGTCGTTGAAGGCCTTGAACTGATCCACATCCAGAACGGCGATTGTGAGGGCCTGGCCATAACGCTGGGTACGGCTGAGTTCGATGCTGAAACGATCGTCCACATAGCCACGATTGTAGAGAGTGGTGAGCGGATCCAGCGTTGCGAGGCGCAAGAGTTTCTGGCTTCGCGTGACGATTGCGATAGTGAGTGCCGAAGCGATGAGCATCAAGATGAGGCGAGATATCTGCGCCGACCAACTGAACAGACCGTACGGGTAGGGAGCGAACGCTTCGCTATTGAGGTCCCAGCGTAGCGCGGTGTAGGCGACGAGGCTAAAATATTCCGTAAGCGCGAGCAAGCCAGCGGCGAAGCAAACGCGACGGTCGTACCTGAGGCTGGTTCCGGCAATGGCGAGGAAATAGCCTTCGAAGATGACTTTGCTGTTCACCGCGGTGTGCGGTTGATTGAAGAAGAGAAATGCGCCAAGGCCGACGGTGACGAGAGTGACGTCAAAGAAACTGGTGGCGAAACTGAGCCACGAAGGTGCTTGAACGCGCGCAGCGATGGCATATGCGCCGGCGGAAATCAAAAACGCACTCACGGTCAATCCGATGCCGACGAATGCTTCTGTTCCCTCCATTCGAAACAGAATGGTGTTGAGGATCGGGATCAGAAGGAGGCTTGCAGCCAAGCCGAGGCGAAGTTTTGCAATGAAGAGTTCCCCGGCCGCACCGGCGCCGACCAGGACCGGATCGGGCTTCGACCACAGCGCGACCGCCGTCTTTTGAAGAGACACATTCATATGGGGTCCCAAGCAACGGCACACTTTGGCGATCGTCCAGCGGAAAACGAGTTTAATGACGCTGGAAGCGAGCTACCGGTGCGTTCAGTCTCTCATTTAGGATAGGTCCGAACTGCGGAATTGCAGCCAAAATTGCAATCCCAGGTGCCCAAACGGAGAGCTATTGGGAGGAACCGCGCCAGCATTTAGAGCAGAAAGGTGCCTTCAAAAATGCGAACGGCAGCGCCACTGACGCGGGGCACTAGTTTTTTGCCCTTCGTGGAGATTTCGACTTCGATATGGCTCGGGCGGCTCATTTCAACGCCTTGCGTGATGGCCAGCGTTTGACCGGGCGAGAGCTTGCCGTGTTTGACAAGGTAGGCGCCGAGCGAGCCGGCAGCCGAGCCGGTGGCGGGGTCTTCGTACAATTCCCAAGGGAGCATGCCACGCGTCTGCGCTTTGCCGCTACCAGATAGAACGAAGCAATACGCCATGGTGGAACCCTTTCCTATGAGGTGGCGGAGTTCGCTCATGTTCATCTCGATTTTGGAGAGCGCGGCGCGGCTTTTCAAAGGGACCATCAGATTGAAGATGCCGGTGGAGACACACTCTGGTTCGAGGTCAGGGTCGAGGTCTTTTGGTGAAAGGCCGAGTGCCTTAGCGAGCGCACCTTTCTTTATTTTGGCGGGTCTGAAGGAGGCTTCCGTTTGCGTCATGGTAACCCGGTTTGGTCGGCCGTCCTTGAAGCGGATCTCGACAGGAAGAATTCCCGCGCCGGTTTGCTGCATCACGTGCACGCCGCCTTCTTGTGCCGGGACGACGCCGAGTTCCGCGAGGAGAAACCAGGTGCCGACGACGGGATGCCCTGCGAGTTTTAGTTCCTGATTCGTCGTGAAGATGCGGAGGCGCGCGAGGGCACGGTCGTCGGTCGGTTTTTGCACGAAAACGGTCTCGGCGAGATTCATCTCCCGCGCAATGGCCTGCATCTGATCGTCGGAGAGGCCGTCGCCGTCGGTGAAGACAGCGAGCGGATTTCCTTCGAATCGGTTCGTGGTGAAGACGTCGAGCGTATGAAAGCGATGTTGCATACTGGGCTCCCTAAAGTTTGTGAACCGTGGCGACGACGGCGTCGAGAACGCGTCGCGTCGTTTCGATTTTGTTGGTTTCCGAATAGACGCGAAGTAGATTCTCCGTGCCAGAAGCGCGGACCATGACCCAGCCAACGTCGCCGAGATAGATTTTTATGCCATCCATATTTTCGCGGTTCGTGACGGGAAGATTTGAGACTTCCTTGCACTGGCCATCGGAGAAGTAGGAGATGGCTCTTTCTTTTTGGCCTGGTTTTACATCAAGGTCGATGCGCCCGTAGTGATGTTCGCCAAACTCAGCTTGCAGCGCGGCGAGAAGTTCGCCGAGCGACTTGCCGTGCCACGCCATGAGTTCGGCCAGAAAAAGCGCGGAGACCGTGGCGTCGCGTTCCGGGAGATACAGGCTGAATCCGATACCGCCGCTTTCTTCGCCGCCGATGAGAATATCTTGTTCGAGCATCAGTTCGCAGATGTATTTGAAACCGATCGGGACTTCGTGCACCTTGCGGTTTAGCTTTGCTGCGAGCTTGTCGATGAGCTTTGTAACGGAAAACGTTTTGGCGATCTCGCCAGGAAGATTTCTCATTCCAGCGAGGTGCCAGACGAGCAGCGCAAAGATTTGGTGTGGGTTGACGAAGGTGCCGTCGCGGTCGATCGCACCGATGCGATCGCCATCGCCGTCGGCGGCGAAGCCCGCGTCGTATTTTCCGGCGACTACTGCTTCGCCCAATGGGCGAATGTGCGGCTCAATCGGCTCGGGGTGGACGCCGCCGAAGCGAGGGTCGCGTTCGCCTCGAATTTCCGCGCAGGGGACACCATTGCGTCTGAAGAGTTCCGGCAGGAGACCGGCGGCGGATCCGAACATTGCATCGGAAACGAAGCGGAAATTGGCTTTGCGGATGCGGTCCCAATCGACGAGTTTTTCGAGAGTGTCGAGATAGGGCGAACGAGGCTCAAGGGGCTGGATGAGTTTCGGTTGCGGCGGAAGCGGAGCAAGTCCGGACGACTCGACGAACGCGAGTTCATTCTCGATTTGCGCAACGATGCTGGGTAGCGCACTGCTGCCGTAGCTGGCTTTGTACTTGATGCCGTTCCAGTTGTAGGGATTGTGGCTGGCTGTGACGACGATGCCGCCGGCGGCGCCGCGTTCACGGACGAGTTGCGAAACGGCAGGCGTCGGGCAGGGCTTGTCACAGAGGAAAACAGGCGTACCCGTGGAACTGACGACTTCGGCGACGACGCGCGCGACCGAGTCCGACGCATAGCGATGATCGAAACCGACGATGACCCCTTTAGGAGCGGACTCGCCGCGGACGACGTAGCGCGAAATGGCTTGGGCGACGGCGCGCGAATTGGCGAACGTGAAATCTTCGGCGATGATGCCGCGCCAACCGTCTGTGCCGAACTTTATCGAAGTCATGGAAAGTCAGTATAAGCGATGCAGCGGAAAGGGAAACAGCCGGATTGGCCGGTAGCGAAGCCACACGAGATTTCGTTCGGACATACAGGCCCTACAGGAGATCTTTGCGTTTCCGCTCTTCGAGCTGTTTGACGACCTTCGCGACGTCCTGGGCACGGGTGCGGGGGCAGATGAGAAGCGCGTCCGGAGTTTCGACGACAACGAGATCCTCTGTACCGATAAGCGCAGTGAATTTTCCGGGAACGGAGATAAGATTTCCGCGAGCGTCAACGGCCGTGCCAGGTGTGGCAAAAATATTGCCGGAGGACGAGTCCGCGGCTGTATTCGGCAGGCCCATTGCGACACCTCCAGACGCGGCGAGGAGTTCATAAACGGCGGCCCAGGAGCCAATGTCGCTCCAGCCGATTTCGGCAGGGATTACGAAGACTTGTGGCGCGCCAGATTGTTGTGTGGCGCGTTCGAGGATGGCGTAGTCGACGGAGATGTTTTCGAGCTTGGGATAGACGGCGCGGAGCTTTTTTTCGTAAGAGCGCGTGCCGATGGCCGTAGCGAGCTTTTCGAGCTCAGCGTGGGTTTTTGGAAGATGGCGCTTGAGATTATCGAGGAACGTCGAGACACGCCAGAAGAACATGCCGGCGTTCCAGTGATAGTTGCCGCTCGCGACATATTCCTGCGCTACCGCGAAGGCGGGTTTCTCCGTAAAGCGACAGACGGCGAAGACAGGAAACCCGTTCGAATCGAGCGTTTCAGCCGTGCGTTCGACGTAGCCGAATCCGGTTTCGGGATTGGTTGGCGGAATGCCGAGGACGACCATGCGGCCGGGTTCGCGCGCAACGTTTAGGGCGGCGGCAACGATGCTGCGATATTTTTCCGGTTGCGCGATGTAATGATCCGCCGGGAGAACGGCCATAAGCGCGTCGCCTTTGGCGGTGTGGCGGATATGAATGGCGGCTAGCGCGATGGCGGCGGCGGTATTGCGTCCAATTGGTTCAGTGATGACTCGCTTCCGTGAAGCGGCGGGCAATTGCTTTTTGAGCGCGGTGTTTTGTTCGGCGTTAGTGACGCTCCAGATGCGGTCGGCCGAAATCAGCGGCCGAAGACGGGCGACGGTTTGCTCGAGCATTGTTTGCTTGCCGACAATGTTAAGGAGCTGCTTGGGTGTGCGCGTGCGGCTGCGTGGCCAGAAGCGCGTACCGCGGCCTCCGGCGAGTATTACGGCATGGGTAGCTAATTTTTCGTCCGGCATATGAGAAGGAAGAATCTAACACAGAGAGTAGGGAGGGCGCAGAAAGCACAGCGGGTTTGTGGACAAGGGCGGGAAACACAACTACTCGCGGCGATCTTTTTCAGTGACCGATTGAGTTTCAGGAATCGAATTTGAAGCGACTGTCGCCACCGGAGATTTTGTGCGTTCGTCGACGTGGAGCTGGAAGACGTCGGGGCGGGCGTAGTGCCCGACGACGTCGAGGTCGAACTTACCGCGGATGATTTGGGCGCGATCGATTTCGGCGATGAGGACAGCCTCGTCTTCGAAATTGGGACCAGCGAGAAAATTGCCAAAGGGGTCGACGATGCAACTGCCGCCGCGGGTGACGACGGTGTTCGGATCGTCGCCGAACGGAGTGCGGTAGTCGGCGGGAAAATCTCGGCGCCGATTGAATTGATTGCAGGAGAGAACGAAGCAGCGGCCTTCAACGGCGATGTGGCGCACCGAAGCGATCCAGGAATCGCGCGAGTCGGCGGTGGGGGCGCAGTAAAGCTCGATGCCCTTTGCGTACATGGTTGCGCGCATCAGTGGCAGATAATTTTCCCAACAGATGACAGCGCCGAGTTTGCCGAGCGGTGTGTCGTATACGGGCATCGTCGAACCATCGCCAAAGCCCCAGACGAGGCGTTCGGAGGCAGTCGGCATGAGTTTGCGATGCTTGCCGAGGTAGGTCCCGTCTGGGGCGAAAAAAAGGACGGTGCAGTAAAGCGTGCCGCCGTCTCGCTCGATAACGCCCATTACGAGATAGATGCTGCTGGCGCGGGCGATGCGGGCGAGTTGATCGGCCGCGGGGCCGGGAACGTCCACACTGCTTTCCCAATAGCGTTGAAAATCGCGGCGACCTTCGTCGGTGCGGTTGCCGACGACGGTGCCGAAATCGAGTCCACGCGGATACGCCGAGAGAAAGGCTTCCGGGAAGACGACGAGGCGCGCGCCTTTGCTTGCGGCTTCCCTAGAAAGCGCTGCCGCTTTCTCGAGCGTGCGTTCGCGATCGAAAGCTACGGACGCGGCTTGGACAACAGCGGCCTTAAACGGATTCGTGCTGGTGGTCATGACGTCTCGCTTGAAATGAATCTAGCACAGCAGTCGCCAAGATTGGCCTTCTTGGAACAAAACTCACTCATGGACAAGCTGGGCTTTAGTCGAAAACGGTATGAGTAAGGGCGTCGGCAGAAATGCCAGAGTCTTGCCAACGTTTTCTGGCTGCGGCGAGATCGGGAACGTAGGTGCGAATGATGGACGATTCGCGGAGTGGCTGGATGACGAAGACTTCCAGATTGGCGGGGATAAACCAGCACTCACCCGGAGCATACGTCGCGTCTCCACCGGTCCAGCGAATTTGGCCGGAGCCGCCAAGTACAACGAGAAGTTCGAAGCGCGATTTGTTCGTGGAGCAATCGCAGAGACCAGAGTACTCGGCGCGTTCCGTCGCGAAGTAACGGCATGCGGCGAGAAGCGATCGTTTGCCACGCTGCGTCGGCAATGTGAGGCGAGGGACTTTTTGGACGATCCCGCCGGAGAAGTTCGTGACGGCGAGCGCTTTTTCCAGATGGAGTTCGCGCGGTTTGCCGGAGGGATCAACTCGACCGTAATCGTAAACCCGATACGTGAGATCCGAATATTCCTGTGCCTCGAAGACGACCATGTTTGCGCCGATGGTGTGCTGGGTGCTGGCTGGAACGAAGAGAGTGTCACCGGCAGCAACTGCGTGCCTCTGGAAAAGATTTTCGAGCGTGTGATTTTCAAGCGCCGCAAGAAAGGCATCTTTGGTCGTGCCGGGCTTTAGCCCCAAGAGAAGAGACGCATCCGGTTTTGCCGCAACGATGTGCCACATCTCGGTCTTGCCACGCCCCCCGGCAGCTTTTTCGTGTTCGGCGGCGTACGTGTCGTCGGGATGAACCTGTATGGAAAGTTTGTCCGTTGGAAAGATGAATTTGGCGAGGAGAGGAAAATCGGGGGGTTCCGCGAACATCGTGCCGCGCCATTCCGCGGGCATTTCGCGCCAAGCGTCGGCCAGCGTGATTCCGGTGAATGCGCCAGTGGCGATGCGGCAGTTCACGTCAGAGAGCCATGCTTCGCCAATGGGCTCGGCGAGATCTGATTTGTCCGGATAGAGCGGCGCGAGGGAGCGAGAGCCCCAAAGACGCGGACTGAAAGTTGGCTCAATGCGAAAAGGTTCCGGATTCATGAGCGCCTGGCGTGTCTGCCTGCAGCGAGATCCAGTTTACGCCGAGATGCAACAGCCAGAGAGCGCTCGTCGGCCGAAAACAACGTAAGCGTAACGGTCTCGGATCGCGATGAAGTTGCCACAGTTTCAAGCCACAAACGCGCGCGGCAAAATTACGCGGCAACGGCGCGAGAGAAAAACTTCTCGATGCGACGCAGGCCCTCTTCAATCCGTTCGATCGAAGTTGCGTAAGAAAGACGCAAATAGCCGGGCGCACCGAATGCGGCTCCCGCAACCAGCGCGACATGCGCCTTCTCCAGGAGCAGCGTTGCGAGTTCCGAACAATCTTTTGCGAGGGCGTTCGGTCCAGTTCCCAAGCTGGCGGAAACGTTCGGGAAAACGTAGAACGCGCCGCCAGGTTCGCCGCACTGGATTCCGGGAATGGCATTGAGGCCGTCGACGATACGCCGGCGCCGGCGCGCGTATTCCGCGAGCATCGCCGGGACGCTGTCCATCGGGCCCGTCATCGCGGCGAGTGCGGCATACTGCGCGATTGAGGTTGGGTTCGACGTGGACTGACTCTGCAGTTTCACCGTCGCGGTAATCAGTTCCGCGGGCGCGAGTGTGTAACCAAGGCGCCAGCCGGTCATCGCGAACGTCTTCGACATAGAGCCGATAATGATGACGTGATTTCTCGAGTCGGGCAGGCTCGCAACGGAGAATGGTTTGTTGTTGCCGTAGGTGAAGTGCGAATAACACTCATCGCCCATCAGCCAAATATTGCGCTTTTTGCATAGGTCCAGCAGTTTTGCGCACTCTTCAGGCGGAGTAACGCCGCCTGTGGGATTGCTCGGCGAATCGAGAATGAGCAATTTTGTTTTTGGCGTAATGGCTTTCGCAACGTCCGCAGCGCGAACCGCGAAACCATCTTCGGCGCGCGTTTCGACCACAACTGGAGTCGCACCGGTGTACTTAATTATGTCGGGATAGCTGACCCAATACGGCGCGGGAACGATGACTTCGTCGCCGGCCTGCACAAGAACGCTGATGACATTAAAGATCGAGTGCTTGCCTCCGACGTTCGTCACGCACTCCTTCGGTTCGTAGCTGGAGCCGAGTTCGCGTTCGTGCCATGCGCAGATGGCTTCGCGCAACGGCATGACACCCGGAGTGGCCGTATATTTCGTTTTGTTGTCGTTGATGGCCTTAATCGCGGCCTGCTTAATGTGGTCCGGCGTCGGAAAATCCGGCTCGCCCGGACCGAAGTCAGCAATGTCCACGCCCTTAGCCTTCAGCTGATCCGCTGCGGCGATGACGGCGGCGGTCGGCGAGATTTGTATGCGGTTGATGCGGTCCGTGAGTTGCACTGCTTCTCCTTGTGAACTACAAGATCCTCAGGAAATCTTTGCCTTGAGTCGCTCTTCAACGATTGGCGGCACGAGGCCCGTAAGCGGCGCACCAAGTTGCGCGATTTCGCGCACAAGCTTCGAACTTAGGTAGCTGTAGGTCAGCCCCGGCAGCATGAACACTGTTTCGAGCCGGCCTTCAAGTTTTCGATTCATCAGCGCCATTTGCAATTCATATTCGTAGTCGCTGACAGCCCGAATGCCGCGAAGAATCACGCCCGCGCCGCGTTTGCGTGCATAGTCGACGAGGAGGCCGCCAAAAACGTCCACCTCGACGTCCGGCCACTGCTTAGTGACTTCGCGCAACATTTCGACGCGTTCCTTCACCGAAAAAAGCGGCTTCTTTTCAGCGTTCTGCAGAACGGCGACGATGAGCAGGTCAAACATTTTTTCGCCGCGCTCGATAAGGTCGAGGTGGCCGTTGGTGACCGGGTCGAACGAGCCGGGATAGATTGCGATTGATGTTTTCATTGTGTTGCGTCTGCTCAGGGATTTTAACTCAGGCGGATGCGGAAGCGTGCCGCAATCTTGCCGCTGCGCGGGGCCGCCACAGTCCGAAATGGACGCATAGAAAAAGCACTTCGCATCGAGGCCCAAGTGTGCCACTATCCTCTGGTTTGCCGCTACATAGCAGTAAAGTCTAGCGGTCTCGGCTACAAATCTTCGGAGGGTTGGACTCACAATGTCATTGCGCGCCACGGGGAGACGATTGGCCATGTTGTTAATGATGGGCTTGCTGGACACGGCGAACGCCAGACCGCAAAATGCGCCGGCGTTGAATTTGATGCCATGGCCGGCAAGCGTTCAAAACGGAACCGGCGCTCTGAAGATTGACGCATCGTTCGGCGTCGCGTTCACCGGGTACAACGAGGCTCGCCTCGATCGAGCCGGGCAGCGATTCTTATTGCAGTTGCAGAGGCAAACTGGCCTTCTCATTTCCGGCAAAACGGTGGAACCGGCAAAGGCGACGTTGGTTGTGCATACGGATCACGCCAGCAAGGATGTTCAGGAACTGGGTGAGGACGAAGCCTACATCCTGGAAGTAACGCCCGCGGGCGCAAAATTGAATGCGGCGAATCCGCTCGGGGTATTGCGCGGCCTGCAAACTCTTCTCCAACTCGTGGATGTGTCGCCGGATGGATTTGCTGCGCCAGCAGTGAGCATAAAGGACGAGCCGCGATTTGGCTGGCGCGGCCTGTTGATTGATTCGAGCCGGCACTTTACGCCTATGGAAGTGCTCAAGAGAAATCTGGACGGAATGGAAGCGGTGAAGATGAACGTCTTCCATTGGCACATCTCGGACAATCAAGGATTTCGCGCCGAGAGCAAGAAACTGCCGAAGCTGCATGGTTTGGGATCGGGCGGAGCGTATTACACGCAGAACGAAATTCGCGAGTTGATTGCGTATGCGCGCGACCGCGGGATCCGCGTCGTTGCGGAATTTGATATGCCCGGCCACAGCAGTTCGTGGTTTGTGGGGTACCCAGAAATAGCCAGCACGCCGGGGCCGTTCAAGATCGAAGAAGAATGGGGAGTGATGGATCCGGCGATGGATCCCACCAACGAGAAGACATACAAGTTGCTGGATGTCTTCATCGGAGAAATGACCAAGCTCTTTCCTGACCACTATTTCCACATCGGCGGAGACGAAGTGAATGGAAAGGCATGGGACGCAAATCCAAAGGTTCAGGAATTCAAGAAGGCGCACAACTACAAGACGAATGACGAGCTGCAAACCTATTTTAGCCAGCGCGTGCAGAAGCTAGTAAACAAACACGGGAAGGCGGCGGTTGGTTGGGACGAGATTTTTGTTCCCGGCGCGCCGAAGGATATTGTGATTCATTCGTGGCGCGGGTCGAAGGCGTTGGCCGCGGCCGCGAAGGAGGGCTATCAGGGAATTCTTTCCAACGGATATTACATCGACCTGATGTGGAGCGCGGCCCGGCACTATACGGTCGATCCACTCAGCGGCGAAGCCGCGGATTTGACGCCGGACCAAAAGAAGTTGGTGCTGGGTGGCGAAGCGACGATGTGGTCGGAATACGTCAATTGGGAAAATATTGACAACCGTATTTGGCCCCGGACGGCGGCAATCGCGGAACGCTACTGGTCACCGCAGTCCGTCACCGAAGTGAATTCCATGTATGCGCGCCTGGACGTGATTAGCGAAAGGCTCGAGTGGGTCGGTCTCACGCATCGCAGCCAGCCTTTTAAGATGCTGCAGCGAATCGCCGGTCCGGCGACGCCGCAGGAGTTTGCCGCCTTAAAAGCCCTGGCTGACGTGGTGGAGCCGGTGAAGGATTACACGCGCGGCGAAACGACGTCGTACACGGCGATTACCACGACGCCGTTGAATCACATTGTGGATACGGTCCCACCGGAGAGCGACGTTGCCCGCCGCTTTGATGAAAAAGTGAGCGCATTTGTTGGCGGTTCCTGCCGCGATGCGAATGTCGCTGCGCAATTACGTGCTCAACTCACAAAATGGCGAGAAAACGATGCGGCTCTGCAATCGCTCGCGCAAAGGTCGTCCTTTGTGAAAGAGGTTGCGCCGAGTTCGCAGGATTTGAGCGCGGTGGCGACGATTGGGCTGACGGCGCTCGAGGCAATCGCAAGCGCTACGCCGCTTTCCGATGACTCAAAAGCGCAATCAACCGCTGCGATCACTGCCGCGAGCAAAGGCAAAGCGCAGCTTTTGTTAATCCCTGCCGGAACAATCCAGAAACTGGTGGAGGCCGCAGCAAAGGCCGGCGCCTGTTCGGCTAAGACCTAGTGCGACGGCTTTTCATTGTGGCAAGTGCCAGCGCCAGAATCGTGAAATTCGCTGGCGCCTTCGACCGGGACGAATTCCCACGAATATTTTCCCGGAGATAGTGTCAGCTTCAACACGCCAAATGTATCGGCATTGCGAACCTGGCTATTTGGAATAGGAAAGCCGAGGGGGCCGTGGTCGCGGCCGCCCGTGCCGACAACGAATTCCTGTATCCCGCGTTTTTCGTCCAGATTGCCATATGGATCTTGCGGCGCAAATCGCTCGTACGAATGCTCATGCCCGTTGAGCACCAAATCGGCGTGCGCGTTGTAGAGGTCCCGCCATAGTTGCCGCAACTCAGGGTGAATGGCGTGGCTCTTGAGTACGCCGCTGCTGTAAAGCGCGTGGTGACCAAAGGCCACAATGCAGGATTTCGCATGCCCGGCTAGATCTTTTTGTAGCCACAGGTCCTGTGGCGAGCCTGCGCTACATCCGCCCAGGCCTGGAGCCGCACAATTCGTGTTCAGCGCAATGACGTGCCAACTACCCAGATCGAAGCTGTAGTAACCCTTTTCCCTCTCGCCGGCCTGTGCGCCCCAGTAATCGAAGTAGGGCGAACCGTCCTTGGAGCCGTAGAATTCGTGGTTGCCGGGAGTAGGATGCGTGCGATTCTTAAATCGGCCCCACGTTTTGTCGTAGCAGTTTTTGAACTCTTCGGCGGTGCCTTTCTCGTAGGCAAGGTCGCCCGCTGCGAACACTTCTCCAGGAATGCCGTCGATCAACTTCGCGGTTGCTTCCGCACCTTCAAGCGCTTTACACGCTGCGATGTCACCCGCCCCGACAAGAATGAACGTTTCGGCGCTCTTATTCTTTTTCTTGCCTACGATTTTCCGAGGCGACTGCTCTGTCGCTGGTCGGCTCTGAAGTGGAATCACTGGCGGCACCAGGAGCCAGCAGGTGATCGGAACGAGCAATGTGAAACGAAGGTATGCGGGCATGCAGTAGATTCCTCCCACACAGTCTCTAATCCAGTGTCGCCAAGGTCAAGACGCGTTGCGTCCGACGACTCGTCCCGTGAACACCGCTGTTCCCTCTAACCACCGAGCTTCCGATGGAATTGAGTGGAAGCATCAAATTTTTGTACACCATGATAACTAATTGTAATTAATAGACTTATTTGAGGTTTCGGGCATTCGGTGGGTTGACAGACGGCCGGTATATGTATAAACTTCCATACGCGACTGAATCAGTCGTATATGGGATTTAGCCTGGGGGCAGGCAGTCAGATGTTCAAGCTTTCCAAGAAGGCCGATTATGGCCTCATTGCCGTAAAGCATTTGGCAATGCATCGCGAACAGCATGCGTGCAGTGCAAACGAAATCGCCGACGAATACGGAATTTCTTCGACGTTGATGGCCAAGGTACTGCAGAAGTTGGCGCGCCAGAATCTTGTCGCCGCGAAGCACGGCTCGAGCGGGGGATACCAGCTTTCAAAAGCGCCGGAACAGATCAGCGCTCTCGAGGTGATAACGGCGATCGACGGGCCGGTCCTGATTACGTCGTGCGTCACAAGTCACGGAAACTGCGACGCGACATCCAAGTGTTCAGTCCGGGAGCCGCTACGCAGGGTTAACGACAGCATCTTGAACGTGCTCGGAACCGTGACGATTGCCCACATGAGCGAAGAACCGCAAGAGCGCCTACTCGTGGCATTGAAGGCTTAGGGAGAAGGAATCATGAGTGTGAAGCTGCCAATTTATTTCGACAATCATGCGACAACGCCGGTTGATCCGCGCGTTCTGGAAGCGATGCTGCCGTATTTTGGCGACAAGTTCGGCAATGCGGCAAGCCGTAACCACTCGTTCGGCTGGGCCGGCGAAGAAGCCGTGGAAAACGCCCGCGGACAAGTGGCTTCGCTGATTGGCGCAACCCCGAAGGAGATTATTTTTACCAGCGGCGCGACCGAAAGCGACAACCTGATGATCAAAGGCGTCGCGGAAATGTATCGCGAGAAGGGCAATCACATCATTACCCAGGCGATCGAGCACAAAGCCGTGCTGGACACTTGTAAGCGCCTGGAAAAGTATGGCTATGAAGTGACCTACCTGCCGGTCCACAAGGACGGCCGCGTTGATCCGGAAGATGTCCGGAAAGCGATCAAGGCGACGACGATTTTGATCACGGTAATGTATGCCAACAACGAAATTGGCATCATCAATCCGGTTCAGGAGATCGGCAAAATTGCCAAAGAACACGGCATCATCTTTGCTGTCGATGGCGTGCAGGCTGTTGGCAAGATTCCGGTGGACATGCAGAAAGACAATATCGACCTCCTGGCGATTAGCGCGCACAAGATTTACGGCCCGAAGGGCGTCGGTGCGTTGTATGTGCGGCGTCGCAATCCTCGCGTGCAACTTTCGGCCATCATTGACGGCGGCGGCCACGAGAGAGGCATGCGTTCCGGCACGCTGAACGTGCCCGGTATCGTCGGTCTTGGCAAGGCTTGCGAAGTGGCGCAGCAGGAAATGGCGCAAGAGTCTGCGAGGCTCCTCGCGCTTCGTGAACGTCTTCGTAAGGGCCTGGAAGCAAAGCTGGACGAAGTCTTCATCAACGGTTCGATGGAGCACCGGCTTCCGAACAACCTGAACATGAGTTTTGCGTACGTCGAAGGCGAATCGTTGCTCATGGGCATCAATGACATTGCGGTTTCGAGCGGTTCAGCTTGTACCTCCGCCACCCTGGAGCCAAGCTATGTCCTTAAGGCTCTAGGAGTTGGCGAAGATCTGGCGCACACATCGATTCGCTTCGGTTTAGGGCGCTTTAATACGGAAGAAGAAGTAGACTACGTCATCGATAAGATGGTTCAGGTGGTCAGCAAACTGAGAGAGCTTTCGCCCTTATACGAAATGGCCAAAGAGGGCATCGATATTTCCAAGGTGAAGTGGCAGACCGCGTAAGCGCGTCCTGCATCTAAGACACAGAAGAAGTACCCAGCAGAAAGGGAAAAGGCAGAAATGGCAAGCGTGAGTGAAGGGACAATTCGGGTTCATCGTTCGATCGCAGGGACGGGTGCGGCGTTTCGCGTCGCGTTCGTGCCTTATGCGGAGGGGGACGATTCCAAGCCGGCAGGTGAGCGGGCGTTTAATCACCTGCAGGAAGTGCGCGCATTCCTGAAAGTTCTGGGCGTGGGCGCCGATTACATCAAGGATGTACTGCGGCAATTGACGATGGGCCGGTCGGCATGGGTGCCGAACGTTTCCATCTCGGAAAAAGTATTGCGCAACGCGGGTTTCGTCAGC
>Ga0247669_1000145_pt1 | contig 37007 bp, 70 predicted proteins | sample CNK10_metaG_FD_182734 | JGI IMG/M metagenome (GOLD analysis project Ga0247669, IMG submission 182734) | Soil microbial communities from Purdue University Martell Research Forest, Indiana, United States - CNK10 | ecosystem: Environmental > Terrestrial > Soil > Temperate forest > Bulk soil... | reverse complement strand
AATTTGGTATTAAAAAAAACAGTAGATGGGTTAGTTTAACTATGCATAATTTATGTAAAAATAAACATTGTGAACCCATAGGCCATGGAATTTGGATATTAAAATAGGAAAGAGGAAACGCGTCCATGGAGATAAGTGCTTTTGATAAAATCTACTACCTGGCGGAAGTGTATGAGTGAAGAAATAAAATTTAGAGCGTGTATTAGTCCCAACACAATAATTTATTTTAACTTAAAAGATTTAATGTGTTGCGATGAACACGTATTAATTAATAATGATTATGTTCAGTTTCCAGAAAGATTTTCTATTAAATTAATCAAAGAGTGGTTTAGAAGAGGTGGCGTTCCAGATAGATATGCGGGATTTAAAGCGCTAGATGAGACAGAAATTTATGAGAGAGATTTAATCCAATGCGATTCTATAAATAATAAAGGAGGTAGAAATATTATTATAAAATGGACTGCTTGTGTTGAATTTAAAGATGGTGAATTTTCGCCACGTCCACATAAGCATGAATGTGAAGCTATCTTTTATGAGCAAGAATACAAAAACTTTGTCGTGATAGGAAATTGTAATTTTGAAAAAGATATGCTTGGCATAAAGCTTGGTATACAAAATTAATTCCAATAAAACCTATTATCTGGAGGAAGTGTATGAAAACTTTAGTAAAAGGTGAGCAAATCAAAGCTTATTTTCCTGGAGAGAGTATGTGGGTTGAAATTATTGAGGTAATTAATTCTACTCAAGTAATCGCCAAGCTATTGAACTGTCCGGTAGCCACTCAAGTAAAAAAAGCAGATGAGCAAGGAGTAGAAGTGCCAGAACACATTAGATACGCCGCAGAGAATATTAAACATGATGTTAAAGAATGGGGCGAGTTAGTAGAGCTGGAATTAAAAAAACTACACGATGATGTTCCACCAACCTGGGAGTTTTTAAAAAAATATCAAGTCAATTGATTACCGATTAAACCTATTATCGGAAATAAATAACATAGAGTGATTTATGAATAGAGAATCAATATTAAAAATGGCAACTTATGCAGTCACGCAAGCAAGAAAAAGACAAGATTCATCACGTCTAGCAGCTAAAGCGATTCTAATAGAGCTTGGTGGACGCGGTGGTTTTAAAAGTTTAATGAGCGATATTTATCGAGAAGATGACGGCTCATCTATCATGTTGGAAATAGAAAACGTTATCGCCGAAATAATAAATCAATGCAAGGAATTAACCGAAACATGTCCTGAATGTTTCGAACAGAAATTATCGTGTACTTGTGAAAAAGAAGACTAAACCTATTACCGGAAATAAATATGGAAAAATCAAATTTTGGCGACAGAATGAAGAAATATGAGAATGCGTTTAGAATTTGTCTGCCTATTCGTATGCCTTTAATCATTCGTCTGGATGGCTGCGCGTTTCACACTTACACCGCCAAATTTGAAAAACCGTTTGACGCAAGATTGATTTCTGCCATGCAAGAAACTTGTATTTATCTCTGTAAAGAAATCATGGGTTGTAAATTAGCTTATTGGCAATCTGATGAAATCAGCTTGTTACTTACGGATTACAATCAGCTTAATAGCCAAGCTTGGTTTGATAAAAATATTCAAAAAATCACATCTGTATCAGCAAGTATGGCAACAGCAATATTTAATCGTGAAATGTTTGCAAGAGGCGTTGTTAAATTGGCACATTTTGATAGTCGTGTTGTTATTCTTCCACCGGATGAGGTTTGTAATTACTTTCTATGGCGACAACGTGACGCAGAAAGAAATAGTCTTCAGAGTTTGGCACAACAACATTTTTCGCAAAAACAATTACATGGACTTAAAACTTCCCAGCTTCATGATTTGTTAATGCTTGATAAAGGTATTAACTGGAATGATATTCCTACTTATCAAAAACGCGGGGCTTGCGTGATTTATAAAGAAGGAAAATGGGAAATGGATGAAGAAATACCTGTTTTTTCTCAAGATAGAAGTTATATAGAGAAGCATGTTTATCTGGAAACTAAAGACTAAACAAACTACCGGAAATAGGAGAAAAAGTTATGAAAATTAAAGTTACGCCACACAATTATCAAAACTGGGATGTTTGGATTTTAAGGGAGGATGTTGAGTCCCCGTATTGGCAAGAATTTAGATTGGGATTTATTAACGAACAGGCAGCACTTCGTTTTGCACTGGTATTATCTAGCTATAAATCAGCTAAGGAATTTCATGAAAAAAGAAGTATGGATTTTTACTTTAAAGACGGTCAACAAGTTCTTCAGGAAGATTGTTTGATAGAAGAAAGCTGTAAAAACTAAACCATCATATGCATACTGATATTCATCAATCACATTGCAGCAGATGTTCTAAACCTTTTTTGGGGTACCATAAAGTCACTCTTTACTTTGATCGTGTGGCTAACATATGGAGTAAAAAACCAATGACGGATAATGATGAATTTTATTCTTTTCATGAAGGATGTGCATTAAGGCAGTTTAAAGACTAAACCATTATCGGAAATACTATGACAATTGACGAATTTTTAAAAAGAGAAATTAGGCTATTGAAACAATTTACCCTATGTCATTCGGAACATGACGAAAAAGAGTACGAATATGCACGTTTCGTTGAGTTATTTACTCAATTTAAAAATTGGCATAAATATTAAATCTATTACCGGAAACGAACATGATTGAAAAATCAAAATTTCAAGAACAAATTGGGAAACAAGTTAAATTTTTACGTGTAAAACATTGTTTATCGCAATCTGAACTTGCAAGAAGAACAAATGTAAGTCGAACATCGATAACACAACTGGAGGGTAATTTATTTATGCCAACTTTGTACTTTACTTATAAATTAGCTTCGGCATTTAATATTACTATTGACCAATTGATTAATTTATAAGGAAAATGATTATGCATAGACCAATTAAATTTGAATCGTTAGTAAATGGTGAAAGACTAAACCACTATCAGATAATTAACAATTATTTTTTGTCTTTTGAACTTCCAAAATAATACGTCAAAATAATTGTTTCGCCGCTGATTAATCCCATAGTAATCGTATCATTTTTCAAGCCAGGAAAAAAAACTATAGTTAATAACCATACAAAAAAACCTATAGTAAATCCTAACGCTAATATTTTAGTGGTTTCGTATTCTGTACAAATTTTAGTCAAATACGATTTTGTTTGTTGAAGATATATTTTTTCAAGTTCTATTATTCTTTCATGCGCATGCAAATCAGCATTTATCTTTTGAATGATATCCTCTTGATCAGTAGGATTAGCACCAAATTTAGTTGCTAACGCTGCACCTATAGTATCACCACTCGGTCTAAGCAAAGCGCCCGCAAGAATAGGGGCGCCTATTTTTTCTATTGTTTCAGCGAGTGGTCTCCAATCCATTATGCAACACGTTCAACCAATGCTGTAACCGTAACACTGCCTGCTGTGTAATCAGCAGAACCACCTTGATATTGCAAATAAAGATTTGCACCGGCAGACGTACTCGTGTTAATAGACGCAGAAACTGGGAAAGGCAATGCTGTATCACCCCAGCGTGCATTAGCCAATGATTGCAAAGTAGCAGCCGGAATAATACTGTAAACAGTAGTACCATCGGTCAATTCTAAATTACGATCGCCACCTCCCCCAGAGAAGTTTGTTCCTATTTTATTAAGTTGCAAATTACGAATTTTATATTGCTGTCCTGTTAAAGCAATAATCATATTAACTTTAGCGGCGGCCGCTAATTTTGCTTCGCCAGCAGTAATATCCAATGCAAATAAATTAGATAGTTCGTTTAATGTCACAACGCCATTTAAGTCAATAGAGATTTGAAAATTACCTGGTGTAGCATTCATTCCATAAACAGCAACCACATAATCTCCTTGACGAAAATTATAAGTAGCATCGAGAGTTTGAATCCATCCAGGCATTGTAATTGTGCTTAAAGATTGATCAGTATTCAAATGAATAATAGAAGAATCAGCGCCCCCAAAAACTGTTTCAAAAAAAGATGACATAAATATATTTCCTCTTGTTAAAGTTAAAAATTAAGATGCTGCACGTAATACATCATAAGTGATCACAGCATCATTTGAAGTATTAGCAGCGGATAAAGTTAAAATAATTTGGTTAGTATTAGTAATTGCAGACGCTATATAAGCGGCTTGTGTTGGTGCGCTCCGAATAGTCGCTACTACTTGATCGGTTGGTAATACACCAGTAACTGTAGTTGTTAAAGATGCACCACTTCCTGACCATGTAATTCGACCAGAATAAACAGTTATATGGCTAGGCGTAATTCCAGCCGCTAATTTTGCTAATGTGACAGCCGCATTATTAATTTTGGCAGTAGTAATAGCATTATTAGCAATCGTTAAGACACCTGTATTGCTTAATGTTCCGTCCCCCGATAAAGCACGTGCTGTAGCAATATTGCTTCCATTCCCTACCAAAATATCACCACTTGGTAAAGTGGCAGAAAGCGGACCACTCAATATCAATGTAAGTGTTCCATCTTCTGCTTTACTCACAGTGAATAATCCTAATGTATTACTATTCGTACCATACATTGCGATTAATGCTTGATTTGGTTCATAAACGTAACCGGCACTTAAGAACTCATTTAAAAAACCAGCAGTTGTAATCGTCGCATAACTTTGATCTGTTAACATATATACAAGTTTAATAGGAGATTCACTTTGTCCGGCAAAAACTGTTTGAAATTGTGTAGTCATAATATTCCTCAATTTAAGTAGGCCAGTCGCCGCTTTTTATCATTTCTGATAAGACTTTGGCGCGGTTAGGTACTTGAAAAGCCCAGCGAGAATTTAACATCTCTATTGCAGCTTGTGCAAATAATTTTAGTGACAATAGATGTAAAAATTTGTGGAAAAGAGAAAAGCCATTTAAACCCAAATTAAACGCCATATCAATAAGAACGAATTTTCTTATATCGTCTAAGTCATCATAAAAATTAAATTTTTCTTTTAACTTTTCCTCAAAGTACTGCATATCATTATAATGAAATTGTTTAAATTCTTCATGAAAATAAAGAAAATTTTTAAGTTTTATGTAAGAGCATGTAAACATAATTGGCATTCAAAAAATAGAATAAGTTTAATTATCTGAAAATTAAAATTAATAAATTATAATAAACCAATATGATGTAAAAAACGATCGCTGCCGCTCACAATAGTAGCAGCACACATTAAAATCCAGCCTCCAAATAAAATAACTTTTCCTTTGATACCCGCTATCGCGCTTATATTAGTAATTTTTTTATCAATATCGTCTATTTTAGTTTCAATATGTTGCAAACGTTCGTGATCACGCTCATCTTTTCCTTGAAGTTGGGCAACATTGTTTTCAACACAATTTAAACGATTACTAATATCATGCGACCATTCGGTTGATAAAGTCATTTTAATTATTCACTTAATATTTTTTTCAATTTTTCTAATAATTGACTTTTATATAATGGTGTTAACAGAGCATAAACTTCCATGATGCCGTTCGAGGTGACTTTTTCTTGTTGTGATAATTGATTTAAACCTTTTAATGAGTTTATAAAATTAAATACTTTCTCTAAATCTACTTTATCAATTTCAATAGGTTCATTTTTATAAAGTGTATATGCCCATGGTGTTACTTTCAAAACATCCAAATCGAATTGAAGTCGTGAGAATATTTTAGCAAGCAATTGTCCCATCGTAATATTTGATTTTGGTTCAGTACTATCTAATTCTAAAAAATTAACATTTAAATCAAGTTGCATAATTTTCTCCGCTTAAAGTTGAAAGTAATTACGTTGTTTTTCTATAGATAAAGTCAAAAGTAAGAGCTTGTGGCGCAGTATTTGCGGTTATCCATGATAAACGTATTTTTTGAGTACTTGGCACCGCAATTATACCAATATTATTATCCAAAGTAGCATATGCCGAAGCATTCCCCGCACCATCATAGGAATCTGTAAAATTACTAGGCCCCACTATTGGCAAACTCAAATCCAATTGTGTCAAAGTTGCTGCTAAAGTCGTTTGAACATCAATTCTTCCCCACACTCTCACGCAGTCACCTAAATCTTTATAGAAGGTCGTATACGCTGTAAAAGAAGTAATATTAGCGGTAGCAACTGGCCCAGGAGTATATGTATTAATATCCGCCGGAATTTGTGCAAAAGACAGAATGCCTGAACTATCTGAAACTAATGCTTGAGTAGTTCCAGGGAATGCAAGTGGCAACGTATAAATGGTCGTAGCAGACGGATTACCCGCTTGAAACCCTGTGGCATGACTACCGGCAGCATTAAACAGACGAAGTGGTATAGATATTGTATTAGAAGAATCTTGTAAATCGAGACTACTATTATTTACTTTTAATAGCATCGGATTATCAGAAGTACTACTTCCTATGCTTACTGATCCACTAGCGCTTAAAACAGAACCCGAGATACTAAAATTACCAACCCCTAAAGAAGTTAAACCTGATGGATTAGCACTTAAAGCAATCGTGCCGGATGTTGTTATGGTTCCACCTGTGAGATTAGTTCCAGCAGTAATACTCGTTACTGTACCTGTACCAAGTGCGGAAAAATCAATCGTATGAACAGTAGCTGTACTATCCTTAAATTGTAATTTCGCATGATTATCACCGGGGTCTGCATAGAAATTTAAGAAATTATTTGGAAAAGTTGTTAAGTCCATTACTGCACTATAAAACCCAAATCCATTCGTTGCGCCAAATAATATTTGAAAATTATCCGTTGTTTGAAGAGCGCTATCCGTAATCACAAAACAACTATCATGTGAAATAGAGGCGTGATGTCCTCCTGCGCAAGAAAACTGTCCTTGAACAGTATTACTATTACCGTAAAGGATTGCTGAACTCATCGAACCACTTGAAATTTGTTGTTGAGTTCCCCCTAGAATCGAAGAATTTTGACTGCCATCTATCGTATTTTGATAACCACTAGAAATCATGGAAGAAGTACTTCCATTAATTATATTACAATTATCTGCTCCTATTATGGAACAATTCGCGCCATTGATTGCAGATGAATGTGCAGCAATAAGATTTCGATTCGTTTCATCCCATGAAAGCTCTGTTGTCCATTTCATGCCAGTCGTTTGAGTAGAATCAGCTACAATTAAAGTATTATCAGAACCAGGTGATAAAAGTTGCGGATCGCCCGCCGTACCAACCTGCAATGATCCTTTTGTTGCTTGTTGTGTAGTAATCACATTCTGTGAATTTAAATATAAAAATGCGTTCGGTAATGCTGGTGCGCCCAATTCAGGAGTATTTCTATCTATTGCATTAGCATAAGTTTGTACTTCTTGTGGAGTACCTAATGATGATTGTTTAGCCATTTTATATAATCTCTATAAATTAAAGGGTTATATTCCATTTATTCGATAGATAATTTCTTATCCCGACATCATCCGCCATTGAGATAGCGCCATTTCCAATAATAATTTCGAATTGATATTGATTTAAAAAATAACTTGGAATTCCTCCATACCATCGCGCGCCAGTTATAATTGCATTTTGACCAAAATTTCCGGAAGTACCGGCATTTGTCACAGTGGAATTATTGCCCGGAGATACTGTACTAACTGCATTGGTGCCATTTAGTACCATACTTAATATGAAAGGAGTTCCTATAACGGGAGCAGTAGTTATATTAGAAATAGTAAGACTTTCTCGCATCGGGTCATATCCCGGATTTGGATAAAATGAATTCCCGATGCCATGTAAATTATCTATGTCGTTTGGAAGTGCAGAATCATAAATAGAAAGTAACCCGTAATTAGCTCCGGGGGCACTTACAACTTTCCCGACCAAATACATATAAAAAGTATCGTTTGTATTCGAGACAGTTAAATTCCGCATAAATTGCGAAATGCCATCATACAAAACACCCGGTAAGCTATTTTGTATACCAGTATGAAATAATGGGCGCGCAGAACCTGTAGAAGTTAAATTATTTCCTAATCCGGATTTATCAAACCATGTATTTATACTAGTGCCATCTGACGGAAGTGGAGCACCATTATTTAAATCATCTGCTGCTCCCCAGAACATTAAACCTGCTAAATCAGTTGGTAAAATAGGTGATACTGATACGTTTCCAGTAATGTTATAACCCACCCATGTTGTATTAGCGACAGTGCACGTAAAATCCATTGTAGTAAAAGCATTATTAGAAGCTACAAAACTACCGGCAATATTTCCGCTATCACTCGAACCGACTAAAATATTTTGGCCTGTATTCACAGATAACATCCAATTTGGCGCACTTCCCCGTGATATTCTAAATGTATCACCTACCGCTGATGTAACCGGTAAGACATAATTAGTTACACCGCTTGTATTAGATAAATAAGCATTTTTATTTACTACGCTATGCGTTCCACCTGTCGTTATAGAATTCCAAAAAAAACCACCTTCAGTAGGTAAAGCATTCTCAATTCCAATTAGAAAATCACTGTACTTAATCGCACTATCATCAGCAATTCCGTAAGGTGATAATCCTAAATATATCAAATCGTTATTGCCGACTACTGTCGAAGGATTATTGTTATAAATTTGTTTAATATTTCTAGCCATTTAAACACCTAGTAATAAGAAGTTAGTGTTATCTAACAGGTTAAAATCTTCGCCTGATAGCAATAAAAAATCATCCGAACCTGCGGGACCTGCTGAGTACATCCCATAAATCACCACCAATAAACCTAGTGCCATTTAGGAACCCCATACTAAATCAGTTGCAGTAGTGCCACTCGAATTAACTTGGATTGCATGAGTAGGATGCCACACACCGGCTGCCTTATTTACTAATACTTGCGTGCTTCCATCATATTTGACATACGAAATATTGCCGCTTGTTCCTACATATATCCATCGTGCACGGATAGGCACATTGTTTGCATCAACAAAACGTTTATCCGGTGTTATATCACCTGTCAAAATTGGACCTGCCAATGCGCGCACTAAACTCAATAATTGATTAGCATCATAATTAGGTAAATTGAAAGTTTCGATTGCCATAAATTCCCCTATAGTTTGAGATGGGTATATAAAAAGGTAGTGGGTTGAATATTATTGTGTGGTGAACCTAAACCCGCAGACATTGTATCAAAACCGGGTGTTGGCGTTTCTGTTCTTAAGGCAGAATCTCCAGATCCACTTGCATATACATTTGATTCAGTAGCTTCTAAATGATGAGTGTGCGGACCATTTTCTTCTCCACTTAAGGCATGTACATATTCACCAGCCACTTGTCCTGGTTCCCAACTTGCCATATAAGTAATCGTAATGGTTTGAATGCCAGCACCCGTTGTAGTGATATTAATTGCCGTTCCTGATAGAGCATTAGCTAAGGAAGTTGCCAATTTAATATGAGTGGTATCCACCAGAATGACATAATAAGTAGTAGCGGGTGCTAATGGATTTGGGAGAGTATCTGTTGTTGATACCATAATCGGTGTTCCAGTATAAAAAGAAGCCGAATTTGGAATCGTTAATAGATCTGTAGTATCGTCTGCCGTAAAAACCATACTTAATACGGCTTGTCCTGCGGTTGCTAAGATTCTTCCCAGCGTTTTAGTCAATGCGATTTGACGATTAGCATTATAATCTTGTTCTGCTGTTGCACCACGTGTAGCTGGCGATCCATCACTATTAAATACGGGTGCAAAATTATTACTTATCGTATTCCAAATTAATTCAAAAAGTGCTTTTGTTGAAATACTTGAAAATGATGCATTGGATTGTTGATTACCCACCGTACCATCGTTACAAACTACCCAACCCGCTGAAGCCCCACTTTTTAAAGTCGTTTTAAAATCGCCGGTTGTCGGGATACCTTGTATCAAATAATCTAATTGTTTTTGTTGATCATTTAATGTTAAGTATGGAAAATCTGATAATGCAGATCCTAATTGATTTTGTGTATTGGCAATATCAATCTCTGCAATAGAGTTGAGCGGCAAATCAAATTCAAAGCGTAAATAATCATCACGATTTGTACCAAATGTTTTGCCCGTTACACTCTCAATATTGATGGTTGCAAAATATTGTTGCCATGTCGTAGTTAAATTCGCGATCGAAAAAGAACCGGCTGGATTTTCAGCAGAAGGCGAACCACCGGTGCCGAAATTTTGTATAAATTTAGCTGTCAATGGTGATGAAGTAGAACTACGCGCCCAAAAAGCAATTGTAACGGTTTCGCCAGAAAATGTTTGTGCTGATTGATAAGTCTGTGCCCACGCATTTTGAGTTTGGCCGCCCGCGCCTGAGTTTGTGCATTCATAATGAAAAAAACCTATCGGATTAAAAGGTACATCAATTTGACCAGGATTAAATAATCCTTGCGAAATATTAACGGTTGCATTGTTATTATTTCGCAAATAAATCCAATCATCCGCTACATAATCATAAATATTTTGTGAGTATCCAATATTGGGATAATTATTTGAATTATTCCAAAATGTAAATTGAGGATTTCGAAAATAATTTTTAACAAATTTTGGCGCTGGATTTATTTGATTTGCAAAAGGCGCATTGTAATGTGAGACCGTAAATTGCGGAACATCATTTTGGTCAAAGACAGCCAAATAATAATTGCTATCGGATGCCCAATAAATAGCGCCATCTGGCATCCCGTTTAATTCAAATGGAATAGGATCAGTCCATGGATTTAAACCATTAATATCTTGGTAAGCCACTTTTGGAGTTACCTGATCCAAATCTTCATATGTCCACAATCTGCCATTGCTTAAAACATTCCCCGTTAAATCCGTAAATAACCAACGAGGAACTGGCGCTAAATTGTAAGTAGTCTGTATCGTCATTATTGGCTGCTCATAATTTGATTATTGATTAAATCAGCATCGATATTATTTAAACTATTTCCTTGCATAGGTTGAAAATCGATATTGATTGACTCAGGGGGTTGCGCTTCTGCGCCAATCGCGGCACCTTGGAATGCGGGCATCATCGATGATAATGTATTCGTTGCAGAAGGATTTATAACAGCATTACGCATCGCAGGACTTGTTAATGCATTCCCTACCCCTCGTGCCCCCAATCCTAATAATGCCCCTGTTCCTAACACTTTTGCGGCACCCAGTAAATTACCATGACCTAATGCTTCATATAGTGGAATACCTAACTCAGCCGCTTTCAAATATTGTGATGATTTTCCTTTGTCTTGGGCGGCGCGCGCCAAAAAGCCTAACCGTTGAAATTCTTTTTGTTCGGTTTTAGTAAACAGTTTGTCTTTTTGCACCGGTGATAATCGATTGTAAGCATTGAAAAGTTTTTGTGGTTCTGATGTATAGACCCCCGCTTCATTTTCTTTGATAGCTGATTTGAACTTTAAATAAGCTGCGTTTTTCTTTAATACTGGTGATAAATCATCGACTATTTTTTCAATATGATCTTTAGATTGTGTTAAAGTATTTTGAATATTTTCTAAGTTTGTTTTACCACCTATGATATTTTGTATGTCATTTTGTTTATAAGGAACAACATTTTCTTTATAATATTTATCAGCATAAGATAATTTATTTGATATGAGATGTCTGTCTATTATTTTTTCATTTAAGTCATGTTTGCTAATAAAATTAGGCGGTATGTTAGATTTTAAACCATAAGTTTCTGCGTCATTAAAACCACGAGGTCTATTAGACTTAGATGCCCAATCTATATTTTTTTCGTGCACATATTTATTTAATTCATTTTTTGGAATACTAATTTTAAGTATACTTTCTGGCTCATCCGATCCTGAATGACGCGCACTATACGCGGCTGCTAAATTCCTATCATTAGTTAATGTTGGATACAACGAATGAAATTTTTGAGCAATAAGTCCTTCATCTAGTATATTCTTAGAATTTTTATTTGTTGTACCATGATATAAATCTATATTATTTCCAGTTAAACTATTCTCAAAATCTTTACGCATAGCGGCTGCTAATTCATTATATGTATTAGCCAAATAAGGATCTTTACTTTCAACAAGACGTGCGCTTTTCTTTAAAGATTTTATCTGATTATGCATCTCATCAATTTCTTTAGGACGGCTTACTTGTCCTTTAACTGCATCCGGAATAAGATCAGGTTCAGATAATTTTTCCAAACGTTTAATTATTTTTTCATCTAAAGGTGTTTGATTCTCTTGATAATCTCTTAAAATATTTTTAGCTATCATTTGGGTTTCTGGCGTTTCAGTAATTTTCACTCCTTGTTCTTTTGCAGTATTTAAAAAATCTTCATAAAGCCGTGTGGCTTCTGCTTTGTGACCTTGCGCATTTTTTAAAATGCCTTCTTGTAAATTATGGGCTAAATCTTCTTCTGCCGCATTTCCACGCATTAAAGTTAATAGTTTATCAGTTTGATCTTCGGCCGCTTGCTCAACTTTTTCCGCCCGATTAATGCCACCGGACAACGGAATACGATTCGCGGTTTTTTCTATTTCTTCTAAAGCAGGTGATTGTAAAATCTTACCTAATCCTATTGGCAAATTACCGGCCATTTCGGCAGCTATTTTTGTCTCTTCCGGTGTAGCAGTTCCTTTAAAGGATCGCAAAATATTGCTGGGTCGGAGCGCATTGAGCACATCTAATCCAATATTTGCACTACCGCCAATAGCGCCGCCTAATGCAGCCCCCCTTAAAGTATTTTGTCCAATATCCTTTGTCTCGCCATTTAGAACAGATTCAGCGGCGCCCGCCCCTCCACCGAACAAAGCATTTTTGCCAGTGACACCCGCTAAATTGGTCAAATACTTGGCTACTTTCGGCATGTTTTCGGCCGCCATACTCACAAAACGCGGCGCGTTGGCAAGTCCTGCGGCTTCTCCAGCAAGTATATAGGGAGAAGATTGCCAAAGTGCATTCGCCACTTTAATCGCTGTTTTTTCGGAATCCGATGCTTTATTAAGATTAGCAAATTCTTGCGGTGATAATCCTTGCAATAATCTATTTCCTATATCCCGCAAATGTCCTCCTACTGTTTCATGTGAAATAAAATCTATGCCATCTTTACCTTTACTCGGTGTGACATTTTTGGGATTTTCATTAGGGACAAAATCGATTGCCATTATCCTTCCCTATATCCAGCTTTTAATGCTTCTTGGAGTTGTGACGAGGGAATACTACCGCTGCGTCCATCCGGCGCAACCACGGTTACCCGATCATTCATATCAGGAATTTCTTTGTAACCTTCCAATCTATTCACTTTAGCAATAGGCGATGCAGATTTTTGCACACTGCGCGCGATCGTATCTAAAGTCTTACCTAACTTATTAAATTGCGTAATAAATTGGGATGGATTAGAAGTTAGAGAATCCATTGTCTTGCTATAAAGACCTTCCAATTCTTCTCGCTGCTTATCGGTAGCGCCCATTTGATCAAGAGTTTTAATGCGATTCTGGAGCAATACTTGTGTTTGATTTTTAAATGCCAAATAATCTTCATAAGCCGCTGGATTTTTCTGTGATAAAGCATCCAGTGCTGCTTTGCCTTTTCGAACAGCGCCCGCATATTGCGAAGCATTGACGACTTGTTGTTGAACCCCAGGATCATTAACAATATTTTCAACTTGGATTGCGCCTTCCATTTGGCGTTCTGTCGCAGCAGTGGATAAAGCCTTATTAGCCGCCATCTGATTCGCTTTTGCAATTTGAGCATTTTGTTCAGGTGTAGGAGGTAAAAACCGAGGTGAAGAAGGAGACGATTGTGTTAAAGCATTCGGGGCTTCAGTCGGTGCTTCTTGATTATTCAAAGCATTAGAAGGACGCATTCCCCCATTACCCAACTCAGCTAACATCTGATTATAGGCATCTTGATTTTGCGCAATCCAAGTCGCACGCGCTGCTTGTGGCATTGCATTTAACATGCGCGCCATCTGATAAGCTGTACCAAATCGTTGATTCTGTTGCTGTAATTGCGCACGTTTAATATCTAATTCTTCCGGTATTGATTTTGTTAATGCATTGTAATGACCCGCTTGAGAATTCATCAACCCAATACGCGACGGTGCCATCGATGCTTCGGCTAAATAATTTTGGGTACGTCCCTGTTTTTCACCTATTTCTGCCTCTTGCATTTGAGGCATGTATTGTTTTTGAATAGATAACAATGCGTTTTTTAACTGTTCTTGTTGCAATTGTTGAACATTCTGAAAACCTTTTAAAAAAGGTTGTTCACTTTCAGGCATTCTAATAGGCGCAAATAACGGTGTGCTATACATAATTTATTCCTAAAAAAACATGCCAGCTAGGGAAAGACCGCCACTTAACATGCTACCTAAATCCATTTGACCTCCTGCATTTTGGCCATAGGCGGCACCTCCCATAGCGGATGCATATCCAGGAATAATGTGTGATAAAATATCGCCATATGAAGTGGCACCTTGTAATCCCATGCCAGACAATCCTTGTAAACCACCCATATATTGCTGATTAATACCCAATGCATTTTGCAAAAATTGTTGCATATCACGAGAGGTGAGTGCTTGGTTATAATCAGCGGCAGATTTCATCAAGGCGCCACTTCCAAGCATTCCGCTGGCAGAGGCTGCATTGGTGATACCTTCCTGTCCATATTTCCGCTCAAAAGCAGCCGCCGGCGATTCTTGATAAGTGCCAAAAATTTCTTTCATAAAATCGGTTGGATTCTGCATCCTATTTAATGCATTTTGCCATTGCGGCAAAGCATTTTGCCCCGCCGTGATAAATGGATTTAAATTTTGTTGAATACCCGGTAAATATTTATCAATAATTTGCTGATAGGCATCTCCGGCGGCTTGATAAGGAGCCCCAGAATCCCCCATAAAACCTTGCAGTAGTCCCCCTATCCCGGGAATAGCAGCGGAAAAATTGAATGAATTCGGATTGGAATAACTTCCTCCAGATGCCCAATTAGAAGCTTTATTGCCCATATCGCCAAAAGCAATGGAAGAATTACTGGTTAGTGCATTTGCCATATTAATTACCTAACTATGTAAAATATTTTTCCATGAACCCAAATAAATTTGCGGTTCGCCGGTCGTTTCGTTTTGTATCACCAATCCATTTTTTGGATTGTTTAACGTATCGCGTTGTGTTGTTGTTATCGGCGGCAACTGCAAACCATATTGCGTAATATACGTCACCAATGTGCCTATATTTGTCGCAAACCAATCGCGCCAAACGGGTGTTAAAAAACCTTTTTTATCCACTATTGGATCTTCTACTGGCGGCAAATCAATGCTAATCATTCAGGTAATACCTCATAATCAATACTGGCTCCCAATAAAATAAATTCCGTCTGATTATAAAAACGCACACGAAAAGTAAATGTTTTGCCAGTTCCTAATCGTCTAAAAAATGTACGATAATCGGTTTGTCCTATTTTTCCCATGGGCATCGTTAATTCGTTGCCATAGGTTCGTCCGCCGTCCCGTGAAATTGCCAAAAATATCACTGGATTTGCATCAATCCCACTTTCGGTGGCTACTCCTTGTACCACGTCCAAAAATAATCTATCTACTCGCAATCTATTACCAGCCGGATCATAAAATAGGCGCCCAATCCGTTCTCGTTTAATCGCTTCGCCATCATTGTTATAAGTGGTATTACTGATTAAATAAAATTTACCATTATCATATGAACCAAAATAATGCTGGCCATTTAAATAAAAATGTACTTGCGCTATATGCCGACTTCCATCCAGCATTTCTTCATTATGCCAACGCAAATCTTCCGGTGTACTTTGCGTGACATTGAATACCCATGTTTTATCAGCAATCGTAAAATTCAACCGAAAAAATATAATTCCCCAATCTTGATAAACTATCCCAGCCGCATCGGAAATATCAGTATATTGATTAAGCTGATAATCAAGAGCAGCATTACTTATACGTATTGCTTGCGTCCCGCTTACCATGATGACATGTCCTAACCCATCCCGATCTTGCGATAAGAAAAACATGCGATCAAAACCAGTTACTACTGCCGCTGGTGAAATCGTGCCATATTCCATTAACAAACTATTATTGCGCCGAAATGGAAAATCACTTAAGCCGGCGTTTTCCCATACTTCGCAAAAAAATTGCGAATAAATAAATAGTTTGCGATGCAGGGTTTGTACTGCGGTGATGGTTCCCGGATGAGAATTGATCGCCGCCGAATTTAATGCATCCCACATCGTCCCATCATTTAAGGCCGATAACGTAAATGTGTTTGTCTCACCGTCCGGCACTACAAAAAAACCATCTAAAAAAGCCACATCAACCGGATGTGCCGGAAATCCTGCGGCACTTCCTGTACGTTCAATGGTGGTAAATATTCCCGTTGTCGTATCAAAAATATAACCATTAATTCCATCGACAAAAATGACTTGATGTGTATTGGCTTCTATTGCTACAAAACCATTATTAGTCGATAACATTCCAATCACATTGGGAACGAGATCGGTCGTCATGCGATACGCAATGTCATCCACTACAAAATATACATATCCGTTAAAAATAAATCCTTGTCGCCAACCATTACGTACCGAATTCACTTGACCTTTAAAAATTAATCCGGACGTATTAATCAAAATCTTGCCGCGTTTTCCTTCGGTATCGGTATACTCAAACAAATTTACCGTGCGCTGCGAATCAAAGCTTTTTATCGGCTGTTTATTAAAACTCCCAACAATGTCAAACTCAGTACGCAATGATATTCGGCCAATAGAAAGGACGAGGACTTACTAAAATCTGCGTAGGTCTTATCGTCATGTCTAACTCATTAGATGCTTTCAAATCCTTAAACATCCGCATATATTCCTGTTCACTTTCAGGCGTCCATAATCCAGACGGATACCATTGCTTTAATTCACGGGTCAATGCGTATTGCAAAAATCGCTGATGATAAGCAGGCACATTGTCGATCACCATGTTTGCCGTAAATTTATCTACCATCAACTTTAAACCCATTTGACATGGATAAGGCTGATCCGGTATCGGATAAAACGTCAATTCACTTTCTTTAATTTGTCGATTGAGAAATACAAAGCCCGGACGTGTTGGTAACGTCGATAAACGCACAATGTTGTAATATTGCGATTTGTTAATGATGTAGAGAGGATAACTTAAAGTATCAACAAAATAATTGGCATAATCAATGCCAATAATACGATTAGAAGTAATATCCGGTGTAACACCTATAATATTGGAGAAAGTATAGGTACCTTTTCCAGGCGTAAACGTGAAATCTACTTTTTGAACAAATCCAATATAAATTTGTCCTGCCGAAAACTGATCAATGAGCGTATTTAAAATATAAAGGCCGCGAGCCAGCATCGTGCCACTTACGGGTTCATCTTCACCTACTTCCCCTAAAAATCGATAAGAAGCATCAATAAGATCATTGGTCGTTCTCGTGACTTGCGTCATTGCCCATTTCCTGTATGTTGATTACTTCACCGGAAATGCTGCATCGATTCCTTTTGTCAGACTTCTTGCAAATTCTTGTGCGTGTACTCCGTTGTTCGCCATTTCCTGATTGTACTCCCGCATGTCCGCTTCCACCGTTGGCTTTTGATTGGTCATCATTGGCTTTAATGGGCGCGCTGTGTAAGTTGTGTCTTGTGCCGTTTGCTTTTTCATGATCTTTATCCTCTAATGATTTTTTTGCTTCCCACAGAGTCTTAAAATAATCCCCCGTGTTAAGCAATCTATTAAATTCCTCGGTATCCACTACACGTTCACCGAGGGTTTTATGCCAAATACAATGCAACATTTTTATGAAAGTGCCTTAATTGCATATTGCGGGTGCCATTTCCAGCCCGTTAACACGTCAATACGCATAAAGTTTACATAATTGGTAATGTCGCCAATTTGGGTGACCGTCATTGATAATTTGGTGACCGGATCAACCGCAACGGAGCAATAAGGCACTTGGAGTTTTTCCAATGGTGGACAGACGATATCCAGACCACGTGCTGGATAAGCAATATTACCATTATAACTACCCACCACATTAACAGTGGCACCATCAGGAATAGGATTAGTAACGTTGCGCAATGGATTGGTAGGATCACTGATAATACCAACACCCGCTAATTGAACTGGCACCGTCAGTGCGCCACCACTGGAAGAACTTACAAAATCAGTCACGACTAACTGTAAGCCTTGACCAGTTGGAATACGTCCCAAGGGATTTACGCATTGTACTGCTGTGGGCGTAAAGGAAATTAAATCGCCCGGTACAAAATAATTGGTAATGCTGGCAGTCGCACCTGCTAATGTAATGGTATTCCCGCTCGTTACTTCGCCATTAACAGTGAGGTTATCCGACGAATACAACGTAGGACCGGCACCGGCAATGTGGCGTGCAATATTTTGACTTTGAAAAACGTCAAAATAAGAAATATGACCGATTGCAGAACGACGTACAATTTCATCGTTAAAAGTTGGCGTGAAATTACTTTGTACACCAGATTTTAATGCTGAACCATCACGAAGAGTAGTCGCCAAATAGGTTTCGTCTGTAATATCAACGCCCTGCTCTAACAATCTTGTACCTGCAAGATCAACACTTCCGAAGGAGTTGATAGCAACACCCGGCGTACCGGTGTAATAATTTAATTGCAAGTTAGCATCGGCACTAATGTCACCTTCCATTTTTGCAATGATATTTTGAATAGCTGGTTGCAAAAACAAGCGACTAAAATCATCAATTTTTAAGGTTAAATCTTGGATGCTATAACGCACTAATGCATGATATTGATGCGAAACGGTCAAATTTTCGACAGTTTCAATAATATCTTGCGGTGTAGCAACAGCACCATCTCCAATAATAAATTGATTTTGACGTTTGAATTGAATATTGGAACCAATTTTATAACCAGTATTGGAAAATTCAGGTTGATAAATACGGGAACCGGTCATAATGAACGGCGCATTGACAGAAAACATAGCTAATGCGGTTTTACTAATAAGCTGGGTTGTAAGAAATTGATTTGACATTGTCATCTCCACAATGCCCAGCCCCCAACAGCATTAGAAAACTATTTCCAGCCGTTTTTTATTCGTGTGCGAATATCGGAAACTGAGCTTTTATCGTTAATCGCGCCCGATGATTGACGGTTTCCAGGATTATTACGGAGTGGAGTGATGGTTTTAGTGGGTGATTTTCGCACTGTAGCATTACTCTTGCTTAATAATCTTGATGAAATTTCAACCATTTTGCGCACCTGTTCTTGGGGTGGTGATTTCGCCAAATTGTTAAGCTCAGTTTTGTTTTTTGCCAGGGCATAAAAAGTTTCTGCCGGATTAGGTAACATCGTAGCAAAAGCGCGCATCGTTTCTGTAATAGGAACATCCTCGGCTCTTACCACTTCATCAAAATCAGCATATTTGTCAGACGCTTCATCTAATTTTTCATAAAGCGACCGCATCATCTCATTTTGTTTTTGCTGTTGCGCTCTAGCATGCTGTTGAGCTTGCTTTTGCTGCTCAGCGGAAGCAATTCTATTAAATGCCTTAAATACTTGGCCTTCAATAGAGTTTTCATCGACAGGTTCACCGGTGATCGGATCAACTAAACCTTGCGATTTAGTAGGCGTTTCTACATTGGGTGTACCTTGCTGCCGTAAATAAGACATTTCACCTTCAAGACGTCTTATTTGTTCGCGCATTTTTTTATTTTGCTTTCGCAAAATAATAGGTTCAGCCTTTGTAAGACTTTTTTCCGTTTCCCCAGATTCTTCGTCGCTGATTTCTGCTGGTGTTGCTTCGTTACTTTCTTCGGTTACTTCTTCCGCAGATGCTTCCTCATGCTCATGCATTTCTGAAGATTCGTCAGGAGAAATGATCGCTTTTTCGGCGGCATTCTCAGCATCCCACGTAGCTTTCAGATCATTGGCATCAAAAGTCGTCTGCTGGCTTTCAAAACTTTGCTCATTCATGGCTTCACCTTCTGGTATCCCATTAATACCCTATGATTTAGCGGCATCATATTTACCGTTGTCGCTTAGCGCGGCGGCCTATGTTTTTTTTCATGTGACATATTCACATGCTAGACGATATATCATCTAGATATGAACAGGATATTAACAACTTATTAACAGTTTGCCAATATTATTTAGCGTTAATTATTGCTAGGAGTGTGCTGTTTTTGCATATCGGCAACAAGTCTTGACATTTGAGCCGAATAATTGAGAAGAGCTTTTTTATTTTCGGTGGAATCATCCATCGCCGTTTTATGCATTTCATGTTGTAACTGCGTGAGTTGAAACATCAGTTTGGCGCGCTCTAATTCTTCACGTTCTTTTTTAAGTTGCAATTCTGCCGCACGTAGTTGCAAGTTTTGAGTTTCGGCCGCTATTTTCGCATCCGCTAATTGCATTTGCTTTTGGGCGAACATTTCTTGCGGATTGGGGGGAGGTGGTGGTGGAGGCAATCCCTGCTCTTTCGCTAAAACGGCTGGCGGCACTAAAGTTTTCGCGCGTTCGATCATTTGCTGTGAAAATTGTAAATCCATATTTTTAAAAAATAAATCAGCGAACAATGGGAAAGTTTGCGGCGCCGCTTGAAATACTTGCATCATCATTTCAAGGGCTTGTTGTTTTTGTACGGCAAAGGATGGACCTGCGTCTAACTCCACATCAAAATCATTGCTTTGAATTTTATTTTGCGTACTCCCATCAGGCATTTCTTGATTAATGGTTATTGTATATTGATCACCATTTGCACGCGTTAATGTCATGGTACGTTCAGTGTCATACACAGAGGCCATCATATCCAAACATATTTTTAATCCCTGCTCTACCGCACGGTCTAAATTCTGAAAAAAAATACCAGCACTTTTTGAACTTTGTAATGATCGTTGTTGAACAGTTTTCTGAGCGACGACACTATTTGCCGCACCTACCATTTCGTCATGAACTCCCAATACCTCAAATACATCATTCGTCGCACGCTGATAATGAATAAACAAAGATTGCGGAATTTCTGCCGGCGGCAAATAAGTCGGCATGGGATCACCGCCTTTATCAGGATCGGGATTCGCCAATAGAATACCTTGTTGCAATTCAGGATTTTGCCACTCCAATTCCATTGCTGGACCATTCACATTCGTCGGCGTTCCTAACCATTGACCCCGTGAAGAGTTTTTAAAACGGCCTGCAATATCACACGCTAAATAATTGACGGTACGCTGGGCATCTTTTGCTTGAGCAATAAATGAGCGCGTATATTGCTGCCCTTGTTCATAGAAAGTAGCGCCCGCTGCAAAAATGCCAGGTAAAAATTTAGATGGCCATTCTTCAAATTCAAGTACTTTATCGGCCGTACATCGATAGTGCATAATGCGATAATTGTCTGCAATGCGTTCATCAACAATTTGCATTTGCGGGAGTAAATCTTCTACCATCATTCCCGTAGCCGTTAAATCAGATTCTTCCCCTAAGATAGAAAAAATAGCATTTTTCAAACCTTTTCGATCAGATTTTAATTGTTTTTTTATCTCATCATATTCATCTTCAGTAACTTCAGAACCGTCAGCTAATTTGTAAAGTACCTGCGTGTAATATTCCTTAACCCAATATTCAGCTAACACTACAACGTCATTACTGTACCATTGAAATTGCGTAAGTGTTTGCGGATCAGAAAAAGAAGTAGGATGAGGACAATTAGGATATTTAGCATCATATTCTTCTTTTCCCATAGTAAGCGTATATCCAAAATAATCACCATCTCCCTTGTGTGATTGCATAGCGCGCGGATCAAAAAAACACTTTTCTGGTTCTGATTTCCATCGATAAATAATTTCTTGGTGGAAGGTATGAGGTGATTGATATTCAATGTCTACTAAAAAAACACCGTATGAAAAAGTAATTTGTGATTGGAATGTCTGTTGATAAATTTCTTTTGTATTAGATGAATAAGCAATGCGCTTTAACATGTCCGTATGCAGATTTATAGAATCTTGGGTCGCTTTGCCGGTTAAAGATCGGACTTTAGGATCGGGCGTATTATCGCGTTGTTCAGTCAATATTTTATTGACCGGATCGTACAATTTATTAATGACTAATGCCGGTTTAAAACACCGATCAAATTCTGATCGTTCAATAGAAGTCCATTGATCCCGGTAAAGAAATTCTAAATCTTCTTTACCTTTTACATTATTTTCTTCGAAATAACTTGACCATGCACCTCTATTTTTATGTATTTCTGCAATAACAGCCGATTCATCAATACCGGCTTCCGCTAACTTCCGTAATCTCTCATCTTCGATAGATTCAATTTTATCGTCTGGCAATTCGCTACCAGGAATTTCGCGAGTTTGTTGATAAAGCGGACCATTAATATTAGTCATAAATAACTTATGTTAGTCATAATACGAGGGGGACGATTAGAAACTGCCTTGACTATACGGCTAGTTTCTGTTCGATTTTTATTGACTAATTCTGTACTGAAAAATCGCATAGCGCAATACTGTAATGCATCATGAGGATGAGATGCCTTGTTCTTATTGGGTTCATCGTGGTAACGCGCTTCGCCAGCCACTGCAATGCGCCGATAATGATAGTCACCTAAAAATCCTTTGCGTAAAGTTGGACATCCTTCCCGATTAATCAAAATAGATGGCTGTCCATCAACCATGCGATTTAAAGAATATTTGACTGCTTCTAATCGTTTTAATAAAGCATTTGTGGCAGCGCCATGCGTCTTAATGCCTAATCCCGTTAATATTTCAGTGCATGTCTTTTCATCAGTATCGGAACGTCGAGAACCCGCCGGATCGCCATCGGAATAACGATGAGAAAATCCTTTTAGTTCGCCTTGTAAATACGGTAAAACAACTTGTTCTGCAAATTGCTTGATTCCCATATCTTGCGCACAAAACTCTTTCATCACCCGAAGTTGCCCCCGTGCGGTAAATTGCGTAATTAAACATGCCGGCGTCAATCCGTAATCCCAGAAAAAATCGACTGGCAATCCTTCTACGTATTGCATATCGTTTTTACTATGTAAATCGTCATTGTATTCAGGATAAACCCGTTTACCCAAAATAACCGCACCATACTGACCCAAACAAAATACTTTGATGAATTCTTCGTTTTGACCTTCCGCCATGCGCAAATAATAATCCCGTTTTAAATTGCGATAATTATCAGCATCAGTATTAACAATGTAAGTATTTCCGGCAGCCGTTGTGATACTTTCTGTTTTTTCCACGATTAATTCTTTTTTAATGGAAAGTAATCCGGGTGGTTGTTTAAAAATTTCATAATTATCCGGCTTGTTTTCTTCAAAAGTTTTGTACACATGGTGATCAGTATCAGGAGGGTTAAGATCAGCAATAACCCCAGACCAGTAAGGAATTTGCAAAGCAGGCGGCGGATAACGTCCAACGCGACCTTTGATGTGTGATAACAAACCACTAGGTGTTTCAGATGCTTCATTGATATACGCTCCCGTTAATTCAAGTGATCGTATTTTGCGCAAATCATCTTCGCGGTCTAATGCCAAAAAAATCAATTCTATTTCGCAAATGCCAATAGCATCCCGAAAAGTATGCGTATAAGTCATTACCGGCTTTTGGCGTTTGGTAAAAGAACCTAAACACTGAAACCAATAGAGCCATGTCTGTAACGTAGTTGTTTCTAATTCACCCGACGTATTACGAATAATCGCCCATTTGCTGCGTCGCATACCATTGCACCATGGCGGCATTTCTAATGTTTTTAAAACAATATCTGTACAACACGCAGTAGATTTACCGGAACCGTAAGGTCCCATCATGAAACGTACAAATGCAGGTGAATTGTGGAAAATTAAGCCAGTATTGGTAGGGACATAAATTCGTTTATCATCTTCCAGTTTAGCATCGATAAATAAATTGCAACCTTCTTTTTTAACATGCACTAAATCAACTATTTCTTTAGCGCGCTCTAATGTTTCTAAGCGATGGAGAAGAGATTGATTAATGCCAACCATTATTTATATCTGACATCTATCATTTCCTCAATGCGCCATGCGAGTGTTTCAAATGCACGCCGCACCATTTGTGGCAAACGTGGGTGATCAAAAACCTGATCAAGAAACCAATTAGGAGGAGCAATGCGTCGCTTAGGACAAAATGGATTGGTACTCATTAGTACTTCTTTCCTTTCTTCATGGCTTTATCCATCATTTTTTTATCTTCCTTCTTATCTTTTGCCATAACTTTTTTTAAGTCTTTTTTAGTTGCTAATTTTTTACGCATAATAATTTACTCTCATTTTAAAATTTTAAGCCAATATAAAATCAAAATCATAACGACGATAAATATAAATACACCAATGCTCATTATTCAACCTCTTGTTGTTGTAACCTTTCCATTTGGTATTGCACCGCAATTAAGCAATTATTAATACTTATCGCGCATTCATTAATAGAAGCAGTAGTCTCGATATAACACCCAGAAAAAATATTCTTTTCAATATCTCCAACACTGAGCTTCCAGTGATATTCCATGCTATTAGGCTTGAGTTCTTTTTCACATAGTATTTCTAGCATTTTGGTCTTCTCTTATTTAATAACCTATATCACCATCATTGCCATTTAAATTATTGTTTTTAGCGACAGGGACCGTCGAATTATTCGTAGGCAATCCTTGTGCATCAGTGCCGGTTAAATTGCGTTTAAATCCGCTGCCATTGCAGTAGTAACAAGTTTCACCGCGAACCAATCTCGTCCCTTTGCAACAGGGACATAATCCACTATTGCCTTTACTTAAATTAACTTCTGTCATGATTTAACTCCTCTTCTAATTTCTTAATACGTTCTATAATCTCTGTCATTTCAACCAACTTAACATTGTCACACAACGTCGCAAATAAAATATGCGATTGCGCAGGTGTAATACGCTTGTCTTCTAATGCAGCAAAAATTTCGTCAGCTTTTTCTTTGTGCGATTTACCACGCAAATTAATTTCTACAGCATCATCCATCGCAGCAGGTGGCAATAAACGCGCTAAAAAAAACTCCAACAAACTGGTACTTTTCGAAGTTAATGCACGTTTATAAGCATGTTCCAACATCTCAGTACGCATTTCTTCAGTAATATTCTTATCCATCCATTCTTTTTTGGACAAATAAGAAGGCTTCTTTCCAGCAGGATTTCCGCTTTGACCTTTTTTAAATCGAGTTCTCTCATTACCCATAGTGACACCTGAATATATCTGCATTACAGGTTTTATGCATTCTTTAATTTGTGATAGATGGAATAACACTCAATGCGCTTAAGCCAGGAAATGATAATCGATTCCTTATCTAGCTTTAAATCAATGAGCTGTTTGATTAATGCGACTTTTTCATCCCCTTTAGCAGCCATTATATCACGACATAGTTTTTGCTCATGCTCTTCAAAAATATGTACGGTGCCTTTTTTAATCATTGTTTAACTCCAGGCAATACAATTTTCTTTTCTTGTGCTTTCTTCAATTCTTCTTGACGCTTCTCCTGAATTTCCATCACATTAAACGCATGTCTTATCCAGAAATTAGCTTCGGTTAAGCGTTGGACTGCTGTTTGAGCTTCTAAAAAAGGAGGAAACGCTGAGACCACTTCAAAAAGAGTCTTAAAAGCTGCGTCAATGTCTGCTGTCGGTTTAGTAAAAGTAACGCCAGGCACCGGATGTATTTTTACAGTCTCAATCATTAATTTTCTCCAATATTTTAAAAGCTTTGTTTAAATAGAATTTAACAGCAAATAAATTCATTTTCAATTAACATTATTTGCCCAATTTTCGATTAGCTTTCGCATCAATCTTAGCTTTTTCGGCTGGACTTAATTTTCCTTTTTTAACCATTTGAGCCGCACGCGCTTTAGCATTGCGTGCGTGGCTTTTATCTTCCATCGGATATTTTCTTGATTTTGGGAGTCCAAATTCAGAACTCGGTAATTTATTACGTGTTACTGTTTTCAATTTAGCCATGATGATTCCTATTTAAATATATCGATTGAATGCATTTTATCAAATAGAACATAAATGTAAAGATCTTTAGTAGAAAAAAAACTATTTTTTAATTTGCCTCTTGACAGTATATAAACTACTTTTATATACTGCCCACATAGCTTAGAGATTGCCTCTAAGCTAAAAAGCAGGATAAAACGATGCAAATATATCAACCACGTATTAGATTTCAAGCGAATGGGCGTTATTATGCGCAAGTGGTGTATATCCAACATGATGGAAAAGAATGCGTAGTTCCAGATTTTAAAAGGCGATCTTTTGCTACGCTTGAAGCAGCAGAACGTACAACCGCAAAGTATATAGCAGAACAAATTTAAGGAGAAAAACGATGAACACATATCATTTCGAACTTACAGAAGAATTCTTTGGAATAAAAGAAGGGACGATTAAAGCAACGTCGGTTTCCACCGCAATTAATGAAATCCTCTCCTTACTTTATTTAAAAAAAGCAAAAGGAATGTGCCCTAAATTAAAAATATATGGCGTCGAAGATAATAATGAAGATTTATACAAATTCAATAATTACAGAAATTTTTTGGTTTATCCATAAAGGAGATAAATATGCAAACCTTAAAGATCGTAACTAAACACACATTTTCTTTTATCAAAAGAAATGACACCTGTATTTTGCTTTTTTGTTGTGTATTTCTTGGGTCGTTAATAGTTTCAAATTTTATTTAGTAAATGAGGTATTTATGTTATTCGGTTATCGTTTCAAATGTAAAAAATGCGGTATAAAAAGTCTTGATAGTGAGCAATTTAAACGTGTTAAAAATACTGATGATATTTATTGCATAGACTGCTATCCCGATGAGACAAAACTTAAATCTTTAACTAAGGAGAAACAAAATGATCAGTGAAACCAAATTAGAAATTTGGGAACATCATCTACGATTTTATGTGATGCAGGGCAAGAAGGCGGAAGCTGTTTACTACTGGAACCTACTTAAGGAGATTTTATGCTAAAGATATTTAATATTTACGCTCAACAGCATAAAAAATTTTACAATATAATATTAAATATTGATAAAATTAACGGTATATTTCCAATTGATTATATCCTCTTTCCCCCTAAAGATATTCCGCCAAACACAAAAAGCATCATTGACGCAGGAATAAATACAGAAATAAGAGGTTTACTTTATTGTTCGCAAACTATGGAGGAGATTTGCTCTTCATTAAATTAAAAAACTAGAAAACGCTTATTATTATTTTCTACTCGTTCGTTTTTTTACGCGAAGAGGTAATTTTTTGATATTAGGCGTTTCATTAGCCCATGCTTCTGCGGTGCCTTTCTTAAGTTTTCCTTCTTTCTCCAGCATAAAAAATTTACGCATTTGTTTTTTCGATTTGTAAGGCATCGTTATTTTCCTCTTTTATCTTTATAAGCTCGCGAATCAGTATTATTTAACTTTCTATTTTGCTCGTCAATTTGCTGCATATGCGCAAATTTTTCCACTTGGCTATATCCTTCTTGTTCAATCAATAATCTAGTGCGATCATAGCCATCAGAAGAATTTAATCCTAATGCTTGCATTTCTGTCAACGACATAAGCCATTCGATACGATCTTTTCCTTTTAATATTTTTGCCGGTGGAGGAATAGTTGATGATAAGTAGTATTCTGTATTGTCTTTATTTTGCGAGCAATCATCATTCATATTACCGGAAGTACATAGATAATGATCACAAAGTGATTTGAATATGTGCGGTGTTGGGATGATAGAAGTATCTTCTTTACATACTTCTAGAGCGTATTTAATTTGTTCGAACGTTACATCAATAAGGGCGAGTTGCCATCTTCCGATAGTTTTATCTATTTCGATAGCTTGAGCACCGTAAATTTTATCAAAGTGTTTAAAAAGACGTTCAATCCATTCTTTTTTTAAAGAACTCATTGCCTATCCAATACGATAAAAGATAAGAGAAAAAAAATAGACTTCCAACCGCTAACCAAGAAATTAATATCATCATATATTTTATCCTCTGAGGATTTCGCTTTCAGCGACCAGTTTTCTACAGATTTAGTTTTATTTAGTAGTAAAACTAAATATAAATATTTTAGTACTTTTATTGTTATGTTTTTAATAATATTATTACCATTAGATTCAGAGTGATTTGAGCAAAAGCCGGAATATCCCATCGCTATTACACGCAGGTTATTCAGCTTTAACTCATTAACTTAACGCATATTACCACTGAGTTCGTCGTTAATTGAGGCAAGAGAGACTCACTACTTAACCGATATTCTTGCGTTTTCGGGTTGCCATTATGCTTTGAGTCTTAGCCGAACACTGATACTTGGCAACTTCCCCTGGTAGTATCGTAATTATCTAACTGCCAGTGTTATTAATCCCCCCCGGCTAGATAATTGTTATCAATAATATTGGCATAGATTTACCTATGTCACGTTTATTAAAAAACGTGACAATTGTCATCTCTTGCGAAAAATTTGCAAGAGGGAATCATCATTTAAAGAAATTTATTACAAGAAAAGCAGAAATGGCTTACAAAATGATTATAAAATAAACAATTAAGGAAGGAATAGAAAAGAGAAGGGAAGCGTCCATGCTCTTTAATGATTATGGAGTATTAACTGAAACGGTTCCTAATAGACCTGGTTGCCAGCTGACAGGATATTTAATATTTTTGACGGTACAGGAATAAACAAGTTTTTGTATCCCTTTATATTTATCTACCCATACTTCAATGCCATCGTGCTGATCACAATTAACACCATTTTCATCGCAGCATGTGAAAAATAAATAAACCACAGTACCATCAGGAGGATTTAATAAAGTCCCGATACGATATAAATTGTCTCTATCTTGCGACATGGTAGTATGCGGATTTACAAACCACCATAAAAGACGAATATTTAAAGGAGTATTATTGTCAAAGTGAAACCACGCCATCGGAGGTTCGGAAGGCGCGGTTATTTGTAAATTATCAGCATATAAATTAACAGATATTAATAATAAAATAGCAGCAATTAGTTTTTTCATAAAATTATCCTCATTTTTTAAGTAACATCATTCAAATAGTTTTACTAAACCACGGCCATTACAATTTTCACATGGCAGATAGTATCTTTTTTTAAGTTTACGACATTGTTTAATGTAGGGCATTATTTCTGTTCCATCTTCCAAGTTCGCAATAAGTCTATATTCATTTAAAATTTTAGATACAATAGCTTTTTTTCTTCCACATTTATCTGGCTGATGAATATGCCATATCCCGTGTATAATTATTCGAATAGGAGTAAAACCATAAACTCGTATGCGATCCCCACTCTTGAATTTAGTCATTTGTTTTAACCTTTCCGCTCAGATTTCATATTTATTTTCCTCTCGTTCACATTTAACTTTTCCTCTGCCGTTGCATTCTCTGCATGTAGAATGTTGATACGGATAATATCTAACCAAAACAGATTCTGTTTCAGGATCTAATGCATGACCAGTTCCTGTGCAACTGCGGCACTTTTTTACTTTAACCAATTTCCTGCACTGTTTGCGGTGAAAATATAAAGCATGATTAATACCATCGACGTAATTATCCGCAATGAGGACATCATCTTTTATTTCTGTCACAGTATGAATAAAACGCCGTACTTCATATTGAAATCCCATACTATACACTGCAATTATATCCCCCACCTTAATCTCGCTCATTATTCCATTCTCCACGATCTTTTATCAATTCTTCAGGTGTCATATTTATTTTTCTCTTGTTCAAATTTAATCTTTCCGGCACCGTTGCATTTGTAACATAACAAACCATTATCACGTAAACCACTTCCCTTACACCTATCACACTTCTTTACCTTCACCAGTTTTCTGCACTGCTTGCGGTGTACTATCCAACATGGTGTATGAATAATTTTTGAAGGTAACGTAAGATTAATGATTTCTTTAACTTTTACCGCACTACAATTAATAATCTCTACCACCTCCCCAATAAAATTATCAGCTGACGTATGATGACGTATCATAAAAACTCTAACTCTATCCCCCACCTTAATCTCGCTCATTTTACCTTTATTCTTTTTACAAAAGGTCTGCATTGTTTACTATGCACTGTAATTGGAGTAACTCGTATTCCTTTGTTTTTTAGCTCAACTTTTGTCTTTTTTTTGTCAGCAAACAAAAATTCTATTACTTTTCCTTTTTCTCCATCGTAGTAATCTCCGATACAATCATATCCATATACCAAAACGATATCACCTATATTAATTTCACTCATATTACTATCCACTTAAATATGATTTACATTTTATCTTCAAAATATTTTTTAATATGATCATAAAAATCAGCTTCATCAAGTTCCATTCCTTCTCCTTCTTCAGTAGCTATAAAATAACCATATCTACGAAGCGGATCATAAAATTCACGCTGATAAATTTCAAAATATTTACTGCCTTTTTTGATTTTAACTTGTACATTACATTCAGTGGTCATTTCTTTTCTCTCTTTCCTTTATAATGCTGATTATAAATATCAGTTAGGGTCTTCTATTTTTTTTATTGGCATTTTTTCTCCCGCTCTGCTACTACTTCCCAATCATCAAATTTGGCATCGTCTGTATCTACCATTACTCCGTTTATTCCCCCTACTATTACAAATTTACTTCCGCATACTACAAAACGAGTTAATCCATTTAATCCAATATACTCATCCCATTCTTTACGTCGAATCATATGAGCTTGTTGGCCTTTTTTAATTAATTCTAAATAAGCTTCTTTAAGAGTCATTTCTTCTCCCGCTCAGCTACCATTAAATCAGCATATTGATAGCGTAACTTTACTTCTGCCATAAAAACTAGCGTTGGTGTAATTGGCTCATCTTTATCTAAACATAACGTTTCGCGCACAATATTTGAACCAAAATATAGTTTTGGATCAGGACAAGTCATTGCAAACTTGTCGCGCAGAGTTGATTTTTTCATTGCACTAGAATACAACATTTTTAAAACTTTAACTTCTAATGTTAATCTATCTACAATATTATCATTTACATTTTCTGCATCGTTACTCATTATTCAACCCTCTCGCACTGTTTGTATGGATTACACGTACGCTCTATTTGTAAATCAATCCATTTTTTAATTTCTTTACTATCTAGTAACGCCATATCATTTATCCTCACCATTCTGCGCACACGAATTGCAATACTTTAAATGCTCTTGTTCGTGTTTTTGTTCAAGTTCGACGATTAATTCCAATACGGTATCTATTGTGTTGATACATTCGCTAGCAGCAGGACTAGCAAGACACTGAGCATGTGTATATAAACTACATGTTTCAATAACCCGTGCACGTCCGTAATTAAGTTTAGCTTTAAGTTCTTCGCTATTGATTAGCATTGCGGATTCTCCAAACACAATATAAATTCCGGCTCTGTCAATAAAACATCTTCATCATCGCGATAAACAAACTTAATTGAAAATTTATATAATTTATAAGTTTTTATGTCGCCAATATCAATTGCAGTTTTAACATATTGACTCACAACTTCTTTAATGCCTGCTGCTAATGTTTCTGGATTCATTTTCGAGCCTCATTTTAGAATATTTTATCTATATATAAATTGTTTTTTTAAAAATACAATCGTATAATAATAAGTATATTTCATACTGTCAACAAAATTTATTAAAGGCGAATTATGCGTATAGGCGAATTAATAAAAAAAGAACGGTTGAAAAAAGGACTTTCCCAATCTGAATTAGCAGCTTTATGCGGATGGAATAAAGTGAAAAAATATACTGAGAAAAAAAAACAATGTATTAAAAAATACGATGATGGACAACGCATTATTTCATGTTATGAAGTGGGGCGTTATCGCGTCCCTCTTGATAGATTATTTATTATTGCTAAAGCACTTAATATCTCTTCTGCTCGCTTTATTTCTAAGCTATCAAAATAAATTTTAAAATAGTAGATAATATATTGACATGTCTAAAATCCTGTTATATGATACACATCATCGTTAATGATTAACTTTTTAAATAGGAGATTTAACATGCAAACCATCGCTAACGTATATACGGAAATGTCGCCCCTCGTTATGGGCTCTACTTTGATTGAAGACGGCATACGAGAATATAAAAGCTTAATAGCTAATAAAGATATGCTTATTAGGTTTCTAATTTGTATGGTTGAAAATAATCGCTTTGAGTTCATCGATGAAAATCAAATAGAAGAATTTTTAGAAGAACGTTTAGATAGCCATAAAACACTTTGTAACGACTCTGGATGTCGGTATTCTCACCCATCTTTTAATGCTGAAAAAGAATACGGTGTCCGCAAACAAGGCGAAATTTAATAAAAGGAGAATTATCATGACACAAGCATTTAAAAGTTTATACGAATTAATGATGGCACAAGAAGAACGACGCAATAATTTCATAGCCACACAACAATTACATATGCAATTAGATATGGATATTTATCATGCAAGAAAAAAAGAAATAGAAAGGTATGAAAAAGCTATAGAGAAAAAGTGTTTGAAGAAATTGAAAGTCAATTGTGACTAATTGATCCCTGCAAAAAATGCTTAGAAAACAAATTCCAAGAAGGTAAAGAGGAAGGGTACCAAGAAGCAAAAGAGGAGCAATGAGATGAAGATTTACGTTTGTTCACTGCAAACTGCTTATGAAAGAAGAGTAGAACTTGTCTTTATGAAAAAAGAAGATGCTCAGAGATTCAAAAAAGAAACCGATTATTTTCAGGCGGAAATAATTATTGAGGAAAAGAAGGTTATTGAGTAATAAGTATGGAAAACTCAGCATTGTTAAGAATTACATGGGAAATGTCGGAGTCAAGGTCTTGGTAAAAACAGGATAAACAATATGACATTTTTAATCTGCTGGATTTTGTTCTGGATTTTAATTGTTACTGGCTTATTTACTTATTTTATTAAAAATCCGCCGTCAACTGGAGAGTGAAATGGAAAATTTAACTAAAGCAGAAGCAAAAATACTGCTTTCCGATTTGGTAATAGAAAATTACAAATACGGAGCGATGAAAATGAGCCACGTTTATTCAGATGAAGAACTTATACCACAAAAGAAAATTTGTGATGAGTTATTTGCAAAAATGTTTAATTATATTAACAGTGGGGAATGATAATAATGGACGATAACGACATGCAAGGGTGGGCGTATCAACAACAATTATTAGAGGAGAGATGGCATTGTGCGACTGATTTCACCGTTAATGGAGAGTACTATTTTTCCAGAAGTGGAAATGAATTTAATAGAAATCAACGAAATATTAACACAGGAGATTAATCATGGCATTACGTGGAGTAAAACCAAGTACAGTAGAAAAAAGATTAAAAGCGTTCTTTTATGGCGCGGCAGGTGTTGGCAAAACAACTGCGAGCATTAGTTTTCCGAAACCTTATCTTATTGATACGGAAAAAGGTGCTACAAATGACCAATATGTTAAACAACTAGAAACATGTGGTGGTGTTATTTTTCAAACATCTGATTTTGATGAACTTATACAAGAAATAAAATCACTGCTCACTGAAAAACATGAATATAAAACATTAGTAGTTGATCCATTGACCACTCTTTATAATGATTTATTGGACAAAGCAGAATTAAAAGTCGGTAATGAATTTGGTCGTCATTATAGCGAAGCTAATAAAAAGATGCGTCATTTATTAAAACTTTTAACACGTTTAGATATGAATGTAATTATTACATCACATGCTAAAAATGAGTATGGCGATGGCATGAAGATAATAGGTCAAACGTTTGATTGCTATAAAAAGCTTGATTATTTATTCGATTTGGTTTTTGAGATTCAAAAACGCGGCAAGGAACGCGTAGGTATTGTTAAAAAATCACGTATAGAATCTTTTCCAGATGGAGACCAATTTCCATTTAATTATGATGCAATTGCTGAAAAATATGGTCGTTCCGTTCTAGAGCGTGATGCAGTAACAGAAAAACTAGCATCTGCTGAACAAGTTAAAGAACTCAAACGATTAATTGAATTATTAAAAGTGCCAGAAGAAACAATCAATAAATGGCTCGATAAAACGAATGCCGAAACATTTGAAGAAATGAATGCAGATTCAATCCAAAAATGTATCGATGCCCTTCAATATAAAATCAAAGGAGATCAATAATGTTTAGTTTTACAGCAATGACAGAACAAGAAATTCAAGAAATGGCACTGCTTAATCCAGGCACTTACCCATTTGAAGTGGTTGATGTTGAGAACAAAGATTCTGAAGGAAATCCACTTAAATCAAAAGCAAGTGGTAATAAAATGATTAAACTACAGTTAAAAGTATGGGATTCAAAAGGTAGAGAACATTCTATTTATGATTATCTCGTTTCTTCTCCAATGAGTATTTATAAAATTAAACATTTTTGTGAATCCATTGGATTTGAAAATGAATATAATAGTGGTCAATTTGATCCGAAAAGCTGTATAGGGAAATGTGGTAGTGTGGAACTTGTTATTCAAAAAGGACAACAAAAACCAAATTCTAGTGAACGATATAGTGATAGAAATACAGTTAAAGATTATCAAAAATCGGATGGAAAAATAGAAAAAAATACTACTAAATTACCATTCGATGATGACATCCCTTTCTGAGCATAACAAAATGAAAAAAGTTAAACGAACAGAAAGAGGATGGGCGGCACATTTATGTGTTGCGAACCAATGTCGTTTTAAAAGAAATACTTTATTGGAATATGGGAAAAAGAAAATAGTAGTTTCTACGATAGGTAAATGGTATCCCCGTGGACAAGAAACTGCTGAGCAAATAGGATGCGATAGTTATTTTGAAACAATGGCATTTAAAGCTATTTATGAAAAACCATATTGGGAAGCAGATGTAACAAAACAAATAAGCTTTGATTCTGATTGTGAGCTTAATGAATGCGAACATGACTCGGATTTAAAAGCAAATGACATACATGAAAAAGTTGTTAATGAAATAACTACTAAACTCGAATCAGGGGAGAAATTTACATGTTGATACTTACACGTCGCATCGGTGAAACACTAATCATCAAAGACGATATAACTGTTACTGTCCTTGGCATCAAAGGACATCAAGTGCGAATCGGAATTAATGCGCCAAAAGATATTAGTATTCATCGGGAAGAGATTTACTTAAAAATAAAGTCCGAAAAGGAAAAAGGAAATTACATCCCTTATGGTGTTTTTAGAGAGTAACAAATATGACCTGGGAAATACTTGAACGACCATTGCAGAAACAAAAAACACCTTTACGGATCAGTCGTACAGTTTTGTATTTTCATGAAAATTTTGTTAAATCAATGAAAATATGTGATAACAAATATGTTGTCATCTTATTTAATACAGAAGAAAAAAAAGTGGCTCTTAGATTTACTAACACACCAGAAGATAATGCACGAAAAATAACAATACCAAAACTGAAAAGTCATAAGAACGCGCATGTTGAAGTGCGCCGTTTGACACAAAAAATAGGTATCCCTATGAATGCGCGACGGGATTTTGATTGTATGATCGACAAAAATATTGTTATATTTTCATATGAAGGGAAGGAGAACGCTCATGGAATTTAGTTGCATAAAATATGGATGTATTGGTGATGACATTAAAAAACATCGTGAATTTCACGACTTGGAAAAAGCATGCAAATTGAAATAGACAGTAATGGCGTTAAATGGTTTATTGATTCTAATAATAACAAATGCTCAATTTTATATTTTGGTTCAGAAGAAAAAACTATTGCGGCAATCGATAGTTTAAAGAATTGTAAAAATTGTATTAACTGCTCTTACTGCTCTGACTGCTCTGACTGCTATCGCTGCTCTGACTGTTCTGACTGCTCTTACTGCTCTGGCTGCTATCGCTGCTCTGGCTGCTCTTACTGCTTTGACTGCTCTGGCTGCTCTGACTGTTCTGACTGCTCTGGCTGCTTTGGCTGCTATCGCTGCTCTGACTGCTCTGGCTGCTCTGACTGCTCTGACTGCTCTGACTGCTATCGCTGCTCTGACTGCTATCGCTGCTCTTACTGCTTTGACTGCTCTGGCTGCTCTGACTGCTCTGACTGCTCTGGCTGCTATCGCTGCTCTGACTGCTATCGCTGCTCTAGCTGCTTTGGCTGCTCTTACTGCTTTGACTGCTATCGCTGCTCTGACAAACAAAACATCAAAAAGGATTTTGTTACTCCGCCTATTCCAGTTATCTTGAAAAACAACAATCAGCAATATGAAAACTGAAGAATGGATCAGAGAACAAATAGCGTTAGCAGAAAAGCAGTATGAAGAAACGGAGAATAAACCAGTTATGGTTACGTCAAAGTTTTTGATTAAATTTAATATAACAATACTTAAACATGTGTTGGAAGAAAAATGAGCGTTATTTGCCAAACGTGCGGTGCACTCGTTGAAGACATCAACAAACATTCTGACTATCACAACAACATTGTGCTGGCGATTGAAACATTACGAATGCAAATTAAAGAAATTTACAATAAGGAAGAACCGTGAAGAGTCACTTAAGCATTGTTCCAGAAAATGCTATCGAGGAACCAGCGCAAGTAATTATAACTTTTAGCAGAAACGGTTTCACGTTTGACATTGAATATAATAACATAGATGAAATACATGTATCACATATTTTGTATGCAATAGAATGCATTAAGCAACATATAATGGAAATTGATAATGAGGGTGATTTGTGAGTAGTGAAAGTGATATTTTTAATATTGATTGTATTGACGACGTGCCGCATGAATTAAAAAAAGAAATTCTTGGAGAGAGGTATAGAGCAGGAATAGGTTCGGTTTCAATTCTTAAATTATTTAATGTAAAAGCACAATTATCAGTAGATGAAATTTTAATCGGTTTGTATAGAAAATTTGGTATTAAAAAAAACAGAAGATGGGTTAGTTTAACTATGCATAATTTATGTAAAAATAAACATTGTGAACCCATAGGCCATGGAATTTGGATATTAAAATAGGAAAGAGGAAACGCGTCCATGG
>Ga0247669_1000143_pt1 | contig 37190 bp, 30 predicted proteins | sample CNK10_metaG_FD_182734 | JGI IMG/M metagenome (GOLD analysis project Ga0247669, IMG submission 182734) | Soil microbial communities from Purdue University Martell Research Forest, Indiana, United States - CNK10 | ecosystem: Environmental > Terrestrial > Soil > Temperate forest > Bulk soil... | reverse complement strand
CAATTTGGGATTCCCTCCCTTCCACAGGCTATTTCTTCTTTACCTCGGTGAACTCTGTGCCTCGGTGGCTATCCATAGTTTTGGTTTTGCCTGGATTTCCAAGCCGCGGCCTATCGGGGTCCCTGCGAATCTCTAACGTTCCGCAACCCGGTTCAGATCTTCGTAAAAGGACGGAAAGGACACACCCGCACATTCCGCATCCCGGATCGTAGTCGGGCTATCGGCGGCAAGTCCGGCAATCGCAAACGCCATCGCAATTCTATGATCACCATGCGGCTCAATTTCTGCGCCCCGCAATTTTCCGGCGGAACGTCCGCCGACTTTCAATCCATCGGGCCGCTCTTCCACGGTCGCGCCCATCTTGCGCAAATTCTCAACCAGCACAGCGATGCGGTCGCTCTCTTTCACGCGCAATTCGCTCGCATCGCGAATCTCGATTCCCTCTTCCGTGAACGGACCGAGCGCGGCCAGCATCGGCAGCTCATCAATGACGAGCGGAATCGTATCGCCGGAAACAACGCCGCCCTTAACCGCCGCACCCTTTACCGCCAGGTCGCCGACAACTTCACCGTGCGAGCTTTGCACGGAATGAATCTGGATGCTCGCGCCCATCTGCGCGAAAACATCCAGAATCGCCGTGCGCGTGGGATTGAGGCCGACATTCTGAATCAAAATGCTCGATTCCGGAAATAGCGAAGCGGCGGCGATGAAAAATACCGCGGAAGAAATATCGCCGGGAACTTCGAGATTGCGCGCAGTCAATTTGATCAAACCGTTGGAGCCGGCGCCGTGAATTTTGGTCATGCGGGCGTTGCGTTCGACCGGAGCGCCGAATTCTTCTAGCGCGAGTTCCGTGTGATCCCGCGTGCGCGCTGGTTCGACGACGACCGTTTCACCTTCGGCAAAAAGCCCCGCGAGCAGTACGGCGGATTTCACCTGCGCGCTGGCCATCGGCATTTTGTACTCGATGGCGCGCAGTTTTCCGCCGCGAATTTCCAAAGGCGCGAAATTATCTTCGCGCGCTTTGATTTCCGCACCCATTTCGCGCAACGGTCCCACGACGCGTTTCATCGGGCGCTTCTGCAAACTTTCATCGCCGCTGATGGTGGTCTTGAAATCCTGGCCCGCCAGAATTCCGGAAAGCAGGCGAATCGTCGTGCCGGAATTCCCCGCGTCGAGTGCGCGCCAGCTGCTCTTGAGTCCGCGCAAACCGTGGCCCACAACGCGAATGGTGGTGCCGTCCACTTTTACATCCGCACCGAGCGCTTTCATGCAGCCGAGGGTGCTATGGCAGTCGGCGGCGGCGGCGAAGTTGCGAAGCTCGGACGTTCCTTCGGCCAGCGCGGCCAGCATGGCGTAGCGATGCGAAATGGATTTGTCTCCGGGCATTTGGACGCTGCCGGAAAGGGCTTTTGCGGGGTGAATGACCTGTTTGCTCACGGAGAAATTCTAGCATGCAGCGTGCGGACACCTGTACCGCCGTACAGTTTGTGAACTTACATCGCGCCACAATCCGATTGAAACAGCGAAGGCCGCCGCTGCGTATCATAGATGTAGGAACTCTTGAGGAGAGATAGGAATGCCAGCCAGTCGTGAAGTTCGCAGAATTGCCGTGAGGACAGGAGTGTTGATCGGCGGCGTGTTTGTACTAACGGTTTTCTTGTCGGCGATGCCGGGCCATCGAGTGCCCATCGTCGACGCTCAATCTTCGCAGCAAGATTCCATGCAGGGCATGGACCATAGCAAGATGCAGATGCCGGATGCCGACGAACAAGCGAGCGAAAAAGACGCCATGTCCGATATGGCGCACATGCACGGCTCGAATCTGCACATGACGATGACAGCGATGCGGTCGCAGACGCCTGCCGATTTGCAAAAGGCGAGCGAAATCGTGTCGGAATTGAAAAGTGGAATTGAAAAATACCGCGACTATCACGTTGCGTTGAACGACGGCTTCAAGATTTTCATGCCGAATATTCCGCAGCCGGAATATCACTTTACGAACTATACGAACGGGTTTTTCGCGGCGATGCAATTCGATCCGTCACGACCGACTTCCCTGCTGTACAAAAAGACGAGTGCCGGTTACGAACTCGTCGGCGCAATGTACACCATGCCGAAGCGTGCTACGCCGGATCAACTAGACCAGCGCGTCCCGCTCAGCATCGCGATGTGGCATTTGCATACGAACCTGTGCCTGCCCCCACAATCAGGATTGAAGGCGGCCGACTGGACGAAGTTCGGCCTCAAAGGCTCCATCGCGACGCAAGATGCCTGCGAAGCCGCTGGTGGCCACTTCCGCCCCTCCGTTTTCGGGTGGATGGTCCACGTCTACCCATACGAGACGTCGGTCGACAAAGTCTTCGCGATGCACCACCACGACTAAAGTCTTGCCGGGGCACGTTTTCGTGCCCCAGCATCCTTTTTCTCCCCAAAGGAGTCCAATGGCTTGACTTGAGAAGGTGCGCGGCGGCCTTTTTTCACATCGCACGCGTCCAATCGAGTTGTAGGACTCCTAAGCCGCGGGTCCCATCATTTGGGCGTCGGTGGTTCGATTGCGCCCCCGTACCCCGGCAGGTATCATTGCCAACCCATGCTCTCGGGACTCTTTGTTTCTCAACAGGTTGCACGGATTTTTGCACTCATCGCGCTGGCGGCCGCGCTTACACTCGGCGGCATCTCTTCCACGCCGGTGCGCGCCCAATCGAATGATTTCCTTCCCCTTGATCAAATAAAGCCGGGAATGCAGGGGTACGCGTACACGATTTTTGCGGGCGACCAGGTGGAAAAATTCGATCTGGAAGTTTTGGGTGTGATGGCGAATTTTCTTGGGCCGAAACAATCGATTATTTTGGTCCAGCTCAAGGGCCAGAAAGTTGAACGGACGGGCGTTGTGGCAGGAATGAGTGGCAGCCCGGTTTATATCGAAGGAAAACTGGCGGGCGCGCTTTCGCTGAAGCTGGGAACGTTTACGAAAGATCCGATTGCGGGCGTGACGCCGATTGCGGACGTGATTGCTGGCGGAAGTTTTGATTCTCCGGGGAAGACGGCGGGAAATGTGCCGTTGCGAGCGGAAAGTGCGTTTCGAACGGGGCTGCAGAATGGCGCGACGTTGCAATCGATTGAAACGCCACTGGTGTTTTCGGGATTTCAGCCGGCGGCGATTGAAAGATTTGCGCCGCAATTGGGCACGTACGGATTTGTAGCCGCGCAGGGCGGAACGACGGCGGCGCGTCCCGACGATGGAAAACTTTCACCCGGTGATATGGCCGGAATGGTTCTGGTGCAAGGCGACGCTTCGATTAATTCGGCGTGCACGGTGACGGCGGTTCAGGGCGACAAAGTATTTTTGTGCGGGCATCCGTTTTTAAGTTTGGGCGATGTGCAGATTCCGATGGCGCGAAGCCGCGTGGTGACGACACTTTCTTCGGATTTGGCTTCGACGAAAATCGTGAATGTGGGCGGTTCGATAGGAACGATTACGGGCGACCACTTGACGGCAGTGACGGGAAAATTGGGCGCGGCGCCGGCGATGATTCCGATGGACCTTGTCATGAAGACGGCGCTCGGGGAAAAGAATCTTCATTTTGAAATGGTGAATCACCCAAAACTGACGCCGTTGCTGGTGGCGATCACTGCGTTCAGCGGGCTCACGCAAAATATCGTGTACGGCGAAGGCACGACGCTGCACATGAGTGGCGAAATCAAATTAAAGGGTCATCCGCCAGTGCAACTGGAGAATACGTTTGCGCCGGGAGATACGCTAAATCCGGATGCGATGCCGATTGCGTTGACTTTAATGGCGGACTTCACGCGACTTTTTACGAATACGTTTGAAACGCCGGTGGTCGAGAAAGTTTCGTTAAAAGTGGAGAGCGTTGCGGGGCGGCAGTCGTACACCATTGACAGTGCCTGGCTGGAACGCGGCGAAGCGGTGCCTGGTGAGACGCTGCGCGTGCGCGTGCTGCTGCGGCCGTATCGCGGAGCAGCGCGAATCGAAGAAACGACGGTGCGTGTGCCGGAACAGATTGCTCACGGGACGATGCTGCGCGTGCTGGTGAGTGATGCGGACTGGCTGAATCGCGCTTCGCGCGGGTTTGGATTTCCCGGAGCGTCGAGCGGACCGGAAGGGCTCGATCAACTGATTGGATTGTTGAATCGCGAACGGCACAACGACCGTTTGTACGTGGGACTGTTTGCACCGTCGCCGACGATGTTGTGGGACGACAAAGAGATGCCGAACGTGCCGCTGTCGCAAATCAACATCGTGGACGGGCGGCCAGGACCGGGAAGCGTGCAGATTTTGCGGGAATCGTTGGCGAGTGAAACGTCAGTGCCGATGGGCGGACCGGTGAGTGGAGTGATTTCGTTGAATTTGCCGGTGCGGTAAGGAAAACCGTTTGCCGTTCGCAGTTGGGCGTTGGCATTAGTTGTAAGGGTTAAGTAGGAAAAAACGGAGTGGAAAAGAAGCGAGAATTGAGATTTGGCAATTGGAATCTGGCGGTGAGGTAGAGAGGAAGTCGTCAGTTTTCAGCCGGAGAAAATTGGGGAACGGGGCGCGCGAGTCGTGAAAATAGACGAAACAACAAGAAAGAAGACGTGGACTGGTGCGGCCGTGACTTTGGCGATTGGCGCGATTCTGGCGACGGCGAGTGTGGCGCTGGCAGAACATACGCGGCGGTGGAAGCAGTCGACGTATGAAGAGTTTTTGAAGGGAACGACGCACGGGGTAGCGGTGCGGAGCGATGGGCGGCTGGAACTGGCGCCGAAATTTACGCAGTTGGCCGATGCGGACGCTTCGTACTTGTGGGCGGTGAAACTGGATTCGAAGGGGACGCCGTACGCTGCGGGTGGTTCGCCGGCAAAAGTGATCCGACTGGATTCGAATGGAAAACCGGCGACGGTATTTCAGTCCACGGATCTTTCGGCGCAGGCGATTGCGTTCGATTCGAAAGGAACTCTGTATGTAGGCACTTCGCCGGACGGAAAAGTCTATAAAGTTTCGGCGAACGGCGACAAAACGGTCTTTTTCGAACCGAAGACAAAATATATCTGGGATTTGGCGTTTGGGGCGGACGGCACGCTGTACGTGGCGACCGGCGACAAGGGACAGATTTATGCGGTGGCGCCGGATGGAAACGGTGAACTTTTTTATTCGAGCGACGAAGCGCACATTCGTGTGCTGGCATTTGACGCGCGGGGAAATTTGATTGCGGGGACGGAGCCGAGCGGGCGCTTGCTGCGTTTGACGAAGAAGGGACCGAAGCATGCGGCGAATGAAGCGGCGGCGGATGGTTTCGTTTTGTATGAAACGCCGAAGCGCGAAGTGACGGCGTTGACTGTCGGCGCCGATGGAACGATTTATGCGGCGGCGATTGGCGAACGGCAACACAATGCGGTTGTGAGCACGCCGCTCAGCGGCGCGGGACAGGGCGTGACGGTGACAAGCAGCGGCAACGTGACCGTCATCGGATCGGCACAAGGTGCGGCGGCGCAAGCGGCGGCACAGCAGTTTGGATTTACACCGCAGGTTTCCGGCGGCATTTACAAGATTGCGGCGAATGGGGCTCCGGAAGAAATTTGGGCTTCGCGCGAAGACGTTGTGTACGCGTTGGGGATGGGGCAAGACGGCCGGCTGCTGGCCGGGACCGGAAATAACGGCGCGTTGCTGGCGGTGGACGGACGCGGGGTTTTTGCGCAACTGGGGAAGGCGGGCTCGTCACAAATTACGGGCATTGCGCGAAACGCGGCGGGAAAGATTTTTTTGTGCACGGCGAATCCGGGAAAAGTGGTGACGCTGGGGCCGGAGTACGAACCTGAAGGGATTTACGAATCGCGATCGTTCGACGCGCAGCTTTTTTCGCAATGGGGACGCATTGAGTGGTGGAGTCCGCCAGCGGCGAATGGATCAAAGGCGCAAAGCGGCGAGCAAGCGCGGCTGGAATTTTATGTGCGCACGGGGAACACGGAGGACCCGGGAAAAGAGTGGTCGAAGTGGTTTGGGCCGTACAGCAAACCTGGGACACCGATGGAAGCGCCAGCAGCGCGCTTTGTGCAGTGGAAAGCCGTGATTCACGACGGGCGGCCCGGCGACGGAATCGATTGGGTGAGCGTGGCCTATTTGCCGAAGAATGTGGCGCCGGTAATTGACGGCATTGCCGTGCAAGAACCGGGAATTAAGGTGACGGGCGCGCAGGTGATTACCGGCGGGCAGCCCGCTCCGGTGAATTTGAAGATGCCGCCGACACCGGGAATTGGCGGGATCATCCAGAGCCAGAACGTGACGACGAGCAACGTGAAATTTGATACGCCTCCGCAGGGATTTGCGCAAAAAGGATTTCAGTCACTGATCTGGACTGCGCACGACGATAATGACGACGATTTGCGGTACGCGGTTTATTTTCGCGGCGAAGGCGAGAAGGAATGGAAGCTGCTGAAAGACGGTCAGGAGCAGCGGTTTTATGCGTTCGATACGACTTCGTTTGCGGACGGGGCTTATTACTTGAAGATTGTGGCGAGCGATGCGGCGTCGAACGATTCTGTGCTCGCGCTTACGACGGAAAAAGAGAGCGAGCGGTTTGAGGTGGACAACACACCGCCAGTGGTCGAGGGACTTCATGTTGGGCCGCCTTCCGGGAAAATGAGCGGCGGACAACCGTTTGGTTTTACGGCGCGGGATTCGGCAACGGCGATTGAGAAGGCGGAATACAGCGTGGATGGCGGAGAGTGGAAATTGATTTTGCCGGAGTCGGGAATTAGCGATGCGCCGGTGGAGCAGTATCACGGCGGATTGCCTGCGTTGAGCGCGGGAGAGCATACGATTGCGGTGCGGGTGTTCGATCGAGTTCAGAATGTGGGGAGCGCGAAGATTACGATTCAGGTTGCGGAACGTTGATAGACATTTTGAATGACTCCGTTTTTTGAACTTCGCGCGCCGTTCGAGAATCTCAATTCTAATTGAGTTGGTCGTAAGAGCTCAGCCAAGAATGGCTGAGCCACTGGTGCTGCGTCGATCGGGTGGGCCGGCTGCTGGAGTCGATCCTAACTACATTTTGTGATCGTAGGAGCACAGCCAAGAACGGCTGTGCCACAAGTTGCGGCTGGCGCTACTTGCCGTTGGGGGTGCTTAGGAAGGCTTCGATTTCGGCGCCGAAGCCGATCCGGCCGTCGCCGTAGGGTTGATTGCGGACGTGGACGACGCGGGCGCGGCAGTAAGTGTCTTCCTGGGGCTGGCCGGTGACGTCGGTGGGCATGCGGAGCATGGCTTCGATGGGCATGCCGACCTGAAGCGGGGCGGAAGTGGCAAAGTAAAAGCCGCCGCGCGAGATATTCAAAGCTTCCGTAAAATGCTCAGATTTGTCCGAGGCTAGGCTCACCGCGCGAAAACGCAGCGGTGTGCGAAGGTTATAGCGTTTCAAATGCCGGCGCTCAGAAATATCCACGGGAACCTCCTCCGCGCTAAGGAAGGACACTGCGGGTCGATCTACAAAGCGGAAGGGCAGGCTTAGAGTAGCAGAAGGACAGTGCGGGTCAAGGGGAAAGTCGCTGAAAATGAGGGTTTTGGGTGCGGATCGAATTTGGGGGGCGGCGGGTTCGCTTGGCGTTCGGCGTGAGGAGGTGTGCCGGCGGTTGAGATCGAAGATCCATAGCCCTACGTGCAGAAACCGCGCGCAGGAAAAAACCGGGCTACTTTCCTTGGGATGACAGGCCGTGGGTGAGGCACGTCGACCAGGCAAGGATGGCCTTGATGGGATGCGCCGTATTGGATGTAGGGTGCGGAGTCGGGAGTTGGTAGGCTGGGGATCGAAGAGCGATTGTGCCAAGTTTTGCCGCGGCTTTACAGCCCCTGGACTACACGGGCTGGATGCTGGGAGTTGCGTGCGATAATGAGCGCCATGGGAAGCAGAAAGACAGCGCAAGATTCGGGCGACGGGGCGGCCGCGCGGGCGGCTGAGCGGACTTGGGCGGAGATTGTTGCGGCGCATGGGCGGATTGCAGCGCGTATTCGCCGGACACCGGTGATGACGTCGGAGACGTTTGACGGGATGGCGGGGGCACGGCTGTTCTTCAAGTGCGAGAACTTGCAGAAGACGGGGTCGTTCAAGATACGCGGGGCGGCGAACGCGATTTTGTCGCTTACAGAGGAAGAGGCCCGGCGGGGGATCGTGACGCAGTCGAGCGGGAACCATGCGGCGGCGGTGGCGTGTGCAGCCGCGTGGCGCGGGACGAAGGCGTGGATTGTGATGCCGAAGAATGCGCCGCGGGTGAAGTGCGACGCGGTGGAGGGATACGGCGGGAAGATCGCGTTTTGCGAACCGACGGTTTCGGCGCGGAAGGCGATGTGCGCGAAGGTACAAGCGGAGACGGGCGCGGTGCTGGTGCATCCCTATGACGACGACCGGATTATTGCCGGGCAGGCGACCGTGGCGAAGGAGTTGCTCGAGGAAGTGCCAGACCTGGACGCAATTTTGGCGCCGGTGAGCGGCGGCGGTTTGTTGGGCGGGAGCTGCTTGAGCGCGCGGCACCTACGGCCGGAGATTCGCATGTTCGGATGCGAGCCGGCGGCGGCAAATGACGCGTACTTGTCGATGAAGACTGGCGAGCTGCAAACGATAGACGCGAGTGACACGATTGCGGATGGGCTGCGGGCGTCGCTGGCGCCGCGGACGTTTGCGATATTGCGGCGGGATCTGGCGGGAGTGTTGCTAGTGAATGAAGCGGAAATTATTGAAACGATGCGGCTGATTTGGGAGCGGATGAAAATTGTTGTGGAGCCGTCGTCGTCGATTGTGCTGGCGCCGCTTTTGCAGGCGGGTGGCGCGACGAATCTGCAATTGCCTGGGCGGGCAGCTGGGCGGGCAGCAAAGATTGGGTTGATTTTGAGCGGCGGGAATGTGGATTTGCGCGGGTTGCCGTTTCGAGCGGCGTAGTTCCCTGCCATGCGCGGGCGCTTTCTACGGCACGATGCCGTTGCACGTGTCGTTGTGCTAACCTCGGTGATAACCTCAGGAAAGTCGAGAAATGCCGAGCGCCGGCGGAGGCGCGGAGCAACCATGCGGGCCTATTTGCAATCGGAGATAGGTATGCGTGGCCCAGCCGGTCAATCGCGTAGCTGTTGTTCGCCAAAATCTTGAGAAATCTCGGGGCGTGAACTTCCATGAAAGATTTGGGAATGAAGAAGTTGCAGGGGTTGTGTGTCGTCGCGGCGGCGATGATTTGTGCGCTGGGAAGCGCGAGTGCGGCGCAAGGGCAGGCCGGGAAGCCACGGCTGGTGACGAAGGCGGTGGATGAGTCAAACCGCGTTACGATGCGCGGCAACGTGCACCCGCTGGCGCGCGCGGAGTTTGATCAAGGCGCGGTTGCGGACTCGCAGCCGGTGAACCGGATTTATTTGCTGCTGAACCGCAGCGCGGAGCAACAGACGGCACTCGACAAATTGATGCGCGAGCAGGTGGATGCAAGCTCGGCGAATTTTCATAAGTGGGTGACGCCAGAGGAGTATGGCGCGCAGTTTGGCCCGGCGGATGAGGACGTTGCGGCGGTACAGAGTTGGCTTTTGGCGCAGGGATTTTCGGGCGTCAAGACGAACGCGGGCAAGACGATTGTCGAATTTAACGGGACTGTTGGGACCGTGCGTCGCGCGTTCGGGACAGAGATTCACAAGCTGAATGTTCACGGCGAAGCGCATTTCGCGAATATGAGCGAGCCGCAGATTCCGGCGGCGCTGGCGAATGTGGTGATGGGAATTCCGTCGCTGCACAATTTCCGGAAGGAATCGCATGTGAAGCGGTTTGGGAAGTTCCGGCGGGATTTGTTGACGGGTGAGACCCGGCCACTGTTCACTTTTACCGATGTGAATGGAACGTTCTTTGGGATGGGGCCGGCGGATTTTGCAAAGATTTACAACATACCGTCAACCGCAACTGGCGCCGGGCAAAGTATTGCGATCGTGGGGCGGTCAAATATCAATATTCAGGACGTCCGAGATTTCCGCGCCATGTTCGGCCTGCCGGCGAAGGACCCGGTGATTATTCTGAACGGCGCGGATCCAGGATTGGTTTCCGGGGATGAAGGCGAAGCAGATCTCGACGTGGAATGGTCGGGGGCGGTGGCGCCCGGCGCGACGATCAAGTTTGTGGTGTCGGAGTCGGAACAGACGGATTTGGTCGATGGCGTGGACGCTTCGGCGAAATTCATCGTGGACAACAATATCGCGCCGGTGATGAGCGAAAGCTTCGGTTCGTGCGAGGCGGCGCTGGGAGCGGCAGGCAATGCGTTTCAGAACGCGCTTTGGCAGCAGGCGGCTGCGGAAGGAATTACTGTATCGGTGTCATCGGGCGACAACGGCTCGGCGGGGTGCGACAACCCCAATAGCGGCACAACTAGCGCAACGCAAGGAATTGCAGTAAGCGGCACGGCATCGACGCCCTTTAACGTGGCGGTGGGCGGGACGGATTTTGATGACGCGACGACTCAAAATACATTCTGGAATCCAACGAACACGACGACGACCCAGGCTTCCGCGATCGGATACATTCCGGAGATTCCGTGGAACGATTCCTGCGGGGCTGCCGGGCTGACTGGATGTAACACGGCTACCGCGAACACGAACTTGAATATCGTTGCGGGAAGCGGCGGGCCGAGCGCGGTGTACACGAAAGCTATGGCTCCGTTTCAACCGGCTACTTTCGGCGACACGCGACGCGACCTTCCGGACGTTTCGTTTTTTGCAGCGGACGGCTTGAACAAGAGTTTTTACATCGTTTGCCAGTCGGACCAGGACATTCCGGGCGATACGGGATGCAATCTGACGAAGTTCGTCACAACGAGCCCATTCCATGACTTTCAGGCGGTGGGTGGAACTTCGGCATCGGCACCCGCGTTTGCAGGAGTCATGGCGCTGGTGAATCAAAAGACGGGCCAGCGGCAAGGCAACGCGAATTTCGTGTTGTACTCGCTCGCGAAAAACGAAACCTTCACGAATTGCAATTCCTCGAGCTTCACGAATCCAGCAACGGCGCTGCCGGGTACTTGCGTGTTTATCGACGTGACGAAGAGCAACAACGCAGTGCCATGCATTGGCGGGAGCCCGAACTGCAGCAAGACGACGGCTGGCGGAAATGGCGTGCTGCAGTCGAACAATCAACCGGCGTTTACGGCTGGACCTCCAACTGCGGCGGGTTACGACCTGGCGACAGGACTCGGCTCGATCAATGTGGCCGCGCTGTTGAATAACTGGGCAGTGCCTGCAACGCACGCTACTTCGACGACGATTAGTCCGGCGACGATCACCACGACTCTTGGCACGAGCCAGGTAATCACCGGAACGGTGACTTCGGGTTCAGGAACGCCGACGGGCGTTGTGGTTCTGGAAAATTCCGCGACGGGTGCACCGATTGATTCGGCAACGCTTGCGGGAAACAACTACACGGTGACCACAACTCTACTTCCCGCCGGAACGTACAGCGTCAAGGCGCATTACGGTGGCGATGGTGCTTTCGGGCCGAGTGATTCCCCGACGACGGCGGTCAGCATCGGGAAGCAAAACAGCAAGGTAGTCGTGAGCTTCGTGACCGCAACGGGACAAATTACGCAAGCCGCTCAAAGTGTGGCGTACGGTTCGCCGTATATCCTGCGCATAGACGTTGCGAACAATACGGGAACAATTTGCGAGAATATTGCGAACGGAGCGGTAAATTTCGTCTGTCCGACGGGAACGATAGCTCTGTTGGATGGAGGACAGCCCCTTCCGGATTTTTTCTCTGCGCAAACACCTAATGCGACGAATATTGCCCACGTAAATGATCGGGGATTTGTTGAAGATCAGCCGATTCAGTTGAACGCTGGAGCGCACAACATTACGGCCACTTACACAGCCGACGCGAATAGCAGCTATATCTCCTCAACAACCACCAATACGCTCGCGCTCACCATTAAGCAGGCGGCGACACAGGTGCAGGTGGCCGCAGCTCCAGGCAGCATAGTGTCGGGCGGGACGGTGACGCTGACGGCGACGATCGCGTCAGGCAGCAACTCTTCGCAAGGACCGACGGGCACCGTGCAGTTCTCAAACGGCGGCACAAACCTTGGTGCGCCTGTCGCTTGCACACCGAAAGGAGCGAGTTCGTCGGCAGGGGCTTCGTGCACGGCGACGCTTTCGACGGCGATTTCGGCCTTTCCGCCGGTGGGCATTGACAACCGTTGGCGCTGGACGCCGCTCGAATGGTTCGCGGCGTTGCTGGCGATGATGGCGCTGGCATTGATCGTGCTGGCGATGCGGATGCGCGGACCGCGCCGTGCGTTTGCCTACAGTGCGATCGCACTGTTCCTGGTTGCATCGGCAACTCTTGCCGGCTGCGGCGGCGGAGGCGGTGGGGGCGGCGGAGGCGGTTCGGCACGGACGATTAGCGCGAAGTATAGCGGCGACACGAACTACGCGACGTCAACTGGAACCGGTGCCGTTACGGTCCGATAGGGGGCTGGGCCCAATTCCAGTTGTGCGAACAAAAGCAGATTCCGGCGGCACAATTCGCCGCCGGAATGCCAAGCTCTTAGGCTCTTTCCAAAAGCTTCGGAAATCGTTTAGTTCAGGACGGGCGGAAAGAAAATATTCCAGAAATTCGGAGAAACGGCGCCGAATTCCACGGGGATGAGCGATCCGTCCGAGTTGAATTGCGGTGGGCGTACCACTGTCGCTTCGATCGTCTTTTGTGCCTTCACGTTCTCGATCGTAATTTTGGTTCCCTGCGCGAGTGCTTCCGGAATGATAATCAACGCGCCGTTGGCACTGACCGTGTGCGTGTAACCCTCGAAAATCTGCGTCTTGCCGGTAACGTGGACCCTGACTGCGATCTTAAGGAGCACGCGCTGCGCGCGGCGGCGTTCTTCACTGGTCAGTGGACGCGTCAGGCCAGGCTTTACGTGCGTTTGTACTGCTCTGTGTGGTGTCGTCGGCTTCATAGTTCCAATCCCCAAAAGTCCAAATCCGGCGCGACGAGTTCGATGCCGTACTCCCAGCCCTCGGGCCGGGGATTCCCTTTCCATACGACAACGGCGGCGTTGCTGGAGCCGGTGGCAAGATTCGTGAGGGCGACCCTGTGTTCGAGCGAGAAAGATTCCGGGAGAACGATCATGCAGCCGTACGGATTGACGACGCGCGTGTGTGCGTCCAGCCCGCGACGGGACCCGGCTTGGTCATCCCATTCCAAGCGAACCGGCACGCGAGAGTTCATTCTGCTGCCGCGGCGCTTTTCTGAGTGACGTCCACCTTCGACCACTATTTTGGTGCCTTTTGTCTTGACCTGCATCTCTTCCTCGGGACTTCTAACTCAACTAGGCCATGCTAGAGTTGGGTTCAGAGTCGGTCAATGGTACAAAGTGGCTGCGGATTGCAACTAAATAGCTGTCCGAAAGGACAGGTTGGGCGGCCGTATTAGTACAGGTGCAATGAAGAATCTAATCGTCAACGCGGACGACCTGGGATGGACGGCCGGCGTGAATCGCGGCATCGCCGACGCGCATCGCAATGGAATTGTGACGAGCACATCTTTGCTGGCGAACGGCGGGGCCTTTGACGATGGCGTAAATGTTTCGCGAGCTCTTCCCGCGATGGGCGTGGGCGTTCACTTGAATCTAAGCGATGGCGCGCCGGTGAATGCGGCGCGAGCCGTGCCGAGTCTGGTTGATGACCAAGGCAAACTATCGGGCGGGCCCGAACAATTACTGCTAAAACTGGCGCGGCGCAAGCTGAAATTGAGCGAAGTAGAGCGCGAATGGGAAGCGCAAATCGAAAAGATTCGCGGGGCGGGGATTTCCCCAACTCATCTCGACGGCCACAAGCATGTACACATGCTGCCCGGGCTGTTTTCGATCGCGGTGAAGCTCGCAAGGAGACATGGCATCAACTCGATTCGAATATCGAGCGAAGCCTCTTCCTTGCGCGCGGCGCTTTCTGGAAAATCGGGCCGTGATGCAGGCGTCAAATTGAAGCAAGGCATCCAGGCGCGTGCGCTGAAGCTGCTTTCCGGTGATGCGCGGAAGATGGCGGATAAGGCCGGAATCGAAGCAGCGGATTATTTTTGCGGGATCGCGCAAACCGGTGTGCTTTCGCGCGACGGCGTGTTGGACTTACTGGAAACGCTGCCGGAGGGCACGACCGAATTGATGTGCCACCCCGGTTACGTTGACGACGACCTGGTTGCTTCGGCCACGCGGCTGCAGGCTTCGCGTGAGAAGGAGCTGGCGATTCTGACGGACACTTCGGTGCGAAAATCTGTCGCGTCGCATGGTATTCGCCTGATAAACTATAGTCAGATCGCCAATTAAGCATGGACACCGAATCCTTAGTCCGGTACTCGATCGTCGTTCCGTTCTACAACGAACAGGAAAACATTCCCGCTTTGTACATGAAATTGACGGAAGTGATGGACGCGATCGGCGAGCCGTATGAACTGGTGTTTGTGGACGACGGCAGCAAAGACAGTTCGTTCAAGGTGTTGTCCGACATTTACGAACATGACCGCCGCGTACATCTGGTTCGTTTGCGGCGCAATTTCGGTCAGACGGCGGCGCTTAAAGCAGGTTTTGATTTTGCGCGCGGCGAAGTGATTATTTCGATGGACGGCGACCTGCAACACGACCCGGAAGAAATTCCGAAATTCCTGGAAAAAATTGAAGAAGGCTTTGACCTGGTCAGCGGCTGGAGGCACGCGCGCAAGGACCACTGGCTGATGCGCCAAGTGCCGAGCCGCACGGCAAACTGGGTGATGGCGAAGCTTTCCGGCGTGGAATTGCACGATTTCGGCACGACATTCAAGGCGTACCGCCGCGAGATTTTGCAGGAGATTCAGTTGTACGGTGAACTGCACCGATTCATCCCCGCACTTGCCAGTACGACCGGCGCGCGCATCGCGGAAGTCCCGATTGAGATTTTACAAATGCGTACGGGCGGAAGCAGGCGCACCATCCTGCGTTCGGTTCCTGCGATGTTCGATTTGATGATCGTCAAGTTTTTGCTGGACTACGCCACCAAGCCGATGCAGTTCTTCGGATTCCTGGGTTTGGGAGCCACGGGACTCGGCGTATTGCTCAGCTTGTACATCGGATACGTGAAATATTGGGCGCATGAAAGCGCTATGGCCAACCACGGGCCGCTGATGCTCTTGGCGGTCGCGCTATTCATCGGCGGCGTGCAATTTCTATCCATTGGGCTATTGGGCGAAATCATTATGCGCATCTACTACGAATCGCAGAACAAGCCCATTTACTCGACGAGAGAGATCAAGAGTCATCGCGAAGAATCCGGCGGGTCCACGGAACCGAAACGTCAATTCGGGTCGTCGGATCACTGAAGCCGGCGGATGTGGCGAGCCACGGGTTCAAGGAACAGCGTGTTTGACGAATACAATTCGACTCGATATTCGCTCGTTGTGCCGCTCTACAACGAGCGGGAGAATATCGCTCCCCTTCACCAGGCACTAACGCGCGTGATGGAGGAGCTTGGGTACGGATATGAGCTCGTATTCGTGGATGATGGAAGCACGGACGGAAGCATCGCCGTTCTGAAAGAGCTTGCGCAACAAGATCCGCATTTGACGGTCGTCGCGCTCAGGAAAAACTCGGGCAAGTCGGCTGCACTTTGCGCCGGATTTGACAGCGCTGTGGGAAGCTTTCTCATCACGATGGATGGGGACTTGCAGCACGACCCCGCCGACGTCCCGAGCTTCGTTGCTAAACTGGAAGAGGGATTCGATATCGTTTGCGGCCGGCGCGAAAGCCGCACCGGAACGAGTTGGGCGGTTCGTGTGGCGAACCGGTTCGCCAACTGGACTTTGGCGAAGCTTTCCGGCGTTCCTATTCACGATTTTGGCGGGGGATTCAAGGCTTACCGGCGCGAACTGGTGGCGCAGCTCCCGTTGTACGGCGAGTTGCAACGGCTTATCCCATTGATGGCGCTGAAACAGGGCGGGAAGATTTGCGAAGTTCCCATCTCGATTGCGCCGCGGGAACGCGGTGCGTCAAAGTATGGCCTGGCGCAAAAGCTTCCCTTCCTATTCGATTTAATTACTGTCAGATTCCTGCTGGACTATTTGTCGAGGCCATTGCACTTCTTCGGCACGGCGGGCTTCGTGGCCGCAATGGCCGGCAGCCTTGTCGGTTTTTGGCTACTTGCGCAGAAAATCTTCAACGGTGCCGCGGTGATGACCGAGCACGGGCCGCTCATGTTCTTTGCCGCCGTCCTTTTCCTGACGGGCGTGCAACTGGTCGCGCTGGGCTTGCTTGCTGAACTTCAAGTCCGCCACTATCACGAACGCTATGATTGGCAAACGCGCTACACCGTGACGCGCGGCCGCTCCGAACAAAATAAGGATGCGGGCGCAGCTCGTGACAAAGTCAGTGGATAGTTCGGCACCGAGCCCATCGCCGTACGGATCACAAAACAGTAGTGCCGCTCCCGCCGCTGATTCCAATTCAGCTATGACTGTGGCCGGCCTCAGAAACGGCTTCTTGGGACCCATAGTCTTGATCGTGTTGTTCTGGTTCACGATCTATGCTCCAGGGCTGTTTTCGCCGCCCTTGCTCGACGATGCCGATGCGCGACATGCCGAAGTGGCGAAGGAAATGCTGGAGCGCCATGACTTCGTCACGATGTACGTCGACGGCGTGCGTTATCTCGACAAAGCTCCCTTGCCTTACTGGCTCAACGCAGCGAGTCATGCGGTGTTTGGAATCAATGAGTTTGCCGTGCGCCTGCCCATGAGCCTGGCGGCACTTGGGCTGTTCCTTTCGGTGTTTTTTCTTGGCCGCGATCTCGCGGGTAAGAAGGCTGGGCTGTTTGCCGCTCTGATTCTCGCAAGTGCCGTGGGGCCATACATCTACACACGTTTCTTTATTCCAGACATCATGGTCTGCCTGTGGCTTACGCTGACGGTGCATTTGTTTGTGCGAACGCTCGAAGGAAAGCCGGCGCGCTCTTTTTGCTGGGCGATCGGTGGAGTGACTGCGCTCAGTGTCCTGACCAAAGGACTAATCGGCGTCGTTTTTCCGGCGCTGATTTTCGTAGGATATCTGCTCGTTGTTGGCAACCTGAAACACCTGCTCAAGTTACGTCTCGTCTCGACGTTTCTCGTGTTCCTTGCGATCGCCGCTCCATGGCATGTGCTGGCCTCGTTGCAGAATCCCGCACAAGGCCAGGCGAAGGGCTTCTTCTGGTTCTACTTCATCAACGAGCAGATCAATCGCTACTTGAACACCAGAATCCCGCGCGACTATGACAAGGTTCCGCTTTTTCTGTTCTGGGGCTTGATTCTGGTCTGGATGATCCCGTGGACTCCGTTTGTGACGCAGAGTTTTCGGCTCGTGCCGCGGCTGTGGCGCTTCAACGAGCGATCTGCGTGGCCGCGGGAGCAAAAAGTCGCGCTGCTTTTGTTGACGTGGGCGTTGGCGATCCTGGTGTTCTTCAGCTTCTCCACTCGACAGGAATATTACGTACTGCCTTCGTTGCCGGCTCTCGCGCTGCTCACGGGAATCTGGTTTGCCCAAGAAGACGCTTCGCCGGCCGGTAGCCCTGCGCGCAAACAGGGTCTCCTCTGTTCCGGAATTTTATTCGCTGTTGGCATCTTGGTTTTTGCGATCACGATTTTCTTCGTGGTCACCGCCCCGCCCGCGCCGCCCAACGCGGACATCGTTGATCTGCTGACCAGCAATCCCGACCTCTATAAGCTCTCTCTGGGCCATCTTTTCGACTTGACGGCGCAATCGATGAGCCTGTTTCGCTTGCCGTTGGCTCTTACCGGAATCGCTTTCCTCGGCGGCACAGCTTCCAGTTGGTGGTTTCGCCGCCGGCAGAATGTGACGGACGCCAATATCGCACTGGCAGCAATGATGGTCGTGTTCCTGTTCGCGGTTCATCTGGCGCTCGGAACGTTTTACCCGACACTCGGGTCCAAGCCACTGGCCCTCGCCATCAATCGTGAATTTCGTCCCGGCGACACAATCATCATCGACGGCACGCACTCGCAGGCATCCAGCATTAATTTTTACACCGGCAAACAACTCCACATGCTGAACGCCCGGACAGACAATCTTTGGTATGGCTCTCTTTTCCCGGACTCGCCCGCCGTATTCGAAGACAACTCATCGTTCCAGAAACTGTGGCAAAGCCCGGGCCGCGTCTTCTTCGTCGTGTACGATTCATCCGGCAAGGCAAAACTCGACGCGCTCGGTTCTCCGATTTTCGAAATTGCGAAATCGGGCGGAAAAACCGTCTACAGCAACCACCCGCGCGTCGCCGCACCGTAGAGAACAGAACCGGCGCGCTTTGCGCATGAAAACACAAAGGGCTCTCGAGCCATCCAGTTGGAATGGCCCAAGAGCCCTTATGAAGTTCCAAGCCGCGCTAGTGCTGGTTTCGGTTGAACTCCGCCTTCATCTCACCGCCGTCGGCCATACGGCCATTCAAGCTGATCGACTCCACCTCGTTGCGGTCCTGGTTCAGCCGAATGGACGCGCGCCCGCGAGCATCTCCACGATCGCTGGAGGTGATACGCAGCGTCAGGTCGCTTCGGCCGTCTGAGTCAATCACCTCGCCATAAAAGGTGATGTGAAATCCGTTTCGCCCGCGCAAAGTCACCGACGTCTGGTCGCGAGTGTCCACATATCCCCTGTCGAGCCGGTCGCTTCTAAACGCACGGCTCGAAAAGTAGCCTCTTCCGTCGGTATCCACTTTCACGCGCGCGTACGAACCTGTAAAGGGTGGCGTATTCTCGCGTTCTCCACCCTCCCCACCGCCCCTTCGATAAGGAGTGGTTTCGAACCGGACAATCCGTTTGCCGTTGCGGCTTAATTCGCAATAGCCGCGCTGCCGTCGACGATCATCGCCTCGCACTTCCCAGCTCAAGATAAACGTGTCGCTCCGCCGGTCATCGTCTTCCGCCGTGATTTGAATTGCGGATTCTGACACTCCCGCTGAGACGGCGGCACGCCGCGCGCAATCGTTCCATGCTCGGTCTTGAGCTGCCGCTCCGCGCGGCAAAACCAGACAAAACGCAGCAAGGAAAAGTCCTTGCGCCACCCGTAAGTGTTTCATGATGTGTCCCTCCGTTTTGTGAGACGCAGATGTCTTCATCATAAGCCCGAATTTACTTCCCGCTTCATCTGCGATAGCGGGATGTGCAAGAAACGGCATCAATGCGACTCGGCAGCCACTGTTCGTTTATCCATCGCTTCCTTGCACCTATTCCGTTGACGCCGCTCGCCACTTTCGTTTGCATGCGCTACCCTTAAATGTCCACACGATAGTGCGTGCACCCGCAAAATCTGGGAGGGAACCCGTGAATCGCGAGCAGTTCTACGCAATGATGAATGGCGATGGCACACTCGACTATGAAAAATATCTGAACACGAAGGCGTTGCTGTCGTGTCAGTCCGATTTTTCCGAACTGTGCAATCGCGACGAAATGCAATTTCAGATCGTTCATCAGGTCGAAGAATTGTGGATGAAGCTGATTGCGTACACGCTGCTCGACATAGACGATTATCTCCAGCAGGAGAATACAAATCGCGTGCTGACGCTGTTTCGTCGCGTGCACGCGACGCAGAAACTGATGATCGAACAGATCGCGCTGCTGGAAACGATGTCGCCCAAGGAATATCAGGACATCCGGCAACGACTCGGCAACGGGAGCGGGCAGGAATCCCCCGGATTTCGCGTGCTACTCAAGATGTACCAGCCCATCTGGAATTCGTTTGTGGAGCACTACCTGAAAAAACATGGGCTAACCGTCGAGCAGATTTACGATTCGAAGTATGATCACGGCCCGGCTTATGTCGTAGCCGAATCGCTCGCGGAATTCGATGAACTTTTCCAGAAATTCCGGTACGAGCATGTGCAATTGATTCACCGCACGATTGGCTTTGGGTCGAAGTCGCTGAAAGGCCGACCGGTGGAGATTCTGGAAGACGGTATGCGCCACAAATTCTTTCCGGACTTGTGGGAGATTCGCAACGAAATGACCGATCGTTGGGGCGCGCAGTATGGCGTGAAGAGAGACCCGATCAGCGGTCTACACTAATCGAGACTAAATCGAGGCGGCTATTTGCGCTCCAGCATGCTGTGGTACCGCCCACGGTAGAAAAGCAACGGCTCGCCTTCGTACAATTTCGCCGATTCCACTTCAGCAATCACAATCGCGTGATCGCCCGCGACGTGCAGGCTCGAAACCTTGCAGGAAAGCTGGCAAAGCACATCTTCAATGAGCGGGATTCTGTCCTCCGTCCATCGAAAGGAGATGCCGATACGCTGCAGCCCTTCGCTGCTCTGTTCGATCTGCGCAAAGAATTCCGAGAAAGCCTGTTGATCTTGCTTCAGCACGTTGACGCCAAAGCGCTGTTTTTCTTTGAGCAGCGGCAGAGTTCGCGCGCGATGATCCACGCAAACGGAAACCAGGGGAGGATCGAGTGAAACCGACGCGAACGAATTGGCGGTCATCCCGTGCACCTGACCGGGCTCGCGCTCGACGGTAATCACGGTCACGCCCGTGGCGAAATGCCCAAGTGCGCGTCGGAATTCCATGGCAGGAAGCGGACTAGCGGCCATAAGAGTTTTCAAGATAGCACAGCAGGCAGCGCAACGCCGAAACCCGCGTTTGGGGAGTTGAAGCGAAAAAGGCGCACCGATCAACTCGGTGCGCCTTCTCTTGCACGGCTGCCTCGCGTTAGCGGTGAGGCGGTTTGTCGTTGTTCTTCGGTTCGTTCTTCGGCTCTTTTTGTGGCTTCGGAGGTTTGCTCTCCTGCCGAGGCTTCTGGTCTTCCTTCTGTTGTTTCTGCTCGAGCTTTTGTTGCTGCTGATCGTGGCGTTGTTCCAATTGCTGCAGCTGTTTTTGCTGGTGCTCTTGTGTCTGCTGCCGGGCACGCTCAGAGTTCTGCTGATCGCGTTGCCGATTTTGCTGTTCCTGGATCTTCTGTTGCTGCTGCACCTGCTGTTGCTCGACTCTCTGCCGTTCACGATCCTGCTGCTGGCGCAAGTTATCGAGTTCCTGCTGGTGCTTTTGATCCATCTGCGGGTTGACCGGCGGAGTCGCCGGTTGACGTGCCGATGGCGGCCGGTCGTTGTTAGCGCGCGAGTTCGGATTGTTCCGACCGTTGTTTCGGTCGTTGTTCCGCTCGTTTTCATTCTGGCGAGGGTTGTCCTGGCGAATCGTATCGTTGGTGACGGTTGCCGGGCGATTCGGGTTGTTTTGTACCGGCGGCGGCTGATTCGGCCGGTTCGAAGGATTGCCCTGATTGCCCGGATTCACGTTCGCCGGTTGATTCGTTTGGTTCGGCTGATTCGACCGATTTTCGACCGCGTTGCGGCGATCGTTCTGCGGCGCTACTTCTCGCGCAGGAGGAGCGATGCGAACGTTCGGACGCGTGTTCTGCGGTTCCATCTGGCGTTGTTGCGCGACACTGATGGGGCGCCCGCCGTTGGCTTGAATGGCTTGCTGTTGCCGTGCGAAGGGCACCGGAGCAGGAGGCGGCGCTGTCTTGGCGACAACCGGACGCGCGGAGAATTGAGTAGTCGGGCGGACTCGGGATTCGCCGCCTGCTCCCAATACGCTGCGCTGCTGCGGCACAACGGAGGGACCGGTCGGTGCGACGCCAGCCGAGATGTCACGCTCGTCGACGCGCATCATGTGGCTATGAACTGGTTGCGCGGAAGTGAAATTGGCTTGTGACGTCGCGCTGACGGCGTTGTTGACGTGTTGATTCTGGTAGTTAATGTTGGTCACGTTCACGGTCTTGTTAACGTAAACGTTGTTGTAAACGTTCGTCACCTGCGTGCGATTGATGATCGTGGTGTTCGAAACGTTCACGCGTTCCACATAGCGCGGGCCGACGTGATACGACGGGCAATACACGTCACGGGGTCCGAGCGGGAACCATGCCACGCCGACCGCTGGCGCGCCGCCAACCGCAACACCGACGCCCCAATGCGCGCCGCCAACCCACGCAACCATCGCGGGAGCATAAACAGGGCGGACATAACCAACGGTGACATACGCGGGACGCGGCGGAACAGGAACCCAACCCCACACTCCGCCAACGACTACCCAGCGTCCATAGTGGAACGGAGCAAAGCCCCAAGGCGCGTCGTCAACCCAGGTCCAACCCCACGGCGCGATATAAGCCCAGTGGCCGTAGCGATACGGAGCCCAGCCCACGACGGTCGTGTGCGGGAACCAGACCGTTCCGTATTCCGGCACGGGCCGCCATCCGCCGTATTCATCGAGGTCTTCGTAACCGACGACGTCATCGGAGACGTAACGGGAAGAAGTGGAGCGATCCCAACGGCGATCGCGGTCGCCACACCAATGATCGAAGTCGTCGTCGTCGTAATAGTTTTGGACGTCGGCGCTCAATTCATCGGTTCCGCTGAACGTACCGGTTTGATTGGAATGGACTGCGTACGAAGATCCGCCGCCCGTGACTTCACCGTCGCCGCCGCGAACTTTAACGAACGTCGTGTCGCCCGCCTCGTTGACGGTGACGCGGTAACTGCCCGCCCGCAAAACGGTGAAAGCAAGATTCGGCGTATCCACTTCGATCGATTCATCTTCGTCGAGGCGCTTCACGCGAATGTTGATTGTTCCTTCCGTGATGCGAATCTGTGCGGAGCGGTCATCGAGGTTAAGAAAAGAAAAACCAGTTTCGCTGCCCAAGCGGACGGCCGTTGAACCGAAGCGCAGCTCGGCGCGACCATCGCGATCCGTCCAGAGTTTGTCGCCGGTGGTGATCGGCCTGTTATTGACGATCGTGACCCAGTCGTCCGTGCCGGCAGGCTCAAAGGAAACGGCGCCGCCGGTGTAGCTCAGGCGGGCCGCACGCGAAGGAGGATCATCGTCATCGCGATCCCCTTGCGCGAACGTGAATTGCGGCACGGCCAGAGTAGCGGCCAGTACGATTGCCAAAAAACCCACAGACTTCGTTAGCCTGGAAAACATTTGCGTCTCTCCTGAAGCCCGCGAATAATTTAACCGGGCCAATTTTGCTTCGCGAAGCTTGCTCTTTCCCTTCAACTTAGCACTTCACTGGTGCATTACGCGGCCGGGCCGCTTGCCAGTTTCCAGAATGAAAGTCGGCCAGCAAGTACAGATCGTCACTTTATGAAACACGCTCGGGTCAAAAGAGTTGCTGGGCAAAACGTTCGACCGAGCAAGCAAAAAGCCCACGCCAGCGAACTGCGGGCGTGGGCTCGAATGTCATGAGCGCGAGGCGCTCAAATGTTGAGAAAATCAGTGGCGCGTGTGCGACGAACCGCCGCCACCTCCACCGCCATGAGAAGAGCCTCCGCCGCCACCTCCATGATTGGAGCCTCCACCGCCGCCGGAACTGTGGCTCGGTGCGGAGTAGCTGCCCCCTCCGTGACTCGGAGCCGAGTAACTACCGCGACTTGACGGAGCGGAATAGCTGCGTCCAGACGGAGCCGAGTAGTTACGGCTCGGCGCCGGATAGCCGCGACTCGGCGCGGAGTAAGAACGAGGAGCCGGCGGATTGTATGATCTCGGCTGCGAATTGCCGCGGCTCTGGTTGCCTGGGTTGTAATTCGCCGGCGGCCGCTGTGAATTGCCGCGTTGCGGCGGCTCGTAGGAGCGCGGGCTGTTTCCGCCACGATTGGAGCCGCCGTTGCTGCTCGGCGCGTTGCCGCGATCCGTCGTACCGCGTGGCGCGTTACCCGTACCGGCCCACGGCGGACGATCGATGTGGGTCATCGTTGTTCCGCGAGTCGCGGCACCGGAGTTGCCGCCGTTCGACGGGCGATTCGAGGAATTACCGCCGAATCCGGCAGGAGGGCGGCCGTGGTCGGAAGAATTTCCCTGCGCGTCCCAGGTGCGTCCGGTTGGCCGCGTATTGGAACCGCCGTTAACTCCAGCGTTGCCACGAGGCGAATTGTTGTTGTTGAATCCGCCGCGATTCGCATTGCCTTCGGCGTTAGTGCGCATATTCGAATTTGGTTTGTCGAGCGAGAGTTCGCGTTGGCGCGAAGACATCGCTCCACCGTTCATCGGCGAGTTATTGGAGCGGCCGGAAGTCATCGGCATACCCGACTGGCCACGATTGCCGGAATTTTCCATTCCGCGTCCGCCAACATTGCCAGGTCGTTCGGTCGCAGGCCGCATGGTGCCGGCGTTGAATGAACGCGTCGGCATATGGGAAGCGCCGGGAGCCGGATTGTTGCGGGCAACGACGGAGCGGTTCTGGATCGCAGCCGACGGAGCGGCGACGCGGCCGGAATTATGACCGGCACCGAAGAAACTCTGCCGCGTGGGCGATCCGCCGACGCGGTTGTTGTCAGCAAGGTGTGCGCCGCGGAGCGACGCATCGGTCACATGGAACTCGCGACGATTCACGCGGCCGCCGTTCGTGAAGTTGTTGCGAGAAGTGAACGTAGCTGCGCGTGCGTTGTGCGCGTATGCGTAGTTAAAGTTGCGTCCAAAATTCCGGTTGTTGAAGACATTCGCATTTCGTATGCGCGTGTTGTAAATGTTGATGTTGCGCGCGTAACCGAAGCTGTGGCGATACCACGGGCAGAACGGTTCGCCGAAGCCTAGCGGGAACCAGCCCACTCCACCGCCGAATCCGAAACCGACGCCCCAGCCGCCTCCGCCGTAGAATCCGACGAACGCCGGCCCCCAATAAGGCCGCGCATAATAAGAGCCCGGGCACCAGCCCCAGCGATTGCCGATGTAAGCCCAGCGTCCGTAGTGAAACGGCGCATAGCCCCAGGGCTCGTAGTCAACCCAAGTCCATCCCCACGGCCCAACGGAACTCCAGTATCCGTCGCTATAAGGCGCCCAGCCGACTTCGACCGAGTTCGGGTACCAGACGTGCCCGTATTCCGGAACTTCGTCCCACGTACCGTTATCGTCGAGGTCGCTGTAACCAACCGTGTCGCGCGAGACGTAACGCGCTGAGGTGGAATTGTCTTCTTTTTCGTCGCGGCCCTGCGCCCACTGATCAAAATTATCCGGACCCGGCGCGGCAGAAATGCCGTAGCGGACATCTTCGGTGCCGTTGAATTCGCCGCGCTCGCCAGCTTTGATCGGATACGATTGGCCGCCGGCGGAAACGTCGCCGGAACCGCGAATTACGGTAACGCGCGTGGACGCGCCGTCTTCGGAAACGTCAAGGCGAAACGCACCTGCTTCCTTCACCGTGAATGCCAGGTTCGGCGCGTCGACTTCGTAGACTTCGCCTTCCCGCAATTCACGCACGCGGAAATTGATGGAGCCTTCCGCAATGCGCATTTGAATCGTGTTGTCGTCGAGATTCAGGAAAGAGAGCGCGGTCATGCTCGCCATGTGAACGGCCGCCTGGCCGGCTTGCAACTCGGCTCGCGCATCCTTGTCGGTCCATAGCTTGTCGCCAATGGTTACGGTGCCGTTGCGCTGCGCGGTACCCCAGTCGCCCTGCCCACCTGGCTGAAACGATACCGGTCCATCTGTGTAGCTGATGCGCGCCACGCGGGACGGAGGGTCTCCCTCGTCTGCCCGAACGGCTCGTGCGCTGAATAAGAGAAGACCGAGCAATGAAAGCAGCCATCCTGCGCCGCTTGTCCAGCTGGATTTGGTCTTCATATCGTTCCCCTGTTCTGCGACCGGCTGTTTTGGCCAACCTGGCCGGTCTCCGGGAGCATACTCTCGGCTCCCTTAGGATGAAACACCGGAATGGGAAAGAAGTTGCCCACCAAATGCAGCACCCTAATGAAGTACTAGGACTATAAATATCTGCCCGGATTCTGTCCTAGTGGACAGGCGACCCCCTGCCCGCCCTGCCGTAAACTCCTGTCTTGTGAGCGCCTCTGCGCTCTGGGAGAATTGGATGCTTATGAAGGGCAAATTGTTGGGGGTTTTGGTTTTGGGACTGGCAGCGGCCGTTGCCGCGCCTGCGCAGACCTGGCGACAGGTCGGCCCTCCAGGCGGAACCGTGATTTCGCTGGAAGCAGATCCGAAAGACTCGAAGAAGCTATACCTCGGCACTTCCGACGGGCACGTATTTTCTTCCAATGACGAAGGCCAGCATTGGCAATTGCTGAGCAGAATCGGCATCGGGCAGGATGACGTCATTACCCACATCCTCGTGGATTCCCGCAATTCGAATCATCTTTATGCCAGTACCTGGACGCTTTATACCGGCGGCGGAGGCGTGTATCGCTCCGAAGACGCCGGACGCAACTGGCACCTCGTGGGCCTGCAAAAAGAGACTGTTCGCGCGCTCGCGCAATCTCCCACGAACCCAAAGATTTTCGTAGCTGGTTCTCTGACTGGTGTTTATCGTTCGCAGGATGACGGCAATTCCTGGGAGCGCATTTCCCCCGCAAATCACGACGACCTTCGCAATTTTGACTCGGTGGCGTTTGACCCGAAAGACGAGAATATTATCTACGCCGGGACCTATCACCTGCCTTGGAAGACGACTGACGGCGGAAAGCATTGGACTTCCATTAAGGCTGGCATGATTGACGATTCTGACGTTATGACCGTCATCGTCGATCCAGCAAATCCATCGAACGTCCACGCGACGGCATGCTCCGGTATCTATCACAGCGTGAATTCCGGCGAAACGTGGAAGCGCTACGCGGGCATTCCGTTCATCTATCGCCGTACCCAACTTATTCGCCAGGATCCGCAACATCCGGATACGCTTTATGCCGGGACGACCAGCGGCCTTTGGAAGACGACGAATGAGGGCGTGGACCAGTGGAAGCGCATGACTCCGATCGAATGGGTCGTGAACGCAATCTTGATCGATCCGAAAAATCCGAACCGCGTCATCATCGGCACTGAACGCCAAGGCGTGCAGATTTCCGAAGACGCGGGCGCAACGTTCAGCGCCGCGAACACAGGATTCCATCACCAGCACATTCTCGACGTAGCGATGGACCAGAATCGTCCGGAGCGCGCGCTTGTGGTGCTGACGTTTGATACCAACGCGTTCCTCGCCACAAAAGATGGTGGCGCGACTTGGAATACGCTCGGCCCGGGCCTGAGGCGCACGGACCTTCGCCACGTTTACGCAGCACCGAGCGGCTGGCTCGCCTCCCTTTCGGCCGGCGGCTTAATGCGTTACGACGACGCCACAAACAAGTGGATTAAGTCCGGCTTGTACATCGCGGACGCAGCGGCGACACCGGCTTCGCAACCGACTACGAAGGGCAAGAAGGGCGCGCCTGTCGCAAAGCGTCCGACTCCGAAAGCGAAGAGTGCGTCGCAGCCTCTCGCTTTCCAGGTGAACGACCTGCTCTTTACCGACAACGCGTGGTTCGCGGCAACGACCGGTGGCGTGCTGATTTCACTCGACAAGGGTGCAACGTGGCGCTCGGCTAGCAGCGATCCGTTTGCAAAGCAGCCGTCGCAATCTCTGCAAGCCTCGCTCGATGGTTCACAGGTTTGGGCCATCGCGCAGCGCAACCTTCTTTATTCAGCCGATAACGGCAGACACTGGGAGGCGAAGGAATTGAATTTCTCCAACGCGGGCAATCTGCATTTGCACCGCGTCGACGATTCCAATCTCTTCATTACCACCAACATGGGCCTGTATCTTTCGCATGACGCAGGCCGCAACTGGAGCCGCCAGGATGTTCGGGATCTTCAGTTCCAGGATGTCGCCGGCTCCGGTAAAGCGATGGTTGCAGCGCTGCAAAAGCACGGTTTGCTTGCCTCTTTCGACGCGGGCAAGTCCTGGCAGCGTGTGATCGATCCCGTCGCTGAAGGTTACTTCCCTGTTTTGCAGGCTCGCCGCAACGGCGCAGTGGTAGCCGCATCGGCCACGGAAGGAATCCTGACGCTCGACTCCGGCGCGCGTTCCGCCAGCGAGGGCGTTCCTAGCTCCGCGTTGGCGCCAAGCGGCGACGCGCAAAAGCCGCGATAAAACAAGAAAAGAAAAACGAATTGTGGGCGGCGTTTCGGAAGTTCCGAAACGCCGTTCGCGTTCTAGCGAGCGGCTAAAGCGTGAGCGCGGACTTCAGGTTCGATGGTGATCTCGTATCCGACGCCGCGCACCGTGCGAATCAACGCCGTCGCTCGATGGGCTAACGCTTTCCAATCCACTCGCTGACGCTCCGCTGTTTCTTTTCCCGCACGCCGTAATTCGAAACTCACTCAATTCTGTGCGCCTTCGTCGCACACTGAACCTATGTACCGCACCCCACCTTCATCGTTGAGCTGCTCCCGTGCGCAATAAATTCGTCACCAACTCCATCCTCGGCGCTTACAACCTCGCCCAAAAATCCGGCATTCTCGAACTCGGCCCTGTCCAGCGCGCATTCCTCGCCGCTTCTTTTTTCTATAAACGTCACTACGAAGATCCCTTCTGGGCTCTCGCGCAGCGCAGTCCCGAACTCTTCCGCTCGGGCGACATTCTCGATATCGGCGCAAATATAGGCTACACCGCCTACGTCTTCGCCCACGTCCTTCCGCCGCCGCGCAAAATATTCGCGTTCGAACCCGACGCAAAATCCTTCGCCATGCTCGGCGACGTCCTTCGCCGTAAGCGTCTTCTCGATCGCGTCGAGCCGTACAATCTCGCCCTCGGCAGCGCCGAAGGCGTGCTCGAGTTTTGGCACAACGATGCGCACTCCGCCGATCATCGCGTCGTCACGACCGAATTCAAGCGGCAACACAAAGACGCCCTCCAGGTTACGCGCGTCCCTGTAACCAAGGTGGACACCTTCGTGCGCGAACAGAAAATCGATCGCGTGTCATTTATCAAAATTGACGTGCAGGGTTACGAGCCAATGGTTTGCGAAGGAATGTCGGCTACGCTCGGAAACTTTCCTGAAGTCAGCGTCTGTTTCGAATACTCCCCCGACGGCCTTCGCGAACTCGGCTTCGATCCCGCCGCTCTGCTAGCTTTTTTCCGCACTCGCGGATTCCGCTTCCACCTGCTCACCCGCGAATCCGCTCAACTCGTCGAAGACGATTCCGCTATCAACAGCGGCCTCGGCCCCGCCGGTTACGCCGACATCCTCTGCACCCGCTCCAAACTGTAGTGGCGGTTCTTTAGATCCGTTCTTTTCTTTCCTTCTTTCCTTCTTTCTTTCCTTCTTTTGTCCCTATCTTTGTCGAGCACCCTCACACGGTATCAGGCGAAACGTGGCTCCTGCATTCAAGCAGGAGCCTAGTCCGTTTTCGCCGAACATCAACCGCTGTTTCGCGCGGCTCTAAAATCCCCGGCGAGCCGTTTTATTCCGTTTTTTTTCTCTGGAGATTCTTTCTTGTGAAGAATCACGACGCCTCCTGCAGCATGGCAACTTTCTTCACCTAGACTGCATCGTTAGCGAGGGCGTTCGTTTTAACCGCAAAGAGTCTGTAGTTGGAAATCTCTGGGTTGTAGAGGGAAACTGAAAGCCGATGACTGAGGACTGATGACTCGTCACACCATCAATGCCGCAACACTTCGAACCGCGCAATCGAATACCCCAGCACCGCCCCTACAAAAATATCCGACGGAAAATGCGCCCGGTTCGTCACCCGCGAAAGACTGATCGCCGTCGCCGCTCCATACGCCACAAACGGCACCCACCGGTGATGCCCATATCTCCGCGCCACAATCGTCGCAACGGAAAACGCTCCTACCGCGTGTCCCGAAGGAAAACTGCTTCCGAAAAACGAATTCCCTCGGTTGAAAAACGTATCGTTGAACGGCGCTCCCGGCGCCACATCCGAAGGCCGCTGCCGCTGCGTGATCGCCTTCATCGCCAGATCCACAATCGCGCTGTCTGCGTACGCTTCCCCCGCCAATAGCCCCGTTTTGGTCGCGTACGGATCGTGCCGCGCACCGCCTACCAACAAAAGCGTCACGGGCACAATTGCAACCTCCGCCGTCGTAATCGGCCCGTCGAATGCATCGTTAAAATCGTCCCAATTCCCCGCGTGCGTTCGAAAATATGGCATCGCGTGAGGGTCAGCCGCAATCAGGCCCGCCGTTCCTCCAACCACGGCCAGCGTCGGAATCCAATAGTGCCCCTTCGCCAGCTGCAACGGAAAAAGCCAAATGTCCTTTTGATCGCGAGCGAATCTCTTCGGAAGTGTCTTCCAGGAAACATCCAGGTCGTCTTGCGCAGCTCGAGCAACCGGCGCGTCCGGCAATTGCGCCCTGTGGTGTGTAGAACTTGACTCCGCCGCCACCGGCAGCATCGGAGCCGCCGCAGCAGGACCCACCGCCAACTCTTCCGTCCGCTCCTGCCCCCGTCCCAGCCCCGCGCACATTGCCAGCGCCCAGCCAAAAATTCCCAACCGCATAATCCAGACACGACTCACACTTCGCACGAATGCTCTCCGATCGGCTGGGACCGTACCTCTATTTTCCATCATTCCGCCGCGTCATGAATAGTGCAATTCAGAACAGTTCGCGGATGGAACACCGACGCAGACGCTCCGCGGATTGAGCGAAGTTGTCGCGCCATACCCTTTCCCGGGCCGGCTCTTGTCCCTCGCTTCAAATGTTGCATCGACCCGCTCGCGCTACAATATTCCCGCCAAATGCCACCCACTCCCAAGCATCCCCGCGGCCTCATGCTCATCGCCGCCTTCAAACTCCTCAAAGGACTCGCACTCCTCGCCGTCGGCATCGCCGTCCACATGCTCGCCAACAAAAACCTGGTCGCCGAAGCACAACGTTGGGTGGACATGTTTCGCGTCGATCCCCACAATCACTACCTCCATCTGCTCCTCGAAAAACTCACCAGCGTCGACGCACACAAACTCCGTGCTCTCAGCGTCGGCACCTTCATCTACTCCGCGCTTTTCCTCACCGAAGGCGTCGGCCTATTCCTCCGCAAACGCTGGGCCGAATTCCTCACCGTCATCTCGACCGCCGGTCTAGTCCCCCTCGAACTCTACGAACTTTTTCACAAGCCAACCTTCATCCGCGCCCTTCTCCTTCTCGTCAACCTCGCGGTCGTCGCCTACTTAATCTTCGAAATCCGCCGGCTCTCCCACACGCGAAGCAAGCGTGAGGTCCTATAGTCGCGGGACTTCAGTCCGCCCTGCCTTTCCGCTCTGCCGTAGGGGCGCGATATTGTCGTGCCCTGTTCGCTGCACGATCGCTCAGCTTGCCAATGTCGTGGCCGCTCGCCCTCAATCTTCGAGCTCATAAGCTGCCCGGGCGTGGGGTACGCCTTCCGTTCACTCTTTCACACTCTTTGCAAAGAGCCGCAACTCATCTTCTTTCTTTTCAACTCTTTGCGCACTCTTTGCTCAAAACAACCGGGTTGTACCCCAAATTGTCCCTTACCCCGAGGGCCGTTCCCGAAGGCACACACAATAAAACGGTCCCCGACCAATCGCCCTGCTCACCGCTAGCGCCCGCCGCCGTCCATCTTCCGTGCTACAGTTTTTCCTCTGGAGGGATCACCCATGCGTAAGCTTTTGACTATCGCTAGTTCCGTCGTACTCGTTCTTGTCGTCGCCGTACTCGTCGTCCGTGGTCAGGAGGACAAATCCAAGCGCCCCAGCCCGCCCGCCACCGCGAAGTGCGAACTTGCCGGCGGAAAATCCGTCACCATCGACTATTCCAGTCCCCGCAAAAAGGGCCGCGCCATCTTCACCGACGTCGTGAAGTACGGCGAAATCTGGCGCACCGGCGCGAATGAAGCCACCACGTTCGTCACCACATCCGACGTCATGGTCGGCGGCACGCACGTTCCCGCGGGCAGCTACACCATTTTTACCGTTCCCAACAAAGACAAGTGGAAGCTCGTCATCAGCAAAAAGACCGGCGAATGGGGCACCGACTATCCCGGCGAAAAAGAAGATCTTGCCCGCGTGGACATGAAGGTCGGAACCGGCGCCGCCACGGAAAATTTCACCATCTCCTTCGACAAAGGCGCCAAAGGCTGCACTCTGAAACTGGCATGGGACACTACCGTCGCCTCCGTCGAGATCGCAACGATGTAGTTTTGATTTGCAGGTCGGGGGCTTTAGCCCCCGGCGGTTTTGGAGGTTTCAAGTCGCGCCATCCCGCGGTCCACAAGAAACACCGCAAGAATCACCAGCGCCGCGGCGATGGCCACATTGATCGTCACTTTTTCTCCGGCAAGCCACCAGCCGAGAAAAACCGCGACGATCGGATTGATGTAGGTATGAGTCGCAACAAACGTCGGCGAATAATGTTCCATCAGCCAATTGTAGGCTGTGAACGCGATCACCGACCCGAACACAATTAAGTACGCAAGTGCGAGCCACGAACGCGTCGTCACTTGCGAAAAAGAAAATCCGCGCGCTTCGCCAACAACCGTTCCCGTGGTCAGCAGCAAAACAGAACCGGAAAGCAGCGAAAGCGCGGACAGCAGCAAAGGATTTCCGGAAAGCTGCGACCGCCGCGAATAAATAATTCCGACGGACCAGGAGATAGCGCCAACCAACACAGCAACGGAACCAACAAGCATTCCCGAACCAGAAGTCATCGCGCCGTGCCCAAATAAAATCGCAACGCCGGCCAGTCCCAGCACAACGCCGGCAGCGAGCGGAAAATTCATCCGCCACTTTTTATCGGCAAGCGAAGCCATCAGGAAAACCCAGATCGGCTCCGACGCGATGATGAGCGAAGCAAATCCCGACGGCACGCGCGTCTCGGCCCAGTGCAAAGTTCCGTGCCCGATGAGGAAAAAGAAAAATCCGACGACCACGCTAGCGCGAATCTGCGCCGCCGTTGGACGCAAGCCCTTCGCCAGCGCCCAGATCAGCAGAATCGTTCCAGCAGTCAAGTGGCGAAGGCCCGCAGTATAAAGAGGAGGAATCGTTTCCACGGCATAGCGAATGCCGAGATACGTGGAGCCCCAGATGAGGTAAATGCTGAGGAACGCAAAGAAAGTCAGCGCAGGCGATTTCGCCGCAACATTGTTTTTCACGGAATGATTTTCTGATTTGCGCGCAGGAGAGGCAGCAGACCCGGTTGCCATAGTTTACTGTAGCAAACTAGCGGAAAACCGCGAGAGCCAAAATGGAGCGAAATTGATTTACAACTTCAGCGATTCCGCGCACCAACGAGCGCGAGAAATTCTTCGCGCGTTTGCTGGTTATGGCGGAACGCGCCGAGCATCGCGCTCGTTACGGCCTGGCCGTGCTGCTTTTCCACGCCGCGCATCTGCATGCAAAGATGGCGCGCTTCAATGATGACGCCGACACCCTGCGGCGCTATTTTTTCTTCAATCGCCTGTGCAATCTGGCTGGTCATGCGCTCCTGAATTTGCAGCCGCCGTGCGAACATGTTCACGAGCCGCGCAACTTTGCTGAGGCCGAGGACTTTTTTCGTCGGCAGGTACGCGACATGCGCTTTGCCGAAAAATGGAAGCACATGATGCTCGCAAAGACTGAAAAATTCGATGTCCTTGACGATCACCATTTCGTCGTAACAAACGCTGAACGTCGCGCCGTTTAAAACCGTGTCGAGATTTTGCTGATAGCCGCCGGTGAGAAATCTCAGCGCCTTTTCAAAGCGCTCGGGGGTTTTGCGCAAGCCTTCGCGATTCGGATCTTCGCCGACCAGTTTGATTATTTCGCGCATGTGGCACGCGATCGTTTTTGCATCGATTGGCTTTTCTTCATTCAAAAGTATTTCTTCGGTCGGTTTTGTCACGTTCATATTCCTTGGTTAGCTCCCTGCATATTCAAAGCTGTTGTTTGTCGTCTCTTGAACTCGGACCGCTTCCAGCTTCGCATGCGGGAACGCTTTCAAGCGCCTAAAAATTTCGATGCACAGAATTTCCGTTGTCGGCACAGTTTTCTGAAATTCAGGAACCTCTTCGTTCAACGAGCGGCGGTCGAACGGTTCGATAACGTACTCGTTCACAAAGGAATCGAGGTCCGTCAGATTGGAAATCATTCCCGTTGCAGGGTCGATGCTGCCGGAAAGACGAACTTCGACGGTGTAGTTGTGGCCGTGGCCAAAAGGGTTGTTGCACTTGCCGTAGATGCGGAAATTTTCTCGCTCGCTCAAGTCCGGATTGTGCAAGCGGTGCGACGCGGAAAAGTGATAACGGCGGCCGAGTTCAACATGGAGCGTTTCGCTTGTCATACGCGCGCTCCTGCGCCGTTGCGATAGCAGTCGGCGAAGAGATCAGAATTTTCGTACACGCGCACGCGGTGCAATTTTCCTTGCGTAATGCTTGGATCGAGCAAATTCCAGATGACGCGCGCGATATTTTCGCACGTCGGAATCTGGCCCTTGAGTTCCGGGACTTCGAGATTCAGGTGACGATGATCCATGCGCTGCATGATTTCGCGCTCGAGAATTTCCTTCAGGTCCTTGAGGTCGAGAACCATTCCGGTGACGGGATCCGGTTCGCCGGCGACGGTGACTTCAAGCGTGTAATTGTGACCGTGGCCGTGCGGATTGTTGCACTTGCCAAAAATGCGTTTGTTCTCCGACGGGGATAGCGTCGGGTTGTGATACACGTGCGAGGCGGCGAATTCTATTTTACGAGTTAGATAGACCATAGAAACTCAGTACCGTTTCCGGCGTCGTTCACCCTTTGGCGGACGGATTGGGCAGCCCGACCGGGTATTCCCTGCCCTTCCAATTCACCTTGCCGCGCGCATAACTACGATAGGAAGCGCCGATCACCGCGGCATAGAGAAAAACCGCGGGTAAATAATAAATGATGAATTTGAAGGGGAATTGGTTACGCACTAGTTCCAGACCGTAGCTCATTTGGCGAAAAATCAGAAGCAGCGCGCCGACAAACATGGCGAGCGGAAATTTGATTCCAAAGAGGAGAACTAGAAACGTCATCCACGGAAAGGCGCCTTCCATTTCGTGAAATACCGCGTTGGAATTGCCGCCCATCAATTGATAGAGATTTTTGCGCCAGCCGCCCCACATCTGGCGAAATGAACGATACATGCGAACGGAGACAAAGCCTGCGCCGGAGCCGAACCAGATGCCCCAACCATCCTGTTTGACGCGGCGAGCGAGCGCGACGTCTTCCAGAACGTTCGCCGCAACGGCCGCGTGGCCGCCGACTGCGTCGTACGTGGAGCGCTGCATCAGGAGGAATTGGCCATTCGCTGCGGCTTGTGAAGATTTGGGATCGTTTACGTCGGCATAGGAAAATTTCCGTGCCAGGCGGCAGTAAACGAATGGAATAAGCGCTTTTTCGTACCAGGCCTTGAGGGTTTGTTCGGGAGAAAACGAGACGAGCGCGGCGGAATTTTCTTCGGCTAAATGAAATGCCTTTGCGGTTGCGCCTTCGGCGAGAACAGCGTCTGCATCCAGAAACAGCAGCCACTTCCCTTTCGCGTTTTGCGCGCCGAGCCACACCGCGTTATTTTTGCCTACCCAGCCTGCCGGGAGTTCCGAAGTTTCCAGCAAGCGGAGACGAGGAATTTCGCATGTTAGGCTACTTACGATTTCGGCGGTGCGGTCGGTGGACTGATCGTTGACGACAACGATTTCCAGGACTTCGGGTTGCGCGGCGACGGAACGAACGCAGGCCGCAATCACGGATTCCTCGTTGCGGGCAGGAATGATGACGCTGATGGTGGGTTCGGCTGTCATGGAGGAGGTCGAGAAATCTTCTGTGAGCTAAATCACGGCTGTTTTCGGGATAGTTTCCGAATGGCGAAGTCTAAGCTAGTATAGCATTCACATGAAATTTCTGGACAAAGCGAAGATTTGGGGACCGTTCTGGCTGGGCGTGCTAGTGCTGGTGGCGTTTGCGCTGCCGCAGTACCGGCAAGGCGAAGCGTCGCTGGCGGGAAAAACACCCGAAGATTTCACGATGCAGTTGAACGGAAAGGCGATGAAGCTTTCCGATTTGCATGGAAAGATTGTCGTACTGAATTTTTGGGCGAGCTGGTGCCCGCCTTGCGTTGCAGAGACGCCCTTCCTCAATAATTTGCAGGGCAGGATTGGTTCGCGAGGCGGGATGGTGCTCGGCGTGAATGTGGATGAAGATCCAGACGCGTATCAGAAGTTCCTCGTGGATCACGGCGTCGTGTTTCCGACGTGGCGAGACCCGTCGGTGCAAGGAACGGTTTCGAAGATCGCGAAAGAGTACGGCACGACTGTCTATCCGGAGACCTACGTGATCGACCGCAAGGGAAAGATTGCGCGGAAGATTATCGGCGAGCAGCGGTGGGATTCGCCGGAGATGCTCGCCTATTTTGACGCGTTGCTCGCCGAAAAGTGAAGCAGTTCGAGTTCCAAGTACAAGAAGGTTCAGATAGACGCCGCCTTCAGTCTTCGGTCTTCGGTCTTCGGTCTTCGGTCTTCGGTCTTCGGTCTTCGGTCTTCAGTCTTCAGTGCTGCGGCTGCTGTGCCGGCGGAGGCGGTGTACCATGCAAGTTGCCGTGCATTTCAGAGTGCGGGCCCGCCAAGTATTGATCAAGCTTTTTCTTCTGGTCATCGTTAAGGATTTCGCGGAGTTGCCGGTTGGCCTTCAAGCGTAGAGGCCTGACCTTTTCCAACTGCTGATCATGCGATAGGCTCACGTCCTGTGCGAGTTTCTGTGACGCCCCGTGCAATTGCTGCAGGATGGCTTTGACTTTGGGCTGCTGACCGGCCGTGAGGTCGAGTCTGTCGGTCAGCACCTTAAGCTGGTCTCGGACGTTCGGTACTTCGAGGCGTTGGGCCGCGCCTTTGGTCGAGTTGGCGCCTTGCCGCGCAACAATAGCTGGAGCGAATATCAAGAGCGTGCCGATAGTAAGGGAACGAAGGCGATTCATGATTTTTCTCCTTGTCTTGAATAAGTTCACCAGAGGTGCCGTACACTGTGCACAGTAGCGATGCGACGCGGGCGAGTCTAGAACCGAGCTTGAAAACGGCCGAGTTGTTGAACAAAAAGGTGGCCGATGTCCAAAAATGTGCGCGCTTTACCGGCGAAAGAGCGGGCAGAGCCGAGGGGAAGTAGCAGACAACGGCGGGCACCGGACCTGCGCGTCCGGCGAACGCGTGGGCGGCTCAGCGATGCGCTGGTGGAGTTGATGCTGGAGAAATCGATCGACCAAGCGACGGTGCAGGAAGTGCTGGATCGCGCGCGGGTAGGACGTTCGACTTTTTATCTTCATTATCGCGATAAGGATGACCTGCTTCTCTGCGTGCTAGAGGACGGGATGGAAACGTGGAGCACCGCCCTAACCCGGAAAAAGGAAAGATCCCTTCGCGTAGCGGCGGTTATGGAATTCTTCGCGCACGCCGCGAGCGGGAAG
>Ga0247669_1000139_pt1 | contig 37823 bp, 39 predicted proteins | sample CNK10_metaG_FD_182734 | JGI IMG/M metagenome (GOLD analysis project Ga0247669, IMG submission 182734) | Soil microbial communities from Purdue University Martell Research Forest, Indiana, United States - CNK10 | ecosystem: Environmental > Terrestrial > Soil > Temperate forest > Bulk soil... | reverse complement strand
TCTCAGCAATCTCGCAAAACTTCTTCCCGCCGATCAACGCGAAGACATCCTGCGCGAACTTTCCGAGGATATCCGCTCGGAAATCGAAGACAAGGAATCCGAACTCGGTCGCCCGCTGACGGAAGCGGAGCAGCTCGAAATCCTCAAGCGTCGCGGCAACCCGCTTCAGGTTGCCGCCGGCTACACGCCGAATCAAGGCACGTTCGCCTTCGGTCCGCAGATCATCGGTTCGGTCCTCTTTCCGTTTTACGTTCGCGTGCTCACCTTCAATCTCGGCCTCACGTTTCTCATTGTCGGCGCCGTCTTCGCGGCCCTCTCGCTCGCCGGGCAGCCAATCCATTTCGGCGACCTGTTTTCGAGCGTCGTTCTCCAGCTCTTCATCCAACTCACCGCGGTCACCGTGATTTTCGCGCTGGTCGAAAAACACCTTTCCCGTCAGCCGCACGATTGGAGCAAGGAAGATTTTGAAAAAAATCTCAAAGCTGCCATACAAAGCCGCATCGAAAAGAAGATTCAAACTGGGCCGAAAGAAGTCTCCCGCTTCGACTCCATGGCCGTTTTGGTCGCCAGCAGCGTTGCGCTCCTCTGGATGCAATCCATTTGGACCAATCAGTACCTCATCTTCGGCCCCGCTGCATTGCTAATCGCCCTGGCGCCCATCTGGCACGCCGTCTACCTTCCAGCCGTTTTCATCATGCTCGTCACCATCGCTCGTGCCTCCGTCAATATCGCCCGCCCGGACTGGGTCCTGTTCCGCGACGTCGTTTCCGTCATTCTGGACGCAGCCAGCCTCGCCATCGTTTACACGCTCATGTTCGCCCACACCTGGGTCGTTCCCGCCGCCACCGCCGCCTCCAACTCCCAACACATTGCCAGCGTCGTCAACCAATGGTTTCCTTACGCTATCTTCGCTTCCGCCATCATCGCCCTTGTGCAGGCCATCAAAAGTCTAATCCGCCTTTACAAAAACTGGCGCTGGCACCGCTCGCCGCAGGATTTAACTCGCTAGCTCGTGCGAATCTCCGTCCGCGCCCACCACTGTCATCAGGGTCTCTTTCTTTTTCTTCGATGACTTGAGCCGCCGCCCCTTTCCATGCATGCTATGACCTCCAATCTCCCGGAGGATCCCATGTCCAAGAAATCCATTCTCATGCTCGTCGGCGATTACGTCGAAGACTACGAAGTGATGGTCCCCTTTGAAGCGCTTCAGATGGTCGGCCACACCGTCCACGCCGTTTGTCCCGGCAAGAAATCCGGCGAGTTCGTTCCCACGTGCATCCACGATTTCGAGGGCGATCAGACCTACACCGAAAAGCGCGGCCACAATTTCGCTCTCAACGCCACCTTCGATCACGTCAAACCAGAAGACTACGACGCCCTCATGATTCCCGGAGGCCGCTCGCCCGAATACCTTCGCCTCAATCCCAGAGTCATCGAAATCGTCCACCACTTCACCAATGCCAATAAACCCGTCGCCGCCATCTGCCACGCCCCGCAAGTTCTCGCCGCCGCCGGAGTCCTAAAAGGGAAAAAATGCAGCGCCTACCCCGCCACCGGTCCCGACGTGACTCTTGCCGGAGGCGAATACGTCAGCGGCCCCATGACCGAAGCCGTCGTCGACGGCAACCTCGTCACCGGCCCCGCCTGGCCCGCCCTCCACTCCTGGCTAGCCAAATTTCTAGCCGTCCTCGGCACCAAAATCGAAGCCTGATGGCAATTTGCTTCGGTCGGCTGGCCACCCGGATACCCGGGAAAATCCGATCTCGCTTGCCTCGCTCTGCCGATGGCATTCCGGTTGATCAAACGGAAAGGCAAGCGCGGACATCGCTTGCTCCCGACTCATATATTGCAATAAGGGGCGTAGATAACTACGTATCCCGAGATGTTGCCACGAGTAAGCGCCACTGACTTCAAAAACAAGGGCTCTGCATATTCTGTGATGGAACTGGACTTACCAAAGAACACATTTGGTCAGACTGGTTAAAATCAGTTCTGCCTTCCGCATCGGCAGATATCAACGAACGGCCTACGCAACTTGCCGTTCCTCGGGGAATTTCTCTTCTTTGACCGTAAGGATGTGTCAGCCCTTCAATTGCCTGGAAGCAAATCCGCCGGCTTAAGATCCCGCCCTCCTACGAAAATCCTCTCAATCGCGTCATACGCCTTGATCGTTTTCAAAGGATCCGCACCGAGCAGCAACAAATCCGCTCGTTTTCCCACCTCAATCGCCCCGCGGTCTCCCGCGATTCCAAACGCAACCGCATTGTCCAGCGTTGCCGCTCGCAAAATCTGCGCCAGTGGCACACCTGCTTCCGACCAGCGCTCCAACTCCATCCTTTCGTTCAGTCCAAAAGGGTTTCCAATCCCGCCGCCCGGCGGCGTATCGCTTCCGAAGAGCAACTTTCCCCCATCGGCTTCTAGCAAGCGCGTCGTCGCCATCACCCGCGCCGGCCCGATCGCCATCGCCTTCGACGGTTCCATCGTCGGCGTCCCAAAGACTTTTAGAATCGCCCCCCTGTATACGTCGGCTGTCGCTTGCCAAGCCTTGTTCCCCTCATCGCTTTTCAAATAAGCAATCACGACTCGTGGCAGCGACTTCCCCAATCTCGGATCATCCAGAATCGACCGGTCAAAAACCGACTCATCGCCATAGACAACCTGCATCGTCGGTTGCACGTAAATCCCCGCGCGTGCCGCCGCATGCACCACTTCTTCCGCTTCTTCTGTCGGAGCTGTCTCTTTCCGATCGCCCGGCCAATGCCAAAGTCCGTGCGCAATCACGTCCGCGTGCGCACCCATCGCCGCTCGCCAACCCTCAACCCCAGTCGCGTGAACGACAAGAACCAAACCCCGCTTTTTTGCCTCCGCCCTTACCTCTGCAAGCGTTTCCGCGCTCGGTACCGGCCAGTGAAACACTCCGCCGAATCCCGGCTCCACAAAAGTCTTCACGCAAATTGACCCGTCCGCCGCCGCACGTTCCACCGCCCGCTCCGGCGTAAACTCCTTCGGATCCAGATTTGCCGGCCAATCCTTTGCTAGTGCTTTGTCGTACACCAGATTCATGCGCTTGGCCGCTTCTGCGTCTTTCGGCGGTCGTAGCGCCGTGTACCCGCCTGGAACTCGCACCCCGGGTCCGCAATGAAAAAAAGTCGGATGAATTGGCGCCGCACTAAGCTGTTGCAGGGTGTCGCCGGACGGATTCAGATCAACCACCGTCGTAAATCCAAACGCAAGAAACGCTCGCGGCACCTGCGCCCGCAAAGCCTGCACCAGTTCCGGATGCGCGTCCGCTCCATCGTCATCTAGCGGTGACAGATCGCCCGCATGCACGTGCGAGTCAATCAGCCCCGGAATCAAGAATTTGCCGCGCCCATCAATCCGCTTTGCCCCCGGCCCCACAGCTAGCTTCGTTCCGATCTGCGCAATCTTCCCGTCTTGAATCACCACCGTCGCATGCTCCAGCGGCGCCTTCCTCTCCGCCGAAATCACCGTCACATCCTCGATCACCGTCGTCGTGGCGGATTCCTTGGCCGCCGCGTTTCCTTCCTGTGCCTGAATTCCTCCACTAAGAAAACTCGTCATCACAAATCCAACCCAAAATCCCTGCGCTGCGTGTTTGATCATGCGCCCAGCCTCCGCCCGCGTTCGTTTCGCCAATCGAACAACCCAAACAGACGTTGCCTCATGCTCCTCAGGTACGCTCTCGCGCAATAGAATGTTCAGTCGCCCAATTCTAATCAGCCTAAAGTTCCTCAGAATCAATACTTAGAAAACCATATCCCTCTGAGTCCTTTAGATTCCATACTTACAAAAACAAGGGGAGGCGGGGTGGGGTGACACATGGCTTGCCCCGAGCGACCTTGCGAGAGGTTAACCAAGCGCCCGATCAGGGTGCGTCCTAGGGAGCAACGCGACTGCGAACGATCCCTGCCAATACTTCCTCACCTCGCTACAATGGACCCATGCCTGACCGCCTTCCCTGGATCGCCGAAGACCCCGCTTCGCGCCGCCTGCTCGATCTCGCGGAAAAAGTCGCCGCTGCCCCCACCACGCTTCTCATCACCGGTGAATCCGGTTCCGGCAAAGATCATCTTGCGCGCCTCATTCACGAACTCGGTCCGCGCCGCGACGCGCCGTATCTCAAAATCGATTGCGCTTCGCTTCCACCCGCTCTCGTCGAAAGCGAACTCTTCGGCCACGAACGCGGCTCGTTCACCGGCGCTGTCGACCGCAAACTCGGCCGTCTCGAACTGGGTGGCGCCGGCACGATCGTCCTCGACGAAGTCGCCGCGCTTTCTCCCACCGCGCAAACAAAATTGCTTCGCGTTTTGCAGGAGCGTAAATTCGAGCGCCTCGGCGGCACCGAAACGCTTCACATCGAAGCGCGGCTCATCGCCATCACGAACACCGACCTCCCTGCCGCCGTCGCTGCCGGCCAGTTCCGCGAAGATCTTTTCTTCCGGCTGAACGTTCTCCCCATCGCGGTTCCTCCGTTGCGCGAACGCCGCGCCGACATCTTGCCCCTCGCCGATCATTTACTTGGATCGCTCGGTGCCATTCACCATCGCGCTGGCTTGCAACTTTCTGACGCGGTGCGCCGCATGCTCTCCGCGTACGCCTGGCCCGGCAACATCCGCGAACTGCGCAATGTCCTTGAACGAGCCGTTGTTTTCGGCAAGGGACCGGAACTCGCGCCGGAAGATTTTTCGGAAAATATTCGCGCCGCAGCCGGCGGAACCGCGGTGCTTGCGGGTCTCCGTTCCCTCGAACAGATCGAACGCGACGTTATTTTGCAAACGCTTGAAGCCACGCGCTATCAAATTTCCAAATCGGCGGAAATCCTCGGCATCAGCCGCAAGACGCTGCTCGAGAAAAGAAAAAAATACGGTCTACAATAGTCGGCGATGAAAATACGTTTGCTAGCGCTCGGAAAAATACGCCGCCCCGAACTTCGCGCAGTATTTGAAGACTACGTGAAACGCATTTCGCACTCGTGTCCGATTGAAGTAAACGAAGTGCGCGACGCCGAAGCCGCCATCAAACGCCTTGACGCGGACCGCGCAGCCACCGCGCTTCTCCTCGACGCCGGCGGAAAACAGCACGATTCCGATTCGCTCGCCAAATGGCTTGTTGACCAGCGCGACCGCGGCACCCGCGAAGTCACCTTCGTCTGCGGCGACGCCGACGGATTTCCCGATTGCTTGCGCCAGCGGGTTCCACACAAACTTTCTCTCAGCGCGATGACGTACTCGCACGAACTTGCCCGCGTTATGTTCGTCGAACAACTTTACCGCGCCTTCGCCATTGTCTCCGGCAGCCCGTACCCAAAATAACCAAACTCGTGCAACACTAAGCGTCCATGTCCATACGATTGATTCCAGACGAAGACAAGCCGTACACCGCGATTGAAATTGCGCTCGAATCGCCGTTGCCCGATTACGATATCCACGAGCTCGAGCAGCCGACTCCGCGCGACGTCGATTCCATTCTCGTGTCGCAAGGCTTCCGCGATTTGATTGACGACGCGCGAGGAATCCTGCTGGAATTGTTGGCGTCGGTCAGCGATATCGCCGGAATCGAGCCGGGAGAATCGCCACTCGCTCCACTGCACATCACGGATCACGATCCATGCCACTTGGAATTGGTGCAACTCACCGGTGCTATCTGCCCCGGCAATGAGGACGACGTCTACCGCCCCGGTCTGTGGATCGTCATTCGCGACATGCGTTGCAAGCCCGGTTCGCCGATGACGGAAGTTGCGCGCAACCGGGTGCAGGGTATCGCGCGGCAATTGGTAAAGCGCTTGGAACTCTAGGAAAATTCAGAGACCATGCCGGAAGAAAAGGGATTGTTGATTGTTTATACCGGGCCGGGAAAAGGAAAAACCACCTGCGCGCTCGGCACCGCGTTTCGCGCAGTGGGACAGGGCTTGCGCGTGCTGATGGTGCAATTCATCAAAGGCTCGTGGCACTACGGCGAGCTGGACGCGGCGAAAATGCTCGGCGACGACAAGTTTGAAATTCGTCCGATGGGACGCGGCTTCGTGAAAATCGGCGGCGCGGAAACCGATCGAGAAGATATTAAGTTGGCGGAAGAGTGCTGGAATGCGGGACGCGAGGCGATTTATTCCGGAAAATACGAATTGGTGGTGCTCGACGAAATCAACTATGTAATCAGCTACAAGATGCTGGAGGCCGAAAAAATCGTTGAAGCTCTAAAAGGTCGGCCGGAACGCGTGCACGTGATTTGCACTGGCCGCAACGCGCATCCGAAATTGGTCGAGCTCGCGGATCTCGTGACAGAAATGAAGGAAGTGAAGCACCCGTACACGAAAGGCATTCTAGCGCAGCGTGGTATAGACTACTGAATGAGAGTTGTCAGTTTGTGAGTGATAATCGGTTCCGGAAACAAGACGGTTCGGCAGAGCTTGCGCCCAACTTTGTTACTTGAAACTGAAGACTGAAAATGGCCTGGTTTAAGCGAGAGAAAAAAGGCATTGACGAAGCGACACCGCCCGAAGAGCGGCGCGTGCGCACGGAAGGTCTCTGGACCAAGTGCGAAAATTGCCGCGCGATTACGTTTCGTAAAGACCTCGAAGAAAATCTGTTCGTCTGCCCGAAATGCCAGTTTCACTTCAAGGTGAGCGCAACGAAGCGGCTGGAAATGTTGCTGGACGATCGCTGGACGGAACACGACGCCGGAATGGTTTCCACAGATCCCCTTAATTTCGTGGACACGAAGCCGTATGCGAAGCGAATCAAGGAAGCGCAGAAGAAACTGGGCATGAACGACGCGGTGATTACCGCGGAGGGTCAGTTAAGCGGCAGGCCGGTTGTGGTTTGCGCGATGGAATTTGGATTTATCGGCGGTTCGATGGGCGCGGTGGTCGGCGAAAAGGTGACGCGTGGGATTGAGCTTTCGCTTTCGACGCGTCAGCCGTTCATCGCGGTTTCGTGTTCGGGCGGCGCTCGCATGATGGAAGGCACGATCAGCCTGATGCAGCTCGCCAAAGTTTCCGCGGCTCTCGCGAAGCTGGATGACGCGAAATTGCCGTACATTTCGATTTTGACCGACCCGACGACGGGCGGCGTGACCGCGAGTTTTGCGATGCTTGGCGATTTGAATATCGCGGAACCTGGCGCGTTAATCGGATTTGCCGGGCCGCGCGTGATTGAACAAACAATTCGGCAGAAATTGCCGGAAGGATTTCAGCGCTCGGAATTTCTGCTCGAACACGGATTTCTCGACGCCGTCGTACCCCGCAAAGAACTAAAAGCCTTCGTCGCGTCCTCGCTCGACCTTCTGATTGGCTGAAATGAATTACGCCGAGTCCCTGAAGTATCTTTTTTCTTTGGGCAGGGAACTCGCCGCGCCGACGCAGGCCGCCGCCGCAAAATTTGACCTCGAGAATATTTCCACTCTTGCGGAAGCGCTTGGCCATCCCGAGAAAAAATATCGCAGCGTTCATATTGCCGGAACGAATGGAAAAGGTTCCACCGCCGCGTTCACGGAATCGATTCTCCGCACGGCAGGAATCAAAACCGGCCTTTACACGTCGCCGCACCTGGAAAGAATCAACGAACGCATCCGCGTAAATGGCGAAGAGATTTCCGATGCGGACTTTGCAGAATCCTTCACGAAAATACAGGCTTTGATCGAAGGGCTGCTGGCGCAGGGAAAACTGCGGGCGCATCCGACTTTTTTTGAAGTGGTGACCGCACTGGCGTTCGGGCATTTCGCGCTAGCCGGCGTGCGGTTGGCGATATTTGAAGTGGGACTTGGCGGACGGCTCGATGCGACCAACATTGTGACACCGGACGTGAGCGTCATTACGCGGATAGACTTCGACCACGAGAACTTTCTGGGGCATTCGCTTACGGAAATTGCCGCGGAGAAGGCGGGAATCATCAAGACGGGAGTGCCAGTCGTTTTGGCCAAACAGCGGCCCGAAGCGCGCGATGTGATATTGAAACGAGCGGCGGAACTCGGCGCTGTGGTGCATGAGAGCGAAAAGGAGCATGTCGCGGAGGTTGTTGCGTTTGTGGATGGATGCGTTCGCGCGGACGTCGCGGAAGTAAAGAGCGGGGCCAGATTTCGCGTGGCGCCGAATCTGCGCGGCCGATTTCAATTGGGTAATGCGATGAATGCGATTGCCGTCGCGGAGATGCTGCGGCTGCGAGGGGGAGTGATAAGCGATGCGGCGATCGAGCAGGGAATTGCGAATGCAGTTTGGCCCGGGCGAATTGAGAAATTGCAATCGGGACCGGATGTCTATCTGGACGGAGCGCACAATCCGTCTGCGGCGCGCGAGTTGGCGGATTTTCTGACCGAGAATTTTGCGGGGCGCAAAGTGACGCTGCTCTTTGCGGCGATGCGAGACAAGGCTGTGGACGAGATCGCCGGAATTCTTTTTCCGCATGCCGCTGAGGTGATTTTTACGCAGCCGAAGATTTCGCGGGCGATTTCCGCGGCGCAGCTTGCCGACATGGGTGCGGAATATGCTTCACGATTTCGCGTGATTCCGAACGCAGAAACCGCCTATGAAGAAGCGCTAGCCTGCGCCACTCCCGACCACGCTATCTTTATTACGGGTTCGCTCTATCTTGTGGGTGAGTTGCGGCAGTATTGGAAGGCGCGTTCGCACTTTGCGGCGCGGTGAAGTCAGCTGTGTCGCGCCGGCGGCGCTTACCGTGCGACGCGGCAGGACAAAGAGTGTGGTTGCAGTTGGAATGCGAGCGGCGAGCCAGGCGCGGCCAGTTGGGCTTGAGTCCTGAACGAAACGAGAAACCGCGAAGAAAGCGGATTTGACGAGGAACTGGAAGATGACGGAACCGGCGGCGGGGAAAGATAAGACGTTGGGCGAGCACATACGGGAAGTTGGGTCAGCGGCGGCGCGGCTGATCGGCTTTGAAGTGCCGGAGTCTGGCGGCGGGCGCGCAGTGGTGACGCTACAGGCGGGGCCTCAACATGCGAATCCGATGGGGACGCTGCACGGCGGAATTTTATGCGACATCGCGGATGCCGCAATGGGGATTGCGTTTTCCTCGACGCTGGAGCCGGGCGAGACGTTTACGACGGTGGAGTTGAAGATCAACTTCTTGCGGCCGGTGCGAGAGGCGAAACTAAGAGCGGAAGGGCGAGTGGTGCATCGGGGACGGACGATCGGGTATGTGGAGTGCGACGTCGCCGATGAGAACGGGAAGCTGATTGCGAAATCGAATTCGACGTGCTTGGTGCTGCGCGGAGAGAAGGCGGCAGGGAGATAAGAGGTGAGAGTATTTCATCTTCGCGCATCCAGGTGACCCGTGTGGAGCTGCGGGCAAGCCACGATCCCCTACCTTTGGTCGGGATGACAATGGGTGGACGCTTGGTGTTGATGGCAAAAAGGGTGTTTGGCGGCGTTGGTTGAGTGCGATAGGGCGAGATAGAATGAACCACCTTCTGAACTAGACGGGCAGAGGAATTGATGGCAAAACCGCAAAGAGCCAAGAACAAGGCGTTGGTGGGGATTATCATGGGGTCGACTTCCGACTGGGAGACGATGCAGCATGCGGCAGAGATGCTGGAAGAGCTTTGTGTGCCGCATGAGTCGCGGGTCGTTTCGGCGCACCGGACGCCGGATTTGCTTTTTGAGTATGCGACGAGTGCGGAGACGCGCGGGATTGAAGTGATTATCGCGGGCGCGGGCGGCGCGGCGCATTTGCCGGGGATGACGGCTGCGAAGACGGTGTTGCCGGTGCTGGGTGTTCCGGTGGAATCGAAGGCGTTGAAGGGGCTCGATTCGTTGCTTTCGATTGCGCAGATGCCGGGGGGAATTCCGGTGGGGACGCTGGCGATCGGAAAAGCGGGCGCAATCAATGCGGCGTTGCTGGCGGCGGCGATGCTGGGTGCGAAGCATCCGGAAGTTCGGGAAGCATTGCGAAAGTTCCGGTCGAATCAAACGAAGAGAGTTTTGGCCACGCGCGATCCGGCGAAGGCACTGCCCGGCGGCGCGAAAAAGCGGAACAAGGGCCGTTGAACGGATGCGGCTCGGCCGGCAGCTATACATGAGACGAGCGACCGCGTATTGCCGCACCGCGCTAAGCATGCGGGATTCGGAATGAAACTAACGGTAAAGGTCGAGTGGGGGACGGGATTGTGAGTGAGGTAGGCGCGTGACGATTGGGATTCTGGGCGGTGGACAGCTTGGCTATATGCTGGCGTTGGCTGGCTATCCGTTGGGGCTGCACTTCCGTTTTCTCGATCCTTCGCCGCAAGCACCGGTGGGAAGAATCGCGCACCGAGTGACAGCGGAATATTCGGATCACGATGCACTGGAGAAATTCGCGCACGGGTTGGAACTCGTGACGTATGAGTTTGAGAATGTGCCAGTCGAGGCAGCGCGATTTTTGGCGAAGCACGTTCCGGTGTATCCGCCGCCGGAAGCGCTGGAAGCGGCGCAGGACCGGCTGAACGAAAAGACTCTCTTCAAGAAGTTAGGGATTGCGACGACTTCGTTTGTGGAAGTGAACGGCGCCAGCGACGTGGATGCGGCGGCGAAGAAGATTGGACTGCCGGCGGTGCTGAAGACGCGGCGCATGGGCTATGACGGAAAAGGGCAGTGGGTGCTGCGAACGAGGGAAGACGTGGAATTCGTGAAGCGGGAATTTCCGACGACCCCCTTGCTGCTGGAAAATTTTGTAGCTTTTCAGAGAGAGCTTTCGGTTCTCGCGGCGCGGAGCCGGTCGGACGAGACGGCGTTTTATCCACTGGTGGAGAATCATCATCGCGGAGGAATTTTGCGGCTGTCGGTTGCGCCGGCGCCGGACTTGAGCGCGAAATTGCAGCGGGCAGCGGAGTCGGCAGCGCGACGGCTGATGGAAGAGTTGAATTACGTCGGCGTGCTGGCGATTGAATTTTTTGAGTGCAACGGCGAATTGGTGGCGAATGAAATGGCGCCGAGGGTGCACAACTCGGGGCATTGGTCGATTGAAGGGGCGGTGACGAGCCAGTTTGAGAATCATTTGCGGGCGGTAATGGGGTTGCCGCTGGGTTCGACGGCGACGTTGGGCGTTTCCGCGATGCTGAATCTGATTGGCGAAGTGCCAGAGCCCGGTGAGATGCTGGCGATTCCGGACGCGCACCTGCATTTGTATGGAAAGTCCTTGCGGCCGGGACGAAAAGTAGGACACGTGACGCTGCGTGCCGCAAGTTTCGAAGAGTTGAAACACCGGTTGGCGCAGCTTCCGGGATTTTTCCAGCGACCGGAGTTTTGCCTTGCAGCGCGTCCCATAGCTACCGCTGGCTAGCCGTAACTTGCTGAAAGATATAGCGTTAGATCGCCCCGGAAGCCCGGTGGTTGCCGCCCTTACACGGCCAATGCTACGATTTGACGCTTCCATGTCCGTTCAAAATTCCCACAAACCGCGGGTCGGCATCCCTTGGCGCACGAGCGAGGAAGAGCGAAACAGTGTACGGGAGAAGCTTGAGAATTATTTTGCGGCAGTGCGGCGGGCGGGAGCAGAGCCGACGGAGATTTCACTCCGTCTTCCGGCGGAGAAACTGGTGGCACAAATTGAGGGGCTGGACGGTTTCGTTTTGCCAGGGAGTCCGGCGGATGTGGAGCCGAGCCGGTACGGCGCTGCGCGGCATGAGAAGACGAAGACTTTGGATCCGGCGCGAGACCGGACGGACAGCACGATTTTGCATCACGCGATTGCGGAGCGGAAGCCGGTGCTGGCGATTTGCTATGGCTGCCAGATCTTGAATGTTCACCAGCGCGGGACTTTGGTGCAGGACATTCCGGCCGAGACGCCGGGAAAAGAAATGCATGGCAATACGGACTTGGCGGCCGGTAGGCAAAAAGGCGATGCGGAGCACGATGCGTTGCTGGCGGCGGGAAGCCTGCTGGCGAAACTTGCGGGGGCGGAACGAGTTCACATTAACAGCAGCCATCACCAGTCGATCGACAAGCCGGGCGAAGGATTGAGGGTGACGGCGCGGTCGGCAGAAGGAATTGTGGAAGGCGTGGAACTGCAAGACGAGCGCAACTGGGTTGTCGGCGTGCAGTGGCATCCGGAGCGAATGCCAGAGGATGGCTTCGCGCAGAAGATTTTTGGGGAGTTTGTCGCGGCGGTGGAACGGAATCGAGCGGCGATTGCTCCGAAATCGTAAACGCACACACGAAGCGTGCTTCGACGCCAGTTGCGGAGCCTGCGCAGGCAAGAGTGCCTGCGCTAATGGATTTTTTTAGATTTCATTGGGGGAATCATGATTTCTTTGGCAGGCAAAGCTGCACTGATTACTGGAGGTTCGCGCGGGATTGGAGCGGCGGCCGTAAAACTGTTTGCGCAGGCCGGCGCGGACGTGATTTTCAATTACAACAAAGCGAAAGACGCGGCGGCGCAGATTGAAGCGGAAGCGAAAAAGCACGGAACGCGGGTGGAAGCGTTCAAGGCGGACGTGAGCAAACATTCGGAAAACAAGAAATTGGTGGAGCAGACGATTGCGCGGCTGGGGCGGTTGGATATTTTGGTGGCGAATGCGGGCGTGTGGAACGTGGACGATTTGCCGATCGAGAAGATGACAGAAAAGCAGTGGGATGAAATGATGCAGGTCAATTTGAAGAGCGTGTACTCGATTATTCATTTCAGCGTGCCGCAGATGATCAAGCAGAAGTCGGGGAAAATTATTCCGATTGCGTCCACGGCGGCGCAGCGTGGCGAAGCGTTTCACACGCACTATGGCGCTTCTAAGGGCGCAATTGTTAGTTTGACGAAGGGATTGGCGAGCGAACTGGCGAGACATGGGATTCTGGTGAACTCGGTTGCGCCGGGTTGGGTGGCGACGGACATGTCGAATCCGGTGTTGGACACGAAAGCGGGGCAGAAAATGGCGGCGGCGGCGATTCCACTGGGCCGTGCGGCGACGGCGGAGGAGATTGCGGGGCCAATTTTGTTTGCAGCGTCCGACCTAGCCAACTTCATGACCGGAGAGGTCATCAATGTAAATGGGGGTTCAGTTTTGTGCGGATAAGATTTGTCAATTGGGTGATAGCGCTGGCGATTTGTGGCGGCGTGTTGGTTCCGCGCGGAAGCGCGCAGCAAGCGGAAACGATGATGCCGGAGCAGAGCGCGGCGAAAGCCAAGCAGGTGCTGCATCAATTGATCAGCGCGATGGGCGGCGACGCGTATTTGCAGACGCGGGAAACGGATTGCACGGGGCGGCTGGCGCAGTTCGAGCATAACGGCGATTTGTCCGGATACACGAATTTTCGTGATTACTGGCATTTGCCGGACAAAAACCGAACCGAATATGAAGTGAAGGGCGCGAAGGGCGGATTGCTTGGAGTGCTGATTGGGAGTATTCCGTTTAAAGGCGGGACGATCATTGAGATGTACAACGGCGAGGACGGATGGACGATGGATCGCGGCGGCGTGAGCGAGCAGTCCGCGGTGAATATTTCCGATTTCAAGGAACAAACGAAGCGTGACATAGATAATGTGCTGCGGTTTCGGTTAAAAGAAGAGGGAATGTTGTTCCGATACGGTGGAATGGATCTGGTGGATATGAAGCCCGTGGAGTGGGTGGAATTGGTGGACCGGGAAGACCGGACGTTTCGCTACGCAGTGCTGCAAAGTTCGCATTTGCTGGCGCGGAGCATCGTGATTACGAGAGACGAAACGACACGCGAGCGGACGGAAGAAGTTACGTCGTACGGAAACTATCACATGCAAGGGCAGGTGATGGCGCCGCTGCAAGTGGAGCGGAAGCGCGACGGGCGCAGACAATTCCAGGCATTTTTCGATACATGCAGCTTCGACCAGCATTTTCCGCCGGATTTTTTTACAAAGGCGTCGCTGGAAAAGAAATATTCGGAAAGTTTCAGCAAGAAGGATCGCGAAAAAGCCGCGAAGCAAAGAGAAAAAGAAGAACGCAATAACTAGCGCCTAACGAGCCGGTCTTGCCGCAAGAAAATTGCAGGATTGAAGTTGGCGGGAATGCCGCGCTAGACTGCAACCCGCGCCATGCAGCTGACTCCCCGCCAAAAGCACGCACTCGAAGCAATCTGCGAAACATTTTTTCCGAACAGTGACGGCTGGCCTTCGGCCGTTGAGATAGGTGTCCCCGATGCGCTGGCGGAAGCGCTGGACTGCAATCCGAGAACACGGGATCGCGCACAATTTCTGAACTTGCTGGATGTTTGGGATTCCAAGCTGCATGGATTTTTGCTTGCAGGTGAGTACGAACATTTTTCGAAGTTGAATCGGGATGTGCGCGAAAAAATGCTGCGGTCGTGGGCGGACAGCTCGCTGGGGAGGCGGAGAGCGGCGTTTCAAGCGTTGCGGAAAGCGATTGGGTTTTTGTACGTGATGTTGCCGGAAGGTGGCGGGACGAGCCGCGTCTGGAAAAAGATTCGATTTCCGGGGCCGTTGGGTGTGCAAAGGCCGGCGGCCGCGCGCGGATTGAAAGTGATTGTGCCAGAGAAAGAAACTGCGCTTCGGTGCGATGTTTGTGTGATCGGGTCCGGCGCCGGCGGAGGAGTTGCGGCGGCGGAACTGGCGGCTGCGGGGAAAGAAGTGTTGGTGATGGAAGCGGGAAATTACTACGACGACGCGGATTTCGATGGAGCGGAGCTCGCGGGATTTCAGCGGCTTTACCTGGAAGGCGGATTTGCGGGGACGGTCGATCAGAGCGTGGGGTTTTTGGCGGGAGAGTGTTTGGGCGGCGGGACAGTGGTGAACTACTGCACGTCGTTTCGAACGCCGGACGATGTGCGCGAAGAGTGGGCCGAGGCAGGGGTAGATTGGATTGCGGGCGCGGAGTACACAAAGAGCTTGGATGCGGTGTGCGACCGGCTGCACGTCAATCGAGACGAGAATCGGGTTTCGGCGCGGGAACAGGTGCTGGAGCGCGGGCTCAAGGCCCTTGGCTGGCATGTGGATGCAATGCCGCGAAACGTGACCGGCTGCGATCAGGGAAAAGTTTGCGGATATTGCGGATACGGCTGCGCGATTGGCGCGAAACAATCGACGACGAAAACGTGGCTCACGGATGCACAGGCGAAGGGCGCGCGGATATTGGTGGGAACCCGTGCGGAACGGGTTCGGATTGAAGCGGGCGCGGCGACGGGAGTGGAGGCGGTTTCGAAAAACGGGCATCGCGTCAGCGTGAAATGCAAGAGGGTGGTGGTGGCGTGCGGAGCGATTCATACCGCGGCGGTGCTATTGCGGTCCGGATTGGACAACGAACATATTGGGCGGCACCTACATTTGCATCCAGTTTCAAACGTCTGCGGAGTTTTTGAGGAAGAGATTCGCCCGTGGGAAGGGACGATGCAGGCGATTTATTCGGATGAATTCCGGCAGATGACGGGGAACTACGGCGTGAAATTCGAGACCACGGCACTTCAGCCGGTGATTGCGATGGCGCCGCTGGCCTGGAGGAATCCAGGGCAGTGCCGCGAGTTGATGGAGAAATTTGCGAATACGTCGGCGATTGGCGTGCTGTTGCGGGACCGCTACGGCGGGCGGGTAAAGATTGATTCGGAAGGAAATCCGGTTTCGCACTATTCGATTTCGGAGTTCGACAGGGCGCATTTGCGGCGCGGTTTTTTGCAAGCGGCGCAAATCCTGGAAGCGGCCGGGGCGAAGTCGATTTACTCGCCGCACGCGAAGTTCTGTTCGTATGAGCCCGGGAAGCGAGGCTCAATTGAAACGTTCGAACGGGAGATGGATCGTGCCGGCTGGGGTAACGGCCAAGTATCGCTGTTTTCGTTTCACATTATGGGAACGGCACGGCTCGGCGATTCGCCAAAAACGAGCGCGACGAATCCAGATGGAGAGACGTGGGAAGTGCGGAATTTATTTGTGATGGACGGCGCATCGTTTCCGTCGGCGTCCGGCGTGAATCCGATGATTTCCATCGAAGCGATTGCGCACCGCAACGCGCGGGTGCTCGCTGCCAGACTTACTTCGAATTGATGTACCCCTCGCCCTGTTCGTCCAGGAGTTCCAGCGGAAGCGCGCCGTCGCGCAAAACCACGTCGTGAAATTCGCGGATGTCGAATTTGGGGCCTAGTTTCAATTGGGCTTTTTTGCGCAGCTGCATGATTTCCAGTTGGCCCATCTTGTAGGCAAGCGCCTGGCCGGGCCACGAGATGTAACGATCAATCTCGGCGACAGATTCCTGGGGCGCGTGCTCCTCGAAAAAGGCGAGCGCCTGTTCGCGTGTCCAGCCCATTGAGTGAATGCCCGTGTCCACGACCAGGCGAACCGCGCGAAAACGTTCGCTGGCGAGTTGGCCAAAGCGGTCGTAAGGATCAGTATAGAGACCCAACTGTCCTCCGAGCGATTCGACGTACAACGCCCAACCTTCGGCGTAAGCGCTGTTGCCGTAAAACCTGCGAAATTCCGGGAGACCCGTCATGGAACGCGCCACGGCGCCTTGAAAGACGTGACCTGGCACGGCTTCGTGTAAGACGAGCGCTTGCTTGTCGTAGCGAACCTGCTTTTCCGGTTGGTAGGTATTCAGGTTGAACCAGCCGGGCGTGCTGCCGTCGGGTGAAGGAGGTTGCGCGTTCGTAGCGGTTGCAGCCTCGCGGTCCGCCGGAATTGGACGGACGCCATAAAGAAGAATCGGGATGCGTTTGAAAAGAACCGGCAATTGCGGTTCGATAATTTTGGCGACATTGCGGGAATAGACCAGCATGTCTTCTTTTGAGCGGAAATGCTGTTCGGGCATTGCGTCGAGTTTTTTCTCGAATTCGGTGAGCGTTCCGGTGAATCCAGTTTCGCGCGCAGTGGCGAGCATCGCCGCTTCGAGCCGCTGGAGTTCGGCTTCGCCGGTCTTGTGAATTTCTTCCGGAGTGGCCTTGGTGGTGGTGAGCCGCCGGACGAGAATGGCGTAGGCTTCTTTGCCGCCGGGAGCGCCGCCGATGCCGTCGGTCTTGCGGGCTTTCGGCGCATACGTGTCTTTCATGTATTTTTGCAACTTGCGCCAAGCGGGAAGAAATTCGGTATCGTATGACGCTTCGGCGTCGCTGCGAAGTTTGGCTTGTTCTTGCGGCGTGAAGTTGGTGGGGAAGTTGCGAAAGGGAGCGAGAAGCGCGGAGTCCTTTTTCTCTTGCGCCACTTGCGCGTCGATTTGTTTGGCGACGCGGTCAACGACGATGGCGGGCTGCGTCCAGCCTTCCTGAATCGCTTCGTCGAGAATGACAAGATTCTGGTCGATGAGAGCAGGGATGCCATGCAGGCGGGCGAGAATGTTTTGATAGTCCTTGAGCGTGCGTGCGGGCATGCGGTCCACCGTGAGATACACGCGATTGTGGAAGCCGTAAAGTTGCCCGACGCGCAGAAGGTGGGTGCTGATGTCGTTGGATTCGAGCTGCGAAGTGAGTTCGTAGTTGAGCAAGCGAGCGCTGAGCCGATCTTGCTCGGAGAGTTTTGAGAAATCGTACTTTTTGAGATCGGCGAGGCGCGAGCGGAGGTGAGCCAGGTGCGAGTCGCGGCCGGCTTTCGACATGTCGGCCCAGCGATCGTCATAGTCGTGCCGGCCGACGCCGGTCGCGTTTTCCGGTTCGTCTTTCAGATTTTCCTCGAAATAACTCTTGAAGAAGTCCTGGATGGGCACAGCTGGTGACTGGGCGGACGAATGGACAGACAAGAGCAGGGAACAGGCAAGGAGAATGGCGAATCGAGCGGTCAGCAAGGTTTTCATGATGGGCCCCTTTTGGCGGAGAGGGATTGTACAACAGGGTGGCCTGGACCGGGGACGTTCGCGAACGGGCGCGGCGATTTGTCAGTTACCTTTTGCCAAACGGTTCTCAGAAAGGTAAGAAATGGCAAAAAACCGTGAGGGTGCAATTCCGGCAAGAAACAAAGGTTTGTACTACACTCGCGCGCTGCGTCCCCAGTAGAATCTAGGTTGACTTTAAAAAGCCGTCGCTCCGGCTGCGAAACCCGCAGCGGAGAGAATGGCAAAAACGCGGCGCCCGCTGGGCGCCGGTACGCTTCCTCTACGGAGCAACAACGTTGGGTAGACGTATCCTCAAACACGCAACGAAGCGGCGTTCGACGCGGGGCTTCAGCCTCGTCGAGCTTCTTGTGTCCGTAATTATCCTTGTGATTTTGGCGGCGATTGCAGTGCCGACTTTGCTGCGAGCCTACCGGTCGTATCAACTGAGCGACGCGGCGTCGAAATTGTCCGGAATGATGAAGACGACGCGGTTCAGTGCCATTCGAAAAAACACGCCAATTAGCTGCCTGGTTCAGCAGAACGGAACGTCGTGGACGGTGTGGGCGGATTTGGACGGCGACGGAAATGTCGAAACGACCGAGCCGCAGATTCTCATTGCAGGATTGGTGCAGATGTTGGACGCGGGTTCGGTGCCGCCCCCGGATGCGATCGTAACGGCTATTGGCGCGGCTAGCCCCTCGATCAACGTGCTATCGCCTGGCAACGCGGCGGTGAAGTTTGACCAAAGAGGAGCGCGCCAGTTTCCCGGAGCGCCATCGGTCGATATTTTCTATCTGGGAAATCCGACGATCGATGACTTGGGATTTAGGGCGATTGTGCTTCTGCCGTCCGGAACAGTTCAGGTCTGGAGAGCGGGAGTGGGCGGCCCGTGGACGAGGGTGAGTTAAGGTGCAACTCGGGAACAGTAACAGGCGGCTGCGCCGTGCTGGGAAAAGTTCGCGCGGATTTTCGCTGGTGGAATTGCTCATCGCGACGGTCATCTTGCTGGTCGGCCTGGTGGGAATCGCGCAACTCGTCCCTGCTTCGATTTTGATTAACCAGCGAGGCCGGCTGGATTCGACGTCGCTCGTGTTTGCGCAGCGAGAAATGGACCAGATGCTGGTGCACCCGCTGACGGACACCAGCTTTCTCGAGGCGAACGGAGCGTTCTGCCCCGGCGGATTCTGCAGCCTTGGCGATGCGTCCGCACCGGGCACCGTAGAGGGCAACAATGTAGTCTGGGTGAACAACCGGCCGTTCATCGATTTTTCGGGAGCGCCCGTAGACAACTTCAGCTTTACGTATACCGACCCGAACGATCCGTTCGCGGTGAGCTATGACGTGCGCTGGGCGGTGGTGACGACGGTAAACGGAACGTCGATCACCGGTAAGAGGTTTTTTGTCGGCGTGCGGCAGTTGAATGGAAGCAATTTCGTTCCGGCGGTTACGCTGGATGCGATGGTCGAACAATGAAGGCACGCAAGCCAGTTGGTGCGCGAGGGTTTTCCTTAATCGAACTGTTGACGGCTTTGGGGATTCTGCTCATTGTTTGCGGAGTCGCTTTTGAGCTGCTGACGATTTTGATGAAGAAGTACCACTCGGATTCACAGCTACTCAATACATTCCAGGAAGCGCGGTTTGGACTGGACCAGGTGGTACGCGACATCAACGATTCCGGATTTCCGCCGCGAATCGCAATTCAGCCGTCGAACTCGCCTCCACCCCCCTTTCAGCGATTTGCAGTGGCGCCGTTTGCGTGGGGACCAGCAGGGACGTATCCCAATTCGCCGTGCGCAATAGGGACAAGCTGCACGACGCCGAACGGCTACGACATGATTGTCGAAACCGATATCGATCCACAAAACCAGCAGGGAATAGTGGAGTGGGTTCGGTATCAATTGAATGGAACGACGCTCTATCGAGGAGTTGTCGAGAAAAGTAACAACCCCGCGACCGATCCAGATGCAGCAACAAGCGGTTCGCTGGTGCCATACGTGCAAAACGTGATGAACAATCCTCCCGCGGCGCAACTAGCTACACTGCAAGCGCAATATCCGGCGATGTTTCCGAGCGGTCCTGTCCCGGTTTTTCAATATTTCTGTGAGTCCACGCCGCAGCCCGTTGACTGCACGAGTACATCTCCACCGCCGACGACAGACGATCCTACTCACGTCGTAGCGGTGGTCGTCACGCTGATTGTGCAGGCACCGACGTCGGATATGACGACGGGGCGGCTGCAGCTTGTTCAATTGAAAGGTGAGGGGCGGCGGTTGAATCCGATTAACTGATTTGTCGAGAAGGGGTCGGGCGTTTGAGAGAGAAAAGAAAAATTCGGAGCGGGCGAAAGCAGGCGGGAGTCGCGCTGCTACTGGCGATTTTCGTTTTGCTCCTGGTTGCGGTCGTCGGAATCGCGATGATGGCCGCTTCCGGCACGGAAATAAGGCTGACGGCGAATTACCGGTCTTCTACGTCCGCGTATTATGCTGCGCTCGCCGGACTGGAAGAAGGCAGAGGACGGCTGCTGCCAAAGAATCCGAACTATTTGAGTTGTTGTCTTCCCCCGTTCGGATCCACGTTGCCGCTGGGACACGTCATCTACATAACCAATCCCCTTGCTGGCGATCCGGTCACCGCCGATCCGACGAACTACGGCAATCCGGCGGCCTATCCGGACACGGAGTACGCAGCGGAATTTCCATCCTATAATCCGCCCTCGTCAGTCGTGAAACGTCCATCGGTGCAGGTTCTGACTGGGTTTGCGAATCCTCTGTACAAATGGGTGCGCATCAACGCGATCGACGAACGCGCAATTTTGGTTGATGTGAACAACACCAATCCAGCCTCGGATTGGTTTGTTAATCTGAATCAACCTCAGTTGATCTATTTTGACGGAAAGAATTTGACGCGAACGGTCACGCAATACCAGGCGCTAGCTGTGACGGCGCTTTCCGCGTTGCCCGATGGGAGCACAAAGCTGATGCAATACGTCGTCGCCCCGGTCGCTCTGCAAATTCCGGTTTCGGCAGCGTTGACAATCGCTGGACCAGGCTCCGTCGGGAACGCCGCCACATTCAATCCGCCGCCGAGCGCCGCGTCGTTCTACGTGAATGGCACCGACCAGTGCGCAGCGAAGCCAATGCTTCCGGCCGTTGGTGTGACAAACGACACTGATTACACCAGTGTCCATCAAAGCCTTGATAGTCCGAGCCCAAACAAAGATCATTACATCGGTGCGGGAGGAGCCTTCCCGAACGTCTCTCCGTCGCCGTACCTCCATCCTGCTAACTCGACCGTAGATATGACCGACCCGATTTCGCTTTCCATTTTTTTGCCGATCGTGCAAAACGCCGCAGATTCCGTGTTGAACGGTCCGCGGACGGAAGGGGACATGCCTCCAGCAATGTCTTCGTCAAATCCGATGACGGTTTACGTTAATGGAGATCTTTCCTTAACCAGTTTCACGGGATACGGACTGCTGGTTGTCAGAGGGAACCTTACATACACTGGCGATTCTGGTTGGAAGGGAATTGTGATCGTATTGGGTGGAACGATAACAGAAAACGGTTCGCTCAATGCACCGCCTGGTTATGGCGAATTTGACGGCGCGGTGTATTTAGCGAATCTGACAACCGGGGGCGGTGGAGGCGGCGTTGCCCTTGGCGCGCCGACGTACGTCGTCTCGAATCCTGGAGGAAAGGGGGTTTATTACGATTCCTGCTGGGTTTCGTCTTCGCTCAAGCCGATAGCGTACAAGGTGATTTCCTTCCGCGAAATTCCTTACCCGTGAGCAATTGGACGAGTTTTGGTGCGGGTTCCCGCGAGGCTGTATAATGGACTGATGCAGACAAGCCGAAGTAGCGTGCAGGGCGATGTCGCGATGCACGGCACGACCGTGCTGTGTGTGCGTAAAGACAACAAGGTGGTGTTGATCGCCGATGGGCAAGTGACAATGGGTGATCACGTAATGAAGCATTCGGCGAAGAAGACGCGACGCTTGTACCAGGACAAAGTGCTTGCGGGATTTGCAGGATCGACGGCGGATGCAATTTCGTTGTTCGAGCGGTTCGAGGGCAAACTCCAGGAGTTTTCAGGAAACTTGCAGAAAGCGTCGGTTGAACTGGCAAAAGAATGGCGGAAAGACCGGGCGTTGCGTCACCTGGAAGCGTTGCTGATTGTGGCTGACACAAAGGGAACGTTTATCTTGTCCGGCAACGGCGACGTGATCGAACCGGACGATGGCCTCGTGGCCATCGGTTCCGGCGGAACGTATGCTCTTTCCGCGGCACGGGCGTTGGTGAAGCACTCCAAGTTGAACGCGAAGGATCTTGCGCTCGAGGCGATGCGCATCGCCAGTGAGATTTGCATTTACACCAACGCGAACTTTACAGTGGAAGAGTTATAAGGAAACGGGCGAGACGCACTTCTGATCCGCAAAGACTGATACTCTAAGAAAACCCATGGCAAGCAAGTCCGATAAAGAACTCATATTCATGCCGAACGGCGCAGCAGCCGCTCCGGGCGAAGGCGAAGAATTTCTGCCCGCGCTGGATGAGATGACGCCGCGCGAAATTGTGGTGGAGCTCGACAAGTACATCGTCGGTCAGGCGGCGGCCAAGCGTGCCGTCGCAGTGGCGCTGCGCAACCGTGTGCGGCGTCAAAAGTTGCCGGCGGAAATGGCGGAAGACATTCTGCCGAAAAATATTTTGATGATTGGTCCGACTGGCGTGGGCAAGACGGAAATTGCGCGGCGGCTCGCGCGGCTGGCGGGATGTCCGTTTGTGAAAGTGGAAGCGTCGAAGTACACGGAGGTTGGGTACGTGGGACGCGACGTCGAGTCGATGGTGCGCGATCTCGTCGAGACTTCGATCGATATGGTCCGCGAAGAGAAATTGGATGAAGTTGCGGACCGGGCCGAACAAGCAGCCGAAGAACGCGTGCTTGACTTGCTTTTGCCGCCGCCACCGCCTTCGCCGCCGGGTACGCCGGAAAGCGAAGCCACGGCTCAGCGAGAAGTGAATCAGAGGTCGCGCGAAAAATTCCGCGTTCAGCTGCGCGAAGGGAAGCTCGACGAGCGCATGGTGGATATTGAGGTACGCGAGCGGCAGATGCCGTCGTTCGAAATCATTTCCAACCAGGGCGTCGAGGAGATGGACGTCAATCTGAAAGACATGCTGAGCGGCATGTTCGGGCAGCAAAAGAAAAAGCGGAAAATGACCGTGGCAGACGCGTTCGAATACCTGATTCAGGAAGAAGAGAGCAAGCTGCTCGACATGGATCAGGTGACGCGAATTGCCGTCGAACGCGCCGAGCAAATGGGAATTATTTTCATCGACGAGATCGACAAAGTGGCGGGGCGCGAGTCCGGGCACGGGCCGGATGTGTCGCGCGAAGGCGTGCAGCGGGATATTCTGCCGATTATTGAAGGAACCACCGTCAATACACGTTACGGAATGATTCGCACCGATCACATTCTGTTTATTGCGGCGGGCGCGTTTCACGTGACCAAGCCGTCGGATTTGATTCCTGAGTTGCAAGGACGCTTGCCGATTCGCGTCGAGCTGCAATCGCTGAAGGAAGAGGATTTCATCCGGATTCTGACCGAGCCGAAGAACGCGCTGATCAAGCAGTACGTGGCGTTGCTGGAGACCGAAGGCATCAAGCTGAACATCACCGAAGACGCTGTTGCCGCCGTGGCAAAGTTTGCGACGACGGTCAACGAGCAGACGGAAAATATCGGTGCGCGGCGTTTGCACACGATTCTGGAAAAAGTTCTCGACGACATTTCGTTCGAGGCGCCGGACCTGAAGAAGAAAAATGTGAAGGTGGATGCGGCGTACGTGACGAAGCAGCTCGCCGACATTGTGAAAAATCAGGATTTGAGCCGCTACATTCTCTAATCACCGAAAATGAAAAATGGCAATTAGCAGAGCGGAACGAGTCCTTTCCAACCGGCTGATTCGGACGAGTGCGTTCGTGCTCTGTTCCGTGCTGCCTGCGATGTTTTTTTGCGCGGCGTGCGGAGCTCCCGGGGAGCCGACTCCGCCCTCGCCGCCAATCCCCGCTGCCGTTACCGATCTCGCAGCCCGCCAGTCGGGCGACGGAGTATTGCTGACGCTTACGTTGCCGACCAGAACGGTGACGAACGAGCGCCTTACCGAACCGCCGGCGGTGGAGATTTTCCGCGGAGCCATAAAGCCGGATGGCAAGCCTGACAACAAATCGTTCCGACTCGTCTACACGCTGCCTGGCGCGCTGCTCGACACTTACACGAACGAAAAGCACATTCAATTCAAAGATCCGATTCTGCCGGAAGAGATTCAGGCGCGTCCCGGCGCGCTGCTGGCCTACCGGGTGCGCACGCGCGCGGCGAAGAAGCGCGACTCGGCGGATTCGAACACGGCGACAGCGAAAGTGTTTCCTGTACCGGAGCGCATCACGACGGTCGATGCGAAGGTGACGGAAGGCGCGATTGAATTAGGTTGGGGTGCGCCAAAAAAGACATCGGCCGGTGCGACGCTGGACGGACTTACGGGTTATCGCGTTTTGCGCGGAGAAATTGACCCGGCCAGCGCGGAAGCCGTGGCGCATGATATCGCCCAGGCAAAATGGAAATCGCCGCTGACGCTGGCGGCGCCGGCGCCGGAAAACTCCTATCGCGACACGCTGTTCGAATTTGGCAAGACCTATGTGTATGTTGTCCGGTCGGTAGCTCTGACACCGGAAGGTCCGGTGGAGTCGGATGATTCCGCACAGGCCGTTGTGACGCCACGAGACACGTTTCCGCCCGCCCCGCCGCAAAACGTCGTCGCTGTGGTGACGACTCCACCCGGAGAGTCGCCGTCCGTCGATTTGTCGTGGTCTATCAATCTGGAAAACGATTTGGCCGGATATCGCGTCTATCGCAGTGACACCGAGGACGCGCGCGGGCGGCTTTTGACCACGGATTTGTTGCCCGCGCCCGCCTATCGTGATATGTCAGTGCAGCAGGGGCATCCGTATTGGTACAGTGTGACGGCTGTGGACCGCGCAGGGAACGAGAGCGCGCCCACAACGGTCACGGCCGATCTGACGCAACTTTCGCACTAGCCGAGGGTTAGTTTCGTTTTCGAACGTCTGGGGGCCCGGTAACAACCCATGATTTCCGCCGCACATTTGCCCGGCTACAAACTGTACGACGCGCTGAAGGATTCAGCGTTTCGAATGGGCGTATGCGTTGGATTATGCCTTTTTGCTGTGTTTGCGTCGTGGGTCGTCGTAGCCAACCGGTTTCGGATGTTCGAACGCTTCGCGATGGAGCGAAATATTGTTGCGGCAGGGGCGATGGTCTTGCTGGCGGCTCTGCCGATTCTAAGGTTCATTCGCCGCCCAGGAAGTTTGCTTGGGTCTGGTTTGACCGCGTGGACCATCTTCAGTTTTCTTTACCGCATCATTTGTCTGTTCTTTGCGGGGCTTTCGTCTTGGCATGGCGCCTGGCAGGTTTTTGTGCCTGGAATGGTGCTGTACCTGATTGCGGCGACGCTGGCCTGGATTCTTGGTCTCGTGTGGCGCGTGCGCGCGTCCCATTCTGCGTCGCGCGAGAATCATCAACTGACCTGATACACTCTCCGCATGGAATTTTGCCGGTTCATCGCCAAGGATTCGTCCGCGCCGCGCTTCGGAATTCTCTATGGTGATGCGGTCGCGGAAATCGTTGTGGCGCCGTGGGCGGCGGCCCGGCCGGATAAAACCGGAAAATCATTCGAACTGGCAAACGTCAAGCTGCTCGCGCCGGTCATGCCTTCCAAGATTGTCTGCGTTGGGCGAAACTACGCCGCTCACGCCGCCGAACTGGGGAATGATGTTCCTAAGGAGCCGCTGATATTTCTGAAGCCGCCGAGCTCGATTATTGGCCCGGGTGACGCAATTGTTCTTCCTAAGCATTCGAACCGAGTGGAACACGAAGGAGAGCTTGGGCTGGTTGTCGGGCGAAGGGCTTCCCATCTTTCCGACAGCGACGACGCGCTTTCGTATTTGTGCGGCTTTACGTGCGTGAACGATGTGACCGCTCGCGATCTGCAAAAAGCAGACGTGCAGTTTACGAGAGCAAAGGGGTTCGACACGTTCTGCCCCGTTGGGCCGCACATTGAAACGGATCTGAATCCCGCGGACGTGGCGGTCGAATGCCGCGTGAACGGCGCGGTTCGCCAGGCCGGCAGAACGTCACTCATGATTTTTTCCGTGGAGTTTATTGTGCGCTGGATTTCGTGGATGATGACGTTAGAACCAGGCGACTTGATCGCGACGGGGACGCCTGCTGGAGTCGGACCTTTGCTTGCCGGAGACACAGCCGAGGTCTCGGTGGAGGGAATCGGCGTGTTGTCCAATCCGGTGCACCCGGCACAAGCCTGATGGAAGCACCTAAAAGTTCCGATAAAATATGTAACTTCACAGTCGCTTGGGAGTCCGCGCGTTGAGAAATTTGTTTGCCGATCCGAAAACTGTACTAGCTCTTGCCCTGGCAGTCCTCGCCGGTATCGGCGTCATTTTCTACGCTTTCTTTCGGCCGGCTCCTGACCCGGAAGAAGCCGAGCGCAAGCGGCGTCTGCACTTGAATCAGATTGGGCGCATCGCCGAGGGTCAAGTCGTCGAGTTGACGCAGCATCCCGCTGAACAAGCTCCTGCATCGAAAGGGCTCTTTGGCTCGAAGCCGCGCCCGCTTACCGGACGATTGCGGCATATCGTTTCCTACAGCTATTCGATTTCCGGAGTGACGTATCAAACCGGGCAGGACATTACGGGACTAGAAAGCCAGGTGCGCCTCGAGCGGCTTGTCGCTGGCCAGCCCGCTAGCATCAAGTACGATCCTTCGAATCCGGTCGATTCGATCCTCGTTGCGGACGATTGGTCGGGCCTGCGGTGAGCGCCGCGACGGCCAAACTTGTACTGACTCACGAAATTCTGCGCTATTCTCATCCCGGCAAATGGTGAAGCGGCCGGAGTCGCATATGAAAATGGTGCTGGCCTCAACTTTTGTAGTCATCCTCACGGTGGCGATGGCTCTTGCGGCCATGTACGCGCTCGTGATTACCACCCAATACGTCACTGCCATTCAATCTACGCTGCCGCGAGTCGCGGCCATTGGCGCCGAGTTGCTGCTCGGAGTCGTCTTGCTGCTCGGCACGGTCTGGGTCGCCACGCATTTCGCCGTGCGAATATTTGGCGCAAAGAATCTGCCGTCTGACGGAGGTCCGCTTGGCTGAGAAGAATATGCGCGCGCCCATCACGAAGTCCGCAGCGGAACGTCTGCAAGAATTGCGGCGGCGCAGCGATGAAGCCGAAGCCGGCGGGGGCGCAGAGCGGCGGGAGAAAGAGCATAAAGCCGGCAAGCTCACCGCGCGCGAACGCATTCAACTCCTTTTGGATGAAGGAACGTTCGAAGAGCTGGATAAATTTGTCCGCCATCGCTGCACGGATTTCGGTATGGAAGATCAACGGCCGGCGGGCGACGGATTCGTCACTGGATTTGGCCGCATTGACGGGCGTCTCGTCTATGCGTTCGCGCAGGATTTTACGGTATTCGGCGGCTCGCTCTCCGAGACGAATGCGCAAAAAATCTGCAAAATCATGGACCTGGCGATGCGCGCAGGAGCGCCTGTCATTGGATTGAACGATTCCGGCGGTGCGCGAATTCAGGAAGGCGTGATGTCACTAGCCGGATACGCGGACATCTTTCTCCGCAATACGCTGGCGAGCGGCGTGGTGCCGCAAATCAGCGCCATCATGGGGCCGTGCGCGGGCGGCGCCGTCTATTCCCCTGCGATTACCGATTTCATTTTCATGACGCGAGAAAATTCGTACATGTTCGTCACCGGCCCGGATGTCATCAAGACCGTCACGCACGAAGAAGTCACCAAGCAGGAGCTCGGTGGCGCCATGACGCACAACGAGAAGAGCGGCGTCGCTCATTTTATTTCGCGCGACGATGCCGACTGCTGCGCCATGATTCGCGAGTTGATGAGCTTTCTGCCGTCGAACAATCTGGAAGATCCGCCCATTCGGACGACAAGCGATTCGGCGACGCGCCGCGAAGAATCGCTGAATACGCTCGTGCCGGAAGACGCTTTCAAGCCGTATGACATCAAGGATGCAATCCACGCTATCGTCGATGAAGCCTATTTCTTCGAAGTCCACGAGCACTACGCGAAAAACATCGTCGTCGGATTCGCACGGCTGGCCGGCCGCCCGGTCGGAATCGTTGCCAATCAGCCTGCCTTTCTCGCTGGAGTGCTGGACATCAACGCCTCTGTAAAGGGCGCGCGCTTCGTGCGTTTCTGCGACGCCTTCAACATTCCGCTCATTACCTTTGAAGATGTTCCGGGTTTTCTTCCTGGCACGCAGCAGGAGTTCGGCGGCATCATCAAGCATGGCGCAAAACTTCTTTACGCCTACGCCGAAGCCACCGTGCCGAAAATCACCGTGATCACCCGCAAGGCGTACGGCGGCGCTTACTGCGTCATGGCCTCCAAACACATTCGCACCGACGCGAATTTTGCCTGGCCCACTGCGGAGATCGCCGTCATGGGCCCGGAAGGCGCCGTCAATATTGTCTACAAGCGGGATTTGGACAAGGCGCCCGAGACCGAGCGCGAAAAAATCCGGCAGCAAAAAATCGCGGAATTCCGCGAACGCTTTGCGAATCCCTTCGTCGCCGCCGAGCGCGGTTACATCGACGCCGTCATCGAGCCAGCCGAAACGCGCACAAGAATCATCAACGCTTTGCGGTCACTCGAAAACAAAAAAGATACAAATCCGCGCAAGAAACACGGAAATATTCCCCTATAGTGATTTTGGCCCGGCAGACTTTGAAACGCCGCCCGTCACCCGCTTGTGTTACGCTCTCGCTTTCGCGCTGGGGGCCATCCATGAGCTTTCGCAAATTTGCATTCGGCTTCGCCGCACTGCTCGTCGCTTGCGGGCCGAATCTCGCTCAGACCAAAACCGTCGCCGAACGCCTCGGCTACCCCGCCGATACGAGGTTGCTGATCATTCACGCGGATGACCTTGCGATTGCGCACTCCGAAGACGCCGCGAGTTTCGAAGCGCTCGATAAGGGATACGTCACGTCGGCAAGCATCATCGTTCCGGGGCCGTGGCTGACCGAAGTTGCCGACTACGCAAAAGCCCATCCGGATGCCGACCTTGGCTTGCACCTCGCGTTGACGAGCGAGTGGAAAACGTTTCGCTGGGGTTCGACCGAGTCCAAGGACAAGGTTTCATCCCTTTTGGATCCAGCCGGTGCGCTCTGGCCGCTGACCGAGGACGTTGGAAAAAACGCGAAGCCACAAGAAGTGGAGCGCGAATACCGCGCACAGGTTCAACACGCGCTGGCCGTTGGGATTCATCCGACGCATCTGGACACGCACATGGGCTCGGCGTTAGCGACGCCGGAAATCGTTGCCGTGTACGTGAAGATCGCCCACGAGTTTCAATTGCCGATTCTCGCGCCAAGAATTCCCGGCGATCCTCTGAAATTGTCGTCCCTGCTTTCGGAGAAAGACGTGATGGTGGATTTTGTGACGATTGCTGGTCCGGATGTTCCGGCCGACAAATGGAAAGATTTCTATTTCGATGCAATCAGGAACATGAAACCGGGCCTGAACGAAATCATCGTTCACCTCGGCCGCGACGACGCCGAGATGCAGGCTGTTATGGTGGATCATCCCGACTATGGTTCCGCCTGGCGTCAGCGCGATTTCGATGCCGTTTCCAGCCCCGAGTTCAAGAAGGCGTTGCGGGAGAATCACGTCGTCTTGATCAAGTGGAAAGATCTGTGGAAATTGATCAACCCGGACCGCTAACAAAGCTTTTCTGGCAACAAACGAAGCCGGCCACGCTTGCTCGGATACACAGAAAAGTCCCGGTGGTCGAGCGTGAAGATAGTATCGATCTTTTCGCGATCCGCCAGGTGAACCAGAACGGCGTCCGTTAGTTGTGGTCGCAAAGCCTTATATTTTCTCATCGTGCCGACAACAGACGCCAGTTCGCGGCCGGTGACCGGCGCCAATTCGAGAAAACGCCCGCTGGCCCCAGTAGAAGCCTTTCCATCGCTTCAGTATCTTCGCGCAGTAGCCATGCTGCCTCCGTCATCACCGGCCAGCACGAAAGTAACGGGCCCGTGAAATTGCGAAGGGTCTCGACGCACAATCCGTGAAACTGGTCCCGGCGATTAAGGATCGCAACCAGAGGTCCGGTGTCGACGAGAACGGACTTCATTGGCGCCGACCGAATCCGCGCAGGTGCTTCTTGTTTGTGCTCAGATCCTTCTTCCCGCTCCGTACCAGCCCGATAAGCCCTGCTTCCACGGCGCGGTCGTAGGCCGTCGGTGGCGCGGTATCCCGGAATAAATGCTTTTCAAGTGCCTCCCGTACGACTTCCGACTCCCTGGTGCCGGTGGCACGGGACCGTTCCTTCAATCGTTTGACAATGCGTGCGGGTACCCGCACGGAAATCCGCTGTGTGGGCATTGGGTCGCTCCTGTTTCCGTCAGACAGAATCTCACGATGTGTCAGACAAGTTCATCTTGATTCAGCCAGCTCATTTCAAAAGGAATTCCATCAGGAATTCGACGGTCGCATAAAACTGGAAGTCTTGATTCGCCTTCTTACGAAAGCCGTGGCCTTCGTCTCTGGCCATCAAATACCACACTGTTGTGCCCTGCTTTTTCAGAGCGCCGGCGACTTGTTCGGATTCGCTGACGGGCACGCGTGGATCATTTTTTCCGGCCACAACCATCATCGGTTTCTTGATCTTTTCGATGTTGTTCATCGGCGCGATTTTTTCCAAAAAGTCGTGCATCTTCGCTTCGCGTTCGTCGCCGTATTCCACGCGGCGCAAATCTCGCCGGTATGCTTCCGTGTGTTCAAGGAAAGTGACCAGGTTGGACATGCCCACGATGTCCACCGAGCAGCGAATGCGATCGCTGTAGAAAGTGGAGACGGCCAGCGTCATGTGGCCGCCGTAACTTCCGCCGGTCACACAAATGCGGCTCGCGTCGAGTTCCGGCTGGGTGGCGATCCAGTCGAAAAGCGCGTTGATGTCCTTGTACGTGTCCTCGCGCTTGAAGCCGTTGTCCAGCAGCGAAAAAGTTTTGCCATAACCTGTCGAACCGCGCACGTTCGGATAAATCAAAGCGATTCCCAGTTCGTTCAGATAATAGTTGCTACGCCCCAGAAACGTCGGCTGCGATTGCCCTTCCGGCCCGCCATGAATCACGACCAGCACGGGCCGCTTACCCGTAAACTTCGCCGGCGGCGGTTTGTACAAGAATCCTGAAACCATCTTGTCGTCGAAGCTTTTCCACTTGATCAGTTCCGCATTCGGAAACGAATCGGTTTTCACCGCTGTTTCGCTCGTCGTCCAGCGTTCCAGTTTCCCGGTCGCAACGTCCAAAGAGTACGCATCGCCGGGCCCGCGCGCATTCGTCAGCGAAAACGCGATCTCGCGGTTGTTTGAATTCCATAGCATGGCGCCGACCACGCCAGTTGGAATATCAAATTTGTGTGGCATCGCTTTCTTTGTGACCTCGAGATCGTAGACCACGCTCAACCCAGCTTCATTTACATTCAAAGCAATCCGCTTTCCGTCGCGTGACAGATCAAACGCCTCGACATCCCACGGAATCTCCGTCGTCAAGTACGTATGTTCCTTTGTCGACAGGTTCACATACGCCAGCCGGTGAAACTCTGAATCCTTGTCGCTTGTTGCGTAAACTCCTTTACCGTCCTTGCTGAATCTTGCTTCGCCGTAAGAAACCTTCTCCTTCGTGTCGCGCGCCGTCAGGGAAGTCTTTTCACCGGTCGTTGTGTCCACGAGCCACAAATACGACTCGTTGATGGAGAGTTCTTCCTCCAGCAGGATTTTCTTGTCATCCGGTGACCAGTCAAGCGGCTCCCATCCTCCGCCTTCCAGCTTCGTCAATAAATGATCCGACTTGCGGTCGGCCGGGTTCATCACCCACAAATCCGTATCTTTTCCCGTGCGTCGCGTGGACATGTACGCGAGCTGATCACCTCCCGACGACCACGGCCCCAGCAAGTTCCGCGCCTTGCCATCCGTCAGAAGCGTCACGTCGCCGCTTTTCATGTCATAGCGATAAAGCTGAAACCATTCCCCGCCGCCAATGTCTTTCGAAAAGACGAGATAGTCTCCGCCGTTCGGATGAAATCGCGCGTTCGTCACGGAGTCTGCGAAAAACGTGAGCTGCTGTCGCGCTCCGCCCGGCGTCTTCACCAGATGCAATTGCGGAACATCCGCAAATCGCGTCGCGATAAGCAACTCGCGCCCCGTCGGGCTCCAGTCCACAAACGAAGCGCTGCGATAAGAGCCGTACCGCCCGGCAGTTTCGGCCAGGGCAGCGGGAATCTTCGTGATGCCGTCCGTAACCAAGTTTTCCGAAGGCGCAATCGCCGCTTCCTGCGCGCGCGCTCCGCCAGCCCACGCAAACGCCAGCGCGGCCACCAAGATTGCTTCATTTCTCATCACGATTTCCCCAAAGAGAATTTTTCTGTCCGCATCCGTCAATAAACTTGCGGTGCTCTGCAATACGCGCGACATGGTGACAAAGGAGCGCTTTGTGGGCAAGCCAAAACGGGGAGCGGACTAACCCAGGGTCCCGAAGTGGCCCTGGTGGCTGACAGCGAGTTGCCGCGCTTGATGTAAGTCATGTATTTTCAATACCTTAAATAAGGCAAACTTTTTTTGAAAAAAATGTCGATTCCCGGCCCGGAGGTTCGACGCTTAAGTGGAGAAGGCTGACAGCGGGGCGGATCGGAATCACGCTCCTGCTGGCAAATAAAATTACTCCACACCAAAGGAGAACCACGATGCGGTTCATGATTATTGTCAAAGCAACGAAGGAGTCCGAAGCCGGCGAGATGCCGAAGCAGGAATTGTTTGCGGCGATGGCCACTTACCACGAAGAGTTGGCCAAATCCGGCGTTCTGCTTGATGCATCCGGCCTGCAGTCCAGTGCAAAGGGCTGGCGCGTAAAATATTCCGGCAAGAAGCGCAACGTGGTGGACGGCCCGTTTGCCGAATCGAAGGAACTCATTGCCGGCTATACGATGATTCAAGTAAAGTCGCGCGAAGAGGCCGTCGAATGGACGCGCCGGTTCCCCAATCCCGCCGGTGAGGGCATCGACTCGGAAATCGAAGTCCGCCAACTATTCGAAATGGACGATTTCGAAAAGAACGAGGACACCGACCGTTTCCGCAAATTGGAAGCCGAGCGCAAAAAATAATTGCCGGTTATGTCGATTTCGGCCCCGTTCGTTCGACGTATAGTAGAGCGGCAGGAAAACGAGCTCACGAGGCTCCGGCCCACGCGGAGCCTCGAAACTTCAGTCTGGGAGATCGAACAATGAAATTTCTGAGCGTGTACCTAAACAAGGAAAGAAATACTCCGCCCTCGCCGGCCGAGATGGAGAGAATGGGCAAGCTCGTGGAAGAAGGGTTCAAGTCAGGAAGACTCATCGCCGTGGAAGGATGCATGCCAAGCGTTTTTGGCGCGCGCGTGCGGCAGGACACCGGAACGGTCACCGTGAAGGATGGCCCCTTCTCCGAATCGAAAGAAGTTATCGGCGGCCTTGCGATTATTCAGGCAAACTCCAAAGCCGAAGCGATCGAATACGTGCGGGACTTTCTGCGCATTGCGGGCGACGGTGAATGCGAATTGCGCCAGCTCTACGAAATGGGCGGTGCCATGCCTTGCGACGACAAAGCGGCGAAAGCCCAGGCTTAGTCGCCCGAGTCTAATGGCCAATCCGCGGATTGGCCATTCTTCCAAAACTACACGGCAGCTCTTTCTCTCCGTTCGACTCTTGGCTTACTCTGAGAAGCTGCCGTGTCCACCACCGACACTCACCGGGCGATTGACGCCGTCTGGCGTATCGAATCCGCGCGCCTGATCGCCGGGCTCGCGCGCATCGTACGCGACGTTGGCGTGGCCGAGGAACTGGCGCAGGACGCGCTCGTCACCGCGCTCGAAAAATGGCCCGAAACGGGCATACCGGACAATCCCGGAGCGTGGCTCATGGCTACCGCCAAACATCGCGCGCTCGATCATTTTCGCCGCGCGAAACTTCTCGAACGCAAACACCAGGAGCTGGGCCGCGAGCTGAAATCGCAGCAGGAAGCCGCCGTGGCAGATTTCGGATTTTCGGAGCAAGGCGACATTGAAGACGATCTCCTTCGGCTGGTGTTCGTTTCGTGCCATCCGGTTCTTTCGACAGAAGCGCGCGTTGCGCTGACGCTCCGTCTGCTCGGCGGCCTCACCACAACCGAAATCGCCCGCGCTTATCTCGTGCCGGAGCCGACCATTGCGCAACGAATCGTGCGCGCAAAACGCACGCTCTCGGATGCCAAGGTCCCGTTCGAAGTTCCCGCCGCGCAAGACCGTGCCGCCAGACTTTCCTCCGTCATCGAAGTCATCTACCTGATTTTCAACGAAGGCTATTCCGCGACGGCAGGCAGCGACTGGATGCGCCCCGATCTTTGCGCCGATGCGTTGCGCCTGGGAAGAATGTTGGCGGAACTCGCACCCGACGAAGCGGAAGTACACGGCCTCGTCGCGTTGATGGAAATTCAATCGTCCCGCTTCACTGCCCGAACGACGCCTGATGGCGAGCCGATTTTGCTGCTCGACCAAAATCGCGCGCAGTGGGACCAGCTTCTCATTCGCCGTGGACTCGCGGCTCTCGAGCGTGCGCAGCGCTTGCGTGTTCTCGGTCCGTACGTATTGCAAGCCGCAATCGCCGCGTGCCACGCCAGAGCGCATATCCGAGACGAAACCAATTGGAGCCAAATCTCCGAACTCTATGCGCAACTGGCGGCCATCGCGCCATCGCCGATCGTTGAACTGAATCGCGCCGTCGCCGTCGCCATGGCGTCGGGTCCCGCAGCCGGTCTTGAAATCATTGACACCCTGGCCGCTGAGCCGTCCCTTAAAAGCTACCACTTGCTCCCCGCCGTCCGTGGCGATTTCCTCGCCAAACTCGGCCGCTTCGCCGAAGCCGGCGACGAATTTGCCCGCGCAGCTTCGCTCACCTCCAACGCCCGCGAACGCGAACTCCTGCTCTCCCGCGCCCAAAAGGCTGCTTCCGGAACAACGTAACCGGAGCGAGCAATTTGGGCAGCAGCTCTTCGGAGAATTGGGCAAGAACTTGGGCGAAATAGGCAAGCTCGTCTAGGACAGTCGGACTACACTTTCCTTTCCCTCCCTACAAGGAGAAACAATGCAGAAACGCAAACTTGGAGAAAGCAACTTGGAAGTCTCAGCCCTCGGCTTGGGCTGTATGGGATTGAGCTTCGGCCTCGGGCCCGCTGTGGACAAAAAGGAAGGGATCGCGCTGATTCGTGCGGCCGTCGAACGCGGCGTTACATTTTTCGATACCGCCGAAGTGTACGGCCCGTTTGCCAACGAAGAGTTGGTCGGTGAGGCCCTGGCGCCCGTCCGCGACAAGGTGGTGATTGCGACCAAGTTCGGTTTTGAGCCAAATCCAGCCGACGGGGGCAAGTGGAACATCCTAAATAGTCGCCCTGATCACATCAAGAAGGTTGCTGAAGCGTCGCTCAAGCACCTCAAGACCGACGTCATCGATCTGTTCTATCAGCATCGCGTCGATCCGGACGTGCCGATCGAAGACGTCGCCGGAGCGGTGAAGGACCTGATCAAGCATGGCAAGGTGAAGCATTTCGGGCTTTCGGAAGCGGGCGCAAAAACCATCCGTCGTGCGCACGCCGTTCAACCCGTCGCCGCGCTGCAGAGCGAATATTCGTTGTGGTTCCGGGAACCGGAAGCGGAAATCATCCCAACGCTGGAGGAACTTGGCATCGGGTTCGTTCCATTTAGTCCATTGGGGAAAGGCTTCCTTACCGGCAAGATCGACCAAGACACACAATTCGACAAGAACGACTTCCGCAACGTCGTTCCCCGCTTCACGCCGGAAAACCGCAAGGCGAATCAGACGGTGGTCGATTTGATTGGCAAGTTCGCGCAAGACAAGAAAGTAACGCCTGCGCAGATTGCGCTGGCATGGCTGCTCGCAAAGAAGCCGTGGATCGTTCCCATCCCGGGCACAACCAAGCTGCATCGCCTGGAAGAAAACCTGGGCGCGGAGAACGTCAAGCTTTCGCCCGAAGATCTCCGTAAAATCGAAAATGCCTCCTCAAACATCAAAGTCGAAGGCGCTCGTTATCCGGAAAATCTGCAGAAGATGGTTGGTCGCTAGCGAAGTAGGACTCCGTCAATCGAGGGAACACAAATTATGGAGATAAAAAGAGCGGGCTCGCAACCTTCTGCCAGGGGTCCGTCAGAGTGGTTCACCGGCACCGTGCGTATTGATCCGCTTTTTCAGGCGCCCGATCCGGCGCTCGTTCAAGGTGCCAGCGTAACCTTCGAACCCGGTGCACGGACTGCATGGCATACCCATCCGGTCGGCCAGACGCTCATCGTCACCGCCGGTTGCGGCCGGGCACAGCGCGAAGGTGGCCCGGTCGAAGAGATCCGGCCCGGTGACGTTGTCTGGTTCCCGCCGGGCGAAAAGCATTGGCACGGCGCCGCGCCGACTACAGCCATGGTGCACATCGCCATTCAAGAAAAGCTCAACGGCAAGGTCGTCGACTGGATGGAACACGTCAGCGATGAGCAATATCGCAAGTAGCCCGGCGGGCGCCCAACTCCGGCCGCTTCGGGAGTAGAATCGATTTTGTAATCTGCATTGGGAGGGGGTTATCCATGGTTACGATTACAGTGAACGGCGTCCGGCGCGAGGTCCATGCGCCTGACGACACTCCGCTCCTTTACGTTCTTCGCAATGATCTCCAACTCAGTGGTCCGCAGTTCGGCTGCGGACTCGCGCAGTGCGGAGCCTGCTCCGTTCTGGTCGACGGCAAGGAAATGCGTTCCTGCGTCACTCCGGTCTCAACCGTCGCAAATCAGGAAGTCACCACGCTCGAGGGCCTGCCCGCGCGCTGGGCAAAACAAAAAGGCCTTTCTGCCGACGGCGCAAAAGACACGCTTCATCCGGTTCAGCAGGCATGGATCGAAGAGCAAACTCCCCTCTGCGGCTTCTGCCAAAGCGGGATGATGATCGTCGCCACCGAACTTCTCGAGCACAATCCCAATCCCACCATTACCCAAATCAAAGCCGCCTTCACTACTTCCGGGCCCTCGCCCCATCTGTGCCGCTGCGGAAGCTACGTTGCCATCATTGATGCCGTAAAACATGCCGCCGAAATTATGGCGAAGGGGAGGTAAGCCATGGCAACCATCGCTGAAAACACAAAAAATATTTGTGAAGCAGCGACACTCTCTCGCCGCCAATTCGTCAAGACGGGTGGCGCACTCGTCGTCGGAGTCACGTTTGTAGGCTCAGGGCTTCTGAAAGCAAATCCCGCCACGGCCGCCGCGTTCAAGAACTCGCTCGATCCCACGCTGCCCGCCTCTTGGATTGAAATTCACCCCGACAGCACCATTCTGATTCGCACCGGCAAGAGCGACTTCGGCCAGGGCACCACGTTCACCGCTTATCGTCAGATTGTTGCCGACGAGTTGAGCGTGCCGTTCGAAGCGATCACCACCGTCGTTGCCGGACATACCGATCTCACGCCAGACGGCAGCGGTGCGTTCGATTTTCTCGGCCGCGGAACGCCAAACATCCGCAAAGCCGCGGCATACACCTATCAAGCTCTGCTCGACGTCGCTTCCGAACGTCTCGCCGTTAGGAAAGATCAGCTTTCCGTTAAGGACGGCATCGTCTCCGGCGGCGGCAAAAACATTTCTTACGGCGACCTTGTCAAAGACCAGCAACTGAAACTGACCATCCCCGTCAGCGGCGATCTCACCAGCATCTTTGGCCTGCGCGTCGAAGGCAATCCGCCGATGAAGCCCGTCAGTGAATACACCGTCATCGGCAAATCCTTGCCCAACTCCGTCATCGCGTCCAAAGTGAGCGCGAAAGAAACTTGGGCCACCGACATCCGTCTTCCCGGCATGTTGCATGGACGCATGGTTCATCCGAAAACGCTCGGCTCGACCCTGGTGTCCGCCGGTCAGCTCGACAAAAAGAAGT
>Ga0247669_1000138_pt1 | contig 38230 bp, 34 predicted proteins | sample CNK10_metaG_FD_182734 | JGI IMG/M metagenome (GOLD analysis project Ga0247669, IMG submission 182734) | Soil microbial communities from Purdue University Martell Research Forest, Indiana, United States - CNK10 | ecosystem: Environmental > Terrestrial > Soil > Temperate forest > Bulk soil... | reverse complement strand
TGCCAAGTTGTTGTTGGCAGTTCTAGTTTCCAGCCGATTACGGGTGGTTGGCCCCCGGCATGCCTCCGAGACGCGACAGCTTCCGTCGAAACCGTGTCGCCCCCCTTACGATCCTATTTTACCGCTTTCGTACGACTCTTGTAAGGGCTGCTAGGGAAGCGAGTGCCCGTCCAGTGACGATTCACTGGGTCGCTTTACATCAGGTTGAGCACTTTGGACTGAGGTCTAGTCGTCGCCGTGGCTTACGCTTGGGTTTCCTTCTGCAAGAGGCCGCCGTTGCGTCCAAGGCGACAGCACTTTTACCAGAACCCACAATATCGCGCACGGCAGCAGCAAGCCAATCGCGGATAACAACCCTTCTCTGGCAACAAAACCGACCTTGTACGTCGTGTAGCCGAGAAAACTCCTTGGAAAAAAGCTGCCCGCCGATAACGACGTTCCATCGCATCGCAAAAATGTCGATCAACGTAGGCACGCCTGCGGTTGCATACAGTCGTTGTCGCGTCGCTTCTCCGAATTTCACTACCTGCGTTGACGCCAGCAGCGCAATCGGTACCAGCGCTCCGAGATAGATTTGAACGACCACTTGGGAAAAATGCAATCGTGTGGCACCTGACCATGCGTTTTTAGCTGCCTAATCACTTTTGACTTATGACGCTGGACCGGACTAGCGATGGGCAATAATTGGGCACAACGGTGGCGCTGCATGGTTGACGATTGTTGTAGCCCCTTTCACAATAGCTAAACGGAGCTTTTTCCGGCCGGTCGGACGCGGACGCTCCGTAAATGTAGCTATGGCACAGGAACAACCCACAGCCGTCGAACAAGCCATCGCCCGCGCGTTGCGCGACAACCTCGAGCGCCTCCAGCGCGCTGCCGACGAGATGCACCATGCCGTCAATGACGTCGTCTCCGCTTGCGCCAGTAACCGGCCGACGAACGCACTTCCGCCGCTCCTTCGTGCGCAGACCGCCGCTGCGTCCCTGAACGCCTCCCTTGAAGTCCTATCGAGATTCATCACCATTGCGATGCAGCCGGCCCAGCGTTCGCCTTTCGACAATGAGCTGGCGCGCCTGGCATCCGCTGTCGCTGTGGAAGCGCCGGCCGCAGCCCCCGAACCCGTTCCGCCGACACCCATGGCACCGGCCTCCGTCATGCACGCCAGACCCGTCGCCCAGCGCCAGCCTGCGCCTCCGCCGGCTCCCGTTGTGCAAGTCCCCTTCGAACCGGAACCTCTGCCGGTCGAAGACGTCGCGGACCTGCCGGGTGAGTTCGACGTCAACCAGCTTTCCGCTGAGGAACAAGAACTGCACAGGCGTGCAAATCGGGTGGCGAAAGTTTCCATGCAAGATATTAAAATGTTGAGGCCGGATCAGGTTCGCCTGGGCCGCGAAAATAAAGATATCTGCATCCGATTGAAAGACGACATTGAGAAAGCTCATCGCGAATACGACCGCCGTTTCAAACCCATCATGGATCATCCTGTTGACTATTTTTACCGCTGGATGGTCGAGATTCTTGCAGAAGGCGACGCCAGCGCGCTTGGTGAATATCCATATGCCGCGCCTGTGCGCCAACACTAAGTTCTTCACAAAACTCTATTCTCGCGCCGCCGCATTTCGATCCGCGACCGCGTTCGCGTTGATATTATTTGTTTCGCTCGCTGCGTCATTTTCCGCTTCCGCGCAGTCGTCGAAGAAACGCAAGTCGAAAAAAGCCGCGGTCCCCTGCCGCGCCGGCTGCAAACCGGATACTTCCGCTCCGGACATCGCCACCTCCAGCGCGGACGATGCCTCCGCCCTGCAACAACTTTCTGAACTCGCTCGCGCATTGCACAACGCAACGCCGGGCGCGTACGAAAAACTCTCCTCCTTCGCCAACAAGAATTCCGGAAATATCTGGGGAGCCCGGGCCGCACTCGCCCTTGGATATGACGACAATCAGAAAAATCGCACCGCGAATGCGTTGGCCTGGTTTGCCAAAGCGAAGGGTGACACCGTTCTCCAGGAATATGTTTTGTACTGGCGCGCCCTGGCCAATCGTGCTGCAAAGAAAAATGCTGTGGCGTTCGCCGACCTGCAAAAGATTCTGACTGAGTTCCCCAACACCGCCAACAGGGAATCTGTTCTCGAATCGTACGCGCCCACCGCGAGGGAAATGGGTCGCCCCCAAGCGGCTATCGACGCGCTCAATTCTTATTCCGCCGTCAATAATAAGCCTGCGCTCCTTATCGAGCGCGCTCGCGCTTATCAATCCGCCGGTCAGCCTGTCCGCGCCGTCAAAGACTACCAATCAATTTTCTATAAGTTTCCTCTCGTCGACGAAGCCAAAATTGCCGGTTCCGCTCTTCCTTCCCTGCAAAAACAACTTCGCTCGGAGTTTCCTTACGGCACCGCCGAAATGCAGGACCAGCGTGCACAGGCTTTTTTCGACGCACACAAATGGCGCGAAGCCCGCCCCGAATTCGAAAAACTCGTGAGCATGTTGCACGAGCCCGCCAATCCCGTGCGCCAGCGCGCCCAATTGCGCGTAGCGCAATGTCGCGTCCAGCTAAAATCGCCGGTCTCGCTCGTTTCTTCGTTAGCTCCTACCGACCCGGAAGTGGACGCGGAGCGCCTCTACGCCCTCTCGCAGTTCCAGCGCACCGAAAAAAATGACTCGGCGATGTTTGCATCCACCGAAGCGATCCTGCAGAAATATCCTAATTCTCGCTGGGCCGAAGAAGCGCTCATGGCGGCAGGTAACTACTATTGGGTCAATCTCGATCGCAACAAAGCCGCCCAGTATTACCAGCGTGTTCTCGATACCTATCCCGACAGCAAAAATGATTTCAACGCCGAATGGCGTATCGCCTGGGTCTCGTACCTGAATCGCGCGGCTGATTCCGACGATCGCTTCCGGCGCTTCCTCGAAAAATATCCGGTTTCGGCTAACACGGTTGACGCTCTCTATTTTCTTGGTCGCAACGCCGAACGCTCCGGCAATCCAGCTCACGCTCGAGCCTTCTACCAGAAAGCCGTAGACCGTTTTCCACAGACTTATTTCGGCTATGCAGCGGCGCCTGCACTCGCCAAACTGGGACCGGGCGATCGCGACGCTCCCGATTTCTTGGAAAAAATTCCCCCGCCACCTGCATTGCGCTCGTTTGACGAGCCGATTCCGGCTGCTGCGGAAGACCGCTGGGCTCGCGGGCAAGCCCTTCGCTCTATCGCGTTTGATGCCTCGGCCGAACAGGAACTCAAGTCCGCGTTCTACGCCACCGGCTCGCCTCGTTTCCTTCTGGAAGCTGCGCAAGCCGCATTCGATCAGGGCCACTTCGCCGCAGGCATGGCCTACGCCCGCAGCATCGTCCCCAGTTTTGATTCGCGAAATTTCAACGAAATCCCGCTTAATGTCTGGAAGGCACTTTACCCGCTGCCCTACGAATCTCCTCTGCGCCGCGAATCCGGCAGAAACGATCTCGATCCGGCCGTCGTCGCCGGCCTCATCCGTCAGGAATCCACGTTTCAATCCGATGTGATTTCTTACGCGAATGCCTATGGTCTAATGCAGATTCTCCCCAAGACCGCGAAACTCCTTGCGAAACAACTCCACATAAAATATTCAAAGGATCGGCTCTTTGACCCCGCCTACAACATTCAGCTAGGCACTTTCTACTTCAAAGGTCTCGTTCAGTTGACGGGCTCCCCGGAAGGTGCACTTGCTGCCTACAACGCCGGGGAAGACCGCATCGCGGCGTGGAAGGCCGAACGCAACTACGAGGAGATTCCCGAGCTGGTGGAATCCATTCCGTTCACGCAAACGCGGGAATACGTGCAAATCGTCCTTCGCAACGCGCAGCTTTACCGCATGATTTATGGCACTAGCGCGAACGTGCCGGCTTCCACCACTGCCGCCGCCGGTTCTGCGACCCATCAATCGCGCTGACGCTTCCGCGCTTTGCTTTTCTTGTGTTCGACCTTAAACTTTCAACCTCATCTTCTTCGGGTGCTGAATGACTACGCAGTCTTCCATGGCGCAAATTTCGCGCCGCATGATCTCGGCGAAAGCCGAACAATTCACCGAGTCGGTCATCCGCGAGATGACGCGCCTTGCGCTAAAGCACAGCGCCGTCAATCTTTCCCAGGGATTTCCGGATTTTCCCGCGCCGGACTCCGTCAAAGAAGCAGCCCGTCAGGCTATCAGCGACGACATCAATCAATACGCCATCACTTGGGGCGCAAAAGCACTGCGCGATTCCATCGTGGAGAAATTCGAGCGCACCCAGGGAATCCGCATCGACCCTGAACGCGAAATCACCATCTGCTGCGGTTCCACCGAAGCGATGATGTCCGCCATGCTTGCCATCATCAATCCTGGCGACGAAATCGTCGTCTTTGAGCCTTTTTACGAAAATTACGGCCCCGACGCGATTCTTTCCGGCGCTTCACCTCGTTTTGTCAAAATGAAGCCGCCCAAAGATGAAAACTCCGAGTGGACCTTCGACTTCAACGAACTCGCCGCCGCCTTCGGCGCACACACCAAAGCCATCATCCTTAACACGCCAAACAATCCCACGGGCAAAGTCTTCACCCGCAAAGAACTCGAATTCATCCGCGATCTCTGCATCAAGTGGAACGCCTACTGCGTCACCGACGAAATTTACGAGCACATCCTATACGACGGCACCGAGCACTTCACAATGGCCCACCTCGATGGCATGCGCGAACGCACTATCGTCATCAACGGCATGTCAAAGACGTATAGCGTCACCGGCTGGCGCGTCGGTTGGGCCATCGCTCCCCCGGAGACGACGCAAGCCATCCGCAAAGTTCACGATTTTCTTACGGTCGGCGCCGCCGCGCCGCTCCAACAAGCCGGAGCGATCGCGCTGCACTCTCCGCAGTCCTACTACGACGGCCTCGCCGCCACGTACGCAAAAAAGCGCGAGCGCCTGCTCAAAATTCTTTCTTCCGCTGGCTTTACGGTCTTCAAGCCGCGCGGCGCCTACTACATCATGACCGACATCTCCCGCTTCCAGTTTCCGGAAAACGATCCCCGCTTCGCCTCCGAATCCAAAGACGTCGCCTTCGCCAAATATCTCGTTCAGGAGATCGGCGTCGCGTGCGTCCCCGGATCCAGCTTTTACAACGACGCCCAGGACGGTGCCTCGCAGGTCCGCTTCACCTTCTGCAAAAAGGAAGAAACGCTCTCCGCCGCCGAAGAGCGTTTTTCAAAGCTCCGCGCCTCCTAACTGCCCCTAAGGTTTTCGCTACGGACTAAATTTTTGGAAATTTTCGAGGAAGGAAAGTCAAATTTCCAGCCCAAAAATCTGACACCGGTTCTGAGTAAGGAAGTCGGCTGGTACACGGCGCATAACCGTCGCCAAGATGCGCCCAACCGAAAGGCTGGGCGTCCATTAACAGTAAATTAAGTTGTGTATTTACAACGACTTACGCATTTTTTTTAGGGTAGGGAACTGACGGTCGGTTGCCCTGTGGTGGTTAGCCCCCTACCCCGCGAGTGGTCTTGCTTGTATAGACGAGATGAGCCTCGAAAAAGTTTCCTGCCACACCGAAAATAATTGCGCGAGTCGCCTCAGGCCAAATCGACCGAATCCAGGTACCGCGCCACCGCCACGTCCCACGAAAACTTCGCTTTCGCCGCTGCCTGGAGCGCTTGGGCCGCCGCCGGCTCGCCGTGCGTCAGCCACATCTTCCTCGGCGTGGCTTTCAGCCCGCCCATCCATCGTAACAATTCGCTTTTTCCCGCGTGCGCTGAGAACTGCCCCATCTCGATGATCTCCGCGTTCACCGGAACCGCGTCGCCAAACAGGTGGATCATCTTCGCGCCCTCTTGCAAAGCCCGTCCTCGAGTGCCCTCTGCCTGGAAGCCCGCGAGGATCACCGCGTTTTTCGCGTCTGGCAAACGCTGCGCCAGGTGGTGCAGCACGCGCCCGCCCGTAATCATTCCGCTCGCCGAAATAATGATGCACGGTGTCTTCACATCATTGATTTTTTTCGAATCCTCCGCGCTCCGCGTCAAATGAAACTCGCGCACATTCAGCGGATCGTGATCGCCCGAATCATCCAGCCGCGTCATGTCCAGGTCGTGGTCTTCCTTGTGACGCACATAAAAGTCCGTCGCGCTCAGTGCCATCGGACTGTCCACGTACACGGGAATTCGCGGAATCCTCTGCTCGTCTTCCAGTTGGCGCAGAAAGTACATGAAAGTCTGCGTCCGTCCGATCGCAAACGCAGGAATCACAATCGAGCCACCGCGCTTCACCACGCGGTTCACAATATCCGCCAGCAGTTGCACTGGATCGCCCTCCGGATGCTCTCGGTCGCCGTATGTCGATTCGCAAATCACGTAGTCGCCGCCCGGCGGCGTAACCGGATCGTTCAATATCGGCTGGCTATAACGCCCCACGTCCCCCGAAAAAACCACCGTCGTGTTTTTTCCGCCTTCGCGAATCGTCAGCTGCAAACTCGACGATCCCAAAATATGTCCTGCGTCGAACGACTCCACATGAAACTCCGGCGACACATCAAATCCCCCGCTGCGCGGCATCGGCGTCAGCCGGCCCAGCATCGGCTCCACGTCCTCGCTCGTGTACAGCGGCCGAATATCCGCCGCGTTGCTGTTCTTCGCCCTTCGTTTCGCCCGTTCCGCATCTTCTTCCTGCAAATGTCCCGAGTCTTTCAGCGACAGCGTCGCCAGCTCAATCGTCGCCTGGTTCGCATAAATCTTGTTCTTGTACCCGTCGCGCGTCAGGCAAGGAAGCCAGCCGACATGGTCCAGATGCGCATGCGTCAGCACGCAATAATCAATCGCCACAGGACTCACCGGCAGCGCCTTAAAATTTCGCTCTTGCAACTCCCGCGAACCCTGAAATATTCCGCAGTCGACCAGTAGCTTTTTCCCCGCCGCCTCCACCAGATATCTCGAACCAGTCACTGTTCCCGCCGCGCCCAGAAACGTTAGCTTTGCCATCCGATCTCTCCCATGACTGCAAACGCCTTCCACCTTACTCTAGTCCCGCACCACAAAACAGAGTGCCTGCGCCTTCAGCTGTATCGCCAAATCTGATATCGTTTTTCGCGGGGACGAACGCCAATGAAAATCATCCTTTTTGGCGCAACCGGAATGATCGGCCAGGGCGTCCTTCGCGAGTGCCTCGTCGACCCCTCCGTTGAAGTTGTCCTCGCCGTCGGTCGTTCCCCGCTTGCGCAAGACCACCCGAAACTCCAAACGCTCGTTCTTTCCGACCTCTACGACGTCACCGCCTACGAAAATCAAATGGCCGGCTACGACCTCTGCTTCTTTTCTCTCGGATCCTCCGCCGCTGGCACGAAGGAACCCGACTACCGCCCCATCAATTTCGATCTGCCCGTAGCTGTCGCAAACTCGCTCGCCAGAATCAATCCGCAAATGACTTTTATCTACATCTCCGGCGCTGGCACCGACAGCACCGAAAAAGGCCGCTCCATGTGGGCCCGCGTCAAAGGTCAAACCGAAAACGCCATCCTCCGTTTGCCATTCAAAGCCGCCTACATGTTTCGCATCGGCGCCGTCGTTCCGATGCATGGCATCAAATCCAAAACCCCTCTCTACAATTTCTTCTACGCCGTCGGCACTCCGCTGATGCTTCTGCTTCGCAAATTCTCGCCCGCAAACGTGCAAACCACCGAGGAAATCGGCAAAGCTGTACTCATCGTGGCCGGGCGAGGCGTCCCAAGCGCAATTCTCGAACGCTCTGATATCTATCGACTGCTCCACTAAAACAGAAAGGGCGAGCTAAGTGCTCGTCCCTCCCAGTTTTGCCGATCAGTTTTGCCTTTTTTGGAACTAGATCAGGTCAAGTCAAACCGATCGTGATTCATGACGTTGGCCCACGCAGCCACGAAGTCTTTCGCGAATTTCTCACCGGAGTCCGCGCATGCATAAACTTCCGCAAGTGCGCGTAGTTGGGAGTGCGAACCGAAAATCAGGTCGACACGCGTGCCGGTCCACTTGAGCGCGTTTGTCTTCCGGTCCCGGCCCTCGTAGACCTCACCGGAGCCATTGGACGAATTGCTTAGCTGCCATACCGTAGCCATGTCGAGCAGGTTGGCGAAGAAATCGTTCGTTAAAGTCTCTGGCTTCTTTGTGAAAACGCCATGCGTGGACTTTTCGTGATTAGCTCCGAGTACGCGCAAGCCACCGACGAGAACGGTCATCTCCGGCGCCGTCAGTTTCAGCAACTGCGCGCGATCCACCAACAATTCCTCCGGAGCGGCGCCCGATTTGCCGCCGAGATAGTTGCGGAACCCATCTGCCTTTGGTTCGAGTGGCTCGAACGAAGCAACGTCGGTTTGTTCTTGCGAGGCGTCCATGCGTCCCGGCCGGAATGCAACCTTGACGTCGTGCCCAGCAGCCTTCGCGGCTTTCTCGATTGCCGCAGAGCCGCCCAGAACAATCAGGTCAGCCAACGAAACTTTCTTCCCTCCGGTCGCCGAAGCGTTGAAATCTTTTTGGAGCGCTTCAAGCGTATGCAGAACCTTTGCCAGCTGAGCCGGCTGGTTTACCGCCCAATCCTTTTGCGGCGCGAGGCGAATGCGCGCGCCGTTTGCACCACCGCGCTTGTCTGAGCCGCGGAACGTCGAGGCCGAAGCCCATGCGGTCGAGACGAGCTCAGAAACGGAGAGCCCTGACGCGAGGATTTTCGCCTTGAGCGCGGTGATGTCCTGTTCCCCGATCAGCGGATGATTCACGGAGGGGATTGGATCTTGAAAGGGTAGGGTCTCCTTGGGAACAAGCGGGCCGAGATAGCGAACCTTGGGGCCCATGTCCCGATGAGTCAGTTTGAACCACGCGCGCGCAAACGCGTCTGCAAACTGATCCGGGTGCTCGTAGAAGCGCCGCGAAATTTTTTCGTAAACAGGGTCGAGCCGCAACGCGAGGTCTGTAGTCAGCATCGACGGCGAGTGGCGCTTCGACGCATCGTGCGCGTCCGGCACAGTACTGTTGCCTGCCCCATTCTTGGGCGTCCACTGGTGCGCCCCGGAGGGGCTCTTGGTGAGTTCCCATTCATAGCCGAACAGGTTTTCGAAGAAGCTGTTGCTCCACTTGGTTGGTGTCTTGGTCCAGATTACTTCCAGGCCGCTGGTGATTGCGTCAGCCCCTTTGCCGCTGCGGAATTTGCTCTTCCATCCGAGTCCCTGCTCTTCAATGGGAGCCGCTTCCGGTTCCGGCCCCACATTTGCAGCTTCGCCGGCGCCGTGTGTCTTACCAAACGTATGGCCGCCGGCAATCAGCGCGACTGTTTCTTCATCATTCATGGCCATGCGACGGAACGTTTCGCGAATGTCCCTGGCCGCCGCGATGGGATCGGGCTTGCCATTTGGCCCTTCCGGATTGACATAGATCAGACCCATCTGTACCGCGCCGAGAGGATTTTGCAGATCGCGGTCGCCTGTGTAGCGCTCGTCACCCAGCCACTTGCTTTCCGGCCCCCAATAAACCTCTTCGGGCTCCCACACGTCCGCGCGGCCTCCCCCGAAGCCAAATGTCTTGAAGCCCATGGACTCGAGCGCAACGTTGCCCGCGAGAATCATCAGGTCGGCCCAGGAAATCTTGCGGCCATATTTCTGCTTGATTGGCCAGAGCAGGCGGCGCGCCTTGTCCAGACTCACGTTATCCGGCCAGCTATTCAGCGGTGCGAAGCGCTGCTGTCCTGTACCACCGCCGCCGCGCCCATCGCCGATGCGATACGTGCCCGCGCTGTGCCACGCCATCCGAATGAATAGCGGCCCGTAGTGGCCAAAGTCGGCCGGCCACCAATCCTGCGAATCCGTCATTACGGCATGAAGGTCCTTGACCACAGCATTCAGGTCGAGGCTGTTGAATTCCTTGGCGTAGTCAAACTCCTCGCCCATCGGATCTGATAACGGAGATTGTTGGTGGAGAATCTGCACATTCAGTTGACTCGGCCACCAATCGCTGTTCTTGGGCGCTGAAGTTCTTCCTGCAAATGGGCATTTCGCTTCGCTTGACACGTTGTGCTCCTGTGAGGGGACTTTCTTGTCCATAAGTTCGTCGTCCACAAGACGACTAAGCGAGAGTATGTATCGTACCCCTATTGTTCCAATATCTACTTCGGATAAGATGGATAGGCATAGCCTATAGGCAGATTTGTGAAGGAGATCAGCTCTCGGGCCTCGGAATTCAGTCCCCAGTCACAAGAAACTGTCAAGCTTACTGAGAACTGAATACTGACGACTGATGACTGGCGTATCGAACTCCACCAGCTTCGCTACTTCTGCGCTGTCGCCGACACCGGTTCTTTCTCCCGCGCCGCCGAACAATCCCACGTCTCGCAACCTTCGCTCTCGCAGCAAATTCTCAAATTAGAAGATGAGCTCGGCGCCCGTCTTTTCGACCGCCTCGGCCGCTCCGTTCGCCTCACCGAAGTCGGCAAGGCTTTCCTCCCGCGAGCACGCGGCGTTTTGCGCGAACTCGAAGCCGCCCGCGGCGACGTTGTCGAACAAAAAGGCTCGGTCGGCGGCTCCGTCAACGTTGGCGCCATCCCCACTGTCGCGCCGTATCTCCTACCGCGCGTCCTCACAGAGTTTGCGAGAAAATTCCAGAAGGCTCAGCTCAGCGTAATAGAAGAAATTACGCCCGTCCTGCTCGACCGCCTCCGCGCCGGCGCCATCGACGTCGCCGTTCTCGCCCTCCCGATTCGCGGCCACGAATTCGAATCCTTCCCGCTCCTCACCGAACCGCTCTTCGCCGTCCTTTCGCAAAAACACAAATTGGCACGCCGTCGCTCCATCTCCCTCAAGGACGTCCGCCAGGAACCGTTCCTCCTGCTTCGCGATGGGCATTGTTTCCGCGAAAACGCGGTCGCTGCCTGCGATCGTGCCCGCGTCCACCCACAAGTCGTCTTCGAAAGCGGACAGTTTTCCAGCCTGCTGGGTATGGTAAGCGCCGGAATGGGCGTCTCGCTGATTCCCGAAATGGCCATCGACAGAAAGTCCGGCTGCCGCTACGTTTCTATCTCGGACGCTGAAGCGACTCGCACCATCGCTGCGGTCGTTCTCCGCGGCCGCTCCCAAACGCGCGCCCATCTCAGCTTCCTGTCGCTTTTGCGCCAGCATTGCGCGGATTAGTCCCCTAGGCGGCGCGCCGAATCTCTTTAATCCCGTGCCCCAGCTTACGCCGCAGCAGAGTCGGCAGCGTTACTCCAGGAAAAACTCAGCACCGACGCCAGCATCGTTATCGCAATGTGCGACGCGGAACGAAATGCCTGAAAAACTACGGCACCAAGCTCAACGCATGAGCATCCACCAAGCTCACGCCGTCCGTGCGCCGATCGTCAATCGCTCTTCCGTCAAATCCAACTCGCGCTCCAGTCGACGCAGCAGCGCGTCGTCAATCGCTCCGTCATTTCGCAATTGCACCGCGGTCCGCCGCTCCACTCGCAGCATTTCGCGCAAGAGCTGCGCATGCTTCGCCGTTCGCTTTCGAGCCAGGAGCGTCTCCGGCTCCAGTCCGCTCGAATATTTCTCAATCTTTGTTTGGTACATCTTCAACAAGTTGTCGTACACATCCGAAAAATCGTCGCCATCCTTCGCCCGCTCTTGATTCAATCGCTCCAGTGCCGTCCTCAGTATTTGTTGCCGAGCTTGATGCTCCTCATCATTGGACACCGCAATTCCCGCCAGCCCCAGCACTCGAATCAATGGCGGCAGTGTCAGTCCCTGTCCCACCAGCGTCACGATAATCACGGCGAACGTCAGAAAAATAATCATGTTCCGCTGCGGGAACGCCGCCCCGCTATCCAGAACTTCCGGCAACGAAATCGCTGCGGCCAGCGCCACCACTCCGCGCATTCCCGTCCATCCCACTACAAAAATCTGCTTGGGGGCGGGCATCACAACTTTTTGGCCCAACACTTTCCGTCGGATCAAATTTGCAATGTACGTCCCTGGATACATCCAGATCAGCCGCAACAGAATCAAAATCACGCTCAGTGCCAGCCCGTCCACAATCAATCCGCTAAGCTTGTAACCATTCAACTCGCTGATCACATAGGGCAACTGTAACCCGATCGCCATGAACACCAGTCCATTCAACACAAACGTCAGCGAATCCCACACCGCCCACGCTTGTATCCGCACGGTCGCTGAAAAAAACTCCGAACTCTTTCGCGACAGATACAATCCGCAGGCAATCACTGCCATCACGCCCGATGCGTGCGCCGCCTCCGCCACCAAATACACGACGTACGGCACCACGATGCTGACCGTAATCTCAATCGGCCCGTCATTCAGCCGCCGTTCGAACCACTCCACCACCAGCCCAATCACTAACCCAATCGCAATTCCCGCCAGAATCAAATACGTCAATCGGAAAAATCCCTGCGCCACCGTCGGCCGTTCGCCCGTCACCACCAACGCCACAGCAAACGTCAGCGCGACCAAACCGGTCGCGTCGTTCACCAAACTCTCGCCTTCGAGTATGTCCACAATCCGCTTCGGCAAACCCAGCCGCCGTGCAATCGCTGTTGCGGCAATCGCGTCCGTCGTTGAAAGCACCGCGCCCAACACAAATCCCAGCCGCCAGTCGAACCCCTTAAACACCCACGGCGCAGCAAACGCCACACCGATCGCCGTAAACGCCACCAGTCCCACCGCCAGCATGAAAATGCTCACAAAGTTTTTGCGGAAATCCCGCCACGACGTCTGCCACGCTCCGCTGTACAGCAGCGGCGGCAACACCACCAGAAACACAACTTCCGGATTCAATTGCACCTTCGGAATCCCAGGAACAAAACTCAGCCCCAGCCCGGCGATCACCAGCACAATCGGATAGGGCGTCTTGATCTTTTGCGCCAGCACCGCAAAAGCCACCACCAACACGAGCAGCAAGAGCGCAATCAACTCCGCTGCGTGGACCCCCTCGCCGTTCATCTTTCCTCCACGACTACCGCCTAAACGATACCTCATCCTCAGTGAAGCCTGACATTTCACCGCTGCAGTGCGGGTCTCGCTCCAACCGCCTTTTCTGGACGATGTCCGCGCACGAGTGTTAAACTTGTTTTGTTCTTCCCGGTGGGGCCGTGGCGCAGTTGGGAGCGCGCCTCGATGGCATCGAGGAGGTCGAGGGTTCGAATCCCTTCGGCTCCACCATTTTTCCGCTGTACGTTCTCTAGGTGTTGCAGAGGCCGCCTCCTGTGGCGAGCCGCCTCTTCAATTTTTCTTTTCGTCCCCGCCATGCAACCGCCATGCTATTTTTAAAGTCCAATCTACATGCCATCACTTTTCGCAGGAGCCACGTTGCTTAGCCTTCTGAATTCGGTGAGATTCACCCGCTATCCGCTTCCGCTCGCCTCTCTCTTCTTCGCCGCAACACTGGTGGCCCAATCCACTGGCCCGCTCACACCACCGCCCGCCTCTGGTCCTGCTCCCAGTGCGCCGGGTGCCATCAAATCCAAGCCAGTCGCACGCAAAGTCGAAGAAGCCCCCATCACCAAAGAGCCACCCGCTCTCCCGACCGATCAAATCATCCAGAAATTTGCCGCCAAGGAAGAAACGCTCAAACAGTTTCTCGGCTCCTACACGTGGACACAATATTTCCAGATGCAAACCCTCGACTCCGACGATATTCCCGATGGTAACTATGAGGTCCAAAGCGACATTCTCTTTACGCCGACAGGGAAGCGCTTCGAAAAGGTCACCTACGCCCCGGCCGACACGCTCACGCGGATTCAAATGACCCAGGAAGACTTGGACGATCTGAAAAAAATCCAGCCCTTCGCCTTCACCTCCGACGAACTCACCAAATACAACATCACTTACGTCGGTCGCCAAAAAATTGACGACCTCTCCACCTACGTCTTCGACGTCGCTCCCAAAGTCATCGAGAAAAAGCAACGCTACTTCGAAGGCCGCATCTGGGTTGACGACCACGATCTCCAAATCGTGAAAACTTACGGCAAAGCCGTTCCCGATATCGTCACGAAGCACAACGAGAATCGCTTCGCGCACTTTACAACCTATCGCGAAAATCTTTTCGGCGACCTCTGGGTCCCCACTTACACCCACACCGACGACACGCTTCGCTTCACCGCCGGTCCCGTCCACATTCGCGTCACCGTCAAATACACCAACTACAAACGCTTCGGCTCCACCACCAAAATAGGCGCGGGCACCGAGGCCCCGCCTCAATAATTATTTTCTTCGCCTTTTGTTTTCTTGCTTGTGTCGTGCAGGGGCTTTAGCCCCTGGAAATGCTTGCCCCGCTTTAACATCTTAACCTCCGCCCGCGTCATCACCCGCGCCGCGTCCTTCGCCAACGTCCCCAGCTCCACTCCCCCAATCGCCACCCTTATCAACCGCAACACTTCCACCCCACAACGCTCCAGCATCCGCCGGATCTGCCGGTTCCTTCCTTCCTCCAATACAATCTCAATCCAACTATTCTTCTCTCCTGCGCGCACCAACGTCGCTCGCGTCGCCCGCAACCTCTCTCTACCATCCATCACACCGGTTTCCAACTTCTTCAACAAAGTTTCATCCGCCACCGCGCCAATCTGCACTACATATTTCTTCTCCACGTGCCCCTCCGGCGCCGTAATCCGAGCCGCCCACTCCGTGTCATTCGTCAAAAACAGCAAGCCCTCGCTCGCTTTATCCAGCCGCCCCACCGGTCCCATCCACGGAACGCCTTTCGGCAACAACGCATACACCGTCTCGCGCCCTTTCTCATCCTCTGCCGTTGTCACAATCCCCCGTGGCTTATTCACCATCCAATACACGAACTCTTTCGCCGCCACGCCACGCCCATCCACTTCAATCTTGTCGCGCCCCACCCGCACCGGCGTTTCGATGTCGCGCCGCACCACCCCATTCACTCTCACCCGCCCCGCTCGAATCTTCTCCGCCGCATCCGACCGCGAGCAAAATCCCATCTTCGATAGCGCCCGCGCCAGCCCCACTTTCTTCTCTTCGCCAATCTCGCCGCCCCGCTGTTTCATCCGGTCGATTTACTCCTTTTCCATTCTGCCTCTGTCCGTTTCTCCGCCGCCCAAAAAAACTACAGGGCCCGCGTGCCTGACGCGGGCCCTGTGTGGTACCTCATGCACGAGGTACAGCAAGAGGGACTGATTTTGGCCAAATCAACACACGACAACGTCCCTCTGCTTGGCCACCTCCGCCAACTCAATCTCGATTAGCCGCAAGTCCGGGTGACCTGGTACCCGAACTCACGCATCACTTCCTCAGCCCACGAAGGGCCGGCTTTGGACCTGGAATGTACGGAAAAACGCAGTGCGTAACCGCGAGGGTGGCTCCGTCAGCTTTCCTGGGCGCAGATACAAATCGGCCCGGCGCGGAGGCGCACTACGTTATGTGATTTTCCTGCTTACGTTCGTCGGATGGAGAGAAAGGGAAGAAGCTCTTGGCCTGAAATCGGCGCGGGTTCCGTCAACTCGAACCCCGATGAAGAAGCGCTTAGAAACCGCTCGGTCCGCCAAATCGGCGCCGCGACATATTCTAAGGGCACCGTTTGTTTGTGGCCGAATTCAGTTTCGCGCACTGATTCATTCTCGCGTGCCGCGCTCGCGCTCGAATCCGCTACATAATCGTTCGTCGTATCGTCGATGAGCCGCAGCGATTCCGGAAACTCGCCACAAAACAGTCCCATGGCCAGCGTGAACAACCCTGCCAGATAAATCGCTTTCAGGACGCGTATCGCCCGCGTCTTCATAGCCTCAAATGTAAGTACCCAGTTCATCAGCGGCAATCGCCTTATCGCAGTCTCCCGCGAAGCGCCCTCCCCGTCAATGGGAACTTCGTAGCAGTAGAGTACGCTACCGTACAGCCCCCACTATCTCTATCTAAACCGTAACGCGAACTCCCGCTTTCGCCATCGGGCTTCCCCTTTTGGTCACATATCCGTGGATCCCCCGCAAACTCGGGTAAATACCCTATTGTTGTAAGAATCCCCCGACAAATAATGTGAAAAGGGGGGAGGAACCGCTGTGTCCCAAACCGGCGAAACACTCGCTGAAGCCAACGGAGGTGTCCGCAGACACGCCCGGTCCATCGCGGCCGAACCAGTGGAACTCACCAACCTGAGCCGGACCTGGAGCCCCGAAACCACCTCTACGCAAAATATCAGTCCTCGTGGCGCCCGAGTATCCACCCACCGGCTTTGGGAGCCGGGCAGCCTCTTGATGCTCAAGTCTGTTCGCGGCAACTTCTGGGCCCGGGCTCGAGTCGTCTATTGGCGCTCCTTTTCCAGCCGGGCGACGATCGGCCTCGAATTCCTCGAGCAGGGCGGCGAATGGCCGTCCGAAACCCAAAATTAAACGCCGCACAATCCGCCCTCGCCGGAATGTCTTTGCTCGCCAGCCGAAAAAGAGTACGCTCGCCTTTGGGTCTCCGTGGCGACTACGAACCATACTCGTCGCCATCCCCGGATTTCCTCGCCCAGGGGAACACTTCTGGCATGGCGCAGCGGCAGCACACGGCAGGTGGCTCGTGTGGCCAATCTTTCCCTGGGCGGTCTATGCATCCGCACGACCGAACCCCCGCCAGCTGGCACTTTTATTCAACTATTGCTTGACGCACCGGTAGGCCAAATCCGCGCGCGCGCCATGGTGCAGTGGAGCGAACCCCAAACCGGTATGGGTGTGAAATTAGTCGCAATGGAACAGGAAGACCACGCCCGCCTCGCCAACTGGCTAAAGCGCCTCTCATCCTAAACCGCAGGCATTTCTCTTTTGTAGTGGCCGATCTTCAGCGGCTCGCTTCTGGCGCCGGAATTCTTGTCTGCTCGCACCCGCATCGCATCGAACATCGCATGCCGCTAGCGTGGAACGAATTTTTGAACCCGCATCCCGTGATACACGTCACCAACGTACACAGCCCCGTCTTTGCCGACCGCCAGATCGTGGCCCCAATAAATTTGCCCGTCGTAATTCCCAAACCGGCTCCATTTGGCCAAAATTTTGCCGGTAAGGTCCAGCTTAAGAATCTGCCCACGATCCGGAGGAACAGGCTTCAAATCCCCGCCGTCCACCACATAGAGCAGATTGTCCGGGCCAATCGTCAGCGACCATGGCCTGCCCAGTTCGTCCGACTTCCACATCTTTAGAAATTTGCCCCTGCCATCGAACACCTGGATGCGAGCATTGGACCGGTCCGCAACATAGACAAGCCCTTGCGCATCCACCGCGACGCTGTGCGGCAGGTTGAATTCGCCCGGCTCAGTCCCTTTGCGGCCCCAATCGAGCAGGAACTTTCCATCCGGAGATAACTTGGCAACCCGATTGTTGCCATAACCGTCGGCCACATAAATGCTGCCGTCCGCGGCGAAAGCAATATCGGCGGGCAAGTTGAAGTGCGTAGCATCGACACCGGCTGTGCGTTCGGTGCCGATGGTCAGTAGGAGTTTGCCTTCGTGAGAAAACTCGAACACTTGCTGCAGAGCGCGATCGGTCACCCACACGTTGTCGTTCCGGTCCACGCGCAGTCCGTGCGGTTCGACGAAGCGATTCTGTCCCCAGGACGAAATGAGTTTTCCGGAAGCGCCATCAAAACAAAGAACGGTGGGTGACGCGATGACATGCGTTTTGTCGGCGGCCCAGGAGTTCTCCGCGCGATGAAAAACAAAAACGTGATTGTGCGAATCGACCGCCACTCCGGAAACCTGCCCCAGCACGAATCCGGCCGGGAGTTCCGGCCATCCATGAACAACCGCATAGGGTTCAGCCACACCCGCCCTCGGCCCCTCAGATTGTTGTCGATTCGTCAGCTGCGCCGATGATTGCCTTTCCAATACGAACGCGCAAACCAAGGCAGGAAAAAGAATTAGAATTGCGGCTTTCGCAAACGGCTTCTGAAACATATTCGACACCCCCCACCACGGCGCCATGCGCCATTATATGCAGGATCGGCCTTTTCTTTGTGTAGTGGCCCTCTTTGCTTGCGACGCGTCTCATTCTGCACAGCTGGTTAGCTTGTCACAGCAGCGGAGGTCTTCCGTTTCGCTGTCCCCTGTTTGACGGAGCGTTGCGTGCACTTCCGCAACAGCCATTGCAACCTGATAACTCAAATTGTCAGCGTACGTCCAGCCGTCACGGAAATACTTCACGCTTGCGCCGTTCGCGGGCAATGTCGATCGTGGCGGCAAGAGGGCAAGGCGGCTTGCCTTCGCGGTGCGCAGGTCGTGACTTGACAACTACAGCGCTTCACCAGAGAAGAGCCTAGCAGCGAGCCCCAGAGTCTAGAGTCTGCGCAGCCAGTCCTCTGGCTTTTGCACTTGACGGCTGATTCACTTTTTGACGCTGCTCGGACGCGACGTTGAGATCACCGTTACACGCACGCCGCGGTCCCGTCGTCAGGGCCGCCTTCGCGTCGCGACCACGCGCTGACTCTGTCTTCCGCATTGCGCGAAGAGGGCACGGTACACCGTGCCCTCTTTTTTCCGTTCCGATATTTGTGTAAATGGCTGCCTGCTATCATGCTTTGCGTTTGCTAGGCACCAACCCGTCGGACCCTCAGCCCGATCTTGGCTATCCCCTATGTTTTGCGATCTCTTTTGCCTCTCCCCTAAGCCCTTCTTTTGATAACCGTCTGGATTGGCCATGTGCGAATTCTTCGCTCTTCCTTCACTTTTTCGCTCTCTTTCGCAAGAGCGCCGCGCAAGCTGCCTTTTTTCAATAAGTTGCGTACTCTTTGTCCAAAATGCCGGGGTGTGCATCCCGAAGCTTCTTCGGGACAACCGGGGTGTGCCCAAAACTCTTCCCAATCTGGCACTCGCCCGTTCGGCTCACTCTCCCAAAGCAAGCCCTCCCTATCTCCCCGTACTGGACACTGTTTCCAGGGTTGGCTGCCCAAAACCTCCTTCCCATTGCATCCGCCGCCACTCGGTGGAACAATCTCCTCAGCCGGGAAACATTTCCGCTCCTCCCGGTGTCTAATTTTCGAGAGCGGACAACGGGCTCAACCGCAAGGTTGATGTAGTACGCGGCCAGGGATCGCAGGCCAGGCCCGCCAGCCATTAGGGGACGGCACCCAGTTTCACCTTTCGCAGAAAAGGGCCGGGCCCGGAAAGGCATCCAGTGTCCGATTGGGCGAGCGCTCTATCGTGGGGTCGTGACGAATCCGAACTCGTCGGCGAGCTACAAGCCGGCTCGGAATCCGCCTTTGACTGGCTGGTCACGCATTACCACGCCGCTGTGTTCAATCTGATTCTCGGCATGCTCGGAGACACCTGTGACGCTGCCGATGCGACACAGGAAGTTTTTCTAAAAGCGTTCAAGGGAATTAAAAAGTTTCGCGGCGGCAGCTCACTCAAGACCTGGCTCTATCGCATCGCGATTCGCGAAGCGCTCAACAATCGCCGCTGGTTCAAGCGTCACCTGCAAAAGAACGTATCGATCGATGCCGAACCCGAAGAAGGCCACGCGCCGCTGGAAATTGAAGACTCGGGCGCCACGCCCTTCGATCAGCTCGCTTCGCTGGAAATTCAGGGCGCCGTGCAAGCCGCCCTCGCCCAAGTTCCGGATGTTTTTCGCAGCGCTGTGATTTTGCGGGACCTCGAAGGACTGAGCTACGAAGAAGTCGCCGAAGTTTTGGAATGTAGCGTCGGCACAGTGAAGTCACGCATTTTGCGCGGGCGCCGCTCGCTGAAAGATCTGCTGGATCCGCTTTTGAGCGATTCCAGCCGTTCGGTTCACAAGGAAACCGGTCACGCTGTTTCTCCAACTGGTTTGCGTTCCTTGCTCGACGGAGCGAAAGAGGAAGCTTTATGAAGTGCGCCACGGTTCGGTCAAATCTGGCAGGCTATCTGGACGACGGCCTCGGCTCTAACGCGAGTCAAGCCGAACGCGTCCCGATCCGTCAGCACCTCGATTCTTGCGCGTCGTGCCGCGAAGAGTTGCAGCAGTATCGCAAGCTTTCGCTGCTCTTGTCGCGTGCGCCACGCGTTGTTCCGCCCGCCGATCTCGCAGTTCGCATTAAAGTCGCTGCAGCGCAGAAGCAATCCACGCAGGGTTGGAAGCGGCGTTGGCTTGCCGCCCGTGATCGCATGGAAATTTTGATGGACAACGTTTTTCGCCCCGTCATGGCTCCTGCGACCGGCGGATTCTTTTCCGCGATTCTCGTTTTCGTCGTCGTACTGCACATGATGGTTCCCGGAATTTCCGTAAAAGCCGTTGCGAACGACGTTCCGCTGAATTTGATGCAGCCCGCGGAATTGCTCGCGCTTTCCGACAATCCCGGCAATTGGGCGCCCGAACAGCACGATACCGAGCTTTCGCTTCCGCATGGTCTGCTCGTGGACGTGACCGTGGATCAGCACGGCCAGATGCTCGATTATCAAATTCTTGCCGGACCGGACAGCCGGGACATGCGGCATCAATTGAATCAGATGCTTTTGTTCTCGCGCTTCCGGCCGATGATGAGTTTTGGCAAGCCCGCGGCCGGCGGCCACGTCATCCTGAGCTTTAGCGCGGTTCGCGTTCGCGGCTAAGCATGCCGGCAAATTTTCTTGCGCGATTTTTTCTCGCGCTGATTTTTTCCCCACTGCTTGCGACGAACATTTTCTCGCAGCAAGTTCCCACCGGCGACGTAAAATTTCTTTTCGACGCCGTCAACTACGACCGCAAATCCGAAAATCTTCCGCCGCTAAGATGGAGCGCAGAACTCGCCGCCGCCGCCCGCGCGCACGTTCATCAACTCGCCGAACGCAATCGTCTCTCGCATCGATTTCCCGGTGAGCCGGATATCGCCGAGCGCGCACGCACTGCCGGCGCCCATTTCAGTATGCTCGCGGAAAATATCGCCGAAGCGCCGTCGATCGATGAACTGCACATCGGCTGGATGAAGTCTCCTCCACATCGCGCCAATATCTTGAATCCGAAATTGACGGCGATCGGAATCGCCGTAGAACTGCGCGACGAAGAGTATTTTGGCGTGCAGGATTTTTCCACCGCTGTCAGTTTGCTCACGAAAGAAGAGCAAGAAAAGAAAGTCGGAGAGTTATTGCGCGCGCGTGGATTGCGCATCGCGGAGCATCCAGACGATGCGCGCAAGGCCTGTGATTCTTCGGTGGCAATTCCGGGCGTGGCGTCGCTTGCGATTCTTCATTTTGAAGCGCCAGACCTGAATGAATTACCCGAGCAAGTCAGCGGCACAATTAAAAAGGGAAGCTACAAAACCGCCGCCGTCGGCGCTTGCAGCGCGGCCGATCCGAAAGGCTTTTCGCGCTTCCGGATCGCCGTTCTGCTTTATTGAAGCGTGCGTTCAGTCGATGCCGTGAATGCGCAGGCTCACGAGCTGGTCGATCGTCAAATCTTTCATGCCGCGCGATTTCAGGTTGGAAATAAATTCCGGCGTCACGCCGTGAATGCGCATGGCGATAAGTTGATCGGGTTCCGGATGTTTGTAGCCGAGCGATTCGATCTTGTCGATGAATTCCGGCGAAACCCCGTGGATGCGGAACGCGATTAGCTTCTGCAGTTCGATGTGGTCGTAGCCTTCTTTTTTAAGTTGCGCCATCCATTCCGGCGTTGCGCCGTGAATGCGCATCGCGATCAAATCGTCTTCGTTCGGCGTGTAGCCCGCGCTGCGGACAGAACGCACAAATCCCGGCGAGACTCCGTGAATGCGAAATGCGACGAGTTTGTCGCTGTCGTCCGTGTTCAACCCTTCCTTGCGAATTTCCTGGATGAATTTTGTATCGACGCCAAAAATCCGGAACGAAATCAATTTGTCCGAGTCCAGATTCCTCAGCTTCAAGTTCTTCATTTCTTGCGCGAAATTCAGACTGACGTCGAAAATCGCCATCGCGAATATTTTGTCGGGGTCGACGCTAAAGCCGAGGGCGCTCATCGAAGTGGCGTACTTCCCATCGGGAAAAAAATGAAAGACACCCGCTCCTTCCGAATCCTCGACGTAGCCCTCGCACTCAAAGCGGCCAGCGTCGCGGCGAATCGCGAACTTAACTTCGTGTTTGCCTTTGACGGAGAGGTCGAGCCCTTCGAAGGAGTTTACCGGCCAATCCGACTCGTGATTGTTGGAGTGGCCCTTCCAATGTTGCAACAGCGCGAAGCGGACTTTTCCGGGTTCGTCGGACGGTTGCACCGTCCAGCTTCCGTTCTGTTGCTGCACGTCCGTCGCAAAGAGCCCGAGGGCGCAAACGAGGACGATGCAGGACGCAACAATAGTTACAACGAGTTTCTTAGGACTCATAACGTCTCCTTCGTGATTTACCGGGCTTACTTACTCGAGAAAACCATTCGCGTTAGAAAATATCCGCATTCTTGAGCTGGATCAGTTTTTCAATCGTTAAGTCTTTGAAGCCGTGGCTCTTCGCCTTCTGAATAAATTCCGGCGTGATGCCCATGATTTTTGCGCTGGTGACTTCTTCGGCGTCGAGCTTGTAACCTTCTGCGGCGAGAGCTTTCACGTACTCCGGTGTGACTCCCTGAATTTTCATACCGACGATTTGTTCCGCATCCGGCTGGAAGCCGAGGTCGCGCATTTCCTTGATGTATTCCGGCGTGACTCCCTGAATTTTCATGCCGACGATCTGTTCTTCGTCCGGCTGAAATCCGGCGGAGCGAATCTGTTGCACGTATTCCGGTGTGACTCCCTGAATTTTCATACCGACAATGTGCTCCGCGTCCGGCTTATAGCCGAGATCGCGAATCTTTTTGACGTATTCCGGCGTGACTCCCTGAATTTTCATTCCAACGATTTGTTCGAGGTCGGGCTTGAAGCCGAGATCGCGCATCTGCTTGATGTATTCGGGGGTGACGCCCTGGATCTTCATTCCTACGATTTCTTCGGCGTTCGGCGTGTAGCCCGCGTCCCGAATGGACTTGATGTATTCCGGCGTGACGCCTTGAATGCGCATGCCCAAAACTTCTTCGACGCCGGGGTTGAATCCGGCGGCGCGAATTTGTTTAACGTATTCGGCCGTGACGCCCTGAATTTTCAGGGAGACAAGTTCGTCGACGTCGAGATGATCGAAGCCGACAGACTTCATTTCCTCAATGTAAGAGGATTTGACCGACGATTGTTCCTGCGGTTCCGCTATAGGTTGCGGAGCAGAAAGCGGATTTGGAATGGGCGTTGCCACGGGCATCGCCAGAGACGTTGCCATTGGCATAGGCTTTGCAACTGGCGTTGGCTTTGGCGTAGGAAAGGCCTGCGCTGCCGGAGTGAACAAAACTTTTTCGATTCGCGCCGCGGCGGCAGGATGAGCGACGCCGTAGAGCAGGGAAGCGGCGACAATGGCTGCGGCGAAGCAGACGAAACCGGCGCCGAGGCCCGCCGTGCGATTTTCCGTTGCGTGGCGAACGCCAAGAATGCGAGAGATGCGAGCGGCCAGCGGGCTGCCGTTTGCGGCAAGACTGAACGCGGGCGTGGCGCGCCATTCCTCCATGGTGGTGAGAGCGCGCGCGTAGCCGAGGTGATTGCCGCAAGCGGCGACGGCGACGTCGTCGCAGCAGTTTTCACGTTCGATGCGCACGCGCTTGTTCAGCCACCAAACCGCCGGATGGAAAAAGAGAAGCGATTCCACGACGACCTGGAAAAGATTGGCGAAGGCGTCGAAGCGGCGAATGTGTGCGAGTTCGTGGGCGATGACGGCTTCGATTTGATCTTCAGTGAGGCCGGTGAGCGCGCGAACGGGAAGAAGAACGACGGGACGGAACCAGCCGATGACGGCGGGCGCGTCAAGCCAGCGGCATTCGCAGAAGCGGATGACGTGCGTGATGCCGAGGCGCGACTGGAGTTCGCGGCACTTTGCGCGAAGGGCTGGCGCGACGGAGATTGAGGCGGCGCGGCGGAGGCGTTCGAGATAGATGAGGCTGCCGGCCGTGCGCAGCGTGAAGAAGAGAACTCCGGCGAGCCAGAATTCGACGAGTATGGGAAGCGCTTGGGCGGAGAGAGATTTTACGGCGGGCGCGCCAGCGATCACGGGCTGTGCGGTTTGCGCGAAGAAGGTTTTTTGCGTGAGGACAATGAACGGAGTCGCGACGCTTTCGGTGGCTTGCATCGCGGCTTGCGAGTTGAGAAGAACGACGACGGTGAAGGCCACGGAAGTGACCATGGCGAACAGGGTCAGTACGCCCACGATATAGCGTGTGGAGGCGCGGCGGAAGAGCGTGAACGCGACGGAAGCGATCGCGGCGAGCGCGAAGCCTTGCCAGACGAAATGGAGCAGGGACCAACCGAGCGTGCGCAGAGTGTCAGGAGCGAACAAGGACGTTAAGCCGGTCATTTCTGTTTCCTTTCGTATTCGTCGAGCAAACGGCGAAGTTCTTTGAGCTCTTCTTTGGAGCTGTGGCGTCCGGCGAGGGCGTGTAGCATCAGTTCACTGGCGGAACCCTGGAAAACGCGTTGCATGACGTCTGCCGCGAATTGCTGCTTGGTCTTCTCCGCAGGCTCCTGCGCTTCATAGACGTGCGCGCGCTGCGTTTCGCTGCGGCTGACGATGCCTTTTGCAGACATAATCTGCATGAGTTTAAGGACGGTGGTGTAGCCGAGTTGTTTGGTCGCGCTCAGGGCGTCGTGGACTTCGCGAACGGTGGAAGGTCCGTGAGACCAGAGCACCTGGAGGATCTCCAACTCGGAGGGAGTCGGGTTTTGTTGTGCGGTGGCTTTCATGAAACGGAGGCTACTACGAAGGATTTCGTATTGTCAACGAAAATCTTCGTAGTTCGCAAAAATATTTTCTGGGGGCTTCCAGTCGGACTCTCGGCCTTCGAGGATGCTAAATGCCGCGGAGGGCCGTTCTTGGCGCCGGCTGTTAATTTATGATGTATACGGGTTGCGAGGTACGATGTCGACCGAAGCAAAAAAAGGGGCAGCGGTGGACTACCGGATGCCTATCCGAGAAGTGAAATCCTCGGCTTGATTCACTTCTGCCCGTCTTGAAAGCGCTCGACTTTTCGCTCGTCGTGGACACGAACAAGGCTGTTCCGTCTCGGCGGTGAATAGTACTCGCGCCCTCTCCCGATTGACCTACCTCCTGCAAATTACTGGCGATTCGCTCGATATTTGAAATCAGGCTTGGCGACGCGCCATTGGTTGCAGGGCAGTTCTACTTTTTAACCATTTCGATTTCGTAGTGGTCTTTTTCGACGGAGCCGTTGTTGAGGTGCATTTCGGAATCGAGCGAGAGCTTGACGGGGCAGCCTTCTGCTGTGACCCAAGCCATGCCTTTTTCGAATCCGCCTGCGCCGAGCGTGGCGCGGTAGAGGCCGGCCTCGGCGGCGTCGCCGCGCGCGGTGTCAATGGAATAGCGGATCGTGTCGTAGCCGTTCATTTTCTCGGTGCCTTCTCGAACGGTCGGGGAACCGCTATGAATCAGCGCGATCGTGCTGGACATTCCAGAAATTCCGGCCAAGCCCATCCACGCCGTCTGCCAGCTGGCGCTGTCGGACTTTACGCCCTTGATCGTGCGTGAAGCATATTTGTCCTTCGAGGTGCCGTCGATCGTGTCGGGAGAGAGGTCGGCTTCCTGCACAAGATTGTTGTCAGGCGTGTCCTTCTTGTAGGTGTAGTGAAACGCTTCCCGTGGATTCTGGATGTGGTCGATCACGCAATTCAGATCGATGCCCGGATCGCTGGAGTGTTGCGACGCGGCAGACGGAACCTTTGTTGATTTCTCTTCGCGCGCTTTGGATGGGCCGAGTTTGCAGGCGGCCGCGAAAAACAGCGTAAGTCCCGCCAATCCGCAAAACAATCCAGTTGGAAACCGTCGAGAATGTTGATTCATCTGCTCCCTCCTCAGTAAGAATGTCGCTCTACAAATCTACTGCTGCTTCGAACGCTCGTCGCGATCGAGTCCGCAACGACTTCAATCGTTGATGGATTGTTCGGCGAGGACTTCGACTTCACGATCGAGTCTTAAGCCGCCGGTGGGATGAAGCTGCGCCATGAAGACGACGATTAGGTCTTCTTTGGGGTCGATGGAGAACGTGGTGTAGTAGAAGCCGCCCCAGCCGAGGTCGCCAACGGAGCCCAGTTCGTCGAGCGGGGCTTTCGTGCCGGAAATACCGAAGCCGATGCCGAAGCTCTGATTCGCGTCAACTTTTCCAAGTTGATCGTGCGACATGAGTTCGACGGTTTTGCGGCTGAGAATTCGCGTGTTGCCAAGTTTTCCACCGTTCAAAATCATTTGGGCGAAGCGGGCGTAGTCCATTGCGGTTGAATTGAGACCGGCGCCGCCCGCGAATAATTTCTTCGGGCCACGATAGGGGTAGTCGGCGGAGTAAATCATCGAGCCTTCGACGATCGGCGTATCGGGGAAACGATTCAGGCCTTTGCCGTCGTAGTACGTATAGGCAGTGGCCAGGCGTGGGGCTTTGGAGTCAGGAATAAAGAAGTAGGTGTCCTGCATGCCGAGCGGTTCGAAGATACGCGTGCGGAAAAATTCATCGAGCGGTTTTCCGGACCAGACTTCAATGAGGCGGCCGACAACGTCAATGCCGAGGCTGTATTCCCACCGGTCGCCGGGATTGAAGAGCAGGGTTTGCGCAGCGAGATTCTTGACGCTCTCGGCGATGGTGCCGTCGTACTGCAAGATGCCGTGCGCAACTTTCGAGTCGGTGTACATCTGGCCGAGGTCTTCGTTCCAGTTATAGGTGATGCCGGAAGTGTGGCGCATGAGGTCGCGAATGGTGATTTCGCGTTTAGCTGGAATTGTGTAAACCTGACCGCTTGCGGGCTTGACGAGAACTTTCGGATTCTTGAATTCGGGCAGATATTTTGAAACGGGATCGTCGAGAAGAAATTTTCCCTCTTCATAGAGAATCATGGCGCCGACGCTGGTGATCGGTTTGCTCATCGAGCAAATGCGAAAGATGGCGTCGCGCTGCATGGGTTTGGCTGCTTCGCGGTCGGCCATGCCTTGCGCTTTAAAGAAAGCGACTTGACCGTGACGCAGAACGAGCGTGACGGCGCCGGCAATGCGTTTGTCGTCGATGCTGTGCTGGACCGCGGACGAGATGCGGTCGAGACGTTCGGGCGAGAGGCCGACGGCTTCGGGCTTTGCGGACGGAAATTCCTGGGCGCAAGCGGAGGCCGCGAAGGCGAAAGCGGTCAACAGGGAAGTGGCGACAATGCTGGAACGGAATTCGGCGCGACGCAAAAGATCCTCCTCGAAAATCGGCGCTAGTCTACAATCAGGGGCGCTCAGAAGTCATGAAAAGAAGCGATTGGGGTCGGGAGGCGAAATTGGGACGCATCACTGGTGGTTTTGTGGCGATTTTGTTTGGGTTCGCTGCGATTGCGAATCCAATCTCGGCTCAGGAGAAAAACAGTGAGACGTTCGATGCGGATGGGACGGCGCATATTACGCGGGTGATACGACCGTCGGCGACGGTCAGTCCGGAGGCGCAGAAGTGGTTGGAGTCGCTGAATCATCGCGGGCCGGGAGCGAAGAATCTGGCCGAGCGGCGCGCGGGGACAGATGCGTGGCGGGCATCGCAGTCGGCGGTGGCGAAGAAACTTTTTCCGGTGAACATTCGGGAGCAGAGCATTGGTGGTGTGCGGTGCGACGTGATTACGCCGCTGGAAACGCCGGAGGCGAACAAGAATCGTGTGCTGATTAATTTACATGGTGGAGGATTTAATTCGGATTCGGGGTCGTTGATTGAAGGCGACGCGATTGCAAATCTGGCGAAAATCAAAGTGGTTTCGGTTTACTACCGGCTGGCGCCGGAGAATCCGTTTCCGGCGGCCGTAGACGACGTGGTGGCGGTGTACAAGGAATTGCTGAAGACGTACAAGCCGAAAAATATTGGAATTTTCGGCACTTCGGCGGGCGCCATTTTGACGGCGGAAGCGACGGCGCGATTCAAGCAGTCGGGTTTGCCGATGCCAGGCGCGCTGGGAATATTTTCGGGCACCGGCGACTTCAGCCGCGCCGGGGATTCGCTGCTGCTCTATACGCTGGAAGGATTTCCAGGCGAATTGGCGGTGATCGATCCCGCGCAGCCGCATCATGATGATTATGTCGGCAAAACGAATCCGCGAGACCCGGTGCTTTCGCCGCTGTTTGCCGATTTGAAGGGTTGGCCGCCGTCGTTGTCCGTGACGAGTACGCGCGACATTTTGCTGAGCGGAACCACGATGTTCCATCGCGCGCTGCTCGCGGCGGGGGACGATGCGGAGTTGGTAGTGTTTGAGGCGCTGCCGCATGCGTTTTGGTATCACTTTGAGTTGCCGGAAACGACCGAGTGCCTCGGAATCATGGCGAAGTACTTTGATCGGAAATTGGGGAGATAGGGGTTAATTCGAAGCGAGGAGGCTACGATGGCGGGATTTTGCAGGAATTGTGGAAGTCCAATCACGGGCGCGTTCTGCGGGAAATGCGGTACGCGCGCCGATGTACAGAGTGCTCCGGCGCAAGCTGCGCTGCCTACTCAACCGGCGCCGAGCGCGGCTGCGCCGCGCGCAACTGTGCCGGTCGCGAAAAAGTCGAGCGTTGGTAAAGTGCTTTTGATTGTTGGCGGAGTGTTTGTGGTGATTTGCGTCTTCGCTGTTGGGGCAGGAATCTACGGTGTACACCTGCTCAAGAAAAAAGTTACAGAGAAGACGGCGATGTACACCGGCGGGGCGGTCGGGGGAAGCGACACGGTCGCCGTCACGGACGGAAATTCTTGCGCTCTGCTGTCCAAGGAAGAGCTCGCGGAAGTGGCGGGCGTGGTGGTGGAACGGGCGCAGGAGATTCGCGAAGGCGAAAACCCGGGTTGCGCGTACTACACGAATCCGGCGGCGTTCGCCGAGTTGCAAAAGGCGGCAATGGAGCAAGCCAAAAGAGATTCTGAAGAAGTTTCAAAGAAACCCGGACCGAAGACGGACAATCCGCTGGAGTTGCTGAAGGACACGAATAAATTGGAAGGTGTGGTGAAGACTTTTGGATTGAGCCAGGCGGACAAAGACGGCCGCCTGTTCGCGTTTACCGTCGATCGTGATTTCGGACGCGGGAACTGGACGACCTTACGCACAACGATGTCTGCGATTCCCGGATTTGAAGATATGGAAGGCGTGGGAGATCACGCCATGATTGGCTCGTTTGGTCATACGTTACTGGTGCTGAGGGGAGACGAGTTGATCACGCTCGAGACGAACTACATTCCGGAAGCACGAGCGAAAGGCGCGGAAATCGGGCGCAAGATCGCCGGGCGAATTTAAATGGTATTTGATTTTTTATGGCGAAGTATTTTGAACAGAAGTTAGGGCCTTGATCGTCGTTCACATCGAGCGAGCAATCCGCTCCTTCCCTGGCCCCGGACGAAGTGTGAAGGACAAACGCGGAACGCGAAGTGCGTTCTTGAACGTCATACGGGTCGTGGACGAGCCGGCGCTGCCAGACCGATCAAAAGATAAGGCAGTCGAATCGTACCGATTTACTCCTATTGTGGGTTCCGGGAAGCCGATCTGCGTGCGGTTGGATGTTTTGCACGACGGCAGCGGTGTGCTGATCAAAAAAGTTTTTGGGGAAAGTCCGAATCTGGCAGCGGCGGAAGCCGAGTGAATTCAGAGAGCAAAGCTTCGAAGGAAGAAGTGACCTCATTCGTGGCGTCGGTTCATAAACTGGGACTCTGGAGCTTGCCGCACGAGGAAGGAAGGACAGGGAACGAAGGACAGGGTTGTCAGGAAGAGACAGCTGTTGTAGAGTTTGGGGCATGACGTTCCTCGCTTATTCGTATTGGTGGCGATTTACGGACCACTCACAAACGTGGCGAGGGGCGATTTTGTAAGCAGAAGCTAAACGAGAAGAGATTCGGCCCACTCGCACAGAGTGGGCCTTTTTTATTTTGGGGCGAAGGCTCCACGGAGAGGACCACGATGATCATTTCGATGAAATTGCGTGCGACGCGGCAGGAGATAGACGAAGTGACGGACCAGGTGAAGCGATTCGGCTACAAAGTGCATTCGATTGAGGGCGAAGAGCGTGTCGTGATCGGAGTGGTTGGCGTGGGCGACGTGACGGCGTGCCTGGAGAGCGTGGAAGCGATGCCGCAGGTGGAAGCGGTGACGCGCATTACGGCGCCGTACAAATTCGTGAGCAGAGAGTTTCGCAAAGAGAAGACGCGGATTCGCGTGAACGGCACCGAGGTTGGTGGAAATGAGTTTGTAGTGATGGCGGGGCCGTGTTCGGTGGAAAGCGAAGAGCAGATCATGCGCGCAGCCGAAGGTGTGGCGAAGGCGGGCGCGAAACTGTTGCGTGGAGGCGCGTTCAAACCACGGACGTCGCCCTACGACTTCCAGGGTATGGAAGAAGAAGGGTTGAAGCTGCTGCAGAAAGCGAAGAAGGCGACCGGCCTCGCGGTTGTGACGGAAGTGATGAGCGACCGCGACGTGTCTCTGGTGGCGGAATATGCGGACGTGCTGCAAATTGGCGCGCGGAACATGCAGAACTTCGTGCTGCTGAAGGCGCTCGGAAAATGCGGACGACCGATTCTGCTGAAACGCGGATTGAGCAGCACAGTGAAAGAGCTGCTGATGAGCGCCGAGTACATCGTGGCGCACGGAAATTCGGAAGTGATGCTATGCGAGCGCGGGATTCGCACGTTTGAAACGGTGACGCGGAACACCTGCGACATTGCGGCGATTCCAGCACTGAATGAATTGACACACCTGCCGGTGATATTGGATCCAAGCCATGCGACGGGGAAGCGTTCGCTCGTCCCGGCGCTGGCGCGCGCAGGAGTTGCGATTGGCGCGGACGCATTGATCGTGGAGGTGCATCCGGCGCCGGAGAAGGCGATCAGCGACGGTGCGCAGTCGCTCGATTTGGCGCAGTTCGAAAAGATGATGAAGGAACTGCAGCCATACATTGCATTGTGGAAGGGAATGAGGCCGCAGGCAGTCGCGGCGGCGAATTAAGGTTTCATCGAGACGTTGATGGCGACCGAGGCGAGTATGAGAAAAATCCGGCCGACGCCGGCGGACATCCTGTCTGCGAGAAAATTTCTTGCTGAGCACTTCGCGCCGACGCGATTGGTCGAAGCGGCGTCAGTGAGTCGTGCAGCGGGACGCCGCGTATTCCTGAAGCTGGAGATGGAGTTGCCGACGGCATCGTTCAAGGTGCGCGGCGCGTTGTGGGCGCTTTCAGAAAAGTTGCGAACGCAGGCGATTCGTGAAGTTACCGCGTCAAGTACGGGCAATCATGGCGCGGCGGTCGCTTATGCGGCGCAGAAACTTGGCTTGAAGGCGACGATCTTTTTGCCGAAGAAAAACAATCCTGTGAAACGTGCCCGAATTGCGGCTCTTGGAGCGGCGATCGTCGAGAAGGAAAGCGAGGATTTGGCGGCGGCATGGAAAGCGGCCGAAGAATACTCACAAAATACAGGGGCCTATTTCTTGAATGACGCTACCGACCCGGTTTTGCCGGCCGGGCCAGCAACGATCGGCTGCGAAATTCTGGAGCAAGTGCCCGATGCGCAGGCTGTGTACGTGCCGATGGGAGACACGGCGCTGATTCGCGGCGTCGCAGCGGCGATCAAACAGCAGAAACCGGGCGCGAAAGTGATTGGAGTGCAGGCAGCAACAGCGCCTTCCTATTTTCTGTCGTGGAAGAGCGGCGCGGCCACGGAAACAGAATCATGCAACACGATTGCGGACGGACTCGCAACGCGGACGCCGGACGCAAGAAACGTTCGTGCGATTCGCGAGCTTGTGGATGACGTGGTTCTCGTAAGCGATGACGAGATGTTGGGAGCGATTGCGGTTTTGTCGGCGCAAGAGCAACTTATTGCGGAGCCGGCGGGAGCAGCGGCAACGGCGGCGCTACTGCAACGAAAATCAGGAAACGGCGAAATTGTTGTGGCGCTTGTTACTGGAGCGAATATTCAAAAGGATATCCTCGAACGCGCAATGCGCATCGCGCCTTGACTTACACGGCGCCAGCGAATAGTCTCACCGCAGTTGTTCCCTTCCTTTTGTTGAAACACAGGCCGAGTTGAATCGTTAACCCCGATGCCGGGGAAATTTGCGTTCGGAGGAAGAGCATGCGCAGGCGAGTAATGGGTCTTGGTGTGGTTGTTTGTTTTTGCATGGCATTGGTAATCGGGCTGAGTGAACAAAAAGCTTCCGCACAGATGGCTGCGGAAAAGCCGCTCGTCTATACGTTTGTAATGGAATGGGACGTGCCTCGTGCGATGTGGGGCGACTACGACAAGCAGATGGCTACGACCAACGAAACGTTGAAAAAGAGCGTCGACGATGGAACGCTGATCAGCTACGGGATGTTTTCCACGGTGTCGCATCAGGAGGGCGCGCCGAATCATGGAACCTGGATGACGTCCAGTTCCATCGCGAATTTGATGAAGGTTCTTGATGTGCTTCGTGCGTCGCCGACATCTACGTCGCCGGTCGTCTCGGCATCGAAACATTGGGACTATGTACTTTCGAGCCGGGATTACGCAGCCCACTCGGGCACATTTACGAACGGCTATCTGCGAGTAGCGACGTGGATCGGCCGCGAAGGCGCGAATGATCCCGGCGGCAAAGTCGAAAAAGCCAGCATGGTGGCAATGCTGGAAAAATTGATGGCCGACGGCGCACTGCACGCTTACTCGCTCGACCGCGAAATCATTCACACCACGGATGCAAACGCATTTTTCGTGGTGATCGTCACAAATGGCCCGGAAGGCCTGGACAAGTTCAACGCCGCCGTGGATGACATGGGGAAAAACAATCCGGCGTCGCTTGCGGCGTTTCGGTCACTGGTGTCTGAAAACGGTCACCGCGACACGCTGGCGAAAGTCACGACGACGGTGCACAAATAACCTGCTTCAATTTAGAAGATGATTTGTACTCGAACGGGCGGTGGCGGAAACGCTGCCGCCCTTTTGTTTTTGGGACGAGTTCAGTCGGCAGTCTTCAGCGTGATGAAATCAACGGACCAAGGCTTCGTGGCCAAGCCGAAACGCGCGAGAGAAATGGGCAGGTCGAATCGGCGCGGGCCAGCGCTGCCGGGATTTATATAGAGTACGCCTTCTTTTTCGTATTGGGTGGGTCGATGGGAATGGCCGAAAAGGACGACTTGAATTCCGGCGGCAGACGGGCTTAGGGTGAGATCGTTGATGTTGTGGATAAGATAGAAGCTGGCCGCAGCGGTTTCGACGAGTTCGGTTTCTCTTAGTTGCCTGGCCCATGGAGACGTATCCACGTTGCCTCGAATTGCAACGACCGGCGCGAGTTTCCGCAGTTCATCGAGAATCTCCGGTTTACCGACATCACCCGCATGAAGAATCAACTCAGAGCCGCGCAGCGCGTCGAGCGCTTCCGGGCGCAGCAACCCATGCGTGTCTGAAATCAGGCCGACTTGTTTTGCGTGCGGGTTCAAGGGTTGGCGCATTCTATTGTTGGGTAGTCTCACCCAATTTCAAAATGAGCACCTCTCCGTTCGAATGAAACGAGCCGCCTGTTGCGGTCTTGGCTTCTTTCATCGGATTGTCGGGAAGGAAGTGCATCACCTGCCCCACCATGCCCGTGTTTGATAGAGTCTTCTCGACGTAATCGCGCTCGGCGTCAATGTTGGGATCGATTTTGTGCGTGATGCCGTTATTTCGCTCGTCGCGTTCAAACCCGATGTCGTGCGTCGCTGCGCCAACCCAAACCGTCTCGCCGTCAACGGTGAATGGCGCTTTCCAAATGCGAAGGTGGTTGCGCGACGCGACGACGGAAATAGCCCCCGCGTGGGCCCAGCCGTAATCCTGAGCTCTCCCAAAAAGGTACAGCTGGCTCATCGGCATCGTCAGGTAGGCTTCCTTCGAAAGGCTGCCGATGATGCCGTGCAGCACGGTGTTTTTCACGTCGGCGTCGACTTTTACCCAACCCGCCGTCGTAAAAACGCGTTGCATGCCGCTCTCCGAGCCGAGAATCAAAAAATTCACCATGTCGCCGAGATTGCCGTCTTTGTCGCCGACGCGCCGAGGAATTTGTGCAAACAAAACGTTGTCAATTCCCGGCAGCAATTTCAAGTGTTGCGCCACGACGACGCGTAGCGCTGCCACGTCCGGCGGGTACACTTCAATGTGCACGGAGTACGAGCCGTCCGCCGAGTCGGCGTTTGCCTGGTTCAGTCCGACCGCAAGCCTTCCTGCTACCGGCGCAGGCACTTCCCGTTGCGCGCCGATCAAAAACGTTTCTGCGGTGTCGGCATCGCCGATACGTCCAATGAGCGCGCCGCGGCCGGCGCCGTTGAAGGGAAGAATCCGCAGCAAATCTTTAAACCCGCGCGGCACGCCTTCCGGGCCGTTTTCTTCTTTTGCGTCGAGATAGCGCAATTTGCCCGTGGCCGTGATAAGTACGCGCTCGCCGGCCTGCACATCCATGTTCGTATCGGTCCATTGCGAATCGCCTTTAATCGTGAAGTCTTTCGCCAGGCGCTTTTTACCGGCGTGAACCTGGGTTGAAGCCTGCGGGTTGGAAGAATCCATCTGTGCGGCCGGCGACGGCCCCTGATCGCCAACAAGCTGCGCTGCCACGGGCCGGCTGCAGGGAATTAGCAGCAGCGAAAGCGCCTTAAGAAAACGCGTGAAAATTCGAGTCGAGCGGGGCATAGGTCCAGCCATCCTAAGAAGCATCGCGCGCATCCTCACTTAAGCAGATGCGTGCCATGTAAGCAAGAGTTGGACTCGGCACCTGCGGGCAGCTTTTCTTGACTCAAGCCCGACGCGCTTGTAGATTGGCAGAAAGCGAAATTGTGCGGTGATGAGCCGCAAGAGTCTGCGAAGTGAACACGTTAAAAGGACCGCTGAGTCGCCGCAGGGAAGGTCCAGGTAGGACATAAGGCCAAAATGATGAGTAATTTTAGCAAGTTGGTGGCGCTCCTGTGCGTGAGTACGACGCTGCCCTTTGCGGCGTCCGCACAGAAAACTCCGCCTCCGCCGCCGATGAAGTGGGAAAAAGTTCCCGAAACGCGCGTGACCGTGGACGGCAGCGAAGCAATGTTCACGACGATGTGCGCGCTGCTCGCTGCTGGCTACGGAGCGGACGTGAGTGCGGAAAAATGGTCGCCCATGCGCGCGCAGTTGCGAGACCGCTTGCAGCACCAACAAGGCCCGGCCGTCGAGGTGCTCCGCAATTTTTATCAGCAGCACGAATTAGCCGATCCGGGCGCGATGCTTTCGCGTTACATCTGGTTCGGACTCGTCAGCGGACCCGCGCCGGATTTCAAGCCTACCCTTCGCCGTGATGAACTGCCGCCGGAAGTGATTGCGCTCGAGGGCTTTCAGGAAATTCTCACCGCCTATTACAAGGAACAAAACATTGGCGAGCTGTGGCGGCAGGTGCAACCGATTTACTACCGTGAAATCGAGAAGCTGCACGACCCGATTTCCGACATTACCTTCGTCGCGACAGGTTATCTGCGCGAAATTCTCGAGCCAACAAATCCGCGCACGTTTACGATTATCGTCGAGCCGCTCGTGGGACGCATCACCAACGTGCGCAACTTCGGCGACCACTATTCGCTGGTCTTGAGCGGTTCGGACGCACTGCCCAGCGATGTGGTCCGCCACGCGTTTCTGCACTTTCTGCTGGATCCGCTCCCCCTGATGTATCCCCACGTCGTTGCGGTCAAGCGGCCGGTCTACGACGCTGCCGCCAAGGCGCCACGGCTTCCCGCCGAGTTGAAGGACGATTTCTCCTCCTATTTTGCCGAATGTATGGTGCGAGCCGTGGAATTGAGGCTGAAGCGCATGTCGCCCGGCGAGCGCGAATCCGCAATGGATATGGATGACGCCAGCGGCCTGGTTTTCGTTCGTCCACTTTTCACGGCACTCGCAAAATTCGAGCAATCCGAACCCGGAATTCGCCTCTATTTTCCTGAACTTGTACGGTCTATCGACGCACCGACGGAGCAGAAACGCGTCGCTGCCCTGAAGTTTGCCGATCCTGTTCGTGCCGCGGAATCCGAATCGACCGAGACGGAAGCGGTCGCGCGCCGGAGAGCGGCGCCCACAACGATTCCGAATGATAAGGAAGTAATCGGGGCGTTGACGGAAGGCGAACGCCGCATCGCGGAGAAAAATCCCCGTGCCGCCGAAGCCTCATTCCAGCGCGTGCTGGTGAAATATCCGGATCAACCGCGCGCCTTGTACGGCCTTGGTCTCGTCGCACTGCTCGACCACGATGGCACGCGGGCGAAAGAAGTCTTCGGCCGATTGACGAACAGCGAGAGCGTCGCCGCAAAAGATCCGATGGTTCTGGCTTGGTCTCACGTGTATCTCGCGCAGGTGCTTGATCGCGAAGGCGAGCACGATCGTGCCAAAGCGGAATATCAGGCAGCACTCGCCGTCCAGGGCGGCCCGGAGCAGGCGCGCCTTGCGGCCAGCAAAGGACTTGCGGCAATGGAAACCACGAAAGTGGTGGAACGCCCTTAACCCGGCTAGTTTTACAAGGAGAAGGACGATGAAGAACGTGAAATGTTTTTCGATGGCGACGGGTGCGATCGGCTTGGCAATGCTGATGATCTGTTCAGCCGCTGGCGCGCAAGACTCCCAGGAACGGCCAACTCTGAACAAAGACAAGCAACCCGCCCAACAACCCGCGACGACGGCGCTGTCGCTCGACACGCCGGCGACTCCACCCGCTTCGTCGGAAGAAGACACGGCGGTGAAGACAATTCAGGCGATGCCGGAAGGCTCGGTGCCGAACCTCCAGGCTAAAATCGATGCGACCGAAACGTTTCTCCAGAAATACCCGCAGAGCCGCTATCGCTCGATGGCGTATGGATTCCTGACGATCGGCTGGGCACAAGTCGGAAAACCCGACAAATCGATGGACTATGGCGAGAAGGAATTGGTACTGAATCCGAATGACGTCGCAACGATGGCAATCTTGAGCCAGACGATCCCGCGCGTCATCAATATGAGCGCGCCGGATGGCACAAAAAAGCTTGACCGGGCGGAAGTGCTCGGCAAACGGGCCGTGGAAGTTGTGCCGACACTTCCCAAGCCTGAAGGTATGACCGACGAAGTCTTCGCAAACACGAAAAATCAAACTCTGGCGATGGCGCACGGAGGACTCGGCCTCGTGGCTTGGCGGCGCGGCAAATTCCCGGACGCAATTCCGGAACTCGAGGAATCGGTAAAGCTGGATACGGTTGCGGACCCGGTCAACTGGTTCATTCTCGGCGTCGTAAATCAGAATACGTCGCACTTTGACGCGGCTGCGGCTGCTTACGCGCACTGCGCCGGAATCGCTGGTTCGCTGCAAAATACGTGTAAAACCAAATCGGACGAAGCAAAGAAGCTCGCGGCGACCAAGCTCAGTGCCCCTAAGTGAAGCCTTCGCCCCGGAAGTCGGCGCGAATTTCATGAACCAAAGAGACGATGAGCGGCTCGAAGAGAAGCTGGGTATCCGCTTCAAGAACCGGGCGCTTCTCAACCTTGCTCTGACGCACAGCTCCGCCGTTCCCGATTTGCGCGCCGGCCACGGTGAGAATGCAGGTATCGCGGCAGGGATAGGAAACAACGAACGGTTGGAGTTTCTAGGCGACGCCGTGCTCGATTTGTTGGCAAGCGAGTATTTGCTTGAGAATTTTCCCGATTGGACGGAAGGCCAGCTTTCGAAGAGTCGCGCGCGGCTGGTTAATGCCCGTTCGCTCGAGCGGGCGGCACGCCGCCTCGGACTCGGTGAGCATTTGCGCCTCGGCCGTGGCGAAGAAAAAACGGGCGGCCGCGACAAGCCCGCGCTTCTCGCGGACGGTTTCGAAGCGGTTGTGGCCGCCGTGTTTCTCGACGCCGGGCTGCAAACGGCCGGCAATTTCCTGAAGCGCGTTTTATTCGATGACGCTTTAAAGGAGCGAGGCGATCGCATAGCGGACTCCGACCGGAAATCCGCGCTACAGGAAATGCTGCAGCAAAACGGACGCCCGCCTGCCGAATACCGTCTCGCAGGCGAAAGTGGCCCCGACCACCGCAAATCGTTTCTAGTGGAAGTATGGGCGGACGGCACCTGCCTTGGCAGCGGCGAAGGCAAAACAAAGAAGGAAGCCGAGCAGCAGGCGGCGCGCACTGCGCTGCTACAATGGGAAGCGACGCATCCCAAGGACTGAAGCTCTATGACGGAAGAAGTTCCGCAAACGGAAACGTCCGCCCCCGCGGCGGGATTGCACCGCGAAAAAACCACCGTTTCCGAATACCTCGAATCGCTGCTCGTCACCGTGATTCTGGCGCTGTTTGGCACAAGCTTCATCGTTCAGGCTTTCAAGATTC
>Ga0247669_1000137_pt1 | contig 38450 bp, 38 predicted proteins | sample CNK10_metaG_FD_182734 | JGI IMG/M metagenome (GOLD analysis project Ga0247669, IMG submission 182734) | Soil microbial communities from Purdue University Martell Research Forest, Indiana, United States - CNK10 | ecosystem: Environmental > Terrestrial > Soil > Temperate forest > Bulk soil... | reverse complement strand
CGATGGGGGAGACAATCATAGTAGGTACAATGAGAACGATATCAAGCGGCTGGTGAAAGAGGCGGACACCCAGCTCTATGCCATTGGCATCTTTGACCCGCTTGGTTATCGGAGCCGGACGCCGGAAGAACTCAACGGCCCCTCGCTCTTGACGGACGTGACCGATATGACCGGCGGCCGCGTGTTCTCCGTGGAGCGCATTGAGGACCTGCCGGATATCGCCACCAAAATTGGCATGGAGCTGAGAAATCAATATGTTCTGGGATACAGGCCGAGCAACAAAACGCACGACGCCCGCTGGAGAAAAGTCAAAGTTAAGCTCCGCCCGCCCCGCGGACTGCCACCACTGTCTGTCTATGCAAAAACAGGGTACTACGCGCCCAGCCACTAGTTCGGTTCGGCGTGTCCTTGCAGCTGCCATTTTCGCTGGTGCGTCCGTCGCCTCGCTCAGCTTCCTTTCTGCTTATGCGCAGGCGCCGAGCCAGGATCCACTCGCTCCCCAAAACAGCCAACCCGCCCCTCCGGGGCAACAACAGCCGGGCGCAGTCATCAGAAAGGACGTCAACCTCGTCGTGTTGCATACGACGGTGGTCGACGACCGTGGACGATTTGTAGACGGCTTGAAGCTGGAGAATTTTCGCGTGCTCGAAGACAAGTCCGAGCAGAAACTTTCGGTGTTCAAACGCGAAGACATTCCCGTCAGCATGGGTCTCGTCGTTGATAACAGCGGCAGCATGCGCGACAAGCGCCCGCGCGTCAACGAAGCTGCACTAACTCTCATCCAGGGGAGCAATCCACAGGACGAAGCGTTTGTCGTCAATTTTAACGACGACTACTATCTCGACCTCGACAAGGATTTCACCAGCAGCATTCCGGAATTGAAGGAAGCGCTCGAACGCATTGATTCACGGGGCAGCACGGCGTTTTATGATGCGCTTATCGGTTCCATGGACCACGCGAAAAAAGGCCACAAGGACAAGAAAGTCCTGCTGGCCGTGACCGATGGTGAAGACAACGCCAGCCGCAACACACTGGAAAAGACTATCCGCGAAATCCAGAAATCGAATGTCGTTATTTACACCATCGGCCTTTTCAGCGATGAAGACAAAAAAAACCGCAAGAAAGCGATCCGCGCGTTGAAGGAAATTGCCGATGCCTCCGGCGGCATCGCGTACTTCCCGGAAAACGTCGAAGACGTGCACAACATTTGCGAGCAGGTCGCCAAAGACATTCGCAACCAGTACACGCTCGCCTACTATCCGACCAACACGCGGAAAGACGGCACGTATCGCGCCGTCCAGGTCGAAGTGATTCCGCCGCGCGGCCGCGGCAAACTTTCCGCCCGCACCCGCAACGGCTACTACGCCCCCATTGAACCCGTCGGTACCGCCTCCGGCGCAAACTGACGTCGGGTCAAAAGCTTCCGCAGGCCACTAGCGGGAAACTTCCTGCAAAAAACTTTTTCCGTGCGGAATCTTTCCGCCAAAAGTCTCCGCAATCGTCTGCCCCATATCCGCCAGCGTTTCTCTAACGCCCAGCCTTACTCCCGCCGCGTGACCCGGAGAATATGCCAGAATCGGCACATATTCGCGGGAATGATCCGTCGTTTCCCAACGCGGATCGGGATCGCATCCATGATCGGCCGTAATCATGAGCAAATCGTTCGCCTTCAGGAGCGGCAAAAACGGTGCGAGGTGCGCATCGAATTCTTCGAGCGACCTCGCAAAACCCTCCACGTCCTTGCGATGCCCATAGAGCATGTCGAAATCCACCAGGTTGCAAAAAATCAGTCCTGACGGTCGCTCTTTGAGCGCCGCCGTCAATTTTTCCATTCCATCGGTGTTCGACTTCGTCGTCACGTAGTCGTCCACGCCGCGCCCGTTGTAAATGTCGTGGATTTTTCCGATCCCGAACACGGGCACCTTGTTTTCCGCAAGCACGTCCATAAGCATCGGCTTCGGCGGATCCACCGCATAGTCGTGCCGGCGCGAAGTCCGCACAAACTGCCCCACGGGCCCTGCAAACGGCCGCGCAATCACGCGCCCAACGCGGTGTGGCCCGTCCAGCAGCTTCCGCGCAATCTCGCACATCCTGTACAAGTCTTGAATCGAAATAATCTCTTCGTGCGCGGCAATCTGAAAAACGCTGTCGCCGGACGTGTACACAATCGGCTTGCCCGTCTTCACGTGCTCTTCGCCGAGTTCCTTGATGATTTCCGTTCCGGACGCGGGCTTGTTTCCAATTGTCTTGCGTCCAATCGCACGCTCAAACTCCGCTATCAAGTGGGCAGGGAAGCCATGCTTGTAAACGGGAAACGCTTGCTCCAGCCATACGCCGGCCATCTCCCAGTGACCGGTCGTCGTATCTTTGCCGGGTGAATGGGTCCGTCCCTTTCCGTACGCGCCAATCGGCGACGCGGCCGGCGGCAAATGTGCCAAAGGCTCAATGTTGGCGAGGCCCAGCTTCACCAGCGTCGGAATCCGCAGCGCGCGCGATTCCGCAATATGTCCCAGCGTTGACCGCCCCACGTCGTCATAATCCGCCGCATCCGGCAGCGCGCCAATCCCCACGCTGTCCAGTACAATCCAAATTACCCGCGCAAAAGGAGCCATTTTTGCGATCCTCGGAAAGCTCTCGTGCAGCGTAGCACAGTGGCACACTCTTTCAGCCTGCACTCGCCTTTCCCTTGTCCCCAATCCAATGTAATACTTGCCGCTGCTCTGAACTCTTTTCCATTCCCGTGCGTAGTACCAGCTAGGAGCACTCCGCCATGCCCGAAAACGACGCCCTGCGTTCCCGGTCCCTGGTCTTTCCCGTCCTGTTGGTCGCCATCGGTGCGCTCTTCTTGTTGCGCAACTGGCAGCCAGGCTTTCAGCCTTGGCCCGTAATCAAGACCTACTGGCCGCTCATTCTCGTCTTTGTCGGCCTCGGCAAAATGTGGGATGCATTTCAAGGCGCCAGGCAGACGCGTTCCGGCGTCTCCATCGGCTCGACTGTTGGCGTGCTCTTGTTCGTCCTGGTCATCGTAATGCTGTTCTGGCGAGGTCACGCGTTCACCAACGCAGATGGCCGCTATGGCCGCGCGCCCGACCACATCAGCGAAGTCCGCGACCTGCAAAACGCAGCCAGTCTGAACGCCGTCATTGAAATGCCCGCCGGCGAACTCAACATCTCGGGCGGAACGTCGCATGCAGTCGAGGGCGATTTCGAATACTCAGCGGCCTGGTCGCGCCCGCGCGTGGATTACCACGTCTCCGGCAATGCTGCCGACCTCGATATTTCGCAGGACAATCACGGCCCCACTCTCGGTCCAGACGACAACACGTGGCGCGTTCATCTCAACAACGCCATTCCCATTGACCTGCAAGTAAAAATGGGCGCCGCTCGGGGTAATTTGAAATTCCATGAGGTTAACTTGAAACAGCTCCGCGTGGAAATCGGTGTCGGCCAGGTCAACGTAGACCTCACGGGCGATCGAAAAGCTGACCTCGACGTGGAGATCCACGGCGGCATCGGCCAGGCCAATATCCGTCTTCCCAAAAACGTCGGCGTCACCGTCGACGCCAAAGGCGGCATCGGCGCCGTCACCCCGCACGGCCTAACCAAAGTCGACGGCAACTACGTCAATGCAGCCCTCGGCCACGCGCCACACACCATCCACTTAGAAGTCACCGGAGGCATCGGCAACATCGACCTCTCCGTTGAGCCGTAGTTGCGATAAGCGGAAAAGCGGGTCAGATTATTTTTTTTAAATGGAATGTGCGTAAGGACGCGCTGGCGATCATCGCCAGCGCTTCGGCGGGATCGACCGCCACAAGTTTCAGTTCTCCGTTTGTATTCGGACGATCCTTCAGCATGCTGGAGCCTCTTTCTGTTCAGTGCCCGCAGTATTTCTCCCGTCGTCTCAATCGCAAGCGAAAAACGGCGACAACATTTCGCTGTGATGAACCGAGCGAGACCAGACAACCACCTACTCCTTCCCGATTTGCTCCAAATTTTTCCTCGCCGTATACTTTGAAGTTTAGACACTGCCCGCTGACCGCACTGTCTGAGCTTAGCCCTTGGCCACCAACGAACTCATCTCTGCCAACCCGTCTGCCGCTCTCTCCGATGCGGAATCCCTCCGCGTCCGCGGGGCCCGCACGCATAACCTCAAAAGCGTAAGCGTCGACATCCCGCACAACGAAATCACCGTCGTCACCGGCGTCAGTGGCTCCGGCAAATCCTCGCTCGCCTTTGACACCATCTACGCCGAAGGCCAGCGCCGTTACGTCGAGTCCCTTTCCGCCTACGCCCGCCAGTTCCTCGAACGCATGGAGAAGCCCGACGTCGACGACATCTCCGGCATCGCGCCGGCCGTCGCCATTCGGCAGAAGAACACCACGCGCAACCCGCGCTCGACCGTCGCCACTGCCACCGAAATTTACGATTACCTCCGCCTCCTCTACGCACGCTGCGGCCAGACCTTCTGCATCAAGTGCGGCGCCGAAGTAAAACGCGATTCGCCCGACGAAATCGCCGACCGTGTTCTCGCCCGTGCCGCCGGCCAGCGTTTTTACGTCCTCTACGAACTCGTCATCGCGCAGCCGCAGGCGCCGGCTCCATCCAAGCGCCCGCCCAAGAAAAAACTTCCCGAACTCCCGAAAGACGTCCTGCGCGCCACGCTCCTCGATCTGCAACGCCGCGGTTTCAACCGCCTCGTCCAGGCCGGCAAAGTCCACGAATTCTCTTCGCCGGAAACCTTGCTCGACGTCGACTTTGCCAAGACTGTCCACGTCTTGGTAGATCGTCTTTCCGTCAGCCCCGAATCCCGCTCGCGCCTCATCGACGGTATCGAAATCTGCTACCGCGAATCACGCGGCGAAGCCATTCTCGAATTTCTCCCCGACGCGGCATCGCCCGCGCCGCATCGCCTCGTGTTCAACGAACGCTTCGAATGCAAAAATGACGGCACCGTCTACCAGGTCCCCGAGCCGCGCCTCTTCTCCTTCAACAATCCTTACGGTGCCTGCCCGCGCTGCCAGGGCTTCGGCAATACCATCGATTTTGATCTAAACCTCGTCGTGCCCGATCCCAGCAAGACGCTCGACGACGGTGCCATCGAGCCGTGGGCCAAGCCGCGCTTTCGCACCCTCGTCGTCGAATTAAAAAAATGGGCACGCAGTCGCGGCGTTCCCACGAACGTTCCCTGGCGCCAACTCACCGGCGAGCACCGCCGCCTCGTCCTCGAAGGCGATCCCGAAAACGATTTCGACGGCGTCAAAGGCTTCTTCGCCTGGCTCGAACGCAAGAAATACAAACTCCACGTGCGTGTCTTCCTGAGCCGTTATCGCGGCTACGCCACATGTCCCGATTGCGGCGGCACTCGCCTTCGCGCCGAAGCCCGCGCCGTTCGCGTCGCGAACAAACCCATCACGGAAGTCTGCAAGCTCACCGTAAAAGAAGCGCGCGTCTTTTTCTCCACGTTGCAACTCACCGACGCCCAAAAAACGATCGCCGACAAAGTTCTCGAAGAAGTCCGCACGCGCCTCCAGTTCCTCGACGAAGTCGGCCTCGACTATCTCGCCCTCGATCGCCTGACTTCCACTCTCTCTGGCGGCGAGTCCCAGCGCATCCAACTCGCCACTTCGCTCGGCTCGCATCTGGTCGGCGCACTCTACGTTCTCGATGAACCGTCCATCGGCCTCCACCCGCGCGACACGCAGCGTCTCATCGACATCCTCAAATCCTTGCGTGACCTCGGTAACACCGTCCTCGTCGTCGAACACGACCCCGACACGATTCAGGCCGCCGGTCACATCATCGATCTCGGCCCCGGCGCGGGCGAACTCGGCGGCAAACTTCTTTTCGCCGGCACCTACGCAGACATGCTCCGCGACCAAAAATCTCTCACTGGAAAATATCTCAGCGGCGAACTTCGCATTCCCGTTCCCAACGTCCGCCACAAGCCCAGCGGAAAATTTCTCCGCATCTTCGGCGCCGCCATGCACAATCTGAAAAACGTCGACCTGATGATTCCGCTGAACACGTTCACCGTCGTCACCGGAGTCAGCGGCTCAGGAAAATCCACCCTCGTGCACGACGTTCTTTTCCGCGCGCTCGCCGCAAAAAAGAACAACGCCAGCGAAAAAGAGTTCTGCGACCGCCTCGAAGGCGACCATCTAATCAAAGAAGTCGTCATCGTTGACCAGTCGCCCATAGGCCGTACGCCCCGTTCGAATCCCGCCACGTACATGAAAGCCTTCGACGCCATCCGCGAAGTCTTCGCCGATACGCCCGACGCGAAGCGCCGCGGTTACACCGCGGGCCATTTTTCTTTCAATGTTCCAGGCGGCCGCTGCGAAACCTGCCAGGGCGACGGCACCGTCACCGTCGAAATGCAATTCCTCGCCGACGTCGAACTCATTTGCGAAGAGTGCCGCGGCACGCGCTACAAATCCGCCGTCCTCGAAGTCCACTATCACGCAAAAAGCGTCCACGACGTCTTGCAGATGACCGTCCGCGAAGCCCTCGCCTTTTTCGTCAATGTCCCCAAAGTCACCGCAAAATTGAAAGTACTCAACGAAATCGGCCTCGGCTACCTCCGCCTCGGCCAATCCGGCACAACGCTCTCCGGCGGCGAAGCCCAGCGCCTAAAGCTCGCCTCTCATCTCACGCGCACGGAAAACGCCGGCACCCTCTACATTCTCGACGAGCCCACCACCGGCCTCCATTTCGACGACATCGCCAAACTTCTCGCCGCCTTTCGAAAGCTCCTCGAATCCGGCGCCTCGCTCCTCGTCATCGAACACAATCTCGACGTCATCAAATCCGCCGACTGGCTTATCGACCTCGGCCCCGAAGGCGGCGATCAAGGCGGCAAAATCGTCGCCACCGGCACACCGGAGCAAGTCGCCCGCAACTCCCAATCCCACACCGGCCGCTACCTCGCGAAACTCCTCGGCGCAAACGGCAAGGCAAAGCCTCAGCCAAACGGCGCATCCAACGGAGGAGAGTGTTCCGCTAAACTTTCTGACGGAAAGCCGGGTTTGCCCGCGAAACCATGATTCGTCGCTTCTGCTTCGTTGTTTTCCTCGCCCCATTTGCGGCCGCGCCGCTTTTCGCGCAATCTCCCGTCACTAAACCCGCAGCAAAATCTCCCGCACAAGGGACGCGCCGCGTCGTCAGCAATCCGCTCAACGATCTTCTCGATCAGGCCCGCGCCGCCATCGAACGCAACGATTTCCAGGCCGCCCTCGCGCCTCTTCAGAAATTCCTCGCCGAGAAAGACGATTTCGCCTACGCGCACTTCCAACTCGGCTACGTCTACACCGCGCTTAAGCAACCTAAAGAAGCCCGCGCCGAATACGAAAAAGCCATCGCGCTAGATTCAAAAATGTCTGAAGCCCAACTCAATCTCGGGATTCTCTTGCTCGAATCCGATCCCGCCGCTGCTGTCGCCCCGCTCACCAGGGCCGTCGAACTTCTCCCCACGCAAACCCGCCCGCGCTTCTTACTCGGGGCCGCGCAACAACATTCGGGCGACTCCACTTCCGCCGCCAAATCGTTTGAAGCGGCTCTTGCTCTCGATCCAAAAGATCTCGACACGACGCTCCACCTCGCCCAGCTTTATTACAACCAAAAACGCCCCGCCGACGCCGAGACAAAATTCCGCGCCGCGCTCGAACTCCAGCCTGATCTTCCCGCCGCCCTCCTCGGCCTTGCCGAAAGCCTCGACATACAAAAGAAGCCCGAAGCCACCGAGGCGTACCAGAATTATTTGAAAACCCAGCCCAACGATCCCGCCGCGAAAGAGCGTCTCGCCCGCTCCCTCGTTGCGCAAAATCAATTTGAGGCCGCCGAAACCCTTCTCGGCCCCGATCAGCCCGGCGCGACTCCCACGCTCGACACGCTCAAGCTGCGCGCCGACATTCAGATCGGGGGAAAAAAGTGGGACGCCGCTGCCGCAACGCTCAAACAAGCCGTCGCCCTCGCCCCGCAGGACGCCAAAATGCATGGTGGCCTCGGTCGCGTTTACATGCAGCTCCACGATTACAAAAACGCCGAGCTCGAACTGAAGAATGCCGTTCGCCTCGACCAGAACAATCTCACCTACTGGAAAGATCTCAGCTCCACCTTTTATCTGGCAGGGAACTATTCCGGCACTCTCGCCGTTCTCGACGCCGTTGCCAAAGTCGAAAAACCTTCCGCCGGTACTTGGTTCATCCGCGCACTCTGCTACGATAAATTGCAACAGACTCAGCCCGCCCTGGACGCCTACCAGAAATTTCTGGAACTCGACCAGGACAAAAATCCGGACCAGGTTTGGCAGGCGCAGCAGCGCAGTATCGTCCTGAAAAAGGTTCTGGAAAAAAAGAGGTAACGGTCATGGGGACCGCGACTCAAGTGCTCGCCTTCGCACTTTCCTGGATTTTATTGTGTTCGCCTGCGCGCACGGTCAATTCCGGCGAAACGCTCGAAGAATTGCAGCGCCGCTTCGACAATGAAGCCGACGGGGTTAGCAAAGCCAAAATGCTTCAAAAACTCGGCGACGCGCAGTTTCTCCGTGAACGCGAAGCCGTTAAAGCCGGTGATTTTTCGACGGCCGCGTTAATTATGGAAAAATATCGCGACAACGTCCGCGCCGCTCTCGAAGCCGTAAAAAAAGCTCACCCCGACGGCGAACGCCATCCCAATGGCTATAAACAACTCGAAATACACATCGAGGGCGGCCTTCGCGAAGTGCAGGATCTTCTCACCGCCGCGCCGGAGCCGTACCAGCCGCCGCTCGAAATCGTCAAAGCCGACCTCGTCGAACTCGACAAGGAAACGCTCCACCGTCTTTTCCCGCGCCGTCCGGGTGAAAAACCATTGCCGCCTAAGCCTTCTGTGGACGCTCCGCCTGCCGTCGTGCCGCCAACTCAGGAGAAACAACCATGAAACAGTTCCGCCGCTTCTCGTTCGCTGTCATTGTCATTTTTCTCTGCGTGGCAAGCGCCAACGCGCAAACCGTAAAAAAGGACTACCTTTCCGACTACGAAGCCGACAAAATCCGCGACGCCGAAACGCCCAACGAACGTATCAAACTCTTCGTTCAATTCGCCGACGAGCGCCTCAAAAAATTCCAGTACGAACTCGACCACCCTTCCGCCTCGCGCCACTCGGAAATGCTCAACTACCTCATGAACTCCTATATTGGCTGCGTAGACGATGCCAGCGACCTCATCCAGGAGGGAATTGAAAAGCAGCAGAACGTTCGTGCCGGAGTCGACCTCATGGCCAACAAGGCCAAGGAATTTTTGGAAACGCTCAAGAAAATTTCTGCTGACGGCAAAGAAATCGAAATTTATAAATTGAACTTGGACGACGCCATCGAAGGTACCCAGGACGCTATCAATGACGCAGAGAAAGCGAAAAAGAGCGTTGCGCCTCCGCCGACGCGGCGCAAAAATTGACTCATGAACGACCGAGCCACTCGCGATGAAAAAAACTGACCGCCTCTTCCCAGGCGCCGCCGCTCTATTCCAACGAGTGTTCACGCGCCTCGGCTGCGAAGGCCGCCCGCCGCGCTTTCACGTCGAATTCTATCCGTACACCAATCTCGTCCTCACCATCCGCCGCCGCGACGAAGCTGTGTTCGTCCGCTTTTCCGATCTCATGCGTCAATGCGCCTTGCCCGTGCTGGAAGGCGCGGCCGCACTGCTTCTCGCTCGCATCTATCGCCGTCACGCCCCTAAATCTCTCGTCCAGCCCTATCTCGATTACACCCGTTCCCAGCGCACCCGCCAGCGCATTCAACGCATGCGCCGTTCACGTGTGCGTCCCGCCGCCACCAACCCGCAAGGTCTTCACTTCGACCTCTCTCCCATGTTTGAATCCCTAAACCAGAAATTTTTTAGCGGCGCGCTCGTTCGCCCTCATCTCGGCTGGAGCAATCGTAGCTGGCGTCGCCAATTCGGCTGTTACGATCCCGGCCCCAATCAAATCCTTCTCAACCGCCGCATGGATCATCCGCTCGTCCCGCAATTCGTTGTCGAATACGTCCTCTACCACGAAATGCTCCACGTCAAACATCCCACCCGCCGCGCCGGCTGCTCGCTCATTTCCCACTCCCGCGAATTCCGCGCCGAAGAAAAACTCTTTCCCCAATTCAATCGCGCCCGCCGATTCCTCGATGGCCTCGTCCGTTAGCTGCTAATTCAGGAGGGGAACCTTAATTCGCGAGCGTACTTGCTCTAGCTCGGGAGGCGTTGCTGCCGAATCTGGTTGAGGCCCATCTGATGCAAAAGGCCCACAAAACGCGGGTCGGACCGTATGTTGTCAAAAATTGGTTCCACGCCGATGAGCGAGATTTTTGCATCGCGCGCCCGAAGAGCCCTTTCCAGCCAGGCTATGGCTTGATCCCCATCTCCCACGGCTGCCGAGTCGATAGCGAGATCGTAAGCATTCATGGATTGCCTGCCCGCCACCTTCTTGTTTAGCTCGATCCGCTTCCGCCGCAATCCTTCTGGCCCGGCCAACTCATTTGCCGCTTTCAGAGCGGCGAGACGCTCCGGAGATGCACCCCCGCTTTCTTCCGCCAAAAGGATCTCTTCGGCCGATGGCCGACTCTTGCCCTGCGCAGCATAGAAGTTCGATAGAAAAACGTGAAATACGGAAACCTGAGGATAGAGCTCAATCGCTGTCCGCGCTTGGATTAGGCCGTCGTCATACTGGCGCCCGTAATAGGCGCTCGACATACTAATACTTAAGGTATGGGGTGAGAGAGGATCTGAGGTGATGGCCGCTCGCTCCTCCCGGGCGGCTTCTTCTGACTTTCCCAAAATCAGGAGCAGATAAAAATACCCGACATGTGCGTTTACGGAGTTCGGGTTTAGCTCGAGCGCACGCTTGTATTCGGTCTCTGCCCTTGTCCAGTCCCACTCCGACATGGCAATCCCAGCCAGCGCAGTATGCGCATGGTCCAGATTGTCATCCAAGGCCACCGCCTTCTCCACAGCTTCCTTCGCTGCAGCGTAGGCCTCGCTGGAAGACATCTCGCTCATGAACGCGAGCGAAACGTAACAGCTCGCAAGACGCGAATAAGCCGCGGCAAAATTGCGGTCCTTCTCGATGGCTCGTTGAAAATATCGAATCGCGCTTCTCGCTGCCTCAGGACTCTCTTTGTTCGAAAAGAAGAGACCCTTCAGATAGGCCTCGTACGCCTCCGGATTGACTGGCTGCCTGGCCTCCGCCTTGTTCTCAACGGGTACGAGTTGGCCGCTAATTTGCCGGGTTATCTCGCGGGCGACTTCTCCTTGCAGACGCAGAATATCGCTCTGAACACGCGCGTAGCTTCCGGCCCAGAGATGAGTGTCAGTCGATGCGCGGATTAGTTGCGCCGCAATCTTGACCTGATCGCCGCTGCGCGCCACGGTGCCTTCCACAGCCGCGTCGACATTCAACTCGCGAGCAATCTCAGGGAGAGTCTTTCTCGTTCCTCGATAGTGCATTGCGGACGTCCGCGAAATGACCTTCAGCCCTCGCACTTGCGCCAATTCGGCGATGAGGTCGTCGGTGATGCCGTCGACGAAATAGTCCTCGGAAGGATCGCCTGTGAGGTTTTCTAGTGGAAGTACCACCAAGGACTTGATCCTAAACGGGGCACTCCCCGCGCGGCTTCGGGTCGTCACGTAGATGACGGCCACAAGGGTAAGGACCGCGATCGCACATATGGCGAGCCAGCGACGCGGCCAGTGGGTCCCCTTTGGTCTGTGGTTGTTCCCCGTCGCCGCGAGCTCTAACAGCTGGCTCGCCTCTGGAGCATCGATTGCCGCCGCTGGCACCCGTTCATTGCGCCACGTATCGAGTTCCTTCGTATAGGCGTAAATCGATCCAAGCTTGTTGTGTTGGAGGCGATGGACGGGCAGCCCCTCGCGCTTCTCCCACCGGCGGACGGTTGTTACATCGCGCCCCAGGTAGCCGGCGATCTCTTTCCAGGATTCCAGACGCCGACCTTGGGCATCCGCACTGGTGTTGGGGGGTAGTGTCGCCTCGGCACACATACGGCGGTTGGCTCCTGCTGAGTGGAAGGAGTATTACACCGCATCCTGTCTGTGGCAATCGCCTGAATTGTCAAAAAATCTGCGAAATGTCGTGCTTTGCCCTTCTTTGCCTGTCTTTGCACGTTGCATGGTGATGTGCATCGGACGCAGCATCCCGCTACAAGCGTTCAAGTCTCGGTGCGGCCGGCTCCATCGCCCTCCTCGGTCACCGGGCTTCGCGCTCAGTCACCGACTTACTAAGAGAGGCTCGTATGTTCAAAATAAGAATTGCGGCCCGGTCTAAATCGGGCCTGCTCCTGCAACGCTGCCGGCAAAGTGCCGTCGCCACCGCTCGCGCTGTCCTGGCGTTGATGATTGTCCTACTGCTCGCCGCGAGTCCCGCGCCGGTGGCCGCTGCCGCGCCAGACCCGGTGCTGGAATGGATCGCAATAACGAACAACACGATCCTGGCTGGCGGTACGATCTCATCCTTCGCAACCACTCGCATTACGGCAATGGTTTCTGCATCTGTGTTCGACGCCGTCAACGGCATTGACCCGCGTTACCGTTATTTGCACGTGAGGCCGAACGCGCCGGCCCACGCTTCGCCGCGCGCGGCTGCCGTTCAGGCTGCTTACGCAATTCTCGTTCATCAGTTTCCGGGGCAAAGTGCGGCGCTTCAAGCGCAACGGAATGCTTCACTCGGCGCGCTGGCCCTTGCCGAAAATGCGCAGGCTATCTCCGCAGGTGTCGCTTGGGGTCAAACCGTCGCGGATGCAATTTGGAATTGGCGGCTGACCGATGGCTTCGCGCCGCCACCTCCACCATTTGAAGGTGTACTGGGCATCGTGGGAACGCCCGCCGCGTTAGGCGTTTGGCGTCCAACTCCGCCGGTGAATGCGCCCGGAGCTGGTCCTCAGTTCGCCACATCGACACCTTGGGTCCTGGTGCGCCCCTCGCAGTTTCGCCTGCCGCCTCCGTATTCTCTTAACAGCCCTCCATACGAAGCCGATCTCAATGAAGTGAGACTCATGGGCGTCTTTTCCGGTTCTCCACGCACTCCCGACCAGTCGGAGCTCGCTCTTTTTTGGCAACTGAATACGCCGCTAGCTTGGGATCGCATCGCGGCACAGATTTCCGCCCAGCGCGGCTTTTCTCTGACCGAAAATGCTCATCTGTTCGCCTTGCTGAATGTCACCATGGCCGACGCCGCAATCGCTTGCTGGGATAGCAAGTACCGCTACGTTTTCTGGCGGCCTATTACCGCAATCCGCGAGGCGCCAAATCCAGCCGATGCCGATTCCGCCTGGAAGCCCTGGTTAGACACTTTCCCGGCTGGCACCCCTGCCTTTCCCGAATATCCTTCGGGGCACGCGACGGTCAGCAACTCCGCCGCGTCCGCACTCGCCTCCGTGTTCGGCGAAAATACCGCGTTCACCGTTAACTCGGAGCTACGCCCTGGTACTCGCGCGTTTGCGAATTTCGCAAGCGCCGTCAGCGAAATTTCCGACGCCCGCGTTTTTGGCGGGATTCATTTCCGCACTTCCTGCGTGGTCGGGAATACCCAGGGCAAAAATGTTGCGGATTACGTGTCGAGGCACGCCCTGCGCGCCCTTGGCGACGACGCCCAAGGTGACGACGATGAAGGCCAGTAATCGCTGAACGTTCAATCGTCGGGGAACCCGTCTCTGAGAACTGGGAAGACTCTGCGCTAAAATTAACCGCGCTCGGAGTCCTCCCGGCTCTCGCGGGCGGCCAACCCAAGCTATGACTTCTTCTTGCCGACTTCCGCCTGCAATTTCTCGATTTTCTTTTGAATTTTTTCTTTGTCTTCCGCGTGCGGATACAGCTCCAAATACCGCTTGTACGATTTCACCGCGTCCCGCTTCATCCCTTTTTTCTCTTGTGCTTCGCCTAAATACAGGAAGGGAACCGCGTATCCCGGCTTGGCGTCAATCGCATCCTGGAACCGGTCCATCGCCGCATCAATCTTTCCAATCCGCATGTAGTATTGTCCAACTTCCAAATCCTTCTCCGCGCGCAACGGATCCCATTTCGGTTGGTCCTCCGCATTCTTCGTCGCCGTGTCGGTCTGCTTGTTCGCCTTAGGCTTCGCCGGCTCATCCGACGATTGAGCCCAAACAGGCCGCGCCGCGCCGCAAAACAGCGCGCTAGCCAGCCAAATCCGCAATGTTGTTTCTATCCGCATTACTACCTCAACCCTTTCTCTAGTGTGAGGTAAGTTGTCTGACTGCAAAATCGCTGCTCAATGGTGCTGCCTGGCGGCAAGATACGCCCGTCCGCATTAGCCCGCGTCGTAGCCGGTCACTTAGCCTCAACGACTTGCACTGCCTTATCGAGCTGGAACGTTAGCACCGTCTCCGCCGGCACTTTGATCGCTCCGCCCTTGGTCGCGATTTGCGTCACCGCGCCGGCCCCTGCACCGGCCCCTGCTCCGATCGCCGCGCCTTTCCCTCCGCCAGCAATCGCGCCGATAATTGCGCCCAACGCCGCTCCGCCGCCCGTAAATTCCCCGGTCCGCTTGTTCACGCCAAACCCTTGCTTCCCCTTCTGTTGCAAATCGGTCGTGCTCACCAGGTATTCCTTGCCGCCAACCGAAATCGATTGCAGATCCAGCACTAGGTCGGACGTGCCCTTAAAGCGTCCTCCCTTTGAAGCGGATCGGATCACGATCTGGGCATTTGCGCCGCGCGGAACCACCACGTCGCCGTTCGCATCCGCAACATCGTCGGTGATCTCCGCCGCAAACGTCTGCCCTTCGACCGCGCCAGCCGAATCGATCATCTCTTCCGTTCGCACCGGAACCTTCGTGCCAACGGCTAGCAGGTAAGTCTTGGTATGAATTTCCTCTTGCGTCGGATGATAGTGCTCTTCGTGCATCGCGTCGGACCTTGCTCTGGAAGCGGCAGACCGTCTGTGCATGTCCCCGCCGGAATTCCCGCCGCTCGCAGGCGTGCCAGAAGCCCCTCCCGTGGAAGGAGCCTGCCCAGCCGCGGTTTGCGTCGCCGCCGCGTCGTCATACTCGATCGATTTCACTTGCGCCATCGGAATCGTACGATTCGTGTTGTCGTCGCCCTTCAAACCAATTTCCGACGCCGAACTTGCCGTCACCGTCCCCGTCAGCGTCGAGCCATCCCGCATCAAAATCGTTGCATGTTGCCCGGAACCCGTTTGGGTCCCGCACGAGGCCAGCATGAAAGACGCAAGAAGCACGAAAGTGCCAGTCGTTGCCCCCCAAAGAATTCGCCCGATGAGATTTGCTCTGTGCGGGTGTTCCCCCAAAGCCCTACGCTTAAAACCCCTAAGTTTTTCGTGATTCACCGTAACCTCCACTAGTCTGTGCTCTTCGCTGAGGCTGGATCTCAACTCATTTTACCAGCAGAAAACCGATGCGTCGCGCTGTTAGATGTCACGCCGGAAATCATAGAAGGCACGAATGAGGTTGCCATCCAGATCGGCGGCGATAAACTCGCGAAGTTTCCACGGTTTGTCTTCAGGTTCGGAAACGATCTTCGCGCCCGCAGTCTTCCACTCGGCAAATAGTTCGTCCACTTCCGCCTTGCTCTCGAGATTGAGCCAGAAAAGGATCGGGCCCGTATTGCCGTACGCCTGTCCGAAGGAGCGATTGGTGATGAACAGTCTGCAATTCCCGCGCGAGACGCCGGCAATGCCGCCTTGCTCATCGCCCCAATCGAATGTGAAGCCCAGCCTTTTCACATAGTAGGCCGCAGCTTTGTCAACGCTAGCCGCGGGAATCTCCGGAACTGCACCAGGGAACTTCATGAGCCAAATCCTAGCACGAGCACGCGGCTTAAAAACCGAAGGAACTGGAACCTGCTAGTCGGTTGACGGGCGCTTGTACGCCAATTCCACGAACCCGTTCTTGTAACCGACTACATTCTTCAGATGCCACGTCTGCTCGATTCTGGAATCACCGAATAAGAGTAGCCCGTCACCCAACGTCACCGGCGCTATCATCAATCTGATTTCATCCACCAAGCCGAGCTTCAGGAAACTCTGGCCTAACATGGCCCCTCCCACCAGCCAAATATTTCCGTATCGAGGAGCCAGTATCTCGCCCACCAATCTCTTGACGTCGCCCGAGTAGAACTCCACGCTCTTCCTCGTTGACGTCAGTTTTCTATTAGTCACCACGACCGTCGGAGTATCGCCATAGGGCCAGCCGAGTTGCAGCGCATGCTCATAAGTGTGAGAACCGAGCACAAAGCAGTCGATCGAAGCAAACACGTCGTCAGAGCCGCCTTCCGTGACTCCTTTTTCGTACACATCGCCGGGACTGTCCATCCACGAAACACTGTTGTCTTTGTTCGCGATGAAGCCGTCAAGGCTCGTAACCACGTGCAGCGTTACCGTCGATCGTCTTGCGTTCACCTCACCGCCGGACATATTCCCTCCGCTCCGAACTGGCGCAAGCTTTTTCTCAACGCGATTCGTGCGCCGCGCTCGTCAAACCAGCCTATCCATAAATGTCAGACAACGGAACGTCTTTGCGCCTGCTTCCTGCCCAAGAGGTGCCAATCTCAAATCTCTCTTGGCAACGCGCATCATTTCAGGCACCTCCAGGCTGAAGTCCGATTCGAAATTTATCATGTTCCGAGCCGAGCTAGACTAGGAGCAACGTCCTAAAGGCCCGCAACCCGGCAAGAAAAGGTTTCCGGGTGAATGGTCGGCAAGGCGGAAGTTATCGGCCTCCAAACCGCGGCAAGCTCAATCCACTTACCCGCCGAAAGAAGTTCTCCCTTTGGCCCGGAACCTATAACCTAAAACTTACAACTGCTTCCCATGGACCCCAAAGAACAAGCCGCGCAGCTTCCGGAGAGTCCAGGCGTCTACCTTTTCAAAGACGCCGGCGGCCACGTCATCTACGTCGGCAAAGCGCGCGCCCTCCGAAATCGCGTCCGCTCCTACTTCCTCGAATCCCGCTGGACCGACGCAAAAACCGGCTCGCTCGCCCAAGAAATCGCCGACCTCGAAACCATCGTCGTCGCCAACGAGCGCGAAGCGCTCGCCCTCGAAAACAATCTCATCAAGCAATACCACCCGAAGTTCAACATTATGCTTCGGGACGACAAAACTTATCCCTACATCAAATTCACCGCCGCCGAAAAATATCCCCGCGTCTATTTCACCCGCCGCATCATAAAAGACGGTTCGCTCTACTTCGGCCCGTTTTTCCCCGCCAGCCTCGCGCGCCGCATTCTCCACTTCGTCCACAAGCGTTTTCTCGTTCCATCCTGCACCGTCGATCTCACGCGTCCACACCCGCGTCCCTGTCTGCAATATCACATTCATCGCTGCCTCGGACCCTGCGTTCCCGGACTCACCACCGACGACCGTTATGCCGAAGCCGCCCATGATGTCCGCCTGTTCCTCGACGGCCGCCGCCACGATCTCGTCAAAAGTCTGGAACAGCGAATGGCAACCGCGGCGGAAAAAGAACTCTACGAACAAGCCGCCGCGTATCGCGACCTTCTGCGCACGCTGGAAGACATCGAAGAGCGCCAGCGCATCGCCTCCGCACAAGGCGACGACACCGATGTCCTCGCCTACTACGCCGAGCCGCCGCTCGTCGCCGCCAATCTCTTCCACCTGCGTGCAGGCCGGGTCGTCGATCGCCGCGAATTTTATTGGGAAGATCTCGAAGAATTTCATCCAGCCGAATTTGTCCCGGCACTTTTGAAGCAACTCTATCTCGAAGCCGACTATTTGCCGAAGGCGATTCACGTCCCCGAAGAATTCGAGGACAGGGAACTACTCGAGGAACTCCTCATCGAACGCGCACGGCACAAAGTCGAGATCTTCACTCCACAGCGCGGCTCCAAAAAAGCCATTCTCGATCTCGTCAAAAGCAACGCCGAACATTCCTTCACGCAGCGCTTCCGTGTGCTGAAACCGGATTCCAAAGCCATCGCCGAAGCTCTGCAAAACACATTAAATCTTCCCGAAGAGCCAACTCGAATCGAAAGTTTCGACATTTCCCACACGCAGGGAACCGACACCGTCGCGTCCATGGTCGTTTGGGAAAAAGGCCGCATGAAAAAATCCGACTACAGGAAATTTATTATTCGCGGAGAAGAACGCGCCGCGGTTTTGCGCGTCGTGGATCAGCGTTGGCAAAACGACGATTTCGCCAGCATGCGCGAAGCCGTCTCGCGCCGCTATCGCCGCCTGCAAGAAGAGAAAAAATCACTGCCAAGTCTAATCCTAATCGACGGCGGCATCGGCCAGCTCCATGCCGCCGCGCAAGCCCTCGACTCTCTCCAAATCATCAACCAACCCATCGCCAGCATCGCCAAGAAGGAAGAGATTCTTTACGTCTACGGCCAGGAAAATGAGCCCATCATTCTCGACCGTCACTCGCCGGTTCTTCATCTCATCCAGCAGATCCGCGACGAAACTCACCGTTTCGCCGTAACGTTCCACCGCGAGCGCCGTGGCAAACGACAAACCAAGTCGGCGCTGCTGGAGATTCCCGGCGTCGGTCCAAAAACCACGCAGCGCCTTTTGCGCGAGTTCGGCAGCGTCGCCAACGTTCGCCGCGCTGGCCTAGAAGGTCTCAGCAAAATCGTTTCTCGAAAAAGCGCCGAGCGCGTCCTCGCGCACCTGGAAAAAGCAGAATTGCCGGATAACCGTACTGGCATCTGAATAGCGGTTAGTGCGTATTGCGCCCCACTTTTTGCTGTGCTACGTTGGCTTTGCAAGCGAAAGAAGTGTCAGCTGGATCAGCCGCAGCAAAGCAGTTACTGGGAGGTATTTATGGCGGACAACGTCGGATCCAAAGTAACCTATTTTCTCGTTGGCCTGGGCGTCGGCGCCCTGGTTGGAATTCTGTTTGCGCCAAAATCGGGCGAAGAAACACGCGAATTTCTCTCGAAAAAAGCCGATGAAGGCAAGGACTATGCGCAGCGCAAAGCCCGTGAACTCCGCGAACGCGCGGACGAATTGATCGAGCGCGGCAAGGACGTTGCTTCGAAACAAAAGGAATCGATTTCGGCTGCCGTGGAAGGCGCGCGCGAAGCCTACCGGCGCGAAGCGGGCAAGGCGTAAGATTTTTCGATAGGCCGGCAGGTTTTGCTCCGCGAGCGGAGCGAATGGGGCGTGCATGCAAAACTGGGTGGGAGTGGTCGTCGCCATCGCGCTGGTCCTGCAGGTGTCGGTGCTGATAGCGCTGTTCGTGCAGACGCGTCGCACAATGAAGCAGGTGGAAGACTCCGTAACCGACTTGAACCGCAAAGTCGGGCCCATCCTTACGCGCGTGCAGATTCTGCTCGATGATACGCAACCCAAAATATCCACGATGGTGAGCGACGCCGCGCATATTGTTTATCTTGCTCGCGGGCAGGCGCAAAAAGTGGACCGCGTTTTTACCGACGCGACGGACCGTTTGCGCGGGCAGCTTGTTCGCGCGGACCGGATTCTGACCGGGACGCTCGAAGCGGTGGAAGAAGCCGGTTCGCAGTTCAAACATAGTTTCTGGCGGCCGATGCAGAAAGCTTCCGCGCTGGTGCAGGGAATCAAAGTCGGAATCGATTTGCTTCGCGCGCGCCGCGCCCCTTCTGCCCGCCGCGATGAAGCGGCCGAACACGAAGAAGAACTTTTTATTTAATCCAGCCCCCACCCAGAACTATATCTTCATCGTAAAAAACGGCGGCCTGTCCGGGCGTTACGGCGCGCTGCGGTACGTCGAACGTGATGCGCGTAGCGTCTGCGGAGATCGCTTCGATCGTGGCGTCTGACGGTCCGTGCTTGTGGCGAATTTTTACGGTGGCGCGGCGCGGCGAATTTGGCGCGGCGATGGAGACCCAGTTTGTGCCGGTGACTTCAAAGAAAGTTGTGCGGAGCGCGTCGTCGTCGCCGACGACGACGCGATTCTTTTCGGAATCAATCGATAAAACGTAGAGAGGCTTGCCGGCGGCGAAACCGAGGCCTTTGCGCTGGCCGATTGTGAAATTGTGGACGCCGCTGTGGCGGCCGACGACGGCGCCATCTTCTGTGACGATTTCGCCTTCGTTCTGATTTAGCGCGATTCCGGCTTCGCGCGTATAGGCGTGAATAAACTGAACGTAATTGCCGCTGGGAACGAAGCATAGTTCCATGCTTTCGGGCTTTTCCGCGACGGGAAGATTGACGCGGCGTGCGAGTTCGCGCACTTCTTCTTTTGTTAATTCACCGAGCGGAAATTCGCTCATGGAAAGCTGCTCCTGCGTGAGGCCCCAGAGAAAATAGGATTGGTCTTTTGTTTCATCGAGCGCGCGCAGGAGTTGCCAGCGACCGGCGGATTCATCGCGGCGAATGCGCGCGTAGTGACCTGTGGCGAGACGTTCGGCTCCGATTTGGCGCGCCATCCGGAGCAGAGGCTCGAATTTTACGTCGTTGTTGCAGTTGGTGCAGGCGATTGGCGTGCGGCCGCTGAGGTAGTCGTTGACGAAAGGGCGGACAACGCGATCTTCAAACTGGCGCTCGAAATTGACGACGTAGTGCGGAAAATTCAGATGTTGCGCAACGCGTTTGGCGTCGTAGACATCGTCGAGCGAACAGCAGCGATGTTGCGCGGGGCCGTCGCCTTGGAGTTCGGGGAGACGGCGCTGATTCCAGAGTTGCATGGTGAGGCCGACGACGGGGCGCGACTGTTCTTGCAGAACGGCAGCGACCGCAGAGGAATCGACGCCGCCAGACATGGCAATAGCGACGAGTCCGGGTTGGGTTTCCGGGCTGACGGGAAGAGAGTCGAATTGAGTAGCGATTTGCATTGTTTCTATTTTAGCCGATTCCGCCTTGGCTCGCGCCAACGGTGGATTTCAACACAGAGTTCACAGAGGAGAGCGAGAAAAGATCAACGAAACACAGGTTCGCTCGGAGCGCGAAGAAACGACAGAAATGCCCCAGAGTCACGGAGCGCACAGAGGCGGAAAAATAAAGAAGAGAATTAGTCATGGGCGGCGGCCTTTTGATAGGTGGGGGAGAGTTCGCGGAGTTGGGCGACGGCGGCGGGGACGGCTTCGAGAGCGTAGGCGATTTCGGATTCGGTGGTGTGGCGGCCGAGGCTGAAGCGGATGCTGGCGCGGGCTTCGTCGGCGGGGAGGCCTATCGCGGTGAGAACGTGAGAGGGCTCGACGGCACCGGAGGAGCAGGCGGCGCCGGTTGAAACGCAAATTCCTTTTAGGTCGAGTGAGATGACGAGGGCTTCGCCTTCGATTCCCGGAAAAGTGAGATTTGTTGTGTTCGGAGTGCGCGGCGCGTTTGCGGAGTTGACGTGCGAATCGGGAATGTGCGAGGCGAGGCCTTGCTCGAGTTTGTCGCGCAACGCGCCGACGCGGGCCGCGTCTTCCTCGAGTGAGAGGCGCGCGAGTTCGGCGGCTTTGCCGAGGCCGACGATGCCGGGAACATTTTCTGTCCCGGGGCGGAAGCCACGCTGATGATGGCCGCCGTAAAGAAGTTGCTGCAAGCGCGAACCGCCGCGAATGTAAAGCGCGCCAATTCCTTTGGGGCCGTAGAGCTTGTGGGCGGAGATGGAAAGAAGATCGACGCCGAGGGCTTTTACGTCGAGCGGAATTTTTCCGGCCGATTGTACGGCATCGGTATGGAAATAAATGTCGCGTTGGGAGGCGAGTTTGCCGATCTGCGCGAGCGGTTGCACGGAGCCGAGTTCGTTGTTGGCGTGCATGACGGTGACGAGCGCAGTGTGCGGGCGGAGCGCTTCTTCGACTTGATCCACGGTGATGACGCCGTCGGAATTTACGGGGAGATAGGTGACGGCGATTCCGTCTTTTTCAAGAGCCTGGCAGGTATTGAGGACGGCTTCGTGTTCGATGTTGGTGGTGATGATGTGCTTGGTGGCGCCGGCAGTAGAACGGATGATTCCGAAAATGGCGTGATTGTCAGATTCGGTGCCGCCGCTGGTAAAGACGATTTCTTGCGAGCGCGCGTTGAGAAGGGCGGCGACTTGATCGCGGGCCGTTTCGACCGCGGCGCGGGCGCGCTGGCCGACGGTGTGGATGGAGGCGGCGTTGCCGAAGTCGGCGGAGAAATAGGGAAGCATCGCGTCGAGAACTGCGAGATCGACGGGGGTGGTGGCGTTGAAATCGAGATAGACGCGGTTCATGGGGTCATCCCAAGAGTAGAGCGACGCGCTGTGGAGGTCAATTCGCAGACAGGTCCTTCAGCCCAAAAGCAAAGACAACGGCTTTGGGCAAATATCCTGCGATGGACATTTGGTTAACAGAATCACTCCCCCCCTCGTTCTTGTAAGTGTTGATTCTAAAGTGCTTTAAGTGGGCTTGGTTGACATGGTGGTCGCAGATAGCGAGCAGGAGTGTGGACGGGGTTGGGCGGAGTTCTGATGAGGCAGGAGGTGAAGATGGCCGAAATCGGCCTGGTGCCTTTTGCTCGGGTGGCGCTCGAAATTACTGTGAGCGGGCGATGGTATGCTTACGATTTGTCATGAAACCATATCATCACAGCTGTAGGCGGAGGGTCGAGGCACTCGCCTACTTGCTTCTAGTTCTTTCCTTCTTTCGAATCGACGACCTGGCCGCACAGAATAGCTCGTCGAGTTTCGAGCAAGTCGCCACCGAGGCGGATGCGGCACGGGACGCGAACGAGGTCCCGCTCGCGATTGAATTGTACACGCGGGCTCTGCAGCTCAACGCTAAATGGGAAGATGGCTGGTGGTCTCTCGGAATTCTGCAGTACGGATCTGGGGCCTACGAGGCCGCAGTTGAGGCCTTATCCCATCTCCTGACGTTACACCCTGACGTGGGACAAGCGCTGGCACTCCGGGGACTCTGTGAATTTGAAACCGGCGACTATACGCACTCGCTCGCGGACATCGAGAAGGGTCTCGCCCTCGGAACAGCCGACGATGCGGACCACCAGCAGATCCTCCGTTATCACGAAGCCATGCTGCTGACGCGCCTGGGGAGGTTTGGAGAAGCGCTGAGAGTCTACTCGGCCTTCGCTGAACGCAAGCTGGGGGGGCCTGAGCTGTTGGAGGCGATTGGACTTGCCGGGCTGCGGATTCCACTCCTGCCCAAAGAAGCAAGTCGGGACCAACAGTCGCTATTAGCCTCCGCAGGCGAGGCGACTTACAAATTCATGGAGGGGGATCAAAAGGCTGCCCAGCGAGCGTTCAAGAATTTGTTCGAGCGATTTCCTACGGCGCGAAATGCGCACTACCATTATGGAACTTTGCTTCTGGCATTCGGTCCGGAAGCCGCCGCGCCTCAATTCAAGAAAGAGTTGGAGGTTGCGCCGGACAATACAGATGCACTCATTTCGTTTGCCTGGTCGCTTCTGATGCAAAGCCGAGCAGACGAAGCGCTGCCTTATGCAAGACGCATCGCGCAAGAATTACCGGAACGCTCAGCGTCGCAACTTGTAGTAGGCCGGGCGTTACTGGAAACGGGAAATATAGCCGCAGGCATCGAACATTTACAGCGCGGAATTAAGCTTGAGCCTGATAACCTTGAGCTTCACATCGCATTGGCAAAGGCGTACTCGAAGTCCGGACGCGATGAGGAAGCGCACCGGGAACGAGCACTGTGCCTGCAAAAGACCCGGAATGGCGCTACGCATCCTTAGTCAATTCACGGCAAGTTTGGTCTTTCTGCTCGGAGCAGGCGGTGTCGCGGCCGGGCAGGAACAGAAGCCAGATCCTGCCGCTGGCTGCGCGAGTTGCCATCGCTCTCAGGCACAAACACAACCGCGTGCTTCCATGGGACGCGCGCTGCAGCTGCCAGGATCGAATTCCGTGTTGTCATCGCATCCGAGGCTGACGTTTGAGAAAAACGGCTACAGCTACGTCATCGAGACCAAGAACGGTCAAAGCACATATTCCGTGACCGAGGGAACTCGAACCATTGCGCTTTCGATCCGCTGGAGCTTTGGCAACGGAGCGCAGACCTGGGTGTTCGAGCGCGACGGCGTCTACTATGAGAGCCTCGTCAGCTATTATCCCTCTGTCGGTCGACTCGGAATCACGATTGGCGATTCTGGTATTACTCCGAGAACACTGGAGCAGGCTTTGGGCAGAAGGCTTGCCCCCAACGAACCGTCGGCCTGCTTCGGCTGCCATGCAACGGGCGCGGTGACGGATGGACAGTGGCTAACCCTCGATTCGCTGGAACCCGGAGTTACCTGCGAACATTGTCACGCAGGAGCAAATTCGCACATGCTTGCAAGCCTTTCGGGTGGAGCTGCAGAAACTGCACCGCCCGATCTGGGGAAGCGCTCATCCGAGGATTTGGCTGATTTTTGCGGTCAATGCCATCGCAGCTGGGAAAAGGTCATTCGCGGCCCCTGGCGTGGCGAACTCAACGTGCGATTCCAGCCGTACCGACTGGCCAGCAGCAAGTGCTTCAGCGGAACCGATCGGCGCATCAGCTGTATCGCTTGCCACGATCCTCATAAGGATTTGATTACGGACGTTTCCGCTTACGATCTCAAATGTCTGGCGTGCCACAGACTTAAGGGTGTAGCGCCTGCCGCGAACAGCCGGGCCACTGGCGCAGCTTGTCCAGTTCAGAATAATAATTGCACGGGGTGCCACATGCCTGAAGTCAAGTTGGCCGATGGCCTGGCAATTTTCCACGATCATCGTATTCGCATCGTTAAGCCGGGAATGGCGTATCCCGACTGAGACAAATGCGTATCCCGACTTACGCACAAAGCAATAAATTAGCCGCCGCTGACGGCCGGGACTATGGAGATTTCGGAATTGGGCGGGAGGGGAGTGGCGAGGCCGCCGGTGTAGCGGATGTTTTCGTCGCCGACGAAGAGGTTGATGTGCTCGCGGACCTGGCCTTGTTCGGTGAGGACGCGGTCGCGAACACCGGGATGGACCGCATAAAGCGCAGAGAGAGCATCGGCGATAGTGGCGGCGGAAATCTCGAGTTCAACTTTGCTGCGCCCGTCGGTAAATTGGCGCAACGCACCGGGGATGTGAAAGGTTACGGGCACGATCAACGCCTCTTCGTGGAATTTGGTTTCGTGGAGGAACGGGACTTCTTCGACTGGGATCTGCTGTGCGAGCTGGGGGATTTGTCGGAGGGTGAATTGTTGGAGGCAGAGCGGCTGAGATTTGGCGAAGCTTTGCCCGAAGAGCCGTCCACACAGGCGGTCCTTACGCAGGTGATCGAGGGCAAGCCGTCAAGAATTTTCCCCCAAGTGCGTCCTTCATCGCGGGAGCCGAAGAGCTGGCCGCTTCTTGTTCCAAAATAAATTCCGACGGGGTCGAAGGAATCCGCGACCAAGCAATCGCGGAGAACTGTTTCGTAGGCAAGCTTTTGCGGTAAGCCGCGCATGAGAGGTTCCCACGAGCCGCCGCCGTTGCGAGTGCGATAGACGCGAAGGCGACCATCGCAAGAGCAGCGAAATTCGTCGGACTCGACCGGAATGACGTAGACGCAATCGGGATTTCTGGGATGAACGATCATGGCGAAGCCGAAGTCTGACGGCACGCCGTTACCGATGTCTTTCCAGTTTTCGGCGTAATCGTCGGAGCGATATAGGCCCCAGTGATTTTGCAAGAAGAGGCGTTCGGGATGGGACGGGTGCATGGCAATTTTGTGAACGCACTGGCCAAATTCGGGATTCTTGTTGGGCATGAATAGTGCGCGGATACCGCGATTCTGCGCGGTCCAGGTCTGGCCGCCGTCGGTGGTGCGGTAAACGCCGCCGGAGGAAATTGCGACATACATGCGCTGATTGTCGACTGGGTCGAGAACGATCGTGTGCAAGGCGAGGCCGCCGTTGCCCGGCATCCAGCGCGGACGGTGGGGATGATCGAAAAGACTGCGCGCCAAGGACCAGGTGTCGCCAGCGTCGTGAGATTCGAACAGAGCGGCAGGCTCGACGCCGCAATAGAGCACGTCGGGTTCTTCGGGGCGGCCGAGCGTAATCTGCCAGATATTTTTCAAAGACATGCCGGTATCGGGTGGAAAGCGGATGGGAGCTTCGGGCGGGTTGGTCCAGCTCTTTCCAAAATCGTCGCTGGAGCGGAGCAGGGTGCCCCAAAAGTTTTGTGTGGAAACCCAGATGCGGTGGCGGCCCGCGCGTCCGTCATAAGCCATCGCATAGATGTTGTAACCATGGAAGTAAGGGCCGCCGATTTCCCAGCGCGTGCGCTGAGCATTCGAGCGAAGGATGAAGGCGCCTTTGGTGGTGCCGACGAGCAGAAGAAAATCGCCGCGTTTCACGCGAGCATGTTTTACCCCGTGAAAGGACGTAGTCCGGATGGGGCCTTGATCTGCTCCGGTATTCGGCGCGACGACCGCGCCCCATTGAACGGCTTCGAGAGCTGCTTGCACTTCGCTGGCGCGTTGATAGCGCTCGGCGGGTTCTTTGGCGAGGCAACGCTGGATGACGGCCCAAAGACTGGGCGGAACGGGAGGGCCGAGCGGAGCAGGCAGCTCGCGCATGATGCCGGAACTGATTTCGAAGCCGGTGCGTCCACTGAAGGGCAATTTGCCGCAGGCGGCTTCGTAGAGAACGATGCCGAGCGCCCAGAGATCGCTGCGGCTGTCGGCCGGTTCACCGCGCAAAATTTCGGGAGCCATATAGTGGAGAGTGCCGCTGATGGTGGAGACGTCCTGCGTGCTGGCGAAGGATTGCGTAGGACCTTCGAGGATTGCGCTACCAGCACGTTTGGCGAGGCCGAAGTCGAGGACTTTGACCAAGCCAGAAGAGGTGACGACAACATTGGCTGATTTGAGGTCGCGGTGAATGATGCCTTTGTCGTGGGCGCGGCAGAGGGCGGCGGCGATTTGCGTGCCGTAGCGCAGGACAGATTCCGGAGCGATGCCGACGTCTCCGCGGAGGGCGCGGACGGTTTTGCCTTCGACCAATTCCATGACGATGTAGAGTTCGCCGTCGGTTTCGGCGACTTCGTAGATGGTGCAGATGTTGGGGTGTGCGAGAGAAGAGGAGGCGCGGGCTTCGTGGAGCAGATTTTGGCTGGCTGCGGGGTCGAGGCCTGCGTCTTTCTTGACGACTTTTAGCGCGACATCGCGATGGAGGACTTCGTCGAACGCGCGGTAGACGACGCCCATTCCGCCTTCGCCAATCTTTTCCGTGACGCGGTAATGGCCGACGACTTGACCGATCAAAGATTGCTCCTTACCAGCCCCATGCTAATGCGGGCGTGGAGATGCGTCAACGAAGAGAAGATCACGAAGAGAAGATCATGGCGGAGGGTCAGTTTGAATTCTTGGCGCATTGTGTCACCTTGCAAAGAATTCAAACTAGCGCATAGCCGAATTTATCGCGACGGTTCAGGTTGAATTTCATTCTATTTTGTCACGATCAATGAAATTCAAACTGAACCTCGGCTGAATCTTCGTGAGGCAAAAAAAAGAAGATTCAAAAACCGGCATCGATGAGTAAGACGGCTGCGCGTCAGTAATGTTTGCAAGGCGCTGCGGAGTTGCAGCCGTCTATTTTTTGGCGGGAGTGATGTCTGTGACGGGGATGTCCCAGTGGGCGAGGAGGATTTCGAAACGGCGTTTCTCTTCCTGCTGGTAGGTGGCCTGGTCGGGGAAGAGTTTTTTCATGGTTTCTTCTTCGGCAGGATTGGCGGTGGTGGCGACGGTGGAATTTTTGAAGGTGATGGTGACGCGATAGTCCCAGCGAGAATCTTCGGTCATGTGGTTGGCGGGGGTTTCGATTTTGACGGAGAGGAAGTCGCCGGATTTAATGCGTTCTTGGAGGAGAGGGTAATGGTTTTTGAGGAAGAGATTTAGGAATTCCTGCTGATGGCCCCACTGGGCTTTGTAGTAGTACTCCATGGCGTAGGGTTTATTGGCGGCGCCTTGTGGAGGCGCGCCTTGGGCCAAGAGCGCGGGCGCGGCGAGGAGCAGGAGAAATGTTGAGAGCAGGGATTTCATGGAAGGCCTCCGGGAATGGCGACGATTGTATGCGGGGCAGGGGGAGGCCGCAAGGGGAGACGGAGGGCGCATCAACAGGTCGAGCGCGAACGATTGTCTCGAAGGGGGCCGCTTCCTAAAGCGGCCCCTACAGGAGTCGGTGACGACGCGGCGCGACGGGGCTTAAAGAGCCCCTAGGGTACACAAGCGGGAGCGCAAAGCCCTCAGGAGAAGGGCGGAGAGGTTAGCGGGACGGCGGCGTTGGTTTGGGATTTGTGGTAAGCGAAGGTGCCGCGCATGCCGTGGAAAAATCCGAGAAGTATGAAAATGCCCAGGAAGAGGCCGCCTGCCGCAGGGCCGCTCTTCGCGATCATGTAGATGCGCTCGAAAAGAAAGAGAGCAAAGCCAGCGACACCAGCAAAGCGCGAATAACGGGAGAGCCCGAACGCGATACCGGCGAAAAGAGCGGCGTCGAACAGCGCGGAAGCGTCGATCGGGAGGTTTGCGATCTTCGTGCCGGCCAGAGCGAGAAGCGAGAAAAGGGTCGTGACGCTAGCGACGAAAATGGCGCACCACATGGCGACACGGCAGGCTTTCTTTGCTTCCTCTAAATTGCTGACATCCGGCCAGAACCAGGACGAGTTGTTCATGGAGGACTCCTTCCGCTCAAGATAGAAAAAGTGGGTGGAAGGAGGCTATGGAACCGAGGGACAGGTGGTTTCTGGTACTTGACTGGACGAAAGGAGAGGTTTGGGTTTTTGAAGTAAACGGGCTGCCATGAGCGGGGCTTGGCGCTCCTTTCAGTTTCGCCAATGACTCATTACTGTATTGGGCGCGTTTACAACCAATTTAGAGCTGAGGTAGGTGAGCGTAGCCGATACTGGGGGCATGGAACGGAGCCTTGCAAATGGACTGGCGGCGCGAGCGGTGATTTTTGGATTTGTGGCGCTGCTGATTTGGTGGGTGCTGCCCGGTTCGGGAAATTCAGAATTCAGGAAGATGAATGCGGCGATGCAGAACGCGCGAAGCTGGCGAGCGCATACGGTAGTGAACGAACCGACGAAGATGGTCGATTCGTTGACGGAAGTGTACTGCCCGTCGCGCGTGCACAGCGTGGTGAAGTCGTCGCGGGAAGATGGCGGGGTGCGGCGCGAAAACAGCAGCGAACTGATTTGGATTGAAGGCGCGACGTACACGAAGGGGGCGGATGGTTGGACGTTTTCGGGCGAAGTGCAGCGGAACACGTCGGAATGTATGTGGGGCGCGCGGGGAAGCGACATGTTGCTGGCGCAGATGGATGTGATCGCGCTGCGGGGAAAGATTCGAAAGGGCAGCAAGCGAGAAGTGAACGGATTTGGGTGCCGCGACTGGATTGCGAGCCTGCCGGCGCCGGCGGGTTCGCGAGAGGTATTTGGAGTGTGCGTGGACAGCGACGATTTGCCGCGCGAAGTGTTTACGCCGGATCGAAGCGAAGTGATCAGTTACACGGATTGGAATCAACCGATAAAGATTGATGCTCCGCCGGCCGATGAAATTGTAACGACGCGGCGATAGGAGAAAAGGATGAGCGGCAAGGGCGTGTTGGGAATTGCGGCGGGAGTGATTTTACTGATGGTGGTGGCGTACTACGCGATGCCGAATCCTGGAAAGAAAGCGCTGCGCGGCGAAGCCATCGCCATGAACAACGTGACCAGCTGGCGAATTCGTACGGAGGTCAGCTCGAACGGCCGGCTCTACCTGACGCGGACGCACGTGGCGCAATGCCCGGACAAAGAACGAATCATGGAAATGGGACCGGAGAGTATTTCGGAGTACGTGCGGATTGGCGACGACATCTACTACCGGAAAAATGCCGCCAAGTGGGTGAAAGGCACGCCGGGACCGGATTTGTTTACACCGTTTCCGACGCCGCGGCCGTGCCTGACGAATCCGAATGAGCCGAGCAGCAATCCTCCGGGTGGTGCGGAAGAGATAAAGCAATGGATTGAGAGCGACGCGTCGGATGGGAGCATCTCGAAGGGTGAGATTGCGGAATTCAAAGGGACGAGTTGCCGGCAGTGGGGCGTGACGCGGATTACTTCGAGGAATTCTTTGGGTAGTTATACGGCGTGTTTGCGAGAAGCGGATGATTTGCCGGTGTATTGGAAGGACCCGGGCGACCGGTTCGGTATCTATTTTGAATGGGATCCGTCGGTGCCGATTGAAGCTCCAGATCTGAATGCGAACGACATGCGCATGCCGACGATGCCGTGAGGCCCGACTCGGCTTTCAAATAAAAGTCCCTAGGCGCTGCCGGCGCACTGTCCGCTTGTTGGTCATTTCCCCCAATAAGCTTATTCAAGTTGCATTCGCGCAGGTGGCGAATAGACTAGACCCGCGCGAGGCCGCGAGCGCGTGCCCGCATCTTTCAAACGTGAGGTGAACAACCAATGACAACGGACCGGCGTTCGTTCGTGAAGACGGCATTCGGCGCGGCGGCGATGGCGCCGGCGGTGGCTGCAGAGCAATCGCAAGGACCGCGGGACTGGAGCGAGCAGAATCCGGTGCGGTATCCGGATGCGGATATCGTGGTGCTGGACAAGCGATTTGCGAAATACAAATTGGGTGGGACGTCGATCCATCGTTTGTATACGGGAATGCTGTGGGCAGAGGGGACGGCCTGGAACGGAGTGGGGAAGTATCTGGTGTTCAGCGATATTCCGAATGACCGGCAGATGCGTTGGCTCGAAGAAGACGGACATGTGAGCACATTTCGGAATCCTTCAAACAATTCGAATGGAAACACGTTTGATTTTCAGGGACGGCAGTTGAGTTGCGAGCACGGGACGCGGCGGGTGGTGCGTTATGAGCACGACGGGAGCGTGACCGTGCTGACAGACAAATTTCAGGGAAAGCCGTACAACGCGCCGAACGATATTGTGGTGCATCCTGAGGGAGATATCTGGTTTACGGATCCGGGTTATGGAACGATCGGAAATTACGAAGGAAACAAAGGCGATTTGCTGCTAAAAGAAGCGGTGTACCGCATTGATGGAAAGACCGGCGCGGTGGAAAAAGTAGATGACGAGATGTACAAGCCGAATGGGATCTGTTTTTCGCAGGATTACAAGAAGGTGTATGTGTGCGACACGGGGGCGTCGCATTATCCCGAGGCACCGAAGATTGTGAAGGGATTTGATTTGGTGGATGGAAAGAAACTGAAGAATGGAAAGACGGCGATTTCGATGGAACTGGCAGGGAAGGGCGCAGGATTTGCGGATGGGATTCGCGCGGATGTCGATGGAAATTTGTGGGTCGGAGCGGGGTGGGTCGGGCCGGGCTATGACGGCGTGCATGTTTTTGCACCGAGTGGCGAGCGGATTGGGATGATTCTGTTGCCGGAGATTTGCGCGAATTTGTGTTTTGGCGGCCGGAAGCGGAACCGGTTATTCATGGCGGCGAGCCAGTCGCTGTATACGGTGTATGTGGAGACGCAAGGTGCGCATATTACCTAGTACGAATCGCGGAATGCGAGCATGTCCGCCAGTTTTGTTTCGTAATTCTCCGGAAAGCGTTGCTAGCGGCGGCCACTAGAGAGGAACACTCGTATCGGGAGTTTTTACTGCCGATGCCCGGGCGCATCGATCTGCGCACCTTGGACTTGTTTTGTGCGACTCGCTGGCGTTGAAGGTTACCAACTATTCAAAGAAGTTGCGTACCGTTTAGTGACACCGGAATTTGTATCGGCTGCCGCGGAATAATTTTTTGAGCCGCGCGTGGTGGATAAGGAAGTAAGAAGTTGGAAGGTAGCCCAGCGGCAGAAGGCAGCCGCCAAGTAGGGATTTCGCGCGCCGTGCTAGATTAAGGACTTAAGTGGAGGATGAATGGCGTATCGGGATTTGCGGGAGTTTGTGAAGGCGCTGGAGAAGGCCGGGGAGTTGAAGCGGATTGCTGCGGAAGTGGATCCGGTGCTGGAGATTTCGGAAGTGGTGCAGCGGGTGGCACGGGACAAGAATCGGTCGGCAAATAGCGTTGGCCCCGCGCTGCTATTTGAAAAGCCAAAGGGATCGCGGTATCCCCTTCTTGTCAATACGTTTGGAAGCGTGAAGCGGATGGCGATGGCATTTGAAGTGGCAGCATTGGACGAAGTGGCTGCGCGGATTCGCGGATTTCTGGACACAAAATCGCCGCAGGGACTGTTCGACAAAATCAAAATGTTGCCGAAGCTGGCGGAGCTGGGGTCGTTTTTCCCGAAGAGCGTGAAGGACGGCGATTGCAAGCAGGTGGTTCAAAAGGGCAAAGACGTAAACCTTTTTGACTTTCCGATATTGAAGACCTGGCCGCAGGACGGCGGGCGGTTCATTACGTTTCCGCTGGTTTTTACGAAGAACCCGGAGACGGGGAAACGGAACGTCGGGATGTACCGCATGCAGGTGTACGACGAGCGGACGACGGGCATGCACTGGCAGACGCAGAAGCATGGGGCAGAACATTTTCGGCGTGCGCGCGAGAGGAACCCGGAGGGAAAAATTCCGGTGAGTGTGGCGATTGGCGCCGATCCGGCGACTGCTTTGGCCGGAATGTTGCCGATACCACCGGACCTGGATGAAATGATGTTCGCGGGATTTTTGCGCCGAGAGCCGGTGGAAATGGTGCCGTGCGAAACCAACGAGCTGGAAGTGCCGGCGAATGCGGAGATTGTGCTGGAAGGCTATGTGAACCTGAGCGAGATGCGAACAGAAGGGCCGTTCGGCGATCACACGGGATTTTATTCGCTGGAAAGCGAGTTTCCTGTTTTTCACGTGGATTGCGTGACGCACAAGAAGGATCCGATTTATCTGACGACCGTGGTGGGGCCGCCACCGCAGGAAGATTTTTATATGGGCTACGCGGTGGAGCGCGTGTTTTTGCCGGTGATGAAGATGCAGTATCCGGAAATTGTGGACGTGGCGATGCCTGCGGAAGGAATTTTTCACAATTTAATGATTGTGGCGATTCGGAAATCGTATCCCGGGCATGCGCGGAAAATCATGAACGCGATTTGGTCGTTGGGGCAGGCAATGTTCACGAAAGTGATCGTCGTGGTGGATCACGACGTGGATGTGCACAACTACAGTGAAGTAGTGTGGAAGGCGTTGTGCGCGCTGGACCCGGAGCGGGATGTGCAGTTTACGTTTGGGCCGACGGATACGCTCGATCATGCCTCGCGGCTGCAGGATTTTGGGTCGAAGATGGGAATTGATGCGACGCGGAAATGGGCGAGCGAAGGATTTGCGCGGCCGTGGCCGGACGAGATTTTGATGGATGAAGAAACGAAGAAGAGAGTGGCGGGGATTTGGAAGGGGCTGGGGTTGTAGGTTGATTTGAGTGGAGGCGTGGAGTTGATGACAACTTTTCCTGCGGCGCGGGTTGCGGGAATGTGGAAGGGGTTGGGATTGTGAGGAGGTTGTGTGATTAAGGTTAGCGTGTTTTACGCGAACGGCGAGGGCAAGCACTTTGATATTGGCTACTACTGCGAAAAGCACATGACGCTCGTGCAGAGATTATGCGGTCCGGCGGTAAAGAAGATGGCCGTGGAACAGGGAATGAGCGGTATGGCTCCCGGGTCGGCGGCACCATTTCTGGCGATGGGCCATCTTTATTTCGAGACGTTAGACGCGTTCCAGTCGTCGTTCGGACCACATTTGAATGAGATTGTCAGCGACCTTCCGAATTACACGAACATCGAGCCGAGCATCCAGATTAGCGAAGTGAAGATGTAAGTACAAAACCGCCGAGCGGAATTTTGGCGAGGCAAGTTCACCAGAGGCTCTAGCGAAGAGGGCACGATATTCCGGCTGTTGCCCGGAATCTTCGATATCGTGCGTCTACTTAATTGCGGAGAACCATTGGATGCCGTCGACGCCTTTGGTGAGTGTGATTTCGGCGTCGGGTTCGCCATTGCGAGCGTTGTAGGTGAGGAGTTGACCTGTCGCCGGGCAGGTTAACAGCGCTCGGTTGCCGTCTGAAGTGAGGGCGAGTTCGCCGAGGGCTTTGCAGGAATCGGATTCGCCGGTCTGCTTCAAATGATCCAGATCAATTGAAAAAAGTTTGCCGGACGGGGAGTAGGCGACCATGCCATGGCCGTCGGGCAGCGGCGCGGAGGAGTAGACTGTGGCGGGAATCGCGATCCAGCCGGAGATTTTGTTGGTGGCGGTATCAACCACGGCGATGCGCGGGTCGTCTTGATCATGGGTGAAAACATGCCTGCCGTCGGCGGAAATCGAGATGCGCTGAACTGTTTTGGCTATGGGAATCACTGTGATGAGTGCACGCTTTTCCAAATCGAGGACGCTGACGCTGCCAGCGTGGACATTCGAGGTGTAGGCGCGCTTACCGTCGGGCGAGAGGACGAACATGTGCGATTCGATGGCGCCGGTCGGAACTTGTCCGACGATTTTCTTCGCGTTGACGTCGATGACGTAAATGGCCTGCGCCAATTCGGCGCTAACGTACAGAAGACCGTCGGGGCCAAATCGCGCGCAATGCGGGCGGACGGGTTTGCCCAGCGGAATGGAGCCCGCGAGCTTTCGCTCTTTTAGATCAATGATATCGATGCGATCGCCGTCGCTGCCGGGTTTGCCCACACCGGAATTGCCGTAAATCGGAACGTATCCAAAGTGATGTGCGGCATCCACAACGACTTCGTGGCCGTTGACACCGACCTCGATCCGCGCGACCGGTTGTTTGGTACCGAGATCAACCAGAACCGCGGTGTGCTCGTATTGATTGGCGATGAAGGCGTAGCCCGGTGGGTCGGGATTGGGAGAGCCAGCCGTAACGGCGAGGGCCAGGCTAAAAGCGATTAGTAATACTGGTACAAGAGTTTTGCGAATTGACACCATGGTTCCCTCGACTGTGCGATATGCTCGGCGGAATTATACGCCGACCTGCGCTCGCGAATTGGCTAATTGAAAACAGAGAATTTTCGGGAAAGCAGGAAAGAATGAGAGCAAAGGATAACTGTCCGTTCGGGCAGGCGAGTTTCGGGCAAAAACCACAATTAGCAGTGGTGTCCGGCAGAGGCGACGGCTAGGCGTAGAGAGGCATGCCAACAAAACCCGAGAACTACCGGAAACTGCCTGTGCAAGTAGGACAACTTCCGGCGAGAACCGCTTGACGCTCTGTGGTTTCGAATGTCATAAACGCTGCACGGACAGCACTCCACGAAGTCCGCAGCGCAAGACGGAGTGCGAATTGGGCGGCAAAGTTTTTGGCGTCTGTTCGGGCGCCAGGGTGGCGTTCCACGTGAGTGAATCGCGCGAAGTGATGAACGTGCGGCAGGCATCGCAGTATCTGGGGATATCCCCGGATACCCTGTACCGTTACATCACGGAGGGCGAAATACCCGCGTTCAAACTTGGAAATCGTTGGAAACTTCGGAAGACGATCCTGGACCGCTGGATGGAACGCAAAATGAGTCAGGTGCATGTGCGCCGGCGTTAGTCTACGGAAGGATTGGTTCTAAAGGGGCTGCGATATGGGGTTACTTGGCGGTAAAAGAAGCAGGCAGCTGGTCGGGCTCGACATCGGTTCGAGTTCGATTAAAGCGGTCGAATTGAAATCGACGAAAGCTGGCTACGAACTGGTCAGCTTCGGCATGGAATCGCTGGCCCAGGACACAGTGGTCGACGGCGCGATCATGGATGCGCCGCAAGTCGCCAACGCGATCAGCCGAATCTTCGATAATGAACACATTAAAACGAAGAACGTCGCGACTTCGGTTTCCGGACACTCGGTGATTGTGAAGCGGGTTCCGCTTCCGCTGATGTCCGAAGAAGAGTTGTACGACCGGATTCCTTCAGAAGCGAGCCAGCACATTCCGTTCGACATCGCGGACGTGAATCTGAGCTATCAGTTGCTCGAGTCCATGGATGCGCAGATGGACGTGCTGCTCGTCGCAGTCAAGAAAGACAAGATTCTGAACCACACGAACGTGCTGGCGCAGGCGGGGAAGACGCCGGTGATCGTGGATATCGATGCGTTCGGTTTGCAGAACTGCTTCGAAATCAACTATGAACCGGATGCAGGCCAGACGGTTGCGCTGCTCAATATTGGCGCGAGCGTGATGAACATCAACATCGTTCGCGGCGGAATTCCGTTGTTTACGCGCGACGTGAGCGTCGGCGGCAACCAATACACGGACGCGCTGCAGAAGGAATTGGACCTGAGCTTCGAGGATGCGGAACGGCTGAAAAAGGGCGAGACCCTGCCGAGCGTGACCGACGAACAAAGACAGCAGATTTTGCGGAGCGTTTCAGATATATTGACGCTCGAAATTCAGAAAACCTTCGACTTCTTCCGTGCAACCGCGAGCGGCGAGAATATTCAACGCATCGTGGTGGCGGGTGGTACGGCTCGCGTTCCGGGGCTGGTCGATCTGCTTCGCGAAGAGTTTGCGATGCCGGTGGAAGAGCTGAATCCGTTTCGTAAGGTGCTGATCAATCCGGGCAAGCACAGTGAGACCCAGATTCGCGACATGGCGCCGCGGCTGGCAATTGCAGTGGGCTTGGCACTGAGGAGCTTCGACTAGCCATGATCCGCATAAACCTACTTGGACAAATACGTCCCAAAGCTTCCCGCCGCCCAGTCGACACCGGAGCAGCTCTTCCGGTCGTGTTCGTGGGCGCCGGACTCGTTCTCGGCGGCATCATGCTCGCATTTTTCTATTTCACCTCGCAGAAGCAGTTGAGCGCGGAAAACGACAAGATTAAGGCGTTGAAAGCGCAAAAGGCGGAATTGACGAGCATCAAATCGCAGGTCGAGGAATTTGACCGGCAGAAAAAACTGCTGCAGACCCGCGTTGACACGATTGAGAAGCTGCAACGCGATCGCACGGGCGGCCAGGAATTGCTGGACATGGTGGCGAACACGGTTTCGCGGACAGAAAACCTCTGGCTGACGGACCTGACGCGCAAAGGATCGATCCTGAACATTCAGGGCGCCAGCGCTTCGATCAATTCGGTGGCGAACTTTATTACCGCCATGAAGCGTTCGGGCTACTTCCAAAAAGTTGAGATTGAAGAGTCAAAGCAGGACGAACGAGCGACGAGCGGTATTCAGACGTTTACGTTCAAGCTGAACGCGGAAATCGCTCCGAATGGTCCGGGCGCTGGGCCAGCTAAGCCAGCGAGTACCCCGGCACAGCCCGCCGCTGCACCGGCGAAGAAAGGATAAGGGGGCAGCGCCATGGCAAATCCATTTCGCGACATGTCAGTGATCATGCAAGGCCTGGTGGCGGCCGCCATCGCCGTGATCGTGGTGCTAGTTGGACTTTTTCTGCCGTTCTCGCCTGTTGCGCAAGAGCGCGATCAGGTGGATCAGGCGGTTAAAGAGCGGTCACAGTTGAACCAGGAAGTGCAGCAGCTTTCGGTCTACAAGCAGCGCTATTCGGAGTTGAAGCAGCAGATGGACGCGCTGAACAAGCAGCTCGACACGCTGAAGACGATCGTGCCGGAAGAAAAAGAGACGGATGAATTTATCCGGTTGTTGCAGGGCGCAGCGAGCGCTTCGAACGTAGAACTTCGCAAGTTGAAGGCGCTCACGGTTTCCTCGTCGTCCAGCAACGTGAACTATTACGAGATGCCGTTTGAAGTGCAGGCGGATGGACCCTACTTCAACATTCTTGATTTCTTCGGACGGTTGAGCAGGCTTTCCCGAATCATCAACGTGGGCGACCTGCAGTTCAACGACCCGTCAACGACCAAAGGTACAAAGTACCCGATTCGGCCGGGAACAACAGTTTCGGGAGTTTTTACGGCAACAACTTACTTCACCAAGCCGGCAGACGCGGCGCCTTCGACGGCAGCTGCTAAGCCAGCTGGGAAAAACTAAGCGGGAATGAGCGACTTATGCGTCCAGCAATGACCATTATCGTTGGGTTCCTTCTCGCGACAATCGCACCTGGGTTGTCTGCGCAGACTAAACCCGCGGCCACGCCGCAGCAGAAACCGACGGCGGCTCAACAAAAGGCCGCTGCGCCGGCGACGAAGCCTGCGACGGCAGCTCCATCTCAGCAGAAACCTGCGGCGCAAACGGCGAAACCGGCGGCAACGCCAGCAAAGCCCGGCGCGCAAGCCGCGGCACCCAAGAATCCAGCGGCAAAGCCCGCTGCTCCGAAGACTGCGGCGACCAAATCCGCCAAGAAACCGGCGACCGCAGTTCGCGCTGCTGCCGATAAGAAGCCGGCAGGGAATGCAGAAGCGGCGAAACCGGCGGTGCGGCGCGATCCGTTTGAATCTCTTGTGGCTCGTCAAGAGGCGGCTGCGAAGGGCGGACAGAATTTGCCGCCAGGAAAAGCGGGACTGCAGGTTGGGACGTTGCGCGTTGACGGCATCGTGAAAGCAAATAGCGGAATGATCGCAGTCGTGACCAATCCCCAGGCGCGGACGTATTTCCTGCGCGAAGGGGACCGGCTGTATGACGGCGCAGTAGAAAAGATTTCCATGGATGGCGTTACGTTCCATGAAGAAGGTAAAGACGCATTCGGCAAGCCTGTCGAGCGTCAAGTAAACAAAAGAATTTACTC
>Ga0247669_1000135_pt1 | contig 39156 bp, 39 predicted proteins | sample CNK10_metaG_FD_182734 | JGI IMG/M metagenome (GOLD analysis project Ga0247669, IMG submission 182734) | Soil microbial communities from Purdue University Martell Research Forest, Indiana, United States - CNK10 | ecosystem: Environmental > Terrestrial > Soil > Temperate forest > Bulk soil... | reverse complement strand
GGCGGTGGAAGATCATTCCAAAGCAACGAAGGAAGGCATGTCGCCCGACCCGAGCAAGTTCCTGCCGCCGAAGTTCTAACGCAATTCAGCGAAACAGAATCTAGTGAATTTCGTTTTTGTAGACGACTCCCGCTTTCATCACAAATTTGACGTGCTGCAATTCGGTGATGTCTTTGAGCGGATCGCCCGAGACCGCGACGATATCCGCCCACTTGCCGGCTTCCACCGTGCCCAACTTTTCCTGCCAGCCCAATAATTCCGCGGCCACCGAAGTTCCCGTGCGAATTGCCTGCATCGGCGACATGCCGTAGTCCGCGTAATATTGAAATTCCCGCGCGGCGTTGAGTTCTTTCCAGTCGAATCCGCCGGCATCGGTACCCAGCGCGATTTTCACGCCCTTCTTGGTGGCTTTCTGAAATGCCGCCTTCTCGAGGTCCACCATTTTTGTCCAGTTGCCGCCGCGACCTGGCGCAACGTACGCGCCGACAACAATCGTCGGCACCCAGTAGACCCCGCGCTTCACCATTTCATCCATTTCCGGTTCGGTGAGGCCGTCGCCGTGTTCGATGGTGTCCACTCCTGCGCGCAGCGCGGCGGCGATACCGTCGCTGCCGATTGCGTGCGCGGCCACTTTTTTGCCGAGGCGATGCGTCTCGTCGACGATAGCTTTCGCTTCTTCGTCCGTGAAATTGACCATACTGTGCAGCACGCCATCCGCCTCGAAGTGATATTTCCGGTCCGAGTAATACTTAATCCAGTCCGCGCCATACATGATCTGTTCGCGCACGGCTTTGCGGACGCCATCCACGCCGTCGGCGTACTGAACGCCCTGCGGAATGCTTAGTTCCCAGGAGTAGCCAAGAGGGCCGTACATGCCAGTCGGCGTCATCGCGCGCGTAGCAACCTGCATGCGCGGGCCGGGGACTTCGCCGTTCGCAATCGCCTTCTTCACGTCGGTGTCGGCATACATGGCGCCTTCGGTTTCGAGGTCGCGGATCGAAGTAAAACCGTTTTCGAGAGCGATGCGTGCGTTGCGCGCCCCGAGAATCGCGCGGTACGGAATGGAATCCTTCAGTAGTTGCTTGTCGTAGTCCTCGGCGGTGATGTCGCCGTTCAGCAGGACATGGGTGTGGGTATCAATGAATCCGGGGAGAATCGTGGTTTTGGAGAGGTCAATGACTTCGGCTCCGGCTGGCGGCGTGCCGTTGGGCGTCACCGAGACGATGGTGTCGCCTTTGATAACGATGAGAACGTTGTCGAGCGCTTTGTCGGCTTTGCCGTCGATCAAATGGCCTGCTCGAATCGCGGTGGTTTTTTCCGGCGCGGCGGAGGCCGACTTCTGCTGAGCCTGGGCAAGGCCGCCGATGAAGGCGGATGAAACGGTAAACAAAACGCAGCATCTGACGGACAGCGACATGTGTAGTCTCCCGGGCGGAGAGCGTACCAGCATGAAGCCATCCCGCGTCAAGATTTTCGAGCATCCTGGCTGGCGGCGCCCTCTCTAGCCGCCTGGGCGACGCGGAGCGCCGTTCGCCGGTAAATGGATGTGGTTGGCCGATTTCGCAGTTCGAGGGAGCGACAGAGTGATAGAAAATTTGCGGCTTTCGCGTATAGTAAGGGGGATCGATTTAGCGACGGGCCTCTACCGCTACCCCCGTTAGCCGTATTTCCGACCCCGTCTCGGACCAAACTAACTCAAGAGGAGTACCACGCCAGGCATGCCGGCCGCAGACTTGTCTTCCCTAAAAATACACGATTCCGCACGCACAAAAGGCACGGCCGGAAAGGTGCTGGCGTATATATCGGCGCTAATTGGCGCCCTTGTTTTGCTGGGCGGCGGAGTTTTGGCATTGCGCGGGCGCAAGCCGCAGGTGGAAGTCACCACGGCGCGGGCGGCGGGCGGCTCGGACCAAGTAACGGCGTTGAACGCGAGCGGCTATGTCACACCGAGGCGACGGGCGACAGTGGCTGCGAAAATCACGGGCAGGGTTACCGGCGTTTTCTTCGACGAAGGCAATAACGTCAAGGAAGGCCAGCTACTCACCACGCTGGACGATTCGGACGTGCAGAAGGCGCTTTCCTCCTCCAAAGCCGACAGAGAGTCGGCAGCCGCAGGTATTGCGGACCAGCAGGTGCAACTTCGGCTGGCGGAAATTCAATTGAAGCGCACCCAGGGCTTGGTTGATGCGAAAGTGCAGACCGAAGAGGCACTCGACAACGCGAAGGCGTCGGTGGACAGCTTGAAGGCAAAGATTGCGTTGACCAAACAACAAGTGCTGGGAGCGGAAGCGCGCATCGCCGAAGCACAACAAGCGGTAGAGAACTGCACGATTCGCGCGCCGTTCGCGGGCCGGATTGTTTCGAAAGACGCGCAAATCGGCGAGATGGTGTCGCCCATTTCGGCAGGCGGTGGCTTTACGCGCACCGGCATCGCGACGATCGTGGACATGAAGTCCAACGAAATTGAAGTGGACGTCAACGAGGCGTACATCGCCAAGGTGAAAGAACATCAGAAAGTGGAGGCGCGGCTGGACGCGTATCCCGACGACAATGATAAATATTTGGCGCACGTGCGCACCGTCATTCCCAGCGCGGACCGGCAAAAAGCCACCGTGAAGGTGCGCATCTCGTTTGACAAGCTGGACGACAAGATTTTGCCGGACATGGGTGTGAAAGTGGCGTTCCTCGAAGACGAAACTCCGAAGAAAAAAGATCCGAACGCTGTCCTCGCGAAGGCCATCATTCCGCTGAGTGCGGTGCGCAAAGAAGGCGACGGGCGGTACGTGCTGCTGGTGAAAAACGAAGCCGTGGAGCGCCGCGCCGTCACACTCGGCGCGGAACGCGGGACGGATGTGGACGTGCTCGCGGGCGTGAATCCCGGCGACGCACTCGTCGTGAAAGGCCCGGAGACTTTGAAAGACGGTCAAGGCGTGGAAATTAAACAACCTTAGGAGCAACCGATGATTCGTGTGGATGGAAAAGGTGGAGCGAATAGTCTGATTCAGGTGCGTGGCCTGAACAAGACGTACAAGCGCGGCGGCGAAAGCATTCAAGTGCTGCAGGGCTTGAATCTGGACGTCGAGAAGGGCGACTTCGTCGCGTTCATGGGCCCGAGCGGCTCGGGCAAAACGACATTACTCAATTTAATGGGCGGGCTGGACGTGCCGACCTCGGGCACCATCTCCGTCGACGGCGATGAAATCACGCATATGTCCGCGAGCAAGTTGACGCAATGGCGTGCGCGCCACGTCGGCTTCATCTTTCAGATGTACAACCTGATTCCTGTGCTCACGGCATTTCAAAACGTGGAACTGCCGCTGCTGCTTACAAAACTTTCCTCGGCGGACCGCCGCAAACACGTCGAGACCGCGCTTAGCGTCGTTGGCCTCGCCGACCGCATGAATCACTACCCGCGGCAACTTTCTGGTGGACAGGAGCAGCGCGTGACCATCGCGCGCGCCATCGTCTCCGACCCTACGTTCCTTCTCTGCGACGAGCCGACCGGAGACCTCGACCGCAAGAGCGCGACGGAAATCATGGCGTTAGTCGAAGAACTTGTCGCCAAGCACGGAAAAACCGTGCTGATGGTTACGCACGATCCGGTCGTCGCCGCGCGCGCGCACACGACGCTCCATCTTGAGAAGGGCGTGCTCGTAGAAGGTTCTGCGAATCGCGAAGCCGCAATGGCAGGAGGTGTCGCATGAAATTCAGCCGTTTGATTTGGGCTAATCTCACTCGCAAAAAGGTCCGCCTGATTTTGACAATCGGCTCGTTCGCGGTGGCGCTGTTTCTTTTCACGCTTCTTGGTGTCGTCAAGAGTGCATTCAGCCGGGGAACGGAGCTCGCTGGCGCCGACCGCCTGGTGACCATTAATCGCATTGGGCTCATCAACGTGCTGCCACTTTCCTACGACGACAAAATTCGCGCGATTCCGGGCGTCAAAGCCGTGACTCACAATCATTGGTTCGGTGGCGTATATCAGGACGAAAGAAATTTCTTTCCGCAATTTGTGATTGACGTGGAAAACCAGCGCAAGGTGATGACCGAATTTGTTGTGCCCGACGCCCAGTGGAACACTTTCGTCAAGGATCAACAGGGCGCAGTCGCAGGCGCCACGCTTGCAAAGCGTTTTGGTTGGAAAGTCGGCGACCGTATCCCGATCAAGAATGCCCTCTATGGCACTACGAAGACGTGGGAATTCAATCTCGACGGCATCTACGCAAGCCAGAAAGAGGGCGGCGACGAAACGCAATTCTGGCTGCAGTGGAAATATTTCGATGAGAACGTTCCTTCCGTGATGAAGAGCACCTCGGGCTGGTATGTAATCAAGCTGGACAGCCCCGACGACTCAGTTCGCGTCGCAAAGACGATTGATACTCAATTCGCGAACTCATCCAATGAAACCAAGACGGAAACGGAATCCGCTTTCCAGGCTGGATTTGCAAAGCAGCTCGGAAATATCGAGTTCCTGATCCTGGCCATCGGCAGCGTGGTTTTCTTCACCCTGTTGCTCGTCACCGGAAATACCATGGCGATTTCCGTGCGCGAACGAAGCGGTGAACTCGCCGTCCTGAAAGCGATCGGCTTCTCCGGCCGCGCCGTAATGTCTTTTGTGCTGGCGGAATCTCTCGTGATTGCGCTATTCGGCGGTTTGTTGGGCCTCGGTCTGGCAATGCTGGTCATTCCCGTTGTCGGAACCGCCTTGCGCGGTCTTCTGCCCTCCCTGCTGCTGTCTGTACCGATACTCGGCACAGGACTCCTCTTCGCGCTTTTGGTCGGCGGGGTGAGCGGCTTATTGCCCGGCATTGGAGCGCTACGGCTGCGGGTGGTGGATGCGCTGAGGAGAGTCTGAGATGGCGATACCTCTGGTCTACAACTTTCGCAGCGTCACTGCTCGCTGGACGTCGGCAATTGTCGCGGTTCTTGGCATCGCTGGCACGGTCGGCGTATTCGTCGCCATGCTGTCCCTAGCGCGCGGCTTTAAAGCCACGCTTGTCTCTTCTGGCTCCGACGACAACGCCATCATCATGCGCGCAGGCGCGACTTCTGAACTTACCGGCGGCGTTTCTCTCGACGCCGTGAAAATCGCGCAAGACGCGCCGGGCATCGCCCGCGGCTCGGAAGGCCCGCTGGTTACTCCGGAAATCGTCATTGTCGCTCCGATTCCCCTGATTTCGACCGGCACAGACGCCAACGTGCAAATTCGCGGCGTTTCGAAAAACGTCCTCGAAATCCGCCGACGCATCAAAATCGCAGAAGGAAGAATGTTCACGCCGGGGCTCGCCGAAGTTGTCGTCGGAAAAAACGCAACCAAGAGCTATGCCGGCCTGACTATCGGCAACGTCATTCCTCTCGGCACAGTAAAATGGAAAGTGGTTGGCATATTCGATGCCGGCAGCACCTCATTTGACTCAGAGGTCTGGGCGGACGCAAAACTCCTCGGACCAGCCTATGGCCGCGGTGACAGTTTCTTTCAATCCGTGACCGTGCATCTCGACTCGCCGAATTCGCTCCAACAGGTGCGTGACGCGTTAACCAAAGATCCGCGTCTAAATGTTGACGTCACGCGCGAGATCGATTACTACACGAAACAATCCGGCCGTCTCACTTCTCTCATCACGATCCTGGGCGGGCTGGTGGCGGCGGTGATGGCCATTGGCGCTGTCTTCGGAGCGCTCAACACAATGTATTCCGCCGTGGCCGAACGTGGCCGCGAGATCGGCACGATGCGCGCCCTCGGCTTCTCCGGAGTAGCGGTGGTTTTTTCGTTTATGGTCGAGGCTTTGCTGATTTCGTTTGTCGGCGGTGTACTCGGATGTCTGGCTGTGTGGCCTGTCAACGGCATCACCACCGGCGCAATGAACTTGCAGACCTTTTCCCACGTGGCATTCGCCTTCACCATCACGCCGGATTTGCTGGCGCGGGGAGTCGTCTTCGCGTTAGTCATGGGCGTGGTTGGAGGCTTGCTGCCCGCAATTCGCGCCGCGGGCGTTCCAGTCGCGTCGGCGTTGCGTTCGATGTAGGTTAACAGCGCGGGGAATTTCAATCGCAAAAGAAGAAGGCCAACCGCTCTCTCAGGACGGTTGGCCTTTTTCTTTCGATCAACTTCTCAGGGAGTTGGGTTCCCTCCTGAAGGAGGCAGGAGGAACCTTCTCTCCCAGTGTGCTCCGGCCGTAGCCAGAAACTCTTAAGCCGCCTTGCTCAGCGGGTTGCTCGACGCGGGCCGCTGCAGTGGACGGCGTGCCAGTTCACCGGCAGCCACCACTCCGCGCCGCGCAAAGCCTTCCACCGTATTCACGCTCCGGCGGGCCAAATGCACTGCCGGATGGTCGCTCTCGGCAACGCGGGCCACTGCCAATTCCCAGCTCTTCTGCGCCAAATAGGCTGCTACTGCGAATGTCGCGATTACCGCGAACACCACCGCGAACAAAGCCAAGGCCGCCAGCAATTCCCGCACAAAGTACATCTGGAAAAGCGCGATCGCCCCCAACAGCCCCCACATCCACTTACGCCCTTGGTCTTGTGTCTTCATTCCGTTCCTCAATTCGCCCCGGTCCATTGCAATGGTCCCTTTCCCAACGCTTGGGTAGTGACTCCCTACCCCCTACCGTTTCTGTGCGTCATTTCCACTTCGTTAGATGCGGCCGACTGTACTAAGTTCCAGTCGTCTTACCTGTCCCATTAGACAGGGGTCTCGAAGCAAACGCGATAGTACAGAGGGCACATTTTGGGCCATAAACCAGTCGCCTAGTACCTGCCCTGTGAAAAATTGTCCCCGCTAAACAGTTGAAAATAAATAGCTTACTATCGAACGTCGCGTCTCATTTTGATTCGCACTTTCTTTGCCGTCTTCACTGTGCAAAACCTGTCCTTGCGTACAGTCTTTTTTCACTTTTTGGCCGCCTGCTTCCCTACCCATCCGTCCCGTTTGGGCGAGGGCCAGTCCTGTTGTATCCGCTAAGTTGGTATGGTTTAATCCCCTGCCAGACGCCCAGTCCATGGAAGCACCCCTCATCCTGCTGGCGATTGTGCTGGTCCTTCTAGTCATCGTGGGACCGATCCTCGGCATCATTGCCTTCTCCCGCGTCAGCCGCCTCGAACGGGAGCGCCATCAGCCAAACCCCCAGGATTTGACCGCGCGGCTTTACGCCCTCGAACAGCGGCTCGCAAGCCTTGAAAAATTGGGAATGGCAGGCCCTTCCGCCCCGGTCGCTCCCTCGCAAGCCGAACCAAAACCGGTGCCACTCCCGCCGCTGCCAACCGCCGCGCCTCCTGCTCGAACAGCCTTGCCTCATGAGCCTCCGCACTTGCCACTTCTGACCACCCCTCCGCCGCCGCAACCCCTGTCCGGCTTCGCCCCTCCACCGTTGCACACATCGCTTTCGAAGGATTCCGACTCCAGCGATCTCGAAACGGTCATCGCGGGCCGCTGGTTTAATCGCATAGCCATCGTCGCGCTTCTAATCGGCTTTTCCTTTGCCCTGAAATTCGCATTCGACAACAATTGGATCGGCCCGTCGGGCCGTGTCGCGATTGGCATTCTTCTCGGCGCGGCGATGATGCCCTGGAGCAGTTGGCTACTCAGTCGCGGCTATTCGTATTTTTCGGAAGGGATCGTTGCCCTCGGCGAAGCGACACTCTTCCTGTCCGTCTGGGCCGGGTGCAGCTACTACACGCTGTATTCACGCGACGTCGGCTTCTTCGGCATGATCCTGATCACCTCCGCAATGGCCGCCATCGCGCTTGGCCGCGATTCGCAACGCATCGCCGTCCTTTGTCTCATCGGCGGTTACCTCACTCCCATTCTCGTCAGTACCGGCAAAGACCAGCAGGTCGTTCTTTTTGCTTATCTATTGATTCTTGGCGCGGGCATGCTCGTCATGGGCGAGCGCAAAGATTGGTATTCCCTCGCGCCGATCTCCTTCATCGCAACCGAAATTTATTATTGGGGCTGGTACACCGAGTTTTATCACCGCGCTGCAAGCCATCCGCTCGAACGCACGGTCTTATTCGCCACACTGTTCTTCTTGCTCTTCGCCGCCTTGCCGGCCCTTCGCGCCATGAAGCAAGGCGCGATGAACGAGATCGACATTCTCGTGACGACCGTCAACGCATTCGCCTACGTCGGTGCGCTCTACGCGCTCTTCTGGCCCGACGACCGCTGGCCCTTTACGCTGCTGATCCTCGCGCTCGCCGCCGGACACATCGCCGTCGCACGCGTCGTGCCGGACGCCAGGGAAAAAGCCGGTTCGCTCGCGCGTTATCTCTATGCGGGAATGGGCCTCACTTTCGCCACGATGGCGATTCCAATCCGCCTCAACGGAAAATGGATCACGTTCTGCTTTGCCGTCGAAGGCGCCGTTCTCATCTGGTCCGGCTTTCGCGCCGCCAGCGGCTTCCTCCGGCAGTTCGGCTATTTGCTTCTCGCCATCGCCGCAACCCGTGTGCTCATTTTTCCGCCGCCCGCCGGCGCATTCCTCAGCAATCAGCGCTTTGCGGCATATCTGCTGGTCATTGTCTGCTTTGGCGTCGCACTCTGGTCTGCGCGTGACCAATTGGATGAAACCGGCGAACAGGAAAAAACAGAACTCGGAATTTTTTCCGTTCTGATTAACGTCTTCGCGCTCATCGCTCTTTCTCTGGAATTTTGGGACTTCTTCGGCAAGACCGCGACCGCTATCGACGCCGACCTCGCGCGCCACCTCTCGCTTTCCGTGCTCTGGACGGTCTACGCCACGATTTTGATCCTCGTCGGCGTCCAGCAAAAATCCGCGCTGCTCCGCTGGCAAGGGCTCGCACTCTTTGGCCTGGTCGTGTTCAAGGTTTTTCTCTTCGACCTAGCATCGCTCGACCGCGCCTACCGCATTCTTTCCTTCCTCGTCCTCGGCTCCGTGCTGATGATCGTCTCCTTCCTCTATACGCGAAGGGCCGCGAAAGGCCGCCACACGTGAATTCATCGCGCAAACAGCGAACCGCTCCACTAACGTTGCTCGCCATGTTGATGGCGACAAGTGCGATCGCCGCTTCCCTCCCCGATGGCTGGAACAAATGGCGCTACTCGCGAGAAATTGCCGCAACCCATCCGGGCGCGCTCAATTACATTCCCGTCGGCCCCGATGTTTTATCGCACTCGTCTTCTTACCTGGCGGACTTGCGCATCCTGGACGAAGCCGGCGCGGAAACTCCATACGTCGTTCGAACAACCGTCGGCGTGGCAAAAACCGAATCCTGGCAAGCCAATATCGGCGAAAACAGCTTCGTTCCCGGAAAATACACTCAACTCGTTCTCGACCTCGGCGTTTATCCGCGCTTCCACAATGCGGTCCGCTTGAACACACCCGAGCCTGACTTCATCCTTTGGGTCGAAGTGGACGCAAGCGACGACGCGCGCACGTGGCGCATCGTCAAAATGCGCGCGCCAATTTCGCGCTTCCGCAAGGAAGGTCTCGAAGGAAACCAGACTGTCCACTATTCGGAAAACAATGCTCGCTACTTGCGAGTGCAGATTCGCGAATCGGCAAATCGATTTCCCGTAACCGGCGCGGCCGTCTTCCCTTCGTCGCAATCGCAGAAGGATGTCATCCCGCAGCAGTGGATCTTTCTGCAAAGTGCGCGCAATCCAGACGCGGGCGCGCCGGCCGCTACAACGATGTGGACGCTCGACCTCGGAAGCACAAACGCGCCCATCAATTCACTCGACTTCACAACCGATCAGCAGGAATTCTTTCGCGGTGTGCGGCTTTCCGTGAGTGCGGACGGCAAAGAATGGTCACCGGCTGGAGGCGGAGAGCTTTATCGCTACGTTGGCGACTCCCGCCGCGAAGAATCGTTGCGCGTGCCGGTTTACGGCTATCCCGGCGTTCGCTACTGGCGCGTCGAAATTCTGAATGGAAATGACTCGCCGCTGACGAACGTCCAGCTTTCTGCCTCGATGGTTCCTCGTTTAATCCTGTTTCGCCCTGCCGCGGGGCATTCTTATCGTCTCGCCTACGGCAACGAAAAAGCGCCGCCGCCGCAATATGACCTCGAACGCACACTACATGTCAGCGCCACGGAAGAAGCCTTCCCGGATACGCTGGCGAACGAAGAAGAAAACAATACCTATCAGGACCCGCGGCCATTTTCGGAACGCCATCCCGCTCTGCTCTGGACTGCGCTGGCCCTCGCTGCCGTAGCGCTCGGATATACGGCGTTACGCACCATGCGCACTCCGCCTGCGCCATCTTCAAACTGACAATTATTTAGTACGGTAGGTCATCCCGAACGAATGTGAGGGATCTGCTTTTTCTCTATTTTCTTCGGCTTCAATGAAACCGGTACGTCAGTTGCCTTTCAGCGCGTAGCCCACATCAAACGGCAGTTTGCCGTCAATCCGCAATACCTTCACCGAACTGTTGATCGAATAGACGTCCACAACGCCGACCGCGCCGGGTGTCGCCTCGACTGCCTTCAAAAGCTCTTCGTCGCTTTCCACGACTTTCACCACAGGGCGTGTCTCGTTCAACTTCGCAATCGCAACCTTGGCTTCGCTGCCCGTCGCGCCAAAAAGTTTTAGCAGTACGCCATGCATCTCCGGCGCGTCTGGAGTCTTGATAACGATGGAGAAATTCTTTCCGTCCGGCCAGGCCTTCGCCGTGCCTTTGCAGAACTTCGTCATATCGGCCAGGGTCACGTCATTTACTTTGCTGCTTGCCGAGGTGACGATCGCCATGTTCTTGAACGCGGCAAGCGCTGACACTGCGCACACTGCCACAACGCACGCAATCGCGAGCGCCCGGTATGACTTTGCGGAGATTCTTGCGTGCATGGACCACTTTCCCTTTCAAAAGGAATATACAAAGTATTCCTTTCCCCGGCGGTCGCGGCAAGTAACCGTTACGCACTCCTTCCACATGTGGCTTATCCGGTACTCCATGTAAAGAACGCGCACACCTGTACTTCAGACCAGTTATTTCCGCGCGCCGTCGCGCGTTACTTTGATTCGCGCAACACTTTCCCGTTTTGATTTTCAAGGAGCGCGGCGATGAGTCGCTTTTTCTCGAGATATTTCTTGCTGATTTTTCCGGCCGCCTTCGCCGCAAGCGCCTCGGCGCAATCGCAGCCCGCGTCTCACGTTGAATCCGCTTCCAGCCGCACCGTCACCCATGCTTCGCCCGTCGCTCCACTTTCACAACGTCTTTTTGGCGTCATTCCGCTTTCCACCAAGTCCGAAGAATCGCGCAAATCCCTCGAACTCGCCTGGGACAAGTATGAAAACGCCATGTACGACGCTTCAGCCGATCAAGCGCGCCGCGCCACCGAAAAGGATCCACACTCCGCGATCGCTTACGCCTTGATCTCTTTTGCAGCGCGACGCACCACTCCCGATACCGCCGCGCTTGCCAAAGCAAAATCGCTCGTCTCTCGCGCCGCTCCGGATGAACAGCTTCTCGTCCGTTGGATGACGAGCGTCCAGGACAACAATTTTCTGCCGGCGATTTCCAGCATGAACGATCTGCTGCAGCGTTATCCCCGCGATAAACACATCCTGTATGTAACCGGGGAATGGCTCTTCATTCAGCAGGACGATGATCACGCGCGGAAACTTCTGGAGACCGCTTTGCAGGTTGACCCGGATTTTCCCGCTGCCCTGAACCGCCTCGGCTACCTATATATTCGTTCCGGCGATCCCAACCCAACCAAAGCTCTTGCGTCTCTTCATCGCTATGCGGAAATAGAAAAAAGTTCCGCCAATCCCGAAGATTCGCTCGGAGAAGTCTCGCGCATCGCCGGTGAGGACACGGCTTCGCTGCATCACTATGCGGAATCGTTGCGCATCGATCCGACTTTCCTCGCTTCACAAGAGGGCCTCGGTGACACGCGCACACTCATGGGTGATTTCGAAAACGCGCGCAAGGAATACGATCGCGCTCTGCAGATGGCTAAGAGTCCTGTCGACGAGTTTTACATCAAAGAGCAACGTGCCCTCGTTTCTTTCTGGGAAGGAAAACCCGAGCAAGGACGGCAGGAACTTGCGGCATTCGCGGAAGAAGTTGCGCGCAAGAAGGAACCAAACGGACAATTCAATATCGCCCTCGCTCGCGCGATGCTCGCCGCCGACCCTCAGTCGGAACTTGCACTGCTAAAGGAATTGACCGTGTTTCTCGCGCAGCCCCGCGCGGGTCTGTTGGAATCGGATCGCAGCGTTGCTCGCGCCACGGTTTTGCGGGAGCGCATCCGCGTCGCAGCTTTGCATGGTCAAGCAAGCGAAGCCGCCGAAGCTGGCGCTCTGTTGGAAGCCCTGGCAAACGCGTCGCGCGATCTTTTCGTGCAAGCGTGCTTCGAATCTGCGCGCGGCTACGTGCAGCTCGGCCAGAAGGACCTTCAAAACGCTGCGGAAGGACTTGCCGCGGATCCCCACTCCCCGCTGGCGCTGCAGCAACTCGTCCTCGTTCAGGAAAAACTTGGTAATACGGAAGCAGCTGAGACGGCACTCGCGCGCTTGAAATACCAGCGTTCGCCCACCGTCGAATGGTTTTTGGTACGGCATTCGGCCGCATCTGCTGGAGGCTCCGCGGCCAACTGAGCTCACCCCCCAAACAAACGGCGCCGGCGGTCCCTCCCCCGGGATTGTTGGCGCCGTTTGCTCCTTCTGATTCTCGTCGGTTCTAGGCTCTCTTGATCAGTCGCGTCAGCCACACCAGAAGCACTGCGCCGACGAACGCCACGATAATTCCGCCGATGATCCCGCCACCGGGCCAAACGTTCAACATCCCGAAAATCCAGCCGCCCACAATTCCGCCGAGAATTCCCAGCACGATATCCATCAACACTCCATAGCCGCCGCCCTTCATCACTTTTCCGGCAAGCCACCCTGCAATTAGTCCCACCACGAGCCAGTACACAATTCCGCTCATCGAATTCTCCTTTTTCGTTTCGCCTTGGCCTCTGGGAGGCTCTCTTTTAAAACAAGCCCGTACCGAACGTCAACCGCAATTCTGTCGACCTTCTTCGCCATTCCGCCCGCCTCCCGTATACTGATCGGGTTCAGGGGAACTCAACTTTTTTCCGTGAGGGAATTCTGTCCATGTCTCGCCGTCGAATTCTGTTCGCTGCCGCTCTTTCCGTCGTCGCGCTCTGCACCACCTCATGTGGAAAATTTGGCGGCAAACAAAATAGCGCCGCGACCGCGTCGCATCCGACCGTCGTCTTCATGACCGATTTCGGCGCCGCCAACGACTCCGTCGCCATCTGCAAAGCCGTAATCGTCAACATCGCCCCCGACGCGCGCATCATGGACATCACGCATCAAGTCACGCCCTTCCAAATCGAGGAAGCCTCGCGCTTTCTCGCCGCCGTTTCGCCTTACTATCCCGCCGGCACCGTTTTTCTCGCCGTCATCGACCCCGGCGTCGGCACTTCACGCAAAGCGGTGATCGTCAAAACCAAAAAGAGCCAATATTTCGTTCTGCCCGACAACGGCCTCATCACTCCGGTCATCGATCGCGACGGCCTCGAATCCGCCCACGAAATCACCAACACCACCTGGATGCTCACGGCCACCGTCTCTTCCACCTTTCATGGCCGCGACATTTTTTCCCCCGCCGCCGCGCATCTCGCTGCAGGTTGGGATTACACCATCGCCGGCCCTGTCGTCGAGCAACTCGTTCGCCTCAGCCCGAAAAACGCCGTCGTCGAAGAAAGAGGAATCGCCGGCGACATCATCGGCCTCGACGATCCTTTCGGCTCGCTCATCACCGACATTCAGGGCGACGATTTTCGCGCCCTCGGTTACGCCGTCGGCGACAAAGTCAGCTTCCAGCTCGACGGCAAACCGCTCGTTTTTCCCTTTGGCAAAACTTTTATGGACGTTCCCGTCGGCGAACCGCTCCTTTACCAGGACTCGCGCGGCCGCATTGGCATCGCCGTCAATCAAGGTAACTACTCTAAGAAATTCGCGATCGAGCCCCCCGGAACAATCTTCATCCCCCGCAAAGGAGCCGCGCTCGGCGGCAAGCGAAAGTAGCCCCCAATTTGGCCGCTTACGCGCCGGTACTTCTTTCTAAATTTCAAAACGTACGCAAACTTTGCCGCCGCGAATCCGTTCCTCTAGATGGAGGAACCTTCATGTCATTGCGCGCAGTGGTCTCGCTCTTTCTTCTTTCCGTTCTGCTCTTGGTCGCATCAACGGCGAACGCCCAAAAAGATTCGTCCATCCCTGCCAACCCAGGAAAACTCATCGACGTCGGCGGCCACCGCATGCATCTCCTTTGTAGCGGAACCGGTTCGCCCACCGTCGTCGTGGAAGCGGGCATCGGCGACATCTCCACGGATTGGGTCTTCATTCAAACAGCTGTCAGCAAATTCACGCGCATCTGCACCTACGACCGCCCCGGTTATGCCTGGAGCGAACCTGGCCCGCTCCCGCGCACCTATCCGCAAATCAATCTCGATCTCCACGAACTTCTCGCCGCGGCAAAAGAGCACGGCCCGTTTGTACTCGTCGGCCATTCGTTCGGAGGGCCACTCGTCCGTTCGTACGCAAAGATTTATCCGAACGAAGTCGCCGGCCTCTTGCTCGTGGACACCATTCACGAAGACCAGCGCATTCCCATCATGAACAAAGCCGTGCTCCTGCGTGGCGACGCCAAAGGTCGCGCGTTTCCTGCGCCGCGCCGCACGATGCAGCCCGACGACCCCAAGCCGCAATTCGGTCCCGCCACGACCGCCCCCGTCGAGCCGCCGCTCGACAAGCTCCCGCCCACCAACCAGAAAATCGATCAATGGGCCGTCGCCCAGCCCAATTTGCGCATCATGGCACAAAGCGAACTCGAGTGGTCGCCCGAATCGCTCGCGCTTATGGCTGCCTCGCCGCAAAAAAGTTCGCTTGGCGCACGCCCACTCATCGTCCTCACGCGCAAAGACGGTGGCTACGACAACAACCTAGACGTTCCCGCCGCAGAGCTCGAACAAGAACGCCTCTCGTTGCAAAACAAACTCGTCGAGCTCAGCGCCAACGGCGCGCACCGCATTCTCCCGTGCGGCCACAACATGCACATCGAATGTCCCGACTCCCTCGCCGACGCGATCCGCACTGTGGTCAACAGCATCCGGACTGGTCACAAACTGACCGTGACGAATGGGGCGAGCTAAGGTCATACCGGACATCGAATAGCTGGCACCGCTTCGTTCGCATCTTGGGTGTAATCCGCACTACTTTGCACCCAAGCCTTGAATCGTATCGATTGCATAGGCCGTGCACATAAACATCGATGTGCGGGCGCTTCGTTCTCTCTCACCCGGCCGCGAATTCTTCCTCCCGCCGGCCTCTTCCTCGCGGCCTCAATCAAAACGCAAAATCCCGTAACTCCTCTGCCTTCTGCAGTTATAAAAAAACCTATACCCATCCCCCCTCCCCTCGCCTGTTAAACTTACCTCGTATATCTCAAGGAGTTCCCATGTCTGAAGCCACCAAGACTGCGCATTTACGTGAATTGGGCGGTCCCACCCGCGCCGAAACCGACTCGATGGGCGCGATCGAAGTTCCAACCGACCGTTATTACGGCGCGCAGACCGCCCGTTCGCTCATCCATTTCGCCATCGGCAAAGACACCATGCCGCCGGAGCTGATTCAGGCCTTTGGCATCCTCAAAAAAGCCGCGGCGCTCGTAAATCAGGACTTGGGAAAGCTTCCCGCGGACAAAACGAGCCTCATCACGCAAGCCGCCGACGAAGTCATCGCCGGAAAACTCAACGACCACTTCCCTCTTCGCGTCTGGCAGACCGGCAGCGGCACGCAGACCAACATGAACGTCAACGAAGTGATTTCCAACCGCGCGATTGAAATTGCCGGTGGCGTCCTGGGCACCAAAAAGCCGATCCACCCCAACGACGATGTAAACATGTCGCAATCGTCGAACGACACGTTTCCAACGGCGATGCACATCGCCGCGGCTTCGGAAACCGCGCGCGAACTTTTGCCCGCGGTCAAAAAACTGCGCGACGCGCTCGACGCAAAAGCAAAAGAATTTGCCGGTATCGTAAAAATCGGCCGCACGCATCTGCAGGACGCCACGCCGCTTACCGTCGACCAGGAATTTTCCGGCTGGGTGAATCTCCTCGACCGCGACGGTGGACGCATTGCCGTGGCGCTCGATGGCCTCTTCGATTTGGCCATCGGCGGAACGGCCGTCGGCACCGGTTTGAACGCGCATCCGGAATTTGCCGACCGCGCCGCAGCGAAAATCGCCGTACTCACGGGACTCCCTTTTAGATCGCATCCCAACAAATTCGCTTCGCTCTCCGCGCATGATGAAATTGTTTTTGCCTCTGGGGCTTTAAAGACGCTCGCAGCTTCGCTGATGAAAATTGCCAATGACGTCCGCTGGCTCGCTTCCGGCCCGCGCTGCGGCCTCGGCGAACTAACCCTTCCCGAAAATGAACCGGGCTCCAGCATCATGCCAGGCAAAGTGAATCCCACGCAGGCCGAAGCGCTGACCATGGTCGCCGTGCAGGTGATGGGCAATGACGCCGCGATTGGCTTCGCCGGCTCGCAAGGCAACTTCGAGCTAAACGTCTTCAAGCCGGTGATGGTCTTCAACTATCTGCATAGCGTCGAACTGCTCGCCGATGCCTGCAATTCCTTTGTGGATCATTGCGTCGTAGGTATCACCGTGAATCGCGCGCAGATTGACAGCTACGTGCAAAATTCTCTGATGCTTGTCACCGCGCTCGCTCCCAAAATCGGTTACGACAACGCCGCCAAGGTCGCCAAAGCCGCTCATCACTCCGGCATCAGCCTCCGCGAAGCTGCGATCAAGCTCGGCTACGTCACCGCCGAAGAATTCGACGGCCTAGTCAAACCCGAGGACATGACCCACCCATAGGAGAATTCTTGGATCGGCTACAGACAATTCGTGTAACGACGATTCTCGCGGGAGTCAGTTTGCTAGCGCCCGCTTGGATAGGATTGTTGTCAGCAGGGAGCCCGACCGTAGTCTGCCCGTTTCCAGCCTTGACGATAATTCCAGCGTTTTTCCTTGCCTCGCACATACTCTTCAAGATCGTGATCATATTGCCCGCGGTGCTGTTCTTCGCTTGGAATCCGGGCCTATTCCGAGGAAACACCAAAGTTCCCCTTAGATCGTATTTGCTATTCGCAGGCGTGACGGCTCTTAGCGTGGTCTGGTTCTTAGGGAGTTGGAGCTATGGGCTGCAGTACCAGGGTCCGAGATACACGTATCTGATCAGCGCGGTGAACGTCCTTTGGGCCACCGTGCTTGGCTTTATGTTTCTTCGTCTTTGGAAGAAAGAATCAAGCTATGGGGCGAACTTGGCTGCACACTGGATGCTATTTGTCTGGCTCGGCTGGTATGCGTTCCCCTATCTAGGAGAACTACCATGACTCGCCTTCATCCGGTACTTCCCGCTATTTGTTTACCACTTCTCGTAAGTCCTTTTTGCATTCTGACGGCGAACGCGCAGGCGACGCACACGCTGAAGGCGACGCCGAAGACGGTGGCTTGGGGATATTACGATGCGAAGGCTGCGTCGGTGTTGCGCGTGAAATCGGGCGACACGGTGGAGATCCAGACACTGATTACGAACAGCCCGAAGCGGCTGGAAGAGGCGGGCGTGCCGCCGGAGCAGGTCGAGCAAGCGCTGCGCGACATTACGGAGCAGGTGAAAGACAAAGGTCCGGGCGGGCACATTTTGACGGGGCCGATTTACATCGAGGACGCGCAGCCCGGCGACGTGCTCGAAGTGAAAATTCTTTCGATCAAGCTGGCGATTCCCTACGCCTACAACGCGTTCGGGTCGGGCCGCGGCTACTTGCCGGACGATTACCCCTACGCGAAAATCAAAATCGTTCCCCTCGATGAAAAACGCATGATCGCGAAATTCGCGCCGGGCATCGAAATCCCGCTTCATCCTTTTTTCGGCAGCATGGGCGACGCGCCGCCGGAAAGCGCGGGCCGCTTCAACAGCGCGCCGCCGTGGATTATGGCGGGCAATATGGATAACAAGGACCTCGTCGTCGGCTCGACGCTGTACATTCCCGTGCACGCGCCGGGCGCGCTCTTTGAAGTCGGCGACGGCCACGCCGGGCAAGGTGACGGCGAAGTGGACATCACCGCGCTTGAAACTTCGCTTGTCGGCACGTTTCAATTTATTGTGCGCAAAGACATGCACCTGAAATGGCCGCGCGCCGAAACGCCCACGCACTACATCACCATGGGCCTCAACGACGATCTGAATATGTGCGCCCAGCTCGCCGTCCACGAAATGATCGATTTTCTCGTAACCGAAAAACATCTTTCGCGCGACGATGCCTACATGCTCTCCAGCGTCGCCGCCGACCTCCACATCACCGAACTCGTTGACGGCAACAAAGGCGTCCACATGATGATTCCCAAATCCATTTTTGTTTCAGGGTCCTCTAAATGAAATCGATGCGACTATTTTTGGCAACGCTTCTGGCATACGGTGCGATGGGAACGATAGCCCTCGCTCTGGCAAGTGACAAGGCTGACTTCATGGGGCCGGACGCTGCCAGAGCAAAGATGCGATTAGTCGTGCAAGAGACTCTTCGCGAATCACGCAGCGACCTCGAACGGGATGCACTCCATAGGGGCTGGATATTTGCCGACCTTTTGGAACAGGACACTGCCGTCGTTGGGATCTCGACCCCCGCAGCCGGTGCCGCGAGTCAACTATTCGTGACATTTCCAATCGATCATTTTCGTGAGTCACCGGTGGAGGTTCTCGCAAAAGAGGCTTTGCACGATTTAGCCCAGAGCGCAGACAAGTTAAAGGAGTTGGCAGGAAAGACGCCGGACTGGTGCAAGGCGTTGCCGCGGCCGGAGTACAAAGAATTGCAGCGAGTGCTACCGGACGAGACTTGGTTTGAAATCTACAAAGTCGCCCCGCAGACGTTTGCCATTTACGAGCCGCGCCAATCGGAAGAGACGATTGCGTATCTGATTGTCGGAACGAAGCAAGCCGTCCTGTTCGATACGGGCATGGGCATCGCCGACATTCAGAAAGTAGTGCGGCGGCTGACTTCGCGCCCCGTCGTCGTCCTGAATTCGCACACGCACGACGATCATGTCGGCGACAACTGGCGGTTCCCGTTCGTTTTCGGCATGGACACGGAGTTCACGCGCAAGAACGCAAGAGGTTCCATCGAAGACGCACAGGCGGAAGTAGCACCGACCGAAATTTGCGGCGATCTGCCCAAGGGATTTGACCCGAAGACGTACCGCACCAAGCCCTGGCACATTTCCATCACGATTCATGACGGCTTCAAGGTCAACCTCGGCGGGCGCACCGTGGAAGTGATTGCCACGCCGGGCCACACGCCCGATGCAATTTCTCTCTTCGATCGCGCCAACGGTTTGCTCTTCACCGGCGACACGTACTATCCCGCGCCGATCTGGCTCTTCCGCCCGGAAACGGACCTCGAAGCGTACGACGCGTCCATCAAGAAGCTCGCCGCGCTCGCGCCACAGGTGAAAATGGTTCTTGGCGCGCACAACGTTCCCGTTGCTTTGCCGGACGTTCTGCCGGAATTGGTAACGGCATTTGAAGCCGTCCGCGCCGGAAAAGTCCCGGCGGGCGAACCGCACGACGGCAAAGTCATCTATAAGACCGGCAAATTCTCCTTCCTGATGAAGGCCGCCAAATGAACGCTCGTTCCCTCTTCCGCGCGGCCCTTCTCGTCGGTCTGTTCCTCCTGCCTGTCCCGTCGCTGCTTTGCGTGCAGAAAAATCTCAAGGACGCAAAGCCCCTGCCCCGCACCGTTTGGAATCTCGAAGGTGGCGCTTTTTTCGCGACCGACGGTCGCATCCCCGACGGCCCCTGCTTTCGCATAAACGGCCAGGCCACTGCCCCTGGTTTTTTCAACAATCTGAAACGCGTCGACGACGACAGCGGGACTCACTACCTGCGCGGAACGGAAATGGTGACGGAGTATCCGCCGGAACTTGAAGTTTCGATCTTGATTCACGATTTGCCCTGCTCGTTTTTGCTGAAAGACAAAACTACGGAGCCTCCACTGACGAAAGAAGATTTCACGCGGCTGAAATTGCGGCTCTACTGGAAAAGCGGCGTGGCGCTGCGGCCGGCGGCGCATTGGACCGATCCGGAGCTGCACATTCGCCAGCTGACACCGAACATCCAGCCGGCGGCGGAGGATTTGGCGCCGCGCTACGAGTTTCACTTCACGTTTGGAATGCCGAGCGAAGGCGTGCCGATCGAAGACAGCCTGGTGGTGACGCTCCAAACCGCACAAGGAGAAATCGTCGCGCGCACGTCAGCGCGGCTCTAAAGAGAATGGACAATACAAGCGAACGAGCGGGTGAGTTAGACTCGAATTGAACTGATGCGTGGCAGAAACCTAGTAGCGGCGGGACTGATTCTTTTGGTGCTTGTGGCGGCGCTGTTTGCGAGATGGATTTTGCATGACGGCTTGAGCGCACGAGCGACGCCCTCGCGATTGGAAACGTTCCTGGCGCGCAATGCGCGAGGACTTTCAACACCGGGCGACGCGAAGAATGCGACCAACCCCGTCGCGGATTCGGCGGAAGTGCAACGCGACGCGCGGCGGCATTTTGCGGATCATTGCGCTGTTTGCCACGGAAATGACGGCAGCGGAGATACGCCGATCGGCCGCGGACTCTACCCGAAGCCGCCGGATCTGCGCGGCAAGGACACGCAAAACCTTTCCGATGGCGAACTGTTTTGGACTATCGAAAACGGCGTGCGCTTCACGGGAATGCCGGCGTTCGGCGGAGCAAACGAACATGGAAGCGCCGACGATAGCTGGAAATTGGTGCGATTCATTCGGCACCTGCCGCAGTTGACCATGGAAGAGCGGATGGAAATGGAGCGGTACAATCCGAAAGGGCCGGACGATCGCGCGGAAGAACAGCAGGAAGAAGACTTTTTGAAGGGAGGCGCGCCGCAACCCGGGAGCGTTTCGCCGCATCACCATTAAGAGGGATAGTGAAGATGAGTGGGAAACAATTTGCGATGAAAGCAGCGGCGGCGTTGGGCGTAATCTGTTCCGCGACCGTACTGCTGCTGGCGTCGGCCGATGCACAAGCGAAGACGACGCTGATCAACGGAACTGTGTACCGCGTCCACGCTGGATTCCTGGAAGTGCAAAGCGGCGCGAAGAATATTTCGCCGGTGAAAGTGAACGCCGCGACGGTTTATTGGAATGGCAGAACAGAAAAGAAAGCGACAGCGAAGGACTTGCACGTGGGAGATCAAGTGATTATTGAAGCGGTGGAAAAAGACGGCGTGCCGCTCGCACAGAAAGTGCGATTCGCACGCGCGGGCGAATCGTAGAAGGCGTCCGCCATAAAAAGGTTCAGCCGGCAAGAACGGAAAACGAATTGAAATAAAAGGAGGAGCGATGAAAGCTCGAATTGCAGCGGTGATCATTTCCTTGTTCGTGATTGCGGTGGCGGTAACGGCGCATGGCGACAAGAAGCACGTCGTGGGAATTCTCCAAAGTATCAGCGCGGAAGCCGTTACGGTAAAGATGGGAGACGGAAAGATTGTTACGGTGCGGCTTACAGCCACAACGATGTACGTGATGAGAGATGGCAAGAGCACGGACGGAACGCCGGCGAAATTTTCGGATTTGACGACGGGTCAGCGCGTGATCATCCATGCGACACCAAAGGGAAACGATTTGTTGGCGGATGAAGTGAAATTTGCGCCGGCGACGGCAGCGCAGCACTAGCGCTGCGGCTTCTGTTACGCGACTACGTGGCAGGAATACGTTTTTAGAACGAGCCACACTTCGCGGCCAGGCTGAAGATTAAGATCGCGCGCCGCGCCCAGAGTGACGTGAACTTCAAACATTGCGCCCGCGTTCACGCGACAGACGATCGTGGCGCTGCGCTGCTCGAGCGCTTCGATCGCGCCATGCAGAATATTGCGCGCGCTCAAGCCGGTGGGACGTGCGAGGGCGACCAGTATGTCTCCGGCGCGAATGGCGACGCGGACCGAATCGCCCATTTTTGCGTAGCTGAGCGGGACTTCGATTGAAGTGGTGGTGCCCTGTAGTGCGACGCGCATGACGCCGTTGTCCAGGCGAATTTCCTTTACAATTCCTTCCAAAACATTTTCGTAGCCGGCGATTTGCGCGAGACGCTGGTGGCGCGGCGCGTCCAACACTTCGCGCGGAATTCCCTGTTGAATAATTTTGCCGCGATCCATCGTGATGACGCGTTCTCCTAGCGCGTCGACTTCCGCGCGGTCGTGCGTGACGTACAGAATGGGAATTTCGTGCACCGCGTTCCAGGCGCGAAGATCCGCGACGATGGAATTCTTCAGATCGGCGTCGAGCCCGGACAGCGGTTCATCGAGAAGGAGAGCACTGGGATTTGTAACGAGGGAGCGCGCGAGGGCGACGCGCTGCGCTTCGCCGCCGGAAAGTTGGGCGGGCTTGCGGGAGGCGAGGTTTTCCAGACGGAAGAGTTTCAGGGTTTCGGAAACCGCGGCAGCGCGATCGGAACTCGAAAGGTGTGCGATTCCGTATTCGATGTTCTGTTGCGCAGTGAGATGGGGAAAAAGCGCGAGAGATTGGAAGAGATAGCCAAGATGGCGGGATTGAACGGGGATGTTGATGAGCGCAGCGCTGTCGACGAGAGCCTGGTTCGCGATAAAAATGCGACCTTCGTCCGGAGCGACAAGGCCGGCGATGCAATCAAGGAGAGTGGATTTACCCGCGCCGGAAGGGCCGAAGAGGATTGTTATGCCGGGTGGAACGGAAAAATCGACGTCAAGATAAAACGAGCCGCGGGCGAGGCGGACGCTGACGCCGAGTTCGGATCGAATTAGCTCGATAGCCATCGCACACCGACGCGGCGGTTGAGTCCGTAGACGAGAGCGAGAAGAACGAACGAAATTGCGAGGAGAGTGAGCGCGAGATGATTGGCGGCGGCGTACTCGATGGATTGAACGTGATCGTAGATGGAAATGGAGACGGTGCGCGTGGCGCCGGGAAGATTGCCACCGACCATGAGGACAACGCCGAATTCGCCGAGAGTGTGGGCGAATGTGAGGACCGCGGCAGTGATTACTCCGGGAAGTGATAGCGGAACAATAATGCGGAAGAAGGTTCGTTCCTTGTCGGCACCGAGGATGTGAGAAGCCGCGAGAAGTTTAGGATCGATCTTTTCAAAGGATGCGACAAGGGGTTGGACGCAAAAAGGGAGGCTATAGAAGACACTGGCGATGACTAGACCGGCGAAAGTGAAGGCGAGCGTGTGGCCGAAAAGAGCGACCCAGAGTTTGCCGAGGGGGCCGCGCGGGCCCATAGCGATGAGGAGATAGAAACCGAGGACAGTGGGAGGGAGAACGAGAGGGAGAGCGACGACAGCTTCGACAAGGAATTTCGCTCGAAAATTGGAAAAGGCAAGCCAATAGGCGAGAGGGGTCGCGAGGACAAGAAGAATCGCGGTGACGAGGAAGGCGAGGCGGAAGGAGAGGAGGAGTTCGGTCATTTTGAGAGTCTTTGACCGTTAGTGTCCGGCATCCGAGTTTGATGGCTTCGGTGCGAGACCATATTTTGCGAGAATGACACGACCGGGCCGAGAGACTACGAATGTGACAAATGCCAGCGCCTCCTTTTCCTTTGCAGGGTCTTCCTTTCCCAGATGTTTGAGAGCGACAACGTATTGCTGGAGCGGCGTATAGAGCTGCCGAGGAATTTCCCAATAGTGTCCTGGTCCGAAGTCCGGCGCCGAGACGAGAGCCTGAGCGACTATGCCGATTTGCGCATTTCCCGATTGAACGAATTGCGCGGCTTGCGCTACGTTTTCGCCGAACACCAATTTGTCCTTGACTTGATCGTAGTAGCCAGAATTCTTGAGCGCTTCGAGCGCGGCGCGGCCGTAGGGGGCGTGATCGGGATTGGCGATGGCGATTTTTTGGACGGTGGGATCGAGAAGAGATCTCCATCCTAACTCGGAAGGGTCGACCTTTGCGTCCGCGGGCGCCCAGAGAACGATGCGGCCGATTGCGTATTCCCGGAATGTACCGTAAAAAGAGATGCCCGCTTCGTTTAGCTTGCGGGGAGACAATTCATCAGCGGAAAAAAAGAGATCGTAGGGAGCGCCATTGTGAATTTGGGCGAAGAAGTTGCCGCTGGAGCCGAAGACGAGATTGAGTTTGATGCTGGATTGTTTTTCGTAAGCGGAGGCAAGTTCGGTCATTGCGAATTTGAGGTCGGAGGCGGCAGCAACGTTGAGTTCAGTTTGTTGGGAAAGAGAAAGCGCCGGTAACAGCAGCGCGGAGACGCAAAGCACGACGATGATTTGCAACGATGAATTGAGTCGCATGATCGTTTTGCTCAGACGCGGAGGATCATGACTTCAGTGGATTTGACGAGGGCGGCCGCGCGTTCGCCGGGTTTGAGGCGCATTTCGCGGGCGGCGTCGGCGGTGATGAGCGAGGTGATGTGTTGTTCGCCGATGCGGAGGGTGATTTGGGCGAGGAGGCCGTCGTATTTGATGGCAACGATGCGGCCGATGAGTTGATTGCGGCCGGAGATTTTGCGGAAAGCGCCGCGCCGGGAACTAGGTTCGCCACGTTCGAGCGATTTGGGAATAAGGCGGTCGATTTCGGATTCGGGGACGCGATGATGGCCGCCGGGAGTTTTGGCGGTTTTGAGTTTGCCGCGGTAGATCCATTGTTTGAGGGTGGGATAGCTGATGCCCAGGATGTTTGCGGCTTCGCGCGGGGCGAGGAGGCGTTGCATTCGGTTCACCTTGGATAATTCTAGATGATTTGATTTAGTGGAGCAATACGGATTTAGGCGGTTGGGAAGAGCAGAGATTAACACAGAGAACACAGAGCGGAGAGCACAGCGGGCACGGAGAAGAGAGAAAGCCTGCAAGAAGCCTTCGCATTTCACCGAGTTTGGCTTGGGTTTTTGACCGCAGGAAAAGCGGCAGATGGGCTGCCGCACTCCGAAAGGGCCATCTCAGAAGATGGCCCCGACAACGGCAAGAGTCAGTTTGTGGGGAGAGGATCAGCTTTGGCTTGTTCAGCGTCTTCGGCAGAAACTAGGTTCTGGGCGGCCATCAAGTCCAATATCTGGTTGCGGCGAGTTCTTGCGGCGTCTGGATACATTAAGGGCGAGTGTCTTCCAGGCGACCAAATAATGGCCACGAGAAGGGCGGATTCGCTAAGGCTCAAGTCCTTTGTCTGCTTGTGGACAAGCAATAGGGATCCAGATTCGATCCCGAAGGCATCGTTGCCGAAATACGCTTCATTCAGATAGATGGTCTGAATTTCGTTTGCGGAGAATCGGAGCCGGAGTTTTTGGCTCAGACGGTAAGAATCGACGACATAGCGAAATGCGCGCCGCCTTGAGTTGCAAAGGGAATGCCTGGCGACCCAGGCGTACTGCAGGCGCGCCGGTTCCTCAACGGACAACGAGTCACGCAGAGCCTTCGGAAGGTCATTGAACGGAATTACCCGAACACTCTGACCAAAACAGCTGTCGATAACAGTTGTCGGCAAGGATGGATTGAACTTTGCCGTTTCCGAGGTTCCTGGAATACCAACGAAGAAGTACAAGACGGCGAGCAGGCTTACTGGAGCAATTAGTGATGTGCCGACTAAGAATTTTGTCCGCATGATCTAAATCAATTGCGGAGGGGTTTGCCGGTTTTTAGAGTGTGCGCGATGCGGGCTTGGGTTAGTTTTTCGCCGCAGAGGGAGACGAAGGCTTCGCGCTCGAGGTCAAGGACGTACTGCTCGGTGACGAGTTGGGGAGAGGTGAGCGGGCCGCCGGCGAAGATGTTGGCTAGTTTGCGGGCGACGACCGCGTCGTATTCGGAGGCGTAGCCGCCGCGGACGAGCATGTGAATCAGAAGTTTTGCGGCGGAGAGAAATTGATCGCCGAGAACCTTGATTTGAGTGGTTTGGGCGCCTTCCTGCCAGGATGCAGCGGCGGGCTTCCAGCCGGAGCGGTACAGGGCGAGCGCGGTTTCTTTGGCGTCAGCGACAAGGCGATGGGAATTCATTGAGCAGAGGTCTTCGCGGCGGAGATAGCTGAGGTCGCGGGATTCTTCGGCGCTGGTGCCGACTTTGGCCATGGCCACGGTTTCGAAAATGGGTTTGAGAGCGTGGAAGAGGTCGAGGTCTTCTCTGCCGGCGGCATTTTCGTTGGCGTGGATGAGCATTTCTTTTGTGCCACCGCCGCCGGGGATGAGGCCGACGCCGGTTTCGACGAGACCGATGTAGGCTTCGGCCGCGGCGTGAATTCGCGCGGCGTGGAGGCTGACTTCGCAGCCGCCGCCGAGGGCCATGCCTTGGGGAGCGGCGACGACGGGTTTGCGCGCGTATTTGATGGCGAGATTGATGTTCTGGAATTGTTTGACGGCCATGTGAAGCTCGTCCCATTCCTGTTCCTGTGCGGCGACGAGGACGAGCATAAGATTTGCGCCAACAGAAAAATTGACGGCTTGATTGGCCATGACCATGGCGTCGAAATCTGATTCCAGACGCTTAAGACCTTTGTGGATCATGGCGATGAGGTCAGCGCCGATGGCGTTCATTTTGGCGTGAAATTCGCAGCAGAGGACGCCGTCACCGAGATCGATGAGACTTGCACCGGAGTTATGTTCGATTTCTTTTCCCGCTTCCTTGAGCGATTTCAGAATCGTGATGCCGCGGGGCTCTTCGACTTTCTTGAAGCCGGAACTGGCGAGATCGAAAACGGTAGTAGTTCCCTTCTCCGATTCGTAGAAGCTTTTGCGGCCGCTGGAGAGAACTTTTTCCATGAGTGCGGGGACCGGCCGATTTTCATTTTTGAGTTGAGCGACGAAATTCTGTACGCCGAGGGCGTCGACGATTTCAAAGGGGCCGAGTTCCCAGCCGAAGCCCCAGCGCATGGCACGATCGACGTCAGCGATGTTGTCCGAGATTTCGGGGACGCGACGGGCAGCGTAGGAACAAGTTTCGGAAAGAGCGCTCCAGAGGAATTGCTGGGCTTTGTCGCCTTTTTGGCCTTCTAGGATTGGGCCAACGAGGGCGCGAAGGCGTTCGCGCGTGTCTTCGATGGCTTTGCCAGTTTCGAGCGAAGCGAATTTTGCTTTTTGGCGCGGGCGGTATTCGAAAGTGTTGGTGTCGAGGGTGAGGATCTCTTTTTCGCCGGCGCCTTTTACTTTTTTGTAGAAACCCTGGCCGGTTTTGTCGCCGAGCATGTTGCGCTTGAACATTTCTTCGACTAGCGCGGGGACTTTGTAGAATTCGCGGGATTCGTCGTTGGGCGCAGTTTCGTAGATATTTTTGACGACGTGGACGAGAACGTCGAGGCCGACGATGTCGGCCGTGCGGAACGTGGCGGATTTGGGCCAGCCGACAGCGGGGCCAGTGCAGGCGTCGATTTCTTCGACGGTCATGCCGAGCGATTGCATGAGGCGAAGCGCGTTGAGCATGGAAAATGTTCCGATGCGATTGGCGATGAAGTTGGGGGAATCTTTTGCGGGAACGACGCCTTTGCCGAGGCGGCGATCGCAAAATTCGGTGAGGGTGGCGAGAACGCCGGTAAGAGTTTTAGGGCCGGGTATAACCTCGACCAACTTTAGGTAACGGGGCGGGTTAAAGAAGTGAGTGCCGGCCCAGTGTTGCTGGAACTCTTCGGGTAGGCCTTCGGCGATGAGATGAACGGGAAGGCCGCTGGTGTTGGTGGTGACGATGGCACCCGGCTTGCGGAATTGCGCGACACGGGAAAGGAGCTTGCGCTTGATTTCGAGACTTTCGGCGACGACTTCGATGATCCAATCGGCTTCGGCGACGCGGGAGAGATCGTCTTCGAAATTGCCGATGGAGATCTTTTCGGCGAGAGCCGGGGTGAAAAACGCGGCGGGGCGGGATTTTTTGGCGGCTTCGAGACCAGCGCGGACGATTTTGTTGCGATCGGCGAGAGGGGCGCCGGGCTTGAGGTCGGGAGGAACGATGTCGAGGAGGATGCACGGAAGACCGGCATTGGCGAAATGCGCGGCGATGCGAGCGCCCATGGTGCCGGCACCGAGGACGACTGCTTTTTGGATCGAACGAGTCATGAAGGGCCTTCTTGCAGCGATGTGTGCGAACGGACAGGTTACAAAACCAGCATCGCGGGGTCAAACGGCGGGCACGGGAGCAGAGACGGAATTAGAATGGTTCTAAGATGCCAGACGGGAACATGAATTCGGCGAGAGACTGGCTGCGCAACGCGAAGGAGCGATTCCGGGCGTTCGCGTATGGAGACGAGAAGGTGCGCTTGGAGCGGCCGCGCGTGGGGCTGGCACTGGCGGGGGGATTCGCGCGTGGGATTGCGCACATTGGCGTTTTGCGAGTGTTGCGCGAAGCGGGGATTCCGATTGATTGCGTAGCAGGAACGAGCGTGGGCGCGCTGATAGGAACGGCTTATTGTGCGGGAACGTCGCTGGAGGACATGGAGGCGACGGGGCGCACGACCAGTTTCGCAGATTTTGGAAGATGGACGCCGTCATGGCTGGGGCTGGCGACGAATCAGCGGATGGAAAAATATGTGGAGCGGCTGACGGCGGCGAAGACGTTCGAGGAATTGAAGACGCCGCTGGCAATCAGTACGAGCGACATCAATGAAGGCATCACGGTTTACTACACGAGCGGATCGCTGGCGCAACCGCTGCGGGCATCGTGCGCGTATCCAGCGCTGTTTGTGCCGATTCAATATGACGGCCGCACGCTCGTGGATGGGTTTTTGACGGCGCCCGTGCCGGTGGAAGGCACGTTGCTGTTGGGAGCGGATGTGGTGATTGCGGTGTATCTGGACTCCGGGAGCGACACGACACCGAGGACGGCTGCGGAAGTGATCAGCCGGTCGTTTAATATTATTCAGCGGCATGCGGAAGTGGCTTGGAGGCAGCAGGCGGATTTGATCATTGAGCCGGACGTGCGCGAGTATGCGTGGGATGATTTTTCGAAGACGCCGGAGTTGGTGAGTGCGGGAGAAGCGGCGACGATAAAATTGTTGCCGGAGATTCGAGCGTTGGTGAATGGAGAGACAAAAGACTCGGCGGCGTGAGGAGAACGGTGATTAGGGACTGGTGACGGGCGGAGCTGTCTTACAACAGCATCCCTTCAACGACGACGGAGTGGCTACTCAAAAAGCCGGCCCTACACCTCCTGCTTGACTTCGACGAGGACGGGCTGGCCTTCGCCTTTGCCGCGCTGGGTGAGCCAGGAGGCGAGGCCTTCGGCGAAACGGTCGGGTGTCAGGCGGAAGCTGGCTTCGATACGGCCGTCGGCGACGGGGAGAGTGTCGTCGAAATCGGCAGAGTTGGTGAAATTGCGCATGCAGAATTGGTCGAGCCAATCGAGGGGACAGGGCTTTTTCTGGCCGAGGATGACGACATCGACGGAGAACTTTTGCGCGTACATGCGTCTATTTTAGCAGGCGGGCGAGAAAAAGTTGGAGTCGGCCCGAAGGGGCAGAGCGCAGCCCTGACAGGGTGGCTACGCTACCCGGTGCGACTTGCAAGGGCTTGGGGCATCTCATAGACTGAAAAACGCGAGGTTGAAAATCGATGCGGACTGCAATTTCACGGGCGATAGTTTTGGGCTTGGCGGCGGGGACGTTCTGCGCAGCGCTCGCTTGCGGGCAGGCGAAACAAGGACTGCCTGCGCCGACCGAGAGGCGCGTGATTTATCCGGAGAATGTGGACGCTAAGGCGGAGATCGCAGAAGCGCTGGCGAGCGCGGCGAAAACGCACCGCCGAGTGATTTTGGTGTTTGGCGGAAATTGGTGTTACGACTGTCACGCGTTGGATGCTGCGTTCCGGAGCGCGGAGATTGCGCCGATTGTGAACAAGAACTTCGTGGTGGTGCACGTGAATATAGGAGAGTACGACAAGAATTTGGACGTGGCGGAGAAATATGATGTGCCGCTGAAGAAGGGTGTGCCGGCGTCGGCGGTGCTGGGCAGCGACGGGACGCTGCTGTACAGCCAAAAGCAGGGGGAGTTTGAGTCAGCGAAAAGGATATCGAAGGAAGATGTAGTGGCGTTTTTGGAGAAGTGGAAGCCGGGCAAGAATTAGGAGACGACACACAAACGATCAGCCCGTGCCTTCAGTTTACGTGAGGTCCTTCGGGCATCTTCGTGGATGCCCTCAGGAGGACAAATTCCCCATCAACAATTACAGGATGGATTCGATTTCGGGATCGATGGAGACGTGGGTGGCGGGGAAGCCGTTGACAGAGTAACGCTGGGCGGCGTGTTGTTCTGTGAAATGGAAAAAACGGCCGATGTGGTAGTCCTCTTCAAAGCCGGAGAAGAGGCGTTCAGCCTCTTCGACAGAAAAACCAAACTTTGAAATGGGGATGGGATCGCCGAAGGCGTGGACGAGCTTGCGGTAGAGGTCTGTGAGTCCTTTTAGAGACATGGAGGGACGCGACGGGTGGCTTCGGATGGCATGGAAGCACCTCGGGAGGAGTGTAGCCCCGGGAAGCGATGAAGCAAAGAGGTAAGGAAAAGAAAAACCTAGAAAGCGCGGCTGGAAAACGGCGTTACAAGAAAGAGCGTTCGCAAAAGATGGTTGAGGTTTGGCTGGGGCGGCGGGATTGGGTAGACTGAAAGGCGAAATTATTGGGAATCGAATTCGGGAGGAACGACGATGAGCATTTCTGTGGGACAGGCGGCGCCGGATTTTACGCTGCAGAATCAGAATAAGGAGGAAGTGAAGCTGTCGAACTTTGCAGGAAAGAAAAATGTGGTGCTGATTTTCTATCCGTTGGATTGGAGCCCGGTGTGTACGAACGAACACGTATGCGTCGTGAACGAGATGAAAGCGTTTGAGACGCTGGACGCGGAAGTGCTCGGCGTGAGCGTGGACAGCGTGTGGTCGCACAAGGCTTACGCGGAAAAGATGAACATAAAATATTCACTGCTGGCGGACTTTCAGCCGCGCGGGGCGATGGCGGAAAAGTACGGCGTGTTTTTGGCGGACAAGGGGATTACCGGACGGGCGATCGTGATTGTGAACAAGGCTGGGACGATTGCGTGGATCAAGAACTACGACATTCCGGTGGTGCCGGATTTGAAGGAAGTGGCCGCGGCGCTGCAGCAGGTGAAGGCGGCGACGGCGTAATCGTTTTGAAATTGGAAAATTGAAAATGGCAATTAGTCGGGCCCGGGGAAACCTTCCGGGCCTTTCCCATTTTTGGGCCAACGGCTAAGGACGGCTGTTGAGAGAACCTAGAAGAGTTGGGGAGAGGAGCCATAGAGCGAGGACGAGGATGCCGCCGACGATTAGCTGTGCGCGGATTGGGTTGGAACGGACGGCGGAGTAGGCAGCGGCGAACGCGGGGATAAATGCCAGCCAGACAAGGGAGACCATCGCGACCTGCTCGGCCCAGGCGGCCCGTAGCAATCCGAGCAGGGAGTCGAGGTGAAGTGTGTCCGCAATGCGAGGGATTGCGGCGACCAGGCTAAGCGAAACATTCAGCAGAAGAAATAGAGCGAAGAGATCGGGCTTCGGTTTCTTGCGGGGGAGATCGGGGCGAGAAAAAGGCTCGCGCTCGGGAGGAAGAATTCGTGTCCAGCCGAGCGCGAGCGGAATGGCGGCTGCGACGAGCAGAACCATCATGAGAAATGCCGCGAGACGCGGATTCAGATGGCCGAACGCGGGAAGCAGATCAAGCACAGGTTGAGACTGCGCGAAGACTATTTTGCGGCGAAATCATTGCGGGCGACGACGCCGCCTTTCAGGACGAATTTTACGTTTTCGAGGACGGGCGCGTTTTCGAGAGGATTGCCGTCGACGGCGATGATGTCGGCGAAATTTCCAGCTTCAATTGCTCCGGCTTTCACGCCGATCAAATCGGCTGCGTTGATGGTGGCGGCCTGGATAGCGTCGATCGGCTTCATGCCCCACTCGACCATTTTGCCAAACTGTTTGGCGTTGTCGCCGTGAGGGTAGACGCCGGAGTCGGTGCCGAAAGCGATTTTCGCGCCTGCTTTGAACGCTTTGCGAAAATTTTCGCGCTGCAGGCGTCCGATTTTCTTTTCTTTTTCGATGGATTCGGGGAGCATCCCGGCTTTCGCGCCTTCCTGAAGAATGTAATCGTCGTTGTAGATGTCGAACACGAGATAGGTGCCGTGCTGCTTGGCGAGGGCGATGCCTTCATCGTCGATGAGGCTGGAGTGTTCGATGGAATCGATGCCGGCACGGATAGCGTCTTTGATCGATTGTGTGCCGTGGGCGTGGGCGGCAACTTTGCGGCCGAGTTTGTGGGCTTCTTCGGCGATGGCAGTCATTTCTTCGAGGGTGTATTGCGGCGTGCCGGGTTGATCGCCTTTGCTGAGAACGCCGCCGGAAGCGCAGATTTTGATGACGTCGGCGCCGTATTTGATGACTTCGCGGACTTTGGCGCGCGCCGCCCAGGGGCCGTCGGCAACGCCTTCCGCGACGTGGTGATATTCGGCGGGGAGAAGATTGTCATCGCAATGGCCGCCGGTAATGCCGAGCGGAGGGCCAGAAACGAACATGCGTGGACCGAGAATTTCGCCGGCGTTGACGCCGTCGCGAACTGCGACGTCGGAGTAGCCAGCTGCGCCCACATTGCGGACGGTGGTGAAGCCGGCCATGAGGGTGAGGCGAGCGTTCTTGGCGCCGACGATAGCGCTACGAGGGACAGAGATTCCGAGACCAGCATAGCCACTATGGGAGGGCTCGCTGGTGATGTGAGTGTGGACATCGAGCAGGCCGGGAAGGCAGGTTGCCTTTGCGAGATCGATGGTGCCAGCGGGGAGCGAAGCGCCAGCTGCCGCGACGGAAGTGATAGTGCCGTCGGCGTCGAACGAGATGAGTTGATTTTCAAGCAAGCGGCCCGAGCGGACGTCAACGAGCTTGCCGCAGCGGACGGCGCCACCGGGAGCGGCTTGCGAAACGGAAACGACTATTGCCGTGAGGAAAAGTGCAACGAGAACTTTACGCATGAATCTCCTTCAAGGAATGAAAAAGTGCGAAGAGAGAATAGCGCGAGAGACGTGCTCACGTCACTTGGAAGGTTGGGCGCCGGGGGCGGGAGGAGGAACGGTGTGGGAAAAGGCGCGGACGAGGAGAACAAGCTCCCATCGCTGCTCTTCGGTGAGTTTCTTTCTGTAAGAAGGCATGGGTTTGTGGCCCTCGGAGATGACGTAGAAGAGTTCGCCGTCGGTAACGGTGGCCAGATGTGGGGCGTCGGTCAACATTCTGGGACGCGGATCGTACATTTTGGCTTGCGGGCCATTTCCCTGCCCTGTCTCGCCGTGACATTCGGAACATTTGTCGAGGTAGACGGGGAGGATTTGTTTTGCGGCGACGGATGGCTCGAGTGCGAGCGGATTCTTGACGAGCCGGGCTTCAGGTGGGATAGACCAGGTGTTGCGGATGAAGGCGATGTAGGCGAAGTAGGCAGCGAGTACGAAAAGAATCACGAGAAGGATAGCGGCGGTGCGAGAGGATTTCGGTTGCTTGGGAGCGGGCACGATTTATGTCCGCTCTGGTCGAAGATTGGCTATGGATGGCATTCGAGAAGTGCAGTAATCTCGCATTTTTGCTGGAGCCACGGACTAGCGCTACCCGTGCCTTTGCCGACTGTCGGCGAGCCGAATTAGTGTGCGAAGTGCAGCGTCGACTGATTGGTCGTCCGGAAAATGTGCGGCGACATCCGGCGAAAGCAAAACAAGGTTTGTTCCTTCGCGGTATGCCTTCGCGTAGTTGCCTCGTACGCCGGGGCCCATCGCGGTGAAACCGTATTCGCGTCGGAGTTCGTCGCGACGACGTTTTTCAATCTTCTTCTTCATAGTTACTCCGTTCCCGCGCGGTTGTTCTGCGAGCACTGACGATCCGAATCTTCTCGCCGCGATCCATGCGAGCAACAATCAAAACCCGTCCCGCCCTAGAAAGACCGATCGTAATAAAGCTCCGCTCGGCCAGCGAATGATCGGGATCGCTATAAGTTGGCGCCAAAGGGTCACCGAATAGTTGCGCCGCTGAGCTTTGTTTCGATCCCATTCAAAGATCAGTGTCGCAGTTTAACACGCCGAACATGGGCAACGAGGTGCTGGAGGCAAACGTCACTGGCCTCGGAACGTCAACCAGAGCAGTTCGAAGTTGAGGAGGAGGATGGCAGCGGCGACGACCCAGGCGATCACGACGGTGAGGCGAGAGTTGACAAATTCGCCCATGCGGCGGCGGTCGTTGGTGAATTGGACCAGCGGAATCACGGCGAATGGGAGCTGGAAGCTGAGGATGACCTGACTGAGTACGAGGAGCATGCCGACTTTGTTTTCGCCGAAGATACCGATCACGAGAATCGCAGGGATGATGGCGATACTGCGCGTGATGAGGCGGCGGAGCCATGGCTTGAGGCGGATTTGGAGGAAGCCTTCCATGACGATTTGGCCGGCGAGGGTGCCGGTGAGAGTGGAGTTCTGGCCTGAGGCGAGCAGGGCGCAGGCGAAGAGCGTGCTGGCGAGGCTTGCGCCGAGCGTCGGCGTGAGTAGCAAATAGGCTTCACGAATGTCCGCGACGTGATGTAGGCCTCGCGAATGGAAGGCGGCGGCGCCGAGGACGAGGATGGCGGCGTTGATGAAGAGCGCAAAACCGAGAGCAAATGTGGAATCGAAGATGGCGTAGCGGACCGCTTCGCGGCGCTGCTTCGGTTCGGAGCCAAAGGCGCGCGTTTGCACGAGGCTGGAGTGGAGATAGAGATTGTGGGGCATGACGGTAGCGCCGAGGATGCCGATGGCGATGTAAAGCATTTCGCGATTGCGGAAGATTTGGGTGGTGGGAAGAAAGCCGCGGGCGGCCTCAAGCCAGAGCGGGCGCGCGAAGAAGATTTCATAGGCGAAGCAGGTGGCGATGGTGAGGATGAGCGTGATGACGAGGGCTTCCAACATGCGGAATCCGCGGCCTTGCAATAGGAGAACGATGAGAATGTCGAGAGCAGTGAGAATGACGCCCAGTAGAAGCGGGATGTGAAAAAGAAGCTGGAGCGCAACGGCGGAGCCGAGGACTTCGGCGAGATCACAGGCGGCGATGGCGATTTCACAGACGATCCAGAGAAAAATCGAGGTACGGCGAGAATATGTTTCGCGGCAGGCCTGGGCGAGGTCGCGGCCCGTGACGATGCCGAGTTTGGCGGAGAGGGCCTGGAGAAGCATCGCCATGAGGTTGCTGAGGAGAATGACGCTGAGGAGCGTGTAGCCGAATTGCGAGCCGCCTTGAAGGTCGGTGGCCCAATTGCCAGGGTCCATATAGCCGACCGCGACTAGGTAGCCGGGGCCAGCGAAGGCAAAGATTTTACGGAGCCAGGAAGCGGTGGAAGGAATAGCGATGGTGCGATGGGATTCCGGGAGTGAAGGAGCACCGCCGCGTGGCCGCGGAAGAGAGGGGGAATCGACGATGGGATCAACGAATTCAGACATTTCAGTTAACTATGGTTAATACTACCACGAAACTATAATTAATAACGGGGGATGTCAATGGAACTGGAGTGCTTTGTGCCCCGCCGGAACCGGGCTTGGTGGCGCCAAGTGCCGCGAGGTGTGGATGACTGTGGTACCTTGAAAAGGCAACAACGGAGAAGCGACGATGAGCGAGCAGCAGCCGCAACAACCAGCCCAGATGGGGCAGATGCAGATCAAGGCCGACGAGAAGGAGTTGCAGGGCCTGTACAGCAATTTGATGATGATTCATCACAGCGTGGAAGAGTTCACGCTGAACTTTATTTACATTTTTCCTAATGGCGCGCAGGGGAAGCTGCTGAGCAGCATGATTGTGAGCCCGGGGCACGCGAAGCGGATTTGGCGGGCGCTGGGCGAAAATATTTCGCGGTATGAAGCGCAGTTCGGACCGATTAAGGAACTGCCGGAGGGGCCGACGCCAAACGTGGGGTTTGTGCAGTAGGGCGGTCGAACGCAAAGATTCTTAGACCGGGCGCAGCACAGAGCGAGGAACGAAAAGTTGTGCAGGCTTGCGGCGCCTGCTAGAATTTTAGAGTTATTCCTCGATGGGCCTGTAGCTCAGGTGGCTAGAGCGCGCCCCTGATAAGGGCGAGGTCGGTGGTTCAAGTCCACCCAGGCCCACCATTCTTTCGGGTCCGGCTGGGTGTTGCACCAAAATCCCTAACCCACAACTCAACCCACAATTCACTGCACGATCGAACTTCCCACTCCCTACGCCACAAGCGTTTCATCGCTTTATTCCTACGTGTGCAGATCCAACGTCGTCTGAATCTTCGCGTGACGCAGGATTTCATGAACGGTTTTCGGTTCGACTTTCGCTTTGTTCACCAGCCAGTTGCTCAAGCTATGGCGGAGATTGTGAAGTGGGATAGCGAAGATAGAAAAAGTATTACTCAAGCCGTCTTGAGCGAGAGCGTAGCTCCTTGCTCCCATTCCTGCAGCATGCGGTTTCCGATCTCGTCGAATTCCTTATGCTCTTTGATGTATGCACGGACTTCCTGAGACGTGGACGCAATCGCTGCGCCGACGCGTTCCAATATTTCTTTTACGCGGGCAGGGGCGCCACCCATGCGCGTCTCTCCCAGCCGCTGCAGCTCTTTCGCGCTTGCCCATTTCGTCGTGCCGTTTAGGGTGAGCGCCATGCTGTCCTTGGAGAGATAGACGGAGGTAGTCACAAGGTCATAGACAGGAGCGAGCCGGGCCTCACCCTGAACGTCGTCATAGACAATCCCGAAGTTCTTGAGATGCGCGTCGCCGTTATGCAGCGCACAGTTGAGGGCGATAAGCGTGAAAAGCCGCTCCATGTCTTCACCGACGTGTGAGGAATTCGCGAATTCCGTAAATCGCTTCAGGATGGATGTTTCATAACTGCCGCGATATTTTTCCTCGGTGCGGCGCGCATTGAGCACGCAGAAATCTTCAAAGCCTCGGTAGCTGCCATCCAGACGCAGATCGAAGCGATCAATGACGAGCGCCAGCGCATCCTCGGCAAGTCGGAAGGGTGGAACATCCAGTCCGCATTTCTGAGCGACACTGAGACAGAAATATTCATTGGCCGCGAGCTGCGGGTATTCATTCTGCTCCCAGAATTTCACGATATGCGTCGCGCCTCGATAACTCTCCGAGTGCCGGTAGCTCGCCCTGTTAAACGAGGCTTCATCGCGCACCAATATCTTGGGCTGTACGCCGCTGATGCCGGAGAATGATGCAAATTTTTCGAGGAGATAGCGGAAGAGATCGCCGTCTCGGCGCTTTGCCAGAATTTCATCCACCGACTGAAATGGAACATCTTCCTGCAGCTGTTCCTTCTGGCCTGTATAACGGATACGTCCCACCTGTGAACGTCCTACGATGCCGAGCAGATCAAACTCGTCAAAGGTCCCGGTGGCTTTTGCAAAGGCAAGGCGGAGTCGCTCGCGAAGGACGCCTTCGGGCAGATTCATCTCAAAAATCGGCGGAAGTCCGAAGCGCGTATCCCATGAAGGAAGTCGCACGGGCATCGTAACGGAAACCGCGCGCGCGCGCAGAGTGTCAGGCAGATAGAGAAACGTGCTGCCACGATTGTCGAAGCGATCGAGCAGACCCGCCTCAGCTGCGTCGGTCCATACTTTTATCATTCTGTTCCTCTTCCATAAGTTCATCCAGCGTAGGGCGGCGTGCGCTCGTTTCCTGCAGTTTCAGCTCAAGACCGAGCGCGGAGAGAATATTGGTAATCTTGGAGTATCCAAGTTCGCCCAGCCGCCCGTTTTCCAAAGCGTCAAGCGTGGAAAGCCCAACCCGCGCCTTTTTGGCAAGCGCGGGCTGCGTGAGGCCAAGTGCTTTACGCTTTGCAGCGATCTGCTCGGCGATAGAGGAGAGGGTCAGCATTAACCTAATATATAAGGTTTCTGTTGATTTAGCAACGACAAAACCTGATATATTAGGTTAATATCGCAATCGCGCTGAGCGCCGCTGGACGGTCGCATCCCTGGCCGAAGCGGCGGCCGGGGCGGTCCGCCGAAACATCTGCAAGCCGGGGATGTCGGTGGTCAGATTCTCTTGGGAGTGAATAAGAGAGGCAATCCCGGCGGCCAGCCTGGTGCGCAATTCATGGAATCGATCCGGTTGCGGAGCGACGTTTTTGCTGGTTTTGTTCATAGCTGGTTCCCCATCCCTTGCCCAAGAGTAGCCTCGCGTTCCCGGATGCGCCAATGTTTCGTTCGCTCATGAGAGGAATAGGCAAGAAATTGAAACGATCTGGCTACCGCTCTCACCACATTTGATCCTAAGCTTGGGCTGACAAAAACAATTGGGAGGCGCGACCATGCAAAAACGCAAACTAGGAAATCTGGAGATCTCGGCGCTTGGCTTCGGCTGCATGAGCATCAGCGCCAACTATGGACCCGCTGCCGATAAGAACCAAGGCATTAAGATCATTCGCGCCGCCCATGAAAATGGGGTCACCTTCTTCGATACGGCCGAAGTGTACGGGCCCTATACGAACGAGGAATTGGTCGGCGAAGCGCTCGCGCCATTCCGCGACAAGGTCGTTATCGCATCGAAGTTCGGCTTCGACAACGAGAATGGCGGCACGCTTAACAGCCAGCCAAAGCACATCAGAAAAGTGGTTGAGGAATCACTGAAACGCCTCAGAACCGACCGCATTGACCTCTACTACCAGCACCGGGTCGATCCGAACGTGCCAATCGAAGATGTCGCAAATACCGTCAAAGATCTAATTAAAGCAGGAAAGGTTCTGCACTTCGGTCTTTCGGAGGCGAGCGCCAAAACAATCCGGCGGGCGCACGCTGTCCAACCCGTTACAGCGATCCAGACGGAATATTCCGTGATGCAACGGGACCCGGAGGAGAACGGCGTGCTCGCTACTTGTGAAGAGCTGGGAATCGGCTTCGTCCCCTGGGGCCCGGTCGGGCAGGGGTATCTGACACGAAAAATCGACACGGGAACGAAGTTCGACCCTGTAAAGGACATGCGTTCCGGGTTTCCTCGCTTCTCACCTGAAAACATCGCAGCGAATGCGCCGATTGTCGATTTGCTCAAGCGGATAGCCGACAAGAAACAGGCAACGGCGGCTCAGGTCTCACTGGCCTGGTTGCTCGCGCAGAAGCCGTGGATTGTTCCGATTCCCGGCACAAGCAAAATCGATCACCTGAACGAAAACCTGGGAG
>Ga0247669_1000129_pt1 | contig 40912 bp, 56 predicted proteins | sample CNK10_metaG_FD_182734 | JGI IMG/M metagenome (GOLD analysis project Ga0247669, IMG submission 182734) | Soil microbial communities from Purdue University Martell Research Forest, Indiana, United States - CNK10 | ecosystem: Environmental > Terrestrial > Soil > Temperate forest > Bulk soil... | reverse complement strand
ATCAGCGTATCGACGAAGGCCGACTGCTCGCGGCGCTCGCTCTTATAGCTCGGCCCGTCTTCGATCGTTACGTCGAAGTCGCCGCGGCCGGTGTGCACGTGGTCTTTCTCGAGATCTTGGACGTTATAGGCGCCCTGGTCGTCGATCGGGTGCGACGTATTTCCGACCATCTGCAGCGTCGACCGCGTGCCGTCTGGCTTGCGGATCGGCATCTCGCGTTTCGTATCGATAATCGGCGTGATCAGCTCGTTAACTTGCCAGCCCATGTTATGCAGATAGCGCTTAAAGTTGTCGACGAAGTGGAAGCTGCCGATTTGTTCCTGGTCGTCGATCCGCTCGAGGGCGAGGCCTGACTTTTCGTTATTGCGCTGTGCGGCCGTCGGCAGCGGCGAGATCCCCAGGGCGGCCTGGATCGAGCGGCGCGCCGAATCCTTTGCTAGTTCCCACTGTTCGAAATTCGCGACGTACTGCGGCCGCGTCGGCGCCGCTAAAACCTGGTCGCCGGTCTGGTTTGTAACCGGGTCATATTGCACGTAAGCGTGTGGGACGTGGTTCAGCTCTTCCCAGGTTTCCTGATCGCTTTCAAACTGGCCCTTGGCGCCGACGAAAGGCACTTTCGGGATCTGGCCGGCTTCCTCGCATTCCTGCGTCGCGAGGAAAGCGAAGAGCATCTGCGGATCACGCGCGAGCCGCACCATCGAAAATAGCTTGCGCTTCGCGAAGCCGCCTTCGGTCATCCACATCTCTTTACCGAAGCACGAAATAATCGGAATGCGCGAGCCGGCCCAGGGTATTGTGTCTAGGATCTCGAGCCCGTTTGTCAGATATTGGACGACCTTCGGCTTCGCGATCTCGCGCTCGCGCTTTAATTCGCCGACGGCGCCGAGCTCTTTAAACTGCTTCCACTCCGATTCGGTGAAGATCCGCGGGCCAGGCTCGTCTTTCAGCTGCATCAGCAGCAACTTGTATCGCTCATGTTCGACGCGCCAGTATTCGGCGATCTGCACAAACTTTTCTTTGACCCAGTCGCTGATTCCAGGCGAATTGTCTTCGGAAAAGTCTGTCAGCTGCGCCGCTTTGCCGAAGCGTTCCTTAAAATTCTTTTTGGTGATGAGCTCGACGAGAAAAGCGTCTTCGATGTCGCTCGCGTCCGGCTGTTTGTAATGCGGGCAAATCAGGACCGTGTCGGGATTCAGTACCGGCTTGATCCGAATATCCTGGTCGAAGCTGTCGTCGTCGCGATACTCCGTTCGAAGGACTGAAAAGCCGTAACTGCGTTGGACGGCCGATTCCGCGGCCGTGATGTATGCCAGCTGCGCATTCGACTCGTCTTCGATGCCTTTGATCAGGCTCGAGCGCTTTGCCGCGTCGGCGTCGTTTGCGCCGTCGCCTTTCGGCGTCACCTGGATCGCGCGTTTGTTCTGGCGCAGATTGTTGATGTACTGATTCAGGTATTGATTGATCTCGTCGAGCGAGATGCAAGGCCGGCCGGCGTCCTGGCGCTGCGCGCGGTCTTCGGGATCCCAGGGATCGCCGGCGACATATTTCATGTCGGTCGCGGCTTCCTCGCGAATGTCCTTCCATTCGGTGCGGTAGTCCTGAAAGCAATCGCGGATCTCTTTTGGTGTGGGTGCGGCCATAGGTGGGGTTACTGCACTAACTGAATCTTTGTCTTAGCGGCACAGGTCGGGCATTTCGTCGTCTGCACGTCGGTCGCGCCGCCGACTTCCCAGCCGAGCAGCCGCGCGTCTCGATAGCCGTCCTGCTCGTCCCAGACGCGGATCCGCGCTTTGCGAGGACATTCGCCACACTCGAGCGTCATCGTCGCGCGGCCAGGAACGTCTTTCGGGCAATAGATCTTAATTACGCCATTCCGCTCGGCCCAGCGCCAGCCGGCCGATTGCGCGGTTTTCTGTGCGTCTTTCTTCGTCTTCCCTGGGAACTGGTGGGCGTAAGTGCATTTGGTGCAGACCAGTTCGAGCACGCCGCCGGCTTTGGCGTGCGCTTGCTGCTCGATCGCTTCCTGGGCCAGCCGATTCAGCCGGTACTCGTCCGACTCGACTTCGCCCACCTTGAACGGTTCGGTGTAATGCGACTCGCGGTTATAGACGTCCCACTGCTCGCGCTCGGCGCGCTGTTTGATCTCCATCTCGTAGACGTCGAGCGGCTTCGCGGCAAAGCACAGGTGCGGCCGCAAGGCTTCGTAAGCGACACGACGCTGATCCGGCGCCGTCGACATCAACAGACCGCGAAAGGCTTGGTGCGTTGTGTAGAGCGTCGCGATCTGTGAGTAAAGATTGCGGTCGTCGAGGCCGCCGAAGCCAAGGCGCTTCAGTTCGTGATTGATCTTCTGGCGGTCGAGCTGAGTGATTGGCATAAATATTCAGAAAAACGGGGAAAACCGAGCTCGAGCTCGGCGATCGCCGGCAAAAACAGCGGTTTTATGCAGGCGGGTGAATATCTATTCGCCGTCGCGATCGGCGTCTTCGACTTCCTCTTTGCCGGCATCGCCAGGGCGTTCGGCCGCGGCCGCGGCGCCGCCGGCGAGCTGGGCGCCGGTGTGCTGTTTGACGTGGGCCATCATCTTCGCGTGCTCATTGGCCGAGAATGGGTGGGAAATCGTCTCATTCTCCATGAAGGCGCCCGACTTCGACGTCGGTTTCGGCATCATGTGATGGTGCACGGTGAAACCCGTAACTTTGCGAGCTGGGCCGCGATGAATCTCGATCCTCATCTCGCGCATGTGGTCTGGTGCTGACTTTTTCATGGTGTCCCTTTCGTGTTTGCGTTCCATCTCGCGGCCTTTGGCCGTTTCTTTCGAACCGTGCATCGCGCCTAAGTTATTCATGGCGCCGAAAATGTAGTGTTTCGCAGCGTCGCCGGTGAGGCCGCGCTTTGCGGCCGAGTTCGCGAGATCCTGCTCGAGAAATTTCGGCATGTTAGTTACCGTCTTCCTGGTCGGGATCGCCTTTCAGCGTGTAGCAAACCAGCGTCGCGCTTTGATCGTCAGAGGTATCGAGGTACCAGCGCGAATCAGGACACGTGCGCGACAGAAAAACTCGCTCTTTCAGGTCGGACGTCGACGGCCGCGGCGGCTGGGCCGACAGCGCGATCGCCAGCAAGACGGCGAAGATGGCGGCGACGAATCTCATACGGCGCCGATCCGCGGGATCCTTCCGAAGTACATGTAGAATTCGGCATCGCTCAACAGCTCGATCTTTTCGCAGCGATGGCAGACGCGCGCGGCCTTTTCCGGTCGACCGATCAGAGCCGGCCGCCAGAAATGCCGGCAAAGCAGCTGCCGCAGAAATCGAAGGCCTTGAGTCATTTGATCGGATCGAAGCGAATGCAGTAGCCGTTCAAATAGATCGGATCCTTCACCGTCTGGCAGCGCGGCTCGAGCGCGTCGACCAGGTGATCGCAATCGCCGCACGACTTGCCGGCGAAAGGGCTCGGCCGCTCGTAATGCACTTCGGCGTGAGTCGCCTTATCCTTTGCTGGCAGTTCCCGCGGCATTGTTTTGTCCTGTCGCCTGCGTCAGAGGGCCGACGACCAGGTCGTAACTGAAAGGCTCGAGCTCGACGACGTGCGGGTAATACATCTTTTCCGATCGGCTGCACTTCGGCGCGAAGACGTGCACCAGGATCAGCGAGTCGCTTTTGTCGGTGCGCTTCCGCCAGATGAGTGTCGAAAGACACTCGGGACAGAGAAGCCGCTCGTCGCGGTAGTAGCGTCTGGGATCGGCCATAACTAGGAAATCGGCATCGAATCGCGAAAGGCCTGGCGCAGCTGCGCGCATCGCGCATGAATGCCGCAATGCTCCCAGGTTGCCGGCTTGTCGCGATCGAGCTCGGCGCCGCAAGTGCAGTGCTCGCGCTCGATCTCGTCGATAAGATGGTGGACTAACTCGGATCCATACATGAGAAAAAGTCTGGGCCGCGAGATGCGGATCCGCGACCCAGACGCCAGCGCCCGTATTGGCTATAGGGGCCTTTGTGTGTTGTGCGCTGGGAACTAGGTCGCGACGATGCCCTTGCCGCCGGCATTCGTTGCGGCGACGCCAGACAGATAGACCTGGCCCTTTGTCGTCGCATCTCCGACCGCGGTCACTCCGTAGTAGCCGCTTGCCAGATCGAGGATGACCATTCCGCCGGCCGACGCGACCAGGTGAAACAGCTGCGCGATCGCTGTGCCGCCGCTCTGGATCGTGCCGATGAAAATGCAGTTCTTGAAGAGCAGCCAGCGATCGAGGCCCGACGCTGCAGCGACCAGTAACGCATATTGCAGACCGTCGCTCGAGTCGATCGGGAAGGTGCAATTCTCGAAGATATTCCGCGGGCCGCCGCCGGCGATCTCGACGCTCGCGTTTGCATTCGTGCGCTGCACGGTATCCAGGCCGACGTTGCAATGCAGGAAATAGTTTTCCTGGCCGCCGCCGGAAATCAGGATATCGCGCGAGCCTGCATCGGCCGATGCAGTCGTGTCGCCCATTCCTTCGAAGTCGCAATTTATGAAGGCATTGCGCGAGCCGGTGATCGTCATCAGGATTGCCGCGGCGATGCCGGTCTGGCCGGCGCCGGCGCCTTGGAACCAGCTGACATTTTGAAACAGGCAACCATTGCCGCTGACAGTGAAAAAGTTGGCCGTAATGGTGAGGCCCGCGGTCGTCGGGTTGGCAATGCGTGCGCGCTGGGAAACGGCAGACGGTGCGCAGATGCCGATCAGGTGAGCGGCGTTTTTCGCCCAGGTGAAAGTCGTGATGCGAGCGGATCCGCTGGCCTGGCCGTTGCCGATCAGCACCAGGACATCGTTAAAGCCGCTGCGTAAAAGCGCGTAGCCGGCCGCCAGCGACTGCACAGGGCCATGCCCAGATGAGATCGTGTTCGGAGTCTGGCCGTCGTTTGTATCGAGGCCGTTGACGGGATCACAGTAGTAAACCAGGCCAGTCGTCCCGAATCCGCCGGCGGCGATGGCGGCGGCGATCGCGGCCGCGGCTGCCGGTGTATAGCTTCCGAATGGACCTGCTGAAAGTTGCGTCATGGTGTTTCTTCCTTTGGTGCGCGAGGCCTGGGCGGCAAGTCGGCAGATTCCGCTGTGCCGTGATCCATTAGCCTCGAAAACTTGTTAGCAGACGGCGCCGGTCCTCCCCCGAAGTACCGGCGCCGCCAGATCCCCACTCGCGCGGGAAGCTTTAACCGTGCAGCTTGCGATTCGCCTTCGCTTTGATCTTGGCCGCGGTCGACGAGCTCATTCGGCCGGCTTTGACGGCCTGCGTCGCGCGGGCCTTCGCGTTCGCGGCGTGTGATTTGTCGGGCATTGGGTATTTTCTCGAGCCTGGCATGCCGAAATCGCTCGCCGGCAGCGCTCGGCGGGATGCTGCGTTAAGTTGTGTCATTGGATCCCCATTCTCTGACGGAGAAAATTCTGCACGTCCGGATGCATGAGCATCGATTGCGGCCGTGCCGGCGTGCCAGTCTGCAGCGGCGGGCCGCCTGGCGTCCCAGGCTGCGCGATCGGTGCTGGCATCGCTGTGCCGTTTACGGGCATCATCGGCCGCGCGATCGGCGCTACTGGCTGCCCTGGCATCGCGCCAGGCTGGGCGCCTTGAAATCCCATAGGAACGCCGCGAACAGGCATCGGTTGCGCGCCTGGCTGGCCTGGTGCCGCTTGCAAGGGCATTCCGACCGGCATCGCGACGCCGGATCTCATTCCGGCGACGTTTGGCTGTGCTGCGAGCATGGCTTCCTCAATTCCAGGCCGATCGATGCTTCGGCCGCGCTGGTTTCGGCTGTGACTTTTTCTTTGCGGCGACTTTCATCGCGAACGTGAGCGCCAGGGCGTCGCCATCGTCCGGCGAGCTGGAATCGAGGCCCATTTTCGCCAGGCGCTTTTTCATGTCGTCTTTTGACTCGAGTTTCACGCGCTGCAGCCGATCGCTTACCAGGATCGGCTTCTGCAGATCTGCGGCGAGCTCGTGGTCGCGATCGATGGCGCCGCCATCGCGCAGCCACTTTTTCATCTCGTCCCACATGAAATCGCGGAAGTATGCGCAGTGCGGCTTCGGTGAGTCGGCGCCGAAGTTTACTACCATGATTCTCTCGGTGTAGCCGAGCGCTCTGACGCCGCTCTGCACGGCCGACGCGATGCCGGCCGAGTCAAAGAACATCATGGCGACGAGGTCGCCATTCCAGCTTCGACTGAGTACGTCGACGATCTTCCCGACCATGATGGCGGGATCTTTCGTAAACTCGCCTTTGACTTTGATCGGGGGAATCGATCGAGCATCGAGGCCTTTTCGGAATCTGATAACGTTGTCGTCACTTCCGCCCCAGGCGAAATCGACGCCGGCGACGAGAGGATCGTCGACCAGGCAGACCGCGGGCCGTTGCTGTGCGCCAGTGACCAGCTCAAGATCGATGAATTTTCCGCCGCCAGCAAGCGGGAAAAGGCCGAGCCATCTGACGCGCACATGATCAGAATTCTCGCCATAGACTTCGATCGCCTCTTCGATCTCTTCGACGTTGATGCCTTCAACAGTGCGGCTGTCGATTACTTCTGGGCGCCATCGGTGCCGCTGGTCGCCGAATACGGCCTCATAGAATGCGCCGTCCGGCCGCGTGGCCTGGCTGAAAGCGATCCAGATAATTTCGGTGTCCGCGTCCGACAGCGCGCCTTCGACCGTCTTCCAGATCGCGTCCGAAATGCCGCTGGCTTCGTCGAAGATGATAACGAGCCGTTTGCCGGCGTTGTGCGCGCCGGCGAAGGCCTGCGGATTGTCTTCACTCCAGGTATTAAAGTCGGTGCGCCAGGTGCTTTCGTGCTCGGCATCGTTTACCTTGATCGACGTCACGTGCACGTCGAACCAATCTTTATTGATGCAGAGCCGAAACCACTTTGAGATCTCCGGCTGCGTTTTCGATTTGAGCTGGTCGCCGGTGTTAGCCGTGATCAGCACTTTGCAATCGAGGCAAGTCGACTTCGCCCAGTGCACGATCTGGCCGACTAGCGCGCTCTTGCCGATGCCGTGACCGCTCGAGACTGCCTTCCGAAAGACTTTGTGCCGCGTCGCCGGATTCTGCAGGTGCTCGCCCAGCTCCGCGAGAAACTTGCGCTGGAATTTTCGCGGGCCAGGGACGCGCTCGAGCTCTGTGCCAGGCTCGCCCCAGGGAAACGAATACAGGACGCAGGCCAGCGGATCCCAGCGGAAGCTATAAAGCTTTTCGACGAGCGCTTGCTCGTAATCGATGGCCTCATCTGTTGTCGGCGACACGTTGCTCGGCCTTTTGCATGGCGACGCGGAATCGCTCGCTCAAAGTTAGCGTGACGTTGTGCTCGATCGGCTTGTCGTGCAGATGGTTGACGGTCTGCATCGCCTTGCCGCTCACTTTGTCGTATAGCCAGCGCCTGAGATCCAGCGACTCACGCACGCCGGCGTCGTCGATCAGCCGAAACTGCTTTATCTCGTAACTGTCAGAGTCTTTCGCCGGCCGATTCAGCGCGTCGATAATTTCCTGGGCCTTGCGCTGGCCGCTGGTACTGCGGCCGTCGATCGGCATCGGAATCAGCCGAGTCTTGCGTCGGCCGGCGCCTGGTCGGGCGCCGCCTCGCTTCTTCGGTGCATCGCTCATTTGCCAGCAAGGCCCGCGCGGCGGACTGCGGCGCCGAGCTCGAATGCGTTCGGCTCGGCATCAGGCTCGAGAGCCGGCGACTTGCCGAGCAGCTGCTCGAGCATAGGGCGAAGCCAAGTTTCGTAAAACTGGCCGCGACTCATCGTTCGATAGGCGTCGACGAATTTCGTGACGTCGACATGCGCGCCTTTTGCTTCGCCGTTCTCGATCACGGTGAGCGCGACGACTGACAGCTGGGCCGAACCAGTGAGGTAAACTTTCTGGTCGCAGTCCTCGAGCAGCTTGGCGACTTCGTTGACGATCGCTTCGGCGAGATCAGAGTCGAATTCCTTTGCCGAATTCTTTGCGTAACACCAGCCGCGCGCAACAGCGCCGCGGATCCCTTGCATGCGAGCGTGATCGGCGACGCCATTCATTACGACGGCCAGATCCGGCCGGTACTTTCGTTCGAAGACGTCTTTCGGATTCAGGTACAGATAGCCGTCGGCCTGCAGCACGACATAGTCGCCAGGGACGGGCATCATGCGCGCCAGCATGCCGGCGTCGGCAATTAAGTCGGCGACGCCTAGAGTCGTCGCCTTTGGATCGTCAGGCGCGACCGTGATCTGCCGGCTGCCGTCGTTTCTCAGTTCGCCCACTGCCAGGATCTTGCGCGCGTCGACTTCGACCGGATTCGCGATGTATTTCATTGCTTCCCTTTCATGCGCGCAGCTCGAGCACAGGCACACAAATCACCTGGCGCAATCCGACCAGCTCTTCGCCGGCCGCGGTATAGCGCTTGACGACAATCTGCCGGACTGGCGCCGATGGCGGGATCGGCGGCGCCGAGATCAGCTGCCACAGTGCTTCCATCTTCCGCCGCGGGCCCGCGTATTTCTGGAATCGCCGGCCTTCCGCGATCTCACGGCCGCGCGCTGTGTTCTTTGACTTCGTCATCTTAAACACCGAAGTAACTCTGCCCGTCGATCAGCCTGGCTGACTCGAGGACGACCAGCGTCCGAAGCCGGCGCTGCTCGGCCAGGGGCAGCCGATCTTTTGCTTTCAGCTTGCGCTCGAGCACACCGCGCCAGATCCAGCCGGCCGCGTCTTGCACGTATCGGTGATCGGCCGTCTTCGCGCTAAGTTGTAGCATTGCCAGCTCTTTCGCTCGCCGCGCGCTCATCTCGAGCCGCTGCTGGCGTTCGTGTTGTGCCTGCGATCGCACGTTTGAAATCCCTCATATAAATCAAACAATCAAACCGCCAGGGCCTTTTTTATGGCGGCGCCGGCGGCCTCGTCTGTGACTCGGAGATAAGCGCCGGTCGATCCGATCGACTTGTGTCCGAGATGCTGCCGGACGTTTTCAATTCCAGCGCTTTCTATAGTTTGCATCGCGATCGAGTGCTTCAACACGTGAGGGTGACGCTTGTGCTCTTCGATGTCGGCGGCCTTCGCGTGCTCCTGCATCAGCTGCCAAAACCGCACGCGGGACACATTGAAAAGCCTTTGATTCCGAGGCTTTTTTCGAAGGTATTCAAACAGCGCTTTGCGCTCGTCGAGCAGCGGATTCGCGTCTTCGCGCAGCGCCTGCGTCGTGCGCAGGGAGCCTTTCAGCCGCTGCACGGTGATATGGGTCGAAGAGAAATTAACTGGCGTCAGTGCAACGACTTCGGAAGCGCGCAGGCCGTGATTGAATGCCAGTAAGATCATCAGCCAATCGCGCGTTCGCTTGCGCTTCGCACACTCGAGCAGGGCCAGCAGCTCGGCGCGATTGATGCTTTGAATAGGCATGCGAAATCAAAATCCCTTAACAAAACAACGAATTGTTAAATCTATGCTCGGCCGGTTGCGCGCGTTCCTGGGCGCTCGGAAAAAGCAGGAAGCCATCGAAGATCACTAGCGCCAGAATCAGCCTCATCTCCGGCGCAATAACCTTCCCAGCCGAGGCCTGGATCAACGCCAGATCGACGCTCGCTTCGAACCGATCGAATAACACTGGCAGCGGCTTTCATACTCTCAAGTAGTCCGGCTCTCGAGTCCAATCCCAGCCGGCGCGGATCGCGCCGATCGGCGGCCGCGGATCGGTCTTCGGCGGGACAAATCGGATTCCTGGCAGCTCACATGCTGCATAGGGCTCGCTCATAAATTCGGTGATCACTGGGCGATCGCTCGGCGAGACTTTCGCAAAGACGGCATCGGCGGGGATGGCCGCGAGCTCGCGCCGGCGGATCCCGATGATCGCTCCGCTTTTATCCCGCACCCAGTCAGCAAACAGGCGGCGCACCAGCAGCTGCGCGACGCTCTTTTTCAAGCGCTCGCCGGTCGGGCCGGTGCCGTAGGTGGAAATGACGCAGAATTTGCGGGCCATCTGGACGCAGCAAGGACTTTCGGATGACGAGTGATCACCGCGCCGGGCCCGGCGCGATGGAATGGAGCATTGGCTTTCGAATCAGAGCTACTTTGGGGCCAAACAGGGCAGGGAAGCAAGTTACCGTAGTGCTGGGACTGATGGACTTTCCGGCACGGCCAGCGTGTCGACGGAAGGCCATTCGATCGGCTTACGATTCTGCAATCGAGCCGGATATAGGGTGTATCCCGCTTCCCGAAATAAGGCTCCCACTTCGCGGTGATTCTGCGTCACTTCGCAGAAGACTACCGGGTGATGCGCTAGCACCCTAGCTGCACCCTCGAGGACCGCCAGTTCCGCGCCTTCGACATCGATCTTCAAAAGCGCTGGGGCAGGGAAGTGATCGAGCAGCATATCGAGGGGGATCCCTACGACAGCTTGCTCGGGACCTTCCCCCTTGACCGAATTCGACGCTCTGCCGTTTTCGGACAGGTGGAGGCAGGAAACTCCGATTGCGCTCGATGCCGCGGCCGTAATTGCCGTTACGGGGAGCCGGTTCAGCCAGGCGGATCGCTGCATTAGGTGGGCCAGCCAGGCGTCGGCCTCGATCGCAATCACCGAAGCTCCCAGTCCGGCCGCGGCAAAGGAAAACAAGCCCACATTCGCTCCCACATCCCACACCACCATTCCGGGCCGGACCAGTTCGCGAGCCATCGAAAGCAGGAATGAGTCGACGCGCGAGACGTCGTACCGCCAGTAACCGAGGGCTGACTCCGGGGTAACGTAGAAGGCATGGCTGCCGAATTCGGGCGGCAGATGGCGCTTCAGCACGCGGCCGCGGCTGAACTGTTTGAGCAGGGAGCGGATCACTCGGAGACTTTTTTCGCGGCCCGCTTTTTCGCCTTCGCCTTGCGCGTTCGGGCCGCCGCCGCTGCTTTTGACGCTTTCAGCGCACTTGCGCGGCGCTCGTTTTCCGTCATGGATTGTGCTCGGGCCAGGCCCCCGAGTCGGGCCATTTCTCGGACGTCCATGATGGGGAATGTATCACCGTGCAGGCAGGATTGCAATTAAAAAGACTTGACACCGTGCAAGCACGGTGAGACAATGTATCTGTAGTCGGGCCGAGTCGGTGCTTGCAACACACGACTCAGCCCTAACCACCTGAACCTGACTTGGAGGCTCAAATGGCTGCACAGCATCTTACCGTTCTCTCCTCTCGATCTTTTCCACAGGTATTCGAATCCGCCATCGAATTTGAGATCCGCCGCGTCAGCAGGGTCGTCGCCGAGGCCCAGCTCGGCCAGTGCTGGTACGAAGACCAGTACGGCGACTGCCGCGAGAAAGCTACCGTACATCACCTGCAGTCTGAACTCGAGTTCTGCGCGCACCATTTCAATTCAATCGACAAGGAGAGCTAACTAGCATGTCCACCAATGGAGCATTTCACGAAGATCCGGCAGCGATCGCGTTGCCGGCCCTGATCCCGCCGGCCGAGTTGCATGCGCTCGCTATTCAGCGTGCGCCAGAGCTCGTCCTGCAGGAAGCGCAAAAGGCCGCCCAGGCCTTAAACCAGCTGATCGAGAGCAAGCCGAATAAATGCGTGATCGAGGGGAAGACCTATCTGCAGTTTGAAGACTGGCAGACTCTCGGCCGCTTTTACGGTGTCACGGTCGCCGCGCGCTCGACGAAATATATCGAGTTCGGCGAGGTTCGCGGCTTCGAAGCGACGGCCGAGGCGCTGCTCGTCGGCTCTAACCAGGTGATCAGCTCGGCCGAGGCCATGTGCCTCGACGACGAATGGAAGTGGCAAGGCAAGCCGATGTTCCAACTGAAATCGATGGCACAGACCAGGGCGTGCGCGAAAGCTTTCCGCAACGTGCTCGCCTGGGTCGTCGTGCTCGCCGGCTATCAGCCGACGCCGGCCGAAGAGCTGGATGGCGAAACGACGCCGCCAGCTGTCGCGGCGCCGCGGCGTCGTTCGGAAACGGCCGCGCCGGCATCGACCATCGAGCCGCCCAAACGCCGCAACGCAGACAGCATCTCTGATGCCCAGATCAATCGCCTGTATGCGATCGCTCGCGAAAAGGGCATCAGCAAATCTGAGCTGCATGCCTGGCTTGCGAAATGCGGCTTCGCCGAAGTGAAGCTGATCCCGAAAGATCGCTACCAGGAACTGTCAAATGCACTGCTGGGAGTCAACTAGCGATGGATGCGATCGCCACATTCACCGCCCAGGGACACCGTTACGAGCTCGACGGTGTCCCTATTCCCAGCGTGACGCAAGCGATGACCATGGCAGGCCTCGACGAGTATGCCGGCGTGCCGCGTCGCTTCCTCGAGCGCGCGGCCGCGATCGGCACGGCCGTTCACCAGGCGACACACTTCCTCGACGAAGACGATCTCGATCTCGAGACTGTGAGCGAAGACCTGGTCGGCTATGTCTTGAGCTGGCAGCGCTTCAAAGAAACGAAGGATTTCTCGCCGATCGTGATCGAGCGCCGCGGGATCTCCGTCGGCCCTGGCGGCGCTCTTCCTTTCGGCTTCTGTCTCGACCGGATTGGGATCCTGGCCGGCGAAGAGATCCTGCTCGATCTCAAGACGGCAAAAAGGCGATCGCCTTTTTGGGGCGTGCAAACGGCCGCCTATTGCCGCGGCGCCAACTTCGACGGCCCGCGGGCCTGCGTGCAGCTGTTCGCGACTGGCTTACCTGGTGAGCTGATCCGGTTTCCCAAGCCGGAAGACTTTGACGAATGGGATCGCGCACTCGGAACTGCGCACTGGAAGTTAAATAACGGGAAGCGCTTCCCGAAGCCAATCTAGCGCTTTCCTTCCCGTTCGGCCGTCTGCACTTCCTGATCGGTTTCCGCCCACCAGCGACATTCAGCGTATCGGCCGGCCTCATGGCCGGCGCGGAAGCCTGCGTCATGGCCGCGCTTGTAGCCGCGTGCTGCCGACGCCATCGCGACCAGGATATTACCGGCGATCGAGAGAACGCAGAGCAAGATTAGAGGCATCATTCGCACCGACAGATCCTTTCGCCGCCGATCGCGACGCCGCATTCGCGGCCAGGGTGTGCTTCGTGACCGCAACTGTTACACCAGTCCTGCATTACCGCGGGACTAGGCTGGATTCGCGTCGACGGGTTGGCCGAAAGTAACTGACCGATCGGATCGACGACCTTCGATGCTTCGGCGAGCTCGCGCAGCCAGGCCGAAAAATCGAGACAATCGCGCAGGCCCTGGCCGTCGGCGAGTCGCGCCGCATGAGCTCGATCGGCGAAAAAATGCAGGATAACGCTTAGATCCTGCGGCCCTGCGGCAGTTAATTCTGCGATCAGATCCTTCGTCCTCATGCCATCTTCCGTTCTGCACCATCGAACAACATCGCTGCCGGCGTGACGACGGAACTGGCGCCGGCTTTCAGCAAGTGGCGCGCCTGCAAAAGCTGGATGTAGCGATTCCTGGTCGACCGGAGATAGCCAGTCGCTTCGCTGAGCAGCTCGCGGTCGACAGGCTGGCCGCCGGATCGGAGCACGAAGGCCAGAATGTCTTTCTCGCCCTTCGGCAGCCGCTCGAGCCAGTAGCGCTGCAGATCGGATCCCGTCGGCAGCGGAGTGTAATCGGATCCCAGGGCCGCCATGCCGGCAGACGTCGGAACAATGTTGCCGCCCTGGTCTTCGATGAAGCCTTTCGCCTGCAGAAATTGAATGTAACGATTGCGCGCCGACCGTCTGTAACCAGTGAGCACCGTGATCGATTCGCGATCGGCGGGATGATTCTGCGCAGCTGCCAGCAGTACAGCTTTCTCGCCTGTCTCGAGCCGGCCATTCGATTCAGCGGCGGCGACCGGCGCCGGCAGTTGCTTTCGTACTGCCGGCGTCGGCTGTGGGTTTTGCTGGGGTGCCGCCGCCGCGGCGGCGATCTCGATGGTCGGGATCTTGATCACCGCCAAGCCATCGCGAAACGTCAATAACTCTGTGCATGCGCGATCGATCACTTTAGAGACAGCCGCGCGCAATTGATCGAGCTGCTTAATCGCCGGCGCGCTCGAGCGTTTCACTATCTGCTCGATCTGCTCTTTTGTTGGGCCGGCAGAGATCGGGGCCGCCGGCACTGGCACTTGTTTCCGCGAGAGCTCGATGCGCAGCCGCGCGACTTCGGCTTTCAGCTCTTTCGGATCGTTCGCTTTGTGCTCGGCGACGACGTCGGCCAGCTTTTGCTTGACCTGGTCGAGATCGACTTCCGCCCAGCCGGCCTGAATCACTTTCTTTTGCAGCTGGGGCGGCGCAAACGAATCGAAGGTCGTAAACATCGGGAACTTGACGCGCTTCGGCCCGAAATCATTCTCTGGCGACCATATCCAGGCCTCGCCGCGCTCGAGCGCCGCCAAAGTGGCGAGCACTTCTTTTCCGGCCGCGGGATCCCCATTGCCGTCGATCCAGTCTTTGATCGACTGGCGCGCCGCGGGATGTGTCACGCGCATCGCGACCAGAGTTTCGCAATTATCGAGCGTATCGTTATGCACCTTTTGCGATCGCTGCGATGCGATATGAAACGTGAGGCCCAGGCCGCGGCCTTCCGACATGATCCGATTCGTCCAATGCAGGCACTTGCCTGATTCTGGATCCAGGATCTTGCCCTTCGGCGCCAGGTTGTGCACTTCGTCGATAAAGACGTAGAGCTCGCCTTCGTTCACTTTGAAGAGCGTCGGCGCGAAGCCAAGCCAGAAGCGCACCAGCTGTGCCGGCATCCAGCCGCGAAAGCCGATCACACATGGCCGGTTTCCGCTGGCGATCAGTTCGGCAACGTGCGCGCCGGATTGATCGTTAATCGGGACGTCGGTCGCGCGCGGCTCCTTGAAATCACCGAAACAGATCACAGGGTAGCCGGCGCCGGATCCGGATGCCGAAGCTTTCAATCCCCACCAGTCGCCCTTGGGATCGATGATCGTCACGCGCTTTTTACGATCGAGCAGATACTCGGCCGAGCCGCGAAGCGCCGAAGACTTGCCGGCGCCGGTCTTGCCGAGCGTCGCGCTGTGAGCGTGTGTAATGACACGCGCAGGGAAGGGAAGATCGTTCATTCGCCCTCCGCATATCGTCGCGGCGGCATTGCGACGAAAAGATGTGGCGCGAATTGGCCGGCCCAGCCGTCGAGTTCGACCATGTCCCCGACGACAGCCGTCACGCGATAATAGTTAACAAGGCGATCAGGCTGATGCGCGAAGCGCACCATTTTCCCGATCAGCGCCAGAGCCGCGGCTCGCTTTTCTGGATTCATACGCCCGCCTTTTCCTCGAGCGTGTCGAGATAGCGATCGAGGCTATATTTCCCGATGACGCGACGAGCCGCGCCGGCCATCAGGCGAAAGTTTTCCGGATCCGCGGCCAGCATCGCGCCGGCGAAGGCCTGCAGAAAGCTGCCGTGCTGGCCGCGGCCGTTCTGGATCTCGCAACACACATGCCGGATCATGCCTTCACTGAGAATCGGCCCAGTCTCTGCAAAGGTTTTAATGTCGAGGATCTCGACGGTATATTTCGCGATCGCGTTCTGGATCGCGATCGCTCCGCGGACTGTGACGTTACGACGTGTCAGAGCGAGCGCGAGCAGAATTTCGGCGAACAACTGATCGCGCTTGTCGACCATGGCCTGATCTACGGGATTCATGTCTCACCTTCGAAAAAACTTTTCTGTGGAGCGCGCCGAATTCGGAACATCGGTTCCGCCGCCTGACATTGAAAGCAGCGCAGGCATACCAGAGAGTTGTGCACAGGGCAGACGACTTCGAACGGGGCGGCGGAGAAATCGAATTGGCAGAAGCGGCAGATCATCTAAGCGGCGCCGTCGAAAAGATTTCGCTGGGCCGGTGGATGCCGGCGAAGCCAATCGTCGTACTGCAGCTGGTGCTCGGGACAAAGGTGCTTTCCGCGCGCGACCTGTTTGGCGTGTATCGCGCAAATCGGCCGATCACAGGTTTTGTCGGTGCCGCGCAGCTTCCAATCGCAGAGCGCGGTCGCCTGTCGCCCACACTCGCAAAACTGAGGCCGTGAATGCCGGCCGCCGCAGATAATGGCGTAGTTGCCATCGCCAAGTTTGATCCGTTCGCACATGATGCGGTCAGAATAGCGAGCCCTGGGCGCTGGCCGCCGGCTTTTTCTGCAGAGGCTGCAGGGCATGTTGCTTCTCCAGCCGCTCGATGCAAGCCAAACATGGACCTTTGCGGCCGTTGTCGATTCGGTGCTGAGTTTGCGCGCTGCATTTACCACACCAGAAAGCCGCGCTGACGGTGTTGCGCGTGAAATGTTCTGTCATGCGGCCTCTCGGAGCAGCCTGGTCAAGCTGGCAGCGGTGACGCGATTGCAGCTTTCGATGTAGGACTGCAGTTCGTCGCGAAACCCCGCACAGACGTCGCAGAGATCGGCTTCGGCCCAACCGCAGCCGGCGGGACACGGCCGGATGTAAGTGCAGTGGCAGATCCGACAACGATCGAGCCTTGCTCGCTTTCTTTTTGTCATGCGGCCCTCTCGAGCACTTCCGGAGCGGGCTTGTTGCCGTCGCTTAGATCGACGCTGGTACAGTGGCTAACTGCCCGCTCCGAAACTTTTTCAATTCCGATCGCGCGGATGCGATCGCCGAAAATCAAAATCAAAAGTGCCGGCACAAAACCGCAGAGCAGCGCGACCTTCGCGAGCACCAGGAAGAGCAGCCAGAGATTGAGGATCATGCGCAAGCCTCTACCGTCCGCGTCCATGGCGCGATCCGCTCGTCTCCGCAGCCGAGGCAGCAACCAACCAGGCCCGCATCGCACTCCCAACCTGCGCGGAAGATCTGCTCTGCATCGCAGACAAAGCAGAAACGCGAGAACTCTACGAACTCAGCGAGGACGGCGATCGCCCGGGAGCGCGCACATTGAGGCACACGATCGCCATCCTCGGGGCCAGCCGTCTGTGAGTTAGTGGGGAAGCGCCCGGCCGGCAAAACGGAATTCATGCGGTAAAGCGTCATGCGGCCCTCTGGATTGGCCGATATCTGATCACGCCTTCCTCATCGCGAAACGCCTCGATCATGCCTTCTGCGCAGAGCGCGACGAGATCCGAAGTCAGGGCCGATTGCTGCGCGAATTCGTTCGGCGTGAGATGGGCTTGCGGTTTGCGGTATGATGCTGCTGTAATTGCCATTCGTTTTCGTCCTTTCTTGGCCGTTGGGGTGAAAACAAAGTTTCGAGCGCGGCGCGGATCATCACTCCGCGCCGTTTGCTTTTTCATTCCTTGAACTGGTAGCCCCAGAACTTCAAAGCCTCGAGCGCGGACTCTTCGGTCCGCTTCCAGCTTGCGCACACCATCGCCAGGGCTTCGCGCCATTTCATCTTGGGGCGATAGCGCGGATCTCCCGGATCCAGCTCGTAGCCGTAGCCGCCGACCGATTCGCTGTGGTGCGTGTGGCCCTTCATCAGTTCAGCCATATCGGCGACAAACTTCGCGCATTCGCGCTTCGTCATCTTCGGCTGCACGGGTTGCGCGCGCTCTGTGCTGCGATGGTGCTCGGCCGCGGGCTTCGATCGTTCCGGCAGCGGCGCCGCGGGAGCTGGGGGAAGGGGAGTCGGCGCGGGCTGTGTGGGCCTGCGCGCGGGCATCTCAGTAACGTTCGGATGCTCGCCGCGGCGCGCTGCTTGCTTGTACTCCGCATAGGTGCGCGCATCGAAGTGCCGAATTTCGCGCGGCCTTGGAGCCGTCCGGAACTTCTCGATGTCGATCTCGTACATGTAGGGGCGGCAGAACTCGTCGAAGTTCGCTGAGCCGTCCGGATTCTTGGCGCGGCCGCGATGGCCGCACTTCGCGCAGGTTCCAGTTCGGCGCTTTGCGCCGCAGTTGCGACAATCGCCCCAGGAGTTCGCCTGGCGCAGTTCGCGCCAGAAGCCGAGAGCACAAGCCCGTCGCGCCCGCCATCGTGCCGTAGAGCGGCAGCAAACGCCATGAAACTGCATCCCTATGAGCGAGACGCAGATCACTCCGGTCGCAGGGCCGTCTTCGTTCGGCCAGCGTCCGCGAGCTTTTAGCGCGCTGAGTGTACCCTGGCGGACGGAATGCGGAGCGCCGGAAAACTCAATGATGGCGAGCATTTCGTCATAGGTGAAACCGCGCTTTTTTGCGCTGGAAGGAGCGTCCGGGTTGGGGTATAGTGCGGCTATCGACGGTGCTGCCATAGGCACGCTGATCGTGTTGTCGCGAAGCAACGTTCTACCGCCGCGAGAGTTAGTGGCTCTCGCGGCGTTCGTTTTTTCAGACCAGAGCTTGACCGACTGCGGCGGTTTCTTCGGTGCGCCGCGCACTTTTTCGTCCAACGATCCGAGCGCATTGCGGCGCGCCAGAATCGCAGGCCAAACTTTTTCCGGATGCAGGCCGAGCACCGCGTAGGTGGCGAGCACGTGCGCCGAACACAACACGGCTTCGCCACTCGCGGCATAGGCCACGGTGAGCCGCGCGATCCGAAGATCGTCGCGATAATGCGGATTCAGCTCCAACACTTCGGCCTCGGCGAGACGCACCAAGATGCGCTTCGTAAGGCGGCTGACTGGCACGGAGTGGCCCTTCGGGGGAAGCGCCTGGGACTCCAACAGACGGGCGCGAATTCAACGCCCACAGCGGTGCAACGAGAATCGGTGATAGTAGGGCCTTAGGCTGCTGCACGAAACGCCCCCTGACGAGTTGTTACGGAAGCCGGAGCGGCGGCAGTGGCAGGCTTGCGGCGGGAGTTTAACATAATACCTGCTTCAGCTCCCTGTCGATCGCGATCTGGGCTGCCAGGGCCGTTCGGATTGGGCGGCTCGGGAGCGCCCGTCTTCTTCGCCCAGCGCGCCCGAGCTGCGCGCCGCGCAGATTCCCGACGCTGTTCAGCCGTCATCGTGGTCAGACGAGACTTTCCGCCGCGCCTGCCAAACTCCACAGCTAAGGGGTCCTTCGCAACTGCCATTTGGTCAGCCATGCGCACCTTTGTACAGTGATGCGAAGCCGTTCGCAAGGAAAATCTGTGCGTCGATTGTGGAAAACGATACCCTCCGAGGTTCGCGCTGTCGAGTGGTATGACCATTACTACCCGTACGAAGTTGCAACCGGTTGGAAGTTACTACCAGTTGAAAGTTGCAACACGTTGGAAGTCGCTCCTCAAAAGGTGTTGGGTTCTAAATAGTGTGTATAAGACTCCCCCCTTACCCCCCTCACAGAGATTTTGCGGAGGCGCGCACACACCGCGCGCGATGCTGAAAGGCATTTTTTGGACGAGCAACCCCAACCCCTTGCCTGTGAAAGCGGCAAAGCAAGCGGAGTTCCACTCGGAAAAGGACACAGCGGGAGAACTGCAGGCGGGAACGAACCGAAAAAACAAAACCTAACTGCCGACCGATTCGACTTCCTCGAGCTCGTAACGTCGCGCCGATTGGCCGACGCCGATCGAGTGCTTTTTTTCGAATTTGTCGATCAGCTTGAAGCGCTTCCCGCGGAGCTCGACGGGAATCGGCTTCGCGTTTGGAAGTTCGATGACCTGGCCGGCCTTGAGCTGGCCGCAGGCCTTGCAATGCTCGCCGAGTTCGTTGATCACGGCCTCGAGAGCTGCGTCGGCTTCTTTGTACTTCGTCTTGCCTTCGACGAGCGCCGCGACGTGCAGCGCGGCGAGCTCGCCGGCTTTGGCTTTGCTGCTGGTCATAGGCTCAGGCCATCGAGCGCAATGGCGGCATTTGCCGTCATGCGCGCTTCGCGGATCATCCGGATCGAAGCCGAACGATCCGCGCAAGGTGGGCAGTTTTGCAGAAGGACTTCGGCGAAGTTTTTGGCGGCCTGGTTGATCGCGGAATATTTCGCGAGATCCCGCGGCCGCGGAGGATGGTAGCGGAAGAGCTCGGCAACGATCTCGGCTTCGTTCAGCGCTCGGCCGATCTGGGCCTCGGGCCGTCCATTCGCTTCGCGAATCTGGTCGTGCATCAACTTTTCATCGACGAGATCGCGATCGAGCGGATACGGCCGCGGCGTGCCTTGCGTCTTTTCCTGGTCGTAGCACATGCGCCCACTCTAACGACACAGGCCTTTCGTCACCAAGAGAGATCCGCGCGCCAGGCAAACCGAGGTAACCCGTCCCGCGCGGCTGTTTACTTCCTTGAGTCCCGCCAGAAGTCCGGTCCAGCGGCCTAAAACGATTGGTACCAATGCGTGCTAGATTTGGTACCAATCATCCCAGGGAGGGAACTATGTCACGCATGCGTCAACTGCAGGTTTGCTGCTCGTCGATCTGCCTGCGCGAAATTCAGCCGAACGAAAGCGCTGTGGAGATCCGCTGCTTCGCGCGCACGCATGGCATGGGGAAGCGACGCACGTCGAAGTCAGAGCAGCTATTTCTCTGCCCTCAATGCGCAAACCGGACAGTCAGCGGGAAAGAGCCTTCGAAGACAGCGCCCTTTGATATGGCGATCTTCAAAATCCTGCTCGACCTGGTTGGAGCCCAGCCGGACGTCGCGCATGAGGCCTGGAAGCAGCTGCAGGAGAAGCGTCAGACGATCCTGTACGCGCCGGCGCTGGGCGAAGGCGAGATCCTGCCGCCCCAGAAGCGACTCAAGGAAGCCAGTTAGGATTACTGGCCCCAGCCAAACAACACGCCGACGATCGGCTGGTATCCGCTGCCGTTCGACACTGACGACTTGACGATCCGGACATTCGGAAAGATCCGCCAGTTGTTTTTTATTCGAATCGATGCGAGCGCGCCGGTCGACCAGGCCCAGCCGGTATTCGTTCCGTTGTAAGAGATGCCCGCCGATGTCGGGATAAAGATCGGCACCTTGCCGATCGTGACGATTTTCTGCGCAACGCCGGCACCGAAGTTCGATGTCACGGTAAACGGCTTGAGACTCGCCGGCAGGGCATCGACGACCGTAAACAGATAGGTGCCTGTGCCATCCGAAACCAGCCGAGCATAGAGCCCAGTTCCGGCGATCGCAGGCGAGCCGCTGCCATTGAATGAGATCCCGCCGGCGTAGATATTGACGACCGGCGAAACTGCCGGCGCCGGTGCCTGGGCCAGCACGGCCGCGGAAAGACAGAGAACACAGAGAACAGCGAGCAAGGTTTTCATTTGTTTTTATCCTCAGAGGCTTTCTGAATTATTTGGAAATCGTTCGCGAGCTCTTGCGCGGCTTCGGCCGACGGCAAAACGACCAGCATGCCTTTCGTTAACTTCGAACTTTCGCGGCGGAAAAGGACCGTGAGCGACAGGGAAGCGGCGATCATTCCGCTGCCGATCGAGAGCGCGGCCGAGCGCGTCGACGCGAGCACCGTGCCGCAGACGAACAGAAACGACACGACGGCCGAGAACGTTAACTCAAAGAGAAACTTGAGCCATGCCGCCCAAATGCCCTCTTTGATCTTGCCGAGAACAAACGTCGCGATCGCGTCGAAGGGATTCACTTCTGCGGCTGGCCTGGATTCGTTGGCTGCGCTGCCTGGGCCTGCTCGATCAGCTTGGCCGTACCGTTAGGCAGCGTATAGAACACCTTGAGAGCGGCTGCGCCGGCAAAAACCGCGGTAAAGACCATGTGCGGACTAAAGACCAGGGCAAGCGTCTTCCCGACGCATCCCCAAGTCGAGCAACCCTTGAGGCCTGCATCTTCGGCCGCGTGCACCAGGCTCGCGCCGGCCGCGACTAGAAACGCGACGATCGCAGCCTGCATCTGATGCGGCAAACCATTCCATTTGTCACGAAGTTTTTGAAGCATTGGTTCCCCCTGAAAATTCCTGATAGATCGACAACACTTTCGCGCCGCGGTTCGGATCCGTTGACCAGGTGAGCGAAACTTGAGCGATATAGCTTTCGGCATCGCCGGCGGCGAGCGCGGCCGCGTAATGCGGATACACGCTGGCGAGCCGCTGCAGCGTCGCCAGGCGATCGGCGAAGCAGGAAAGCCAGTCCGGATACTTCACCCACTCCGCAGTGGTCGCGATCCATTCGGCATTCACGAATTCGCGCGTCGGCAGTGATAGCGTCCCGAAAGCCGGATGCTTGTGCTGCTTCATGCCGAAAAGGTTGTTACCTTCGCGTGCGAGCTCGCTTAGGCCATAGTTCGACTCGAGCGCGGCTTCGCAGGCTGCCATCAGCGGGAAAGGATGGCTGGCCTTACTGGCCTCGGCTGCAGCGGCGCCGATGAATGTGCGTTGTATGTCGTTCATCGCAAAAGATGGTCAAGAAAAACGAGCATGATGCCCCACTGTGCGACGACGGCCGCCGACGTGATCCAGAGCGCCAGTTTCACCGAGCCCAGCGATCGCTGGGCCGCCAGCAGCGACGCATAAAGCCGCGTGTTGATCCCGACCTGGCGCTGCAGGTTGTCATGCGCCGTGCTCAGGGACTTGCGCAGGCCTGGCAGCGAGTCGCGTTCAAATTCGCGCTGGGTTTTCCGGATCCCGTTTTGCTGCACGTAGAACTGGAATTCCGGCGGCGTTTGGATCTCGGGATCTGCCATCTAGTTCGGGCTCCCTTGACACTTCCAGTCGACGACTGCGGTGTCGGAATTGACGCTCGATTTCGGCTGCAGGCCGGAGCTGGTGCGCTGACTCGAAAGAAACCCGGTCAGCGTGCCGGTGCCGGTCCAGGTAACAGTGCAGGTCGGTGTCGTCGCATAAGCCGTAGTGAAAGTGATGGCGGCACATTGGCCGGATGACATCGTGCAGGTTCCGTTTTTGTCAGATGCTGCGAGCGTGATGGTGTAAGGGCCGAAACAGTTCGTGCCGACGCAGACGGTGTAATCGTATTTGCCAGGCGCGGCCCAGAATCCGATATTGCCCTGCGCGTCGCCGATCGGCTGACAGGCCGACGGCTGCGGATCGGGCGTATCTTGCGAGCCGTTCGGACAGGCCGCGCCGGCGCTGGTGTAAGTCGTCGCGAAATTCGTGCACGGCAGCGCATTCGCCGGCGAATTGCAAACGGCGATCTTTGGCGAGTTCGGCGGGATATTCGCGATCAGCCAGGGCGTCGACGTCGTCGACGAGATCGACGGGAAAGAGGCCGAGTAGCGCACATTCTGCCCGCGTGCAAACGAACAGACGAGCAGCATCAGCGCGAAGGTGAGAACAGAAGTTTTGGCGTTCATGGGGTTTTCAATTCTTGGAACAGAAAATCACTTTCACAAACTGCGGCCGCGGGTCGACGGCGTTGCCACTGAAAGTCGGCGCGCTGTTCGTGCCGCTGGGCGTAACGGTGTGCGTATGAGTCGCGAGAACCGAGCCGGTGAAGGTTTCCGCCGGCACTGTGCCGGCCGAGCCGGTGAAAGTTTCCGCGGGGACGGTGTGTGTATGAGTCGCAAGAGCCGATCCAGTGAAGGTTTCCGCCGGCACCGTCAGGTTTGGCGCTGTGCCCTTGCACGCTGTCGTCGATCCAGTACCAGCTGCGATGTTTGTCGCCGCACAGTTGCCGCTGGTCGCCGTGGCGCCATTCGTGCCGGCTGGCGTTCCGGCAGACGTCGCGCCGGTCGTCGTGGTGCCGTTCGTTCCGGCTGGCGTAAAACTGACCGTGCCGTTAGTGCCGGCGGGCGTGCCAGCGCTAACAGCCGATGTCGTGTTGACGTCGCCGGTGAAAGTAGGCGCCGTAACGGATCCGCTCGGCGTGATGGTCGCATTTCCGCCAGTGCCGCCGACGTCCCCATGGGCCGCGAGCGTGCCCTGCAGAAACTTGCCATCAAGCGCGGCGACTTCGGAAAAGCCAGTCGGGCAGCTCGTCACCGTCAGGATGATTACCCCAGCTGGAACACTGCTCGGCGTATAGGTCCAAGGCGGGCCGGCCTGCGTTTGCGCGAACAACGCAGGGCAGAAGACGAACAGCGCGAATATGCGAAGGTGCCGGATCATTGCAGACGTACCCAGTTACAGCCGCCGGCGGAAGAGCTGACCAGCTGCGATTGCAAAACCACGACGGGAAAATTCCCGCTCGAGGCCGTCGGCATCGTGAGCGAAGCGGCGCCATCGATCGTTTCCGACGCGAATGGCGTAATGACCCATGGGCTCGTCGTGTTCTCGTTTTTCAGGTAGATATTCTGGCCGGTATAGCCGCCGCAAGGCTCGAGAGTGAAACTCGGCGAAGTCGCCGAGCCGGCCAGGATCGTATAGACATCGGCGTCGAGCTGGCGCGGCACGGCTGCAGTGCCGAAAATCGTGCCGGCGCCCAGGCCAGAAGTAAAGTTGAAATACGTGAAATTAGTTGCCGACGTTGTCAGCACATTCCAGCATTCGCCGGCGACGTTGTTATAACCGGCGGGCGTCACGCCGGCGACGACAACGCAGGATCCGACAGGCGGATTCAGTGTCGACGTGATCGTGACGGTGTTCGTCGCTTCGCTGGCGGCCGTGATCGCAGTCGCGGCCGGCGCGCCGGTCGTGTAGGTCGTCGCTGTCGTCCAATTCAGGTGCCCATAAGCGCGATTTAACCCGCGCTGCATAAACTGCGCGAGAATGTTGTTTGCCGACGCCGTGGTCGGATGCAGACCGGTGCTCATGTACGTCGTATTCGCCGAGCAGCCATCGCAGCCGAGGTTAGGATCTTCGCCGGCGTCGACCAGGAAGTCAGCGAAAACCGGCCAGGATGTGCGAATCGCAGTGTCGTAATTGTTTTTAAACGTGTCCGATGCGCTGCGATCCATCATGGTCATCACGCCGCACTTGAAGCCGCGGAGATGGCGCGCGCGACAATAGCCATTGAGGTAATTCAGAGTCGTCGTGAAGCTGCCGCCGGAATCGTTTGTCCCGCCCCAGATCAGCACAGCTTCGCGATTCGCGGCCGTCTGATAGTACGGATCGACCGCATTCGGGGCGTCAGAGGTCAGCGTTTCCATGGTGTAACCCGACGCGCTCAAGTTGTACACATTGACCGTCGCGGGGAAATTCATCATCGCGTTTGTGATGAAACCGATCTCGCTATCACCGTCCAAAAGAAAAGTGTCGGTCGTCGAAGTGCTCGCCAGGGCAATATTTAGGCCGCGTGCAGCGAGCACGTCCTGTAAAAATTCGTTGTTGGAATTCACTTCGGCTTGGGTGAGCTGCCGGCTATAAACCAGAACGTAATAGATCTTCCCCGTGAAGTAGGTCGACACCGAAGGGCAGCTGCCGCCGCCGCCGGTCCAGCCGCCCAGCTGGTAGTTTCCAGCATTGAGTAATCCCGTATCTTGTCCCGACGTCTGCAGGGTTTGATTATTGAGCGCAAACTGATCGGTGCCGCCATTGCCGATTTCCCAGGTGACAAGTGCAGAGCCTTGAACCGTGTAGCGCCAGAAGTTGCGAAAGTTCGTCTTCCAGGTTTCGAAAATGTAATTCGTGCCGGCGTTGACGTTGTTGTGCTGGTCGTCGAGGAAAAACTGGGTGCAGTTCGTCGGCGCGCTGGGCCCGCCGGCGATCATCGCGTTATATTGGCCCGCGCCGGCGAACTGAAAGCCGATCACAAACTGGAAAGTGACCCCAGCATTTAACGCGGCCGGCAAGCTTACGGCGCCGTTGCCGGTGAAATTCAGCCCACCAGAGCCGGCGATGATCGTCGGCGCCGTGCCGACCGTGCCGGTCGCACCATTCCCGTTTCCCGAATAGTCGACCAGAGCGCCGGCGGTTTCGGTTGGCAGAATGCGGTATTCGGCGATCAGGCCATTCTGTACCGGTTGCGTCGGCACTCCGGACGGTGCCATACAAGGAAAGCCAGCGTCGGCGACGACCGTCGAGCCCGTAAACTTCGTGCAATCGCCATTCGTCGGCACTCCGCTGACGGTGACGGTGCCAGGTGTGGCGCCGCTGCCGAACAAAGATGCGTTTACGGCCGTGGTCGTATTCAGATAGATCGTCGCCGAGCCGCTGACGAACGACGTCACACAGACCAGGAACGTATCGAAGCCGCCGACAGCGCCTTTGTAGACGCCGGCCGCGGTGATGGTCGATTGAGCTGTGGTCGACGTCGATGGCGTGACTTGCGTGTTTTGAGGCGAGCCGGCGTTCGTGCCGTCGCGGCTAACCATCGCGACTTCTGGCTGCAGCGTCGCCGAAAACGTTCCGGTCACAGTGATGCCGACAGTCGAGTTACCGGTGACGGTGATCGTCGCGCAGGGCGATGTCGAAGAATTGATTGTGAACGGCCCAGCCTTGGCTTGCGCGAAGAGCGGCGGGCCGAGAGCGAAAGCAAAAAACAGAGCGACGAGCAAACGGCGAAACATAGAGAGTTTCCTTTCTTTGGTTAGTTACTGAGTACTGGGATCACTTCAAGAAACGTCACACCATTCGGCGACATCGTCAGAAGACCGCTGTTGACGGTTGCACCGACCAGATGAGGCGCCGCGGCATCATTGCATTGCGCCGCCAGGTTGAAAGTGACGGTCGCGCCGGCCGCGTAAGTGTTGGCCGACACTTCCGCGCCAGACAGGCCGATATAACCGACGCCGTTCGAATCCTGGGCGCTGATCGCAAAAGCGTGACTATTGGTAGCGTCGACGACTTCGGCGACGCAGGCATTCGATCCGGCCGTGATGAAAACCCCATACCGAACATCGGCGCGATAGGTGCCGACGCCGGAAGGAAACGTCACCGACTCAGTGAGGATCGTAGCCTGCAGATTGCCCGTCATCCCGACAGGCGAGCCCAGCACGACACGTTGAGGCGTACTGCCGGCAGCACAGTTCGAAGTTGTGGCGCCGCCATTCGCGTCGGTGCACAGGATCGGCGAGCTGTTCGCGACGGTGCCGGCGCTCAAAAGGTGCGTGTCGCTGCCTTGCACGCCGGTTTGTATCGTCGAGCTATTCAGGACGAAAGTCGTGAACGCGCCAGTATTCGGCGCGGTCGATCCGATCGTGCCAGGACTGGCCCAGTCGAAGCCTTCCAAAAGATTCGAATTCAGATTCGCGACTTCGGTCGTCGACGTGACGACCAGAGGCGACGTGCCAGTCGTGATCGTCGAGATCAGACGCGAGGCTGTGACGTTGCCCGTCGCGACCAGGCTGCCGACGTTGACCGCGGGCCCGTTGCCGGTCACGCATGGGCCGGTCGCTGTGGCGTTTGTGCCGTTATAGATAAAGGCCTGGGTCGTCACCTGGCCCGCTCCGGCAGCGATCGTGCAGCCGCCGACAGTATTGGCCGGCCATGCAAACGTATGGCCGCCGGATCCGTCTTGTGTGATCTGAAAATAGATCAGGCCTGGCGGCGTGACGCCTACGAAACTCATCGGCTGGGCGCTGGCGTTGCCGGTCAGAGTGATGGTGAAGAGCTGGATCTGCGCCGCATCGATAAACGTCGGAGTTGTCGAGTAAGTGACCGCGGTCGTCAAAACGCTCGAGCCGCCGCCGATACCATCCACTGTATAAAGTGTGCTGCCGGATGCGCAATTCGTGCCGCCGGCTGATTTCACGCGGAAAGTGTAAGCCTGGCCGGCCAGAAGCCAGATATTCGCTGTGCCGCCGGCGGTCAGGATGACGGGATCCGGATTGACGGTGACGCCGGTGTAATCCGTGTACGTCGCCAGGGGCGTCGTCGACGCGACCTGGTAGGTGAAGACGCACCCAAACGACAGCGGCCGGCCGGAATTGTCGAGCTGAGTAAACCGCGGCGTCGGCGCGAGGACGACGGCCGTCTGTGCACCAAGGTAACTAGCCAGTAATAGCCCGAACAGGCCGAGCAGCAAGGCTCTTCGGTGCCCTACGAAAGAGGAGCGGAGAAGGTTAGAGTTAGTCATGGTTTTTCACGTTCTTGAGCATTGGCGCGTCTTCGTCCTCGACGATACCGAAGAGCGTTTGCGCTGGTTTCGGCAGCGCCTGGCCTCGCCGATCGCCTATCGCGAAGCGAAGACGTCAGAGAAAGCGCTCGAGATCCTTTCGGCCGAGTCCTTCGATCTCGTCTTCCTCGATCACGATCTCAGCTGGGAAGATGCCGGGTTTCCTGAGCGGCAGCACGGCAATGGCAAGGAAATCGCTCGCTATCTCGCCAGAACGAAGTTTGCCGGCCGTGTCGTCATCCACTCCAAAAACGAAGACGGCGTCGCCGCGATGCGGCGGATCCTCCCCGAAGCAACGATCGCCCGCTACGGCGATTTCGAGATCGTCACTGCACGCCAATCCGCCGCACGATAATCGGGATCCTTTCAATTCCTGCTTTGTGAGCTGCCAAGGCACGGCCGCGGCCGTCGACGTCGATAATGTTGTTTGCCGCGTCGCGTGTCTCGAGCACTGGCTGCACTGGTGTGCCGCTCTGGTAGGCCTTTTTCAGCTTCGCGATCGCCGCCGCCGACTCGTCCGGCTTCATGCCTCGAGTCTGCGATCGGCCTTCGGTGAAGCTGTTTTCGTCGACGCCCCAGCGATCGAGCAGCGCTTTCGGCTCGGCCGTCGTATGTACGCCGCCGCGGGGAATCACTTCGACCGGCGCGGCGCCAGTGACGGGCGACTGGCCTGCAGCCTTGCGCGCTTCGACGACAGCCAGGCTGTCTTTCAGCTTTTGCTCTAAGTTTTCCTCTGGGCCAGGCACTTCGGCTTTCGGCCCTTTGCCGGCGGCTTCCTCCGCGCGGATCTCGGCGGCCAGCTTGTTTAAGCGATCGAGATAGGTTTCGCCCTGGGGAGTGACTTTGGCAGCTGCCGGCGAGCTCGTCGGCAGTTCTGGTGCTGCAGCTGGTGCCGCTGCCGCTGCAGGCGCCGGCACAGGTGCCGGCGGCGGTTGGACCGCTGCAGCTGGCGGCGCCGCTGCCGGTGTGGGCGCTGGTGCCGCTGCAGCTGCTGGCGGCGCCGCGGCCTGTTTCTGCGCGGCGACGACGTCGGAAAATTCCGGCTTACCGGTGACAGGGTGCCGTACGACAGTTAATCCGAGATCGCGACCAGGCACTTTGACGTCGAGCGATTCGGCGACGTCGGCCGGCGTGTTGAGATTCGCCAGCTTTTTCAGCGGAATCAGCTTTTGATTGAGAGCCGTTTCCGCTGTCCGTGCAGCCAGACGTACCGGCGCCGTAACTGCGGCCGTGGGATTTTTCGCGATCGCTTTCGCCGCCGATGTCACGCCGCGGCTGAGGCCTTCGGTCGCGAGAGCAGTGATCGCCTGGCCGGCGCCCTGGCCGGCTGTTTCCTGCGCGGCTTTTTCGTAAGTGCCGACAGGATCCGGCGAGTTATTGATGTCATGAATCGCGCCGGCGATCTGCGTCGCGTCTTGCGCGGTGTGCCCGATCGATCGCAAGATCCGATAGACCGGTAAAGCAGCGTGACCGCCGCCAGGGATGCCGCCCGGCGCCTGGGCCGCGACGGCCTCTTCCTCTGGATTCTGCGGCCGCGGATCCAGTAGCGAAAACATGCCTTTGACGGCATCGCGAGTGCCGCGGGCGACAGACTGCAGGCCAGATGCGGTCGCGGCCCAGTGGTTTGTGATCGGGATCTCGCGATCGAGAATGCCAGGCTCGTCTTCGGCTGCCGGCGGCGCCGTCTCGAGCGTCGCCCCAGGCGGCAATTTCATCGCTGCCGGCGGCGGCGGGGTTTCGAGTGTCGCCCCTGGCGGAAGTTTGATTTGTTGTGGATCCATCTTTGCGGCGATTTCTAGAGCCGGCGCCGGCCCTTTCCACGTGTCGGCCTGGAAACTCACACCAGAGGGCAGCCGCGTAACGGGCATCTCTGGATCGGTGTCGAGTTGCGGCTGTATGTGATCAGGATTTGGGAAGACTGGGCCGGCAAAGTCTGCCGGCGCGCCTTCGTCGGGATCCTCGAGGCCTGCGGCTTGCTTCTGTGCACGTGTCAGCGCGGCGTATTCCGCCGACGTCAACGGCCGCCGGCGTTTGTCCGGCGGTAACTGTTGATATTGTTCCCAGGTTAGAGTCGGTGACGTCACTGCGGCAGCGCGTTATAGTTCGCAAGATCTGCAGTGTCGCCAGATCCTTTGTATTCGTACCGTTTATTCCCGATCTTGATCACATGCTTCGTCGTGCCGCCGCCCTGGCCGCCAGCGCCGGCATTCGGCTTACCGCCGAGCCGCTGCTGAATGTCCTCGATCTGCGCCTGGTAGGACTGATGTCGATTTGAGAAATCCTGTTTAAGCGTGTCGGCGACCTTTTTCGCGGCCGAGTACGACAGGTTTCCGCTCAACATGTCGTCGGCCTCTTTCTTCTGCGAATCGCTCAACACTCCGGACGCGTTCGCGCTGCCGAGCACTTTCGCGGCTTCTGACGCCGCGGTTTGCTGCGCGGCCTTCATGGCCTGATAGTTGTCGCTGCCGATCATCTTCTCGTCGATCATTCGCAGAGGCACGTTCGCGAATTTCACGCCGAGATCGGGGATCTGGCTTAACTTGTTGAGGAAAAGATCGATATTTTTGCCGGCAGTGTTTTCGAAGGCCGAGACCTGATCGAAGTTTGTCTGCAGCTTTTTCAGCGAGCCGGAATTCGCTTTGTAACTCGCTTCATTCGACGCCAGGCTTTCGCCAGGGTGTAACTCATTCGAGCGCTTGATGATCGCGGCAGTCGTGCCAGGACTGCGCGCGAAGCCGCTCGGCAAGATGCCGGTCTGAAAGTACTTTTCGGCCTGCTGATCGAGCGCCGTATTCGCGCCGCCCTGGCCGAGCATGTTCCCGAGCACCATCGCCGTCGGCGACTGTTTTGCTTTCCACGCGACGTAACTGGCCGGCGTGCGTTGCGCCGGCGGAAGCGTTTCCCCAGGCACCTTTTCGTCGTGCAGATAGGACCGCAATTCTGCTTTGTCGGGCGCCTCGAGCGGGCCGCCTGGTAGCTCGGCCTGCAGACGTTGCTGTGTAGTATTGGCGCCGGTGATCTTGGCTTGCGCTTCCTGCTCTTTGGCCGTGAGTTCGCGATCTTTCTCGGCTTCGGACATGATCGCCGAATGCAGCCGGATCGCCGGCAGATGCTGCGCGAAGATGTCGTCGCCTGGGTAGAGCTGCGGCTCTTTCGATACATCGCCGCCGGCCGCGGCGATTTGCTGCAGGCCCTGCGAATAGACGGTTTGCTTATCCTCTGGCTTCGCGTTCGTGACGGAGTCATGTACGCCGGCCGTGAGATCTGCGATCTTCTGCTGGCGCGCGAATTCCTCGTCGGATAGGCCGGCGAGGCTTTTGCGCTGCGTAATCATGCCTTGCTGGGCATTGAGAGCAGCCTGGCCGGAGCCACCATTCGCCGTGATCATCTTCGGAAGATCGGCGATCGTGTGCTTTGCGGGATCGAATTCCGAGATCGTCTTCGTTAGCGCGGCCTGGTCGGCGATCGCCTGGCGCTGTTGCTGCATCTGCAGCTCGCGCTCTTGTTGCTGTTGCGCGAGATCCGAAGTCTGCTGCTTCAAATTGGCAACGCGAGCAAATTCGGCGAGCTGATTGACCGGCGCCGCGGCAATTTGCTGCGCGTCTTGGACGATGTTCGGTGCTGCGATGGTTCCCATTTATTCCCCCTTAGACGCCAAAGAGCGCTGTCTCGAGGCCACTGGTCACGCCGCCGGCGGCGCTCGAGTAGCCTGCAGCCTTGCCCAGATAGCCAGACGCACGCGCAGCCGCGGCGTTGTTCTGTTGCTGCGCGATCTGCTGGGCCGCTGTCAGATCGATGTTTGCCGTATTGCCGGCCGTCGTGAGATTGGCCTGGCCCAGCTGGCCGGTCGACGTCTCGCCGAGCTGCGTCCCGCCGGCGAGTGTCTGGTAATTCGTCATGTACGAATTGAGTGCATTCTGGTAAGCCTGCTGGTAAGTGTTCTGGGCGAGACCCTGGCCGAATTTCTCGAGCGCGACGCCGGTATTGCCCGACATCAGCGTGCCATTCGCTGCGGCATTCTCGTCGATCGCATTCCTGCCAGTCTCGAGATTGAATTGATAGCCTGGCGTCGCTTCGGCTTCCGCGAGCGTCGGCGCGGTGAAGCCGGTCGACAGCAGCTTGTTAAGGCCGCCGGCGGCCGTCGAGCCGACAGCCTGGTAAGGCTGCTCGGCCGCAGTGATGTTGCCGAGCGCGGTCTGCTGGGCCGCGTTGGCATTCGTCTGATTCGTCTCGAAGGTCTTTTGCGCTTGTTGGGCGCCTTGCACTTCGGCGTTTGAAGCCTTGCCGGCAGCACTCGCGCCGAACAAACCGCCGACGATGTTAGATACGAAACTCATAAAGCCGCCTTTGGTTTCGAGATTCCGAGACAGACCTGGTCGAGCAGCTGGCCGCCGCGGCGATAGCTCTTTTCATTCACGCCGTAAGGCCGAAAGCCGACTCGAGTCACAAACTGGATCGCGCGCCGGTTCTGTTGCACGATCTCGCCGACGATCCGCTCGGCTTTGGTGTTCGTCCACATCCAATCGACCATTTCTTTAAACGCTGTGAAAGCTACGCTGCCGTAACTGCGCGGGAGAAAGCCGACATGCGCTTTCCAGCACGCCCAGGTGTCCGGTAGGAAGATCCCGAAGCCACAGAGGCCTTCGGCGTCGCGTGCGAGCAAGTAAACGACCTGGTCGCTCTCGATCGGCTTCCAGGTCGACGCGTCCGCGGTGAAATCATCCGAGATATAAGGGAAGATCGATGGATCGAGGCAGAGCTCGCGAATCGCCTTATAGTCTCGAGAACGAAAGATCACGGCCATTCGGTGACCCACCAGGAAGTTCCATCGCTTTTAAATTTCACGACAGAGCCGGCGCCGCTGTTCGTCGTGAGCGTTTGCGTCCCATCGGCCGAGCCGGTGATGGTGACGTGATTGCCATCGGCCGACGTCTTCCGATAGGTAACCTCCATGTTCTGATTCGACTGGCCCGTCGTGCCGGCCAGGCCTGCAGCCGGCAGCGCGATCGTGACCGGCCCGCTCGTTGTGTCGATCGTCACCAGCGGCAGCAAATACTGCAGCGTAAAAAGCCACTGGCGAAGCGGGATCCCGAGAAAGCCTTTGTCGTCGATCGCCTGCGATCGCGTCGGCGGATCGAAGAGCTGCGTTTGTGTTGTCGACATCAGTCTTCCGGAACTAGCTCGAGATAGGCGTCGGCAAAGCGCCAGGGAATCGGATCGGTCCAACTGACTTCCCAGATACGCTTTCGCGCTCGGCCCAACATGCGTTTGATCACGCGATGGCTGTATTCGCCGCCGGCGCCAACACTGAGGGAATAGGTATTCGACCAGGTGCGGCCGCCATCGTTCGACCATCGAAGCATCAGCTGTGCCGGCCGCGGCTGGCCGTCGCCGTCGAGAATCGGCGGGATCGGCGCCAGGCCTGCGTCGATGTCGAATTCGATCGACGGGTATTGCACAAACTTGTTTTCGTCTGAAATTGTCGGCGTGCGTCGATAGCCGCGAATCACGTTGCCGAAGTCGTCGAAGTACTTCGACGACAGATCGTAGACCGTGCCGCTCGCCCAGTCGCCGACTAGGTGCTTCCCAAAATTGAAGGTGTGACACATGGCGCGATCGGCGATATAAGTGCCGTTGCGCGCATTCCAGAAGCCGCGGCGATGCCAGAAGCCGGTCGATACGTCATACGCCCAGCTTTTACTGACGGTCGGGAAAAGGATCACCCAGAAGGGATGTCCGTTTTCCTGGTACGTCCAACCGATCGCGTCCGCGGTCGTCGCGAAACTCTGCCATTCGCTCTCGATCGCGTGCGTCGATACGCGCTCGCCGGCATAACCGCTCGCGCGCTTCGCGGTGAGGAAGCCGCGCTCATCTTGCGCCAGCCAGAAAGCCGAGTTGTCGAGCTGTACCGTCGCAAACGTCGCCGCGGCGCCATCCTCGAGGAAGGCGCCTTGCACTGGGATGAAAGGCGGAAAGCCGGCGCCGGCGTTGTAATAAACCGCGGTTTTCTTCCCCGAGTAAAACCAGGCTTCGCGATGGTCGCAAAGCAGCGAAACAATGTTGTCGGGAAACAGCGACAACGTCGCGATGTCGAGGCCTGACCAGGTCGTCGCGTCTTCCAGGTTCGATACCTGAAAGGTGTGCGAATCCTGCAGCGTCGCGATGATATAGCCATCGTCGAAGCCTATCTGATTGATCGGCCCGTTAAACTGGCCCATGTTGACGACGATAAAAGCATTCGTCGCCAGCGTGAGCACGAACAGATCGCCATTGTTAAGGATGACGAGTTGCGTCTCGTTTGCCGTGATCATCGTCGGCCGCGTCGGCGCCGCGCCGAGCGAGCCGCGGACGGTCACATTGCCGCTGGCGTCGACTTCGTAAAGCTGGCTGGCGGCGAAAAAGGTCCGGCCGTTAACGGTGAAGTCAAACGGGATCGATGATTCGGGAAACTGCGCAAAAACTTTGCGGCCAGGTGTGCCGAGCAGCGCGATCGGCACCTTCGCGCCGGTCGACTCCGACCGCTCGCAATAACAATTCATCGCGTCTTCGTCGTCGACGTTCGGCGACTGCGCGGTATAGGATGGTCCGCAGAAACCCCAGTTTTTAGCCATGATGAAAACAAAAGCGCGAGATCTGATCGCTGGCTGGCCGCGCGGTCGCTCGAGTCTCGGGGCGATTGATTGGCGCGAATACGAATGGCCCTGCACTCGACAGCGCTGGCCGGTACAGAAATCCCTAGAGGCCTTCGTCGATCGCTACTATCACGAAGGCCAGCAACGAATGATTACGGCTTATCTGGAACGCTGGCGGCGGCCGCCGGCGGATCCGCTGATCCGGCTACAGCTTCGGATTGATGAGCTGTGTTATCGAGGGCCGGCGGTGAATCGGCTGTCGTACCTGCATCAGCGCCCGACGGTGCTTTCGCCTGATCCATTTGAATCTTGAAGTGCTCGAGCTCGATCACGGCCGGCGCCAGGTATTTCTCGGCGAAGGCCGCTGGCGCGAGCGCGAGATCTTCCCGCGGCACGTCGACGACTACCCAGGAAGCGGCCAGCTTGGCGTTTTTGCGCTCGCGCGGATCGTGTAGCCGCAGAGTCAGCTTGAGTCGATCCGGCCCAGGTGGCGGCGCCGCGACCAGAATCACTTTCTTTTGTACGGGATCCCAGGCCTGCATTAAGCCGTCGGGGATTTCAATTTCGGCCATGGTAGATTACTCCAAATGGATCGCCGAGCCTTCTTACGGGGAATAGGGGGCGCGATCGCGAGCGCGGCGATCGTGCCCGCGATCCCGCTCGGCCGTGTCTGGTCGTTCCCGAAAAATATCGTGATCCCGAAACTGTCGCTCGAGGAAATGGAGCAGCGCTATCTCGCGCCAGCTGTCGAACAGCTCAGGAACGATATAGACGGGCTCTTCCAAATCGGCGACATTGTCAGCTTGCCGGCATTCGGCATCGAGCGTTACATCGTGACCGGCATCCAGGCGGATTCTATAAAAATCCAGAAGGCCGAGCAGGATAAACTCGGCTTTATCTTTGGCGCCGCGAGGCGTCATTTGCGAAAGGTTCCGCTCTGGTACGTCGACGAGCTCGAGGATCCCGCGGTCGCCGCGGCCGTCGAAAAGATCTATTCCGGCGGCCCACCAGGTAGCCCGCCAGTCGCCCAGTTGAAATCCGGCTTCGCCTGGCCCGACTTCGGCATGCCCGAATCGTGACTCCGCTGCCGCGGCGACTTGTCATTGTTCCCAAAGACAGCCTTGCGCGCTTCCATCGCGCCCTTTACCGTTTCCGCCTTCACGCTCTTGTTGAGGCCTGGGCAGAGCGTTTCGGCCAGCGATAGCATCATGGCCGCGCGATAGGCCTGCGGCAGCGTTCCTGGGCCTTCCGGCCCGCCGATCGGATCCGTGATCTCGACAAACTGCGAAATCGCTTGCCAGAACTGCAGCCGGACCTGATTCGCGCTGTTCGGTACCGGCCAGAAGTAAAGAGATCCGTCGGGATAGGTCGGATCGTAATAGACATCAGTCGGAACGTTCGTCTGGATCGACTTCACCTGGTTTACAGCCCACCAGTCGTGATCGCGCACGTTGATGATCTGATCGACCTGGCCTGGTGAAATATTCAGCAACAGCGCAGCCGACTCGAGCCGCGTCGGCCGCGGATTCGGACTGGTGTCGAAGGTCGCGACGCCAGAATTGCCGATCGTGTGAGGACTGAGACCGGCCTGCAGCGTGTACACGTTGTAAACGTACGACCAGACGAAAGGCTTTTTCGCACTCCAAATATCGACCAGGTAATTCAGTTTGCGAAAGGCCCATTGTCCGACGTCGGCTTCCAGCGGCTCGCCAGGTGAGAGCGCACCAGTCTCGATCAGAGCATCGGTAACGATGTCTTCGACGGTGTACGCGAGCGGCGTTTCTGAGGCTGGCGGCGCGATCGGCGTCATTTATTTGTCTTCGTCGGCGGCGTCGAGCTCGGCGAGCTCTTCGGCGCTCATCGCGGTTTCGCGAGCCGGCCCAACTTCCTTGATCGGCGCAACGTTCGCGGCCGACAGCTTCGAATAGTCGTGCTTTTCCGAAGGCTTGAGATTGAAGCCGCGTTTCAACGCTGCTTTAAGCTGCGCGGGATCATTCACCTGCAGCACGGCGCCGCTTTCATGGTGATAGACCAGGCGCGGCAATTCGCGGTACTGGTAGCGAGTGACGACTGGCTTTCCGAGATCGATCTCGCGGCCGACCGGTGCGGCCTGCAGAAGCTGATCGAGCAGTGCTGCCTTGTCCTGTTCGGAAAGCTTGTCGAGTACAAAACTATTTTGTGTCATTTGCTCTTGTTCCTTTCGCTGTTGCATCAGGCGATCGCGCGTCGCTTTGTCGCGCGGGACGCCAGTCAAATCGAATTCGAGTGGATAGTGTTCGCGCCTTGGCCGGCGACGTGCTTCGTTCAAAGGCATAGCGGGGAAAAACGAGCGCGGCCGCTCTATAAAGAGCCTTCGGCCGCGCTCTGCTGCTGTGAAGAGTGAAGCTAGTACGCGTACATATACGGCCCGACCGCGGTCGTGAAACCCGTCGGGACGGTGATCGTCGGAATGGTGCCAAACGTTCCGGTTTTGCTGGTCGTCAGGTAGGTGTCTTGTGTCCCTGTGACGAGCATCCGGATCGTGTCGCTGGTGCCGTTCGATTGCGTGCACGCGTAATACTGCCCTGGAACGATGTAGTACTGACTCGTGAACGCATACTTGACGTAAGTCGATGCGGTCGAGTTCGTTGCGCCGGCCAGGGCGCTATTTGCGAGCACGTTGCCGCTTGCATCGAGCAGCGCGACCAGGTGCTTATCGCTGCCGCCGGCCGTGGTGCCAAACATCGGCGCCAGGCCAGTCAGCAACTTCGGCACGGTCACGTCGAGCTCGGCACAATACAACGTGCCGGCAACGACGGTCGTCCCGTTCGTGTTGAGCGAGGTATAAGCCGTGCCGCCGGAATTGGCCGACAGGATCACTAGCGGGACGTTGTTTTGCGCCGCGAGATTTGATGTCGACCATACGCCGCCGACGCAATCGGAGATCTGCGGCTGCGCGCCGCCGACGCCGAAAGAAATCTGCGGCAGATACGGCACATTCGCTCGAGTGCAGGATCCGCTCGGCGCCTGGGAAGTGAAGGCGAAAGGCGGCCCAGCCCAAACCAGCGCGCTCGATAAGTGTGTCTGCGCCAGCGTGCCGTTATAGCCTCGAGTCACACTGAGAGTCGTGCCGGTCGGGGAAACGGCGTTCACAAACATCGCTTCCTCGTCGACGAAGATCACGGTCGAAGTGGCCGTGATCCCTGTCACCGATCCGACGACGATCGCCGTCTGGCTGGTGGTTTTTACTGCAGCGCTCAACGTGGTTCGCGTCAGCGCGGTTTGGCCGAAGGCGGGAACAATGAAAACCGCCAGAGCCAGGACGAAAGAGAAAATGCTGGTGCTAAGTTTTTTTGTCATGGTGTGAGCCTCGATCGGGAGATATAAGAAAATTCTTATATTCCGGCCGAGATTGCCCTTTCTCTAGGCTCCCAACAGCCCAACTGCGCCGTTGTCTTGATACAGGTTTCCGAAGCCGACGACGGTGTCGAAGCGATGGATCTGCATCGATCGAACCGGATCCCAGGCCTTGACGAAGCGAACCGGGATGCCGGTCTGCTTGTCTTCCGCCTGGCTGCGCGCTTCGACGGCCTTCGGCAGATAGAAGCGCATGCCGACGATCGCGAAAGCTTGCTTCGTGAGGGCCAGCCCGACGCTGCCGACGGCACCATTCGGGTTAGCCGTGCCAGGCCAGAGAGTCAGCGCGGCGCCGTTCACTGGCAGCGCGTCGACGTTCTGGTATTGCGAGCCGGGCCCGTAGATGGCCGGCAGGATCGTGATCGTGTCGTTTCCGCCTGTCAGCGTGAAGTCTTGCGTCACGGTGAAGGTCTGCGCCGTCTTCGGCCCAGGGATGCGCCGAGTACGGGGATTGACAAAATTCACGTTGGCGATCGCGATCTTATCGCCCTGATTCAAGGTGTCGCCGTTCGTTCCGGTGATCACCAGGGAAGTGCCAGTCTGGCCGCCGCCGGTGACGGTGACAGTCGACGCCCAGGTGCCGGCCGTGTGCGAGTAGAGCGATTGCTCTTCGAACACGTCGAACGCTTTCAGGCGGCCGAGCGAGCCTTCCTTAAACGCAGTCGTGATTTCGTCGGATGGCTGAAACAGCGACGTCACGGGCGTGTTGATCGAGTTCGTCTGCATCGACGAAGTGATCAGCGCGGCGCGTTTCCCAGGAGGTGCGGCCTTTTGCAGCAAGCGAGCGCGAGCCTGATCGAGAAACACGACGCTGGTCGGATCCTGGCCGAGCGAGCCGACGATCTGCGACACGTTCTGATAGGCAAACTTCGCGGCGCGAGAGTCGATTTCCTGCGCCAGCTGCACGCCGGCCGGCTCGAGGTATTGCTCTTTGATCTCTTCCTCTGAGCGTTCGGCCTTGACTGCGGCCTCGTAATCGTCCCACTGAAAATCGATTCCGAAGGGTTGATCGAGCGAAACGGTGGTCGAAATCCGATCGATGCCCTGCGGATTGTAGTCCAGGCCATCGCGGATCAGGAACTGCTGCGGAAACTTCACTTGGATCGTGGTACCGACGGCGAAGGTCTTTGTGTAGTCCTTCTGCCAGTCGCTGTTAAAGTACTCCGCGACTTTCAAAGCGTTCTTGAGGTTGCGAAGCACTTCCATCGAAATCCAGGAAGTGTTTAAAAATTGGTTGCCCATTTTCTATTTTCCTCGTTTGCGGCGGGCCAGATCTCGCGCGTTCATTTCGCGCATGTAACTATCTGTGTCGCCAGCTTCGACGGCTTCCGCGATCGGATCCTTCGTCACGGCACCTTTGCCGGATGTCTGGTGAGGCGGCCGCGGGGCCTGGCTAACGGGTTTTGCAGCAATGGGTTTTCGTGCGGCCGCGCCGGTTTCGTCGGCGCCGCCTTCGTTTGACGAGGATCCGCCTAGAGCGTGCTCGATCTTGGCGAGCTCGCGGACCTGGCGAATGGGATTGACGAGATACTTTCCCGCCTGGTCGCGCGCGAAGATATGTTTGTATGCATCCCAGTTCTGAGCTAGGTGCAACATGACTTCGTGCCCGACGTCAGAGTCGAGAAAAAATCCGTCGATATGCGATCCCTTCGTATAGAAAAACTCGTCGCGGCCGGCTTCGTCTTTGCGAGATAGCAGATCTTTAATCGAGTCGTCGTAATCCGGATGCGTTTCGCGGATCTTGGCGACGCGTTCATTGATCGTCTGCTCGATGACTTTTTCGGCTTCGGTCTGCGCGCGTTGCTGCTCGCTCTTGGCGCCGCGGCTGTCGATTTCGGCGAGTACCTGGTCGCGATCGTATTTCCGGACAGCGGCCAGATATTCGTCGAAAGTGGCGAATTTCGGCTTACCTGTCTTCGGATCGACGTCGTCGATCTTCGGCTCGACTGCCTTGGCCGGCTGGGCCGTAGTGTCCGCTGCAGGTTGCGAAGCCTGCGAAGTGTCACGCTGGGCGGCGCCTTCGGCTCGACCTTCCTGGCGAGCTAGTTTTTCGCGCAGTTCGCGATTCTCGCGACTGAGTTTCCGCCAGCGGCTTTCGCTTTCGCCCGCGGTCCTCGTCTGCGTTTCCGTTTCCCTTTGCTGCGTTGATGCGGCTTCCGAGGCCGCGGCGGTTTCGGAGGAAGGTGCCGAGCCTTCGCGATTCACTGGCTTTTCTTTGGCGCGCTCTTCGCGGATTAGAGCGGGAATATGCTCGCCATCGTCCGCGACCTGCGATCCGGCCGGCTCGAGCTCGTCCGGCAGCTCGCCGGTGAGTCGATAATTCGGGTCGGAGGGCAGAAAGTGCGAATTTGTTTCACGATCAGGCGCTACCGAGGCGCCAGGAGTGACGGTACGTGATGCCATGATGCGTTTTCCTTTTGTGTTGAGTGCCGGATGTGACGTGAGACCGGCGGCGCGAAAGTACAAAACTCGTTAGTCTGCAGGCTCGGCCGCGGCCGGTTCTGGCTGTGGCGTCAAAGCGGCCTGCTGGGCCAGTTGATCGGTTGCATGCGCGTGATCGACGGCCTGCAGGCCGGCTTCGTGTGCCGCCTGGTGCGCGCGATCGACGTGCGCGTCGGCAAAGCCGAGCGTCTGCAGCTCTTTTTGTGCGTCGGTCTGCGCGGTGATCTCCGCGGCCTTCGATCCCTTCGCGAGCTCGGCCTGTACGATCTTGGTGATGAATTCCATCGTGCTTTTGTCGAGCACGTGCTGGCCTTTCATCGCTTCGATCTTTTCCTTCGAATTCAGCTCCATTACCTTCGCGGCGCGTTCCATGTGCAGCGACGCGTTTTCCTGCGTCAGTTGCTGAATCTGGGCCTGCAGCTGCTGCACGATCGCTTGTGCCTCTGGCGGCAGATTGGTCGGGTCTGGAGGATTCAGCAGCGTAGCGATCTCGACGCCGACGGCGCCCAGATCTGGCTTTAATTTGATCGCCAGGGCCAGGATCTTATTCGCGATCGGCGCCGAGATCCCGAGCTCTTGCCAGTTCTCGATCAGCGTATCGACGAAGGCCGACTGCTCGCGGCGCTCGCTCTTATAGCTCGGCCCGTCTTCGATCGTTACGTCGAAGTCGCCGCGGCCGGTGTGCACGTGGTCTTTCTCGAGATCTTGGACGTTAGGCGCCCTG